>Ga0307380_10007823_pt1 | contig 13808 bp, 14 predicted proteins | sample UN3MG_FD_202239 | JGI IMG/M metagenome (GOLD analysis project Ga0307380, IMG submission 202239) | Soil microbial communities from Risofladan, Vaasa, Finland - UN-3 | ecosystem: Environmental > Terrestrial > Soil > Coastal area > Acid sulfate soil | place: Finland: Risofladan, Vaasa | collected... | reverse complement strand
CCAACCACCCCCCGCACCCCCCACACCCCCCCCCCCCCCCCCCCCCGCGGGCGGGCCCCCCCCAGCCAAGTGCCTGTAAATAAAGGACTTACGAACGAAAAAATCTTTCCGGCGGACCCGGTTTTTCCCTCTCCCGGCCTCTTAACCATTCGGCGGCGCACGCGGGCGATAGCAAGCGGCGCTTTTAACCGCAAAGGACGCAAAGAGCGCAAAGGGAAGACTCGGGGAACGACAAACGGCGCGAGGCCAAACCACCGAAAGGACGCAGAGGAAGGTGGGTGGCATGCTCACGCTTTGCCTTTGCGTGAGCATGCGCCAGCGCTCCATGCCCACCCGAAACAGGGTGGGCATGCCACCCTCGCCTTGGCGATCTTTGCGGACTTTGCGGTTCAACCCACGGTTCGCGCGGCGTCAGTCGGGGCGGGCAATGGCGAAGAGGCGGTCGCCGGCGCGGATGAAGAGGCGGCCGGCGGCGACGGCGATGGTGGACCGGCACTCTTTGGCGCCGAAGTCGGCGCGGTGGAGGACCTGGAAGTCGTCGGCGGCGAGGACGACGACTTCGCCGTTCATGCTGATGCAGTAGATTTTGCCATCGGCGACGGTGGGGGAGGCCTGAAAGACGGTGGCGTCCTCGATGTGCTCGCGTTGGAGGATTCGGCCGTCGGCGGGATCGACGCGAAGGATGTAGCGGCTGTCGCCGTCGAGGACGAGAAAATAGCCGTCGTACACCGCGGGGGTGCAGGCGTCGGGGGCGTTCTTGGCGAGCGTCCAGGTCCAGGCGTCGGCGGCGGGCCGGCCGTCGGGCCCGATCCTCAGACCGTGCGACTTGGTGTTGCGGGGAGCGGCGACGAAGACCGTCTCGCCGGCGGCGACGGACGAGACGATGGTGCGGAACAGGACATGCTTCCGGGGATCGTAGGAAGGAGATCGCCAGAGTTCCTCGCCGGTGGCGGGGTCGTGGGCGGTGACGTAATCGCCGCCCGTCAGGAGAATCTGGTCGCGTCCGGCGACATGGAAAGGAACGGGGGTGGTATAGGCCTGCTTGGCCTCGGAGACGGCGTCGCTGGGACGGCGGTGTTTCCAGAGGTCCCTTCCGGTGGCGGGGTCGATGCAGAGGAGATAAGAGATGTCCATTTTCCCTGCGCTTTCGCGTCCCTGGATGACGGGGACGTAGAGGCGTCCGGCGAAGAGGAGCGGGCTGGAGGCGTAGCCGAACTTGATCTCGAACGGACCATGGTCGCGTGCGATGTTGCGCCGCCAGAGGGATTTGCCGGCGAAGTCGAAGGCGGCCAGGTCGCCGGTGCCGAAGTAGAAATAGGCGCGGTCGGCGTCGGCGATGGGCGAAGGGGAGGCGGCGGTGTTGCCTCGGGCGAAGTCGGTGCCGTCGGCGATTTCGCGCTGCCAGAGAATGGAGCCGTCCGCCACGGAAAGGCAGAGAGCGAAGGTTTTTTTGGATGCGGGGGCCTGGGCGCTCACGAAAACGCGGTCGCCCCAGACGGCGGGCGTCGAGGCGCCGATGCCGGGGAGGCGAGCGGTCCAGACGCAGTTCTCGGTGGGGCTGAACTTTTCGGGAAGGTTGGTTTCGGTGGTGGAGCCGTTGAAGAAAGGCCCGCGCCACTGGGGCCAGTTTTCGGCGCGTGCGGCGGAAGAGGCAAAGGCCAGAAAGGCGGCGGCGAGGACGGCGGCCCGCGTAAGTTTCGTCATCCCCTGCCCTTTCGAAAACCGTTGCCGCCCTGTTGTACGAGCGAGGCCGGGCGAACGGCACGATACGCGGCGGGCACTTGTCCGCCATAGCCTTGGCGACGGCGGAAGCCCGCCGGCTAAATGGCCGGGTGGCATGCTCACGCTTTGCCTTGGCGTGAGCATGCATCCGCGCCCCATGCCCACCCGAACAGGGTAGGCATGCCACCCGTGCGCCGGCGCGCGGGCGGACTTTCACCAGCCGGCGAATAAGGTTACAATAGCGCATCATGCGCGGCGAGAAGATTCTGGTGGCGATGTCGGGCGGCGTGGATTCGTCGGTGGCGGCCCACCTCCTGAAGGAGCAGGGATACGAGCCGGTCGGCGTCTTCATGCGGTCGGGCATCGCTCTACCCGACGGTGCGGCGGGCGCGCCGCGGTGCTGTTCGGCGGAGGACGCGTCGGACGCGCGGCGGGTGGCGGGGCAACTGGGGATCGCGTTTTACGTGCTGAACTTCGCGGAAGATTTCGGCCGGCTCATCGACCGGTTCTGCGAGGAGTACGGGCGCGGGCGGACGCCGAACCCCTGCATCCTCTGCAACCGGGACCTGAAGTTCGGGCGGCTCTTCCGCTACGCCGACGCGCTCGGGGCGAAGTGCATCGCGACCGGCCACTACGCGCGGGTCGAGTGGGAGGCGGGACAGTGGCTCCTCGCGCGCGGCCTGGACGCCGAGAAGGACCAGTCGTACGTCCTGTTTCCGATCCCGCCGCAGCGCCTGGAGCGGGTGCGCCTGCCGCTGGGTGAACAGACGAAAGAAGAGACGCGTGCCATCGCACGCGGGTTGGGCCTGGCGGTCCGCGACAAGCCCGAGAGCCAGGAGATTTGTTTCGTCACCGGCACGATCGAGGCCCTGGTGCGCCAGCGTCGGCCGGACCTGGTGCGGCCCGGGCCGGTGCTCGACCTGGCGGGGAAGGAAGTGGGCCGGCACAAGGGGATCGTGAACTTCACGATCGGTCAGCGGCGGGGCCTGGGCATCGCGTTGGGGGAGCCGATGTACGTCGTCGCCATCCGGCCGGAGGACGCGGCCATCGTCGTCGGCCCGGCCGAGGCGCTGCGGGCGAAGGGACTCGTGGCGGAGGAGGTGGTCTGGCACGAGCCGGTGCCGGCCGAGCCCGTCCGGGCCGAGGTGCAGATAAGGTATCGTCACGCGGCGGCGGGGGCGTGGCTGGAGCGGCTCGAAGCGGAACGTCCCGCCGGGGGGGACCGCGCCCAGGTGCGCTTCGACGAGCCTCAGGCGGCCGTCACGCCCGGCCAGGCGGCGGTCTTTTATCGGGGGGAACGCGTGATGGGCGGCGGATGGATCGAGAAATCAATAATGCAGAATGAAGAATGCAGAATGCAAAATGCAGAATGAAAAAACCACAGCACCGGCGCCGCACCACATCGCGATCATTCACACGGGGGCGATCGGGGACCTGGTGCAGGCAGGGCCGCTCCTTGCTGCGGTGCGCGCCAAGTGGCCCGAGGCACGGGTGACGCTGGTCGGCCTGCCGGAGCGCGGCCGGCTCCTGGAGATGGCGAACCTCGTGGACGCGACGGTGGACGCGGAGACGTGCGGGCTGTGGCGGCTGGCGGGGGACGCCGGCACGTCAGGCCCACTGCCCCGCGCGCTTGTGGAAGCGGACCTGATGCTGGACCTGCTAGGTCTGACAGCCCAAGGGGTCGCGGCTTTACGTGGGCGCGTCGTTCGATTGGAACCGCTGCCCTCTGCGGATTGGCGGTCGAGCGCGGCCGAGTGGCTTCTCGGCCAGGCACGCGAGGCGCTCGAGTTGGCGGCGGCTGCGCCGGAGCCGGTGCTCGCGGTTCCAGAGGCCGTGCGGGAGCGGGCGCGCGAGGCGCTAAAGGCCAAGGGAATTCGCGGGGCGTTCGCGGCCATTCATCCGGGTAGTGGCTCGGTCCGGAAGAACTGGGCAATGGAGCGGTTCGGAGAGATCGCGCGGCAGCTGCGCGAGGAGGCGGGTCGGCAAGTGGTCTGGCTTCTCGGCCCGGCGGAGATGGAGCGCGGAATCAAGCTGCCGGGCGAGGAAGGCGAGGTGATTCTGGAGGGCGCTACGCTGGATCTCGTGGCGGGGGTGTTATCGCTCGCGGACGCGTACGTCGGAAACGATTCGGGCGCCACTCAACTAGCGGCCGCGGTGCGCGGGGCCGACGGGCGGGCGACGCCGACCATCGCGCTTTTCGGGCCGACCGACGCGCGGGTGTGGGGACCGCGCGGGTCCCACGTCCGCATCGTCCGCGCGCCGAACGGGACGATGGAGAGCATCGAAGCGGAGACCGTGTGGGCGGCCGTGCGCGCGGCGCTCGACGAAGCGGCGCCCCGCGAAAAACTCAAGCCCAGGGATTGAAATCCCCGGGCTTGAGTGCGTGCAGCGAATCACTTGCCGCCTATTCCGTCGGCGGCGGTGGCGGCGTCCCTTCCTGGGCCTCGCCCTGCTGCTCCTGGGCCCATTTCATTTGTTCCTGCATGATCCACATCATGCGTTGGCCGAACTGCTTGCTGATGTCCGTCGTCGTGCGAACTTCGGAAGCAGGGACGTCCACGCGGGCGCGGACGGTGCGCCCGTCGAGGTAGATTCCCCCGGTCGTCAGGTTGCCGACCGCGGGGGCCTTCGGCAGGGGCGGCGCTTCGAGGACGGCGCGGCCCCGAATCGCTTCGGGCAGGCTCTCGATCATCATCCGGTCCGTCATGCTGATCATCATGTGGACATACGATGGGACCGAGAGGAGGACCTGGGCGACGGCGCCTTCGGGGATGCGTTTGACGGCATCGGCGACGGCGGCGTTGGAGGCGAAGCCTTCGCCCTGGCCGCGCGCGCGGCCGATGGCGCGGGCCATGTGGCCGGCATCGCCCATCGTGATGACGGCGAGATTATCGACGACGGCCATGCGCATGACCATGCCTTCCGGGCCGTACATCCTGTCCATCATCTTTTTCATCTGCTCGGCGGCCTCGGGCGGAGCATCCGGGGGCAGCTGCATCTGGACCTTGAAGGTCATGCGGTCGACCTTGACGCCCGCGATTTCCTCGGCGGCGGGTTCATAGTTCATGTCCATCTTCATCGCCGGGCCGCCGGGCATCGTGCCGAACTGGCCCATGAAACCCTTCATCATGTCCTTGGCGAGGGGCATCCACTTGGCCATGAGGTCGCTGTACTTCCGGGCGTCGGCGAGAGCGATGGTCTCGGTCAGGCGGTACAGGCCCTGGCCCGGCTTGGCGGGCTCGAGGGTGAAGGCGAACGACGGGCCCAGGACCGTCGCCCACTGGTCGTACGTGGCCCAGAGTTCGTCCAGGTTCTTGCGGGTTTCTTCGTCGGCGCCCTGGCCGAGCGCGTCGAAGAGGGGCTTGGTGAGGGTCTTAAGGGGCGGCATGGCCTTGGCCCAGTCGACCCGGCCCCACGCGGCGACGAGAAACGAGTCGGTCGCCGGCAGCGAGGCGGGCGGACCCGCCACCGGCTTGGCGGCACGGACGGCGTCGGCGAGGGGACTCCCTTCGACGAATTCGGCCTCGACAAGGCCCGCCGCGCGCTCCGCCCCCAGGTCGGCCATGAGATCCATCGAGGCGACCTGGTCGAGGAGCGAAATGTACCAATCGAGAATGCGGTTGACGGCAGCCGGCGGAGCGTCGGCGGGGGCCTCGCGGGCCGTCTGGGCCTGCATCTGCTGGAGCAAGCCGGCGAAGGTCCCCTTGAGCGACTTGGGGTTCAGGTGGACCCAGACCATGTGGTCGGGGAGGCGCGAGCCGGCCGCGGTGCCGACGGCGAGGCGGTCGGCGGCCGACTGGAAGGCGACGAGCGGCTCGAGACGGTCGGCGACGACGCCCCAGCGGTCGAGTTTAAGAACGAAGAGCGGCGGGCGCTCGGGCATCTGAAAACCTTCCGGGGCGCCCGGCGGGACAGGCGGGGTCGGCCGGCGGACGGCGACGATGCCGGGCGGCAGATTCTCGATGCCCGGAAGGCGGGCTTCCTCCAGTTTCGCAGGGTCCTTGCCCTGGAGAATGGTAACGGGGGCGGGGTTTTTTTCGCCCGCCACGAGAACCAAAAGGAGGGGCCCGGAGGTGTCGAAGACGCCGGCCGGAAAGCTCTGTTCGAGTTGGGCCGCGACCGAGACGTCCGATTCGGGGCCGACGAGGGCCTTCAGGCCGGCGTCGAGTTCGCCCACGTTTCGGACCGCCACGACGGCCAAAGCATCGGCGGGAACGGAGACAGACCATTCCTCGGCCGGCGCAGCGAAGGCGGCGGCGGAGAAGGCCGAAACCAGGACGGCGGCGGTAAGACAGGTTCTCACACGAAGCATAGACGGATCCTTTTCATGGCGAGGCAACCGGTTCGCCTGGCCGAGAACCTAACAAGTTTCCGCGCAAAGGAAATCAAAAAGCGTCGGCTACTCGACGATTACCGCAGTGCCGTAGGCCAGCAGTTCGGCCGCCCCGCCCATAATCATCGACGTGGTGAACCGCATGCCGACGATGGCGTTGGCGCCGAGTTCCCGTGCGGCGTCGGTCATGCGGTCGATGGCCTGTTCGCGCGACTCGGCCATCAACTTGGTATATTCGACGATCTCGCCGCCGATCAGGTTCCGAAAAACCGCCTTGATATCCTGGCCAATGTGGCGGGCGCGGATCGTGTTGCCGCGCACCAGCCCCAGCACCTCTCTGGTTGTCTTGCCCAGCACCGTCTCTGTGGTGACGACGATCATCGCTCGACCTCCTTTGAGTATCGGTCCACCTTGCGGACCGTCAGGCGCTCGCGCAGCAGCGAGACGAACAGAATCACGACCCCGAAAACCAGCGCGACGACGCCCGCCTTCAGGACGACTGAAATCGTCGGGTCGCGGACGATCTCCTCCACCAATTTAAAGCCCCCATAGCATAGCAACAGGATGGCCCCGACGGAAAACAGAATCCATCCGAGGCCCCGCTCGAGGCGGTTGTAGACGCTCTGCCAGTAACGCCGGAGGGCGGCATCCGAGGGTTCCTTAAAGGTCATCATGTCGAGTTCCTCCTTGAGGGCCTTCGTCTCGGCGAGTTCGCGCCGGCAGACGTCGCACGTCTCCAGATGCTTCTCGAAGCGGGTGCGCTCGAGCGGCTCGAGTTCGCCGTCCACGTAAGCGGTGATCCGGTCGCCGAACTGGTCGCAGGTCATGACTCCTCTCCTGCCAGTTTCGTTCGAAGGGCGCGGCGGGCCGCGTGCAGCCGAGACATCACGGTGCCGATCGGAATGCCCAGCGCCTCGGCCATCTCCTTGTAGGAGAGGCCCTGGAAGTGCGCCAGCGAGATGATCTCGCGGTGCGCGAGCGGCAGCGCGAAGATCGCCTGCCAGACCCGTCGCTCGCGTTCGCTCCGCTCCACCAGGATCTCCGGGTCGGCATCGGACCTCGCGGGCGGGTCGGCGGCGAGGGCGACGGTGCGCCGGCGTGAGCGGCTGCGCAGCCGACTGATGCAGACGTTCCGCAGAATCCGCGCGTACCACGGGTAGAAACGGGTCCCGGGCTGGAATCGGCGAATGTGTCGCCAGGCCCGGACGAAGGCCTCCTGCGAGGCGTCAAGGGCTTCTTCGCGGCACCCGAGCATCAGGTAGGCTGCGCCCGAGGCCGCACCGGCATATTTGCGCACGATCCCTCCGAAAGCGTCTTGATCGCCCCCCTGGCACCGCTCGATGAGTGCCGCTTCGGTTTCGTCCATGGGTTGCGCATCCGTCGCGGGTGCCGCTCATTCTCTACTACGCCGCCCGCGCCCGAGTTATTCGCCTGTTTGCGGCGGACGTTCAGCATAGCGTGCGGGTGCGGCGGCGGCGCGAGTTTTTTGCCCTCCCCCCCGGCCGGCGAGGCCTGGACCCTGGGCCCCCGGCCGGCGACGCGGCCGGGCTGAGGCCTTTCGCTTGACACCCCGCTCGGGAGGCTCCTATACTGGCCTTTGCCCAGGCGCGCGGAACGTCCCGCCTCCGCAGGATGCTGCGCAGGGAAGGGTGCGATGAAACTCGGCATCATCTCCGACACGCACGACAATCTGCCGGCGATCTCGGCCGCGGTCGAAATCTTCAAAAAGGCGCGCGTCCAGGCCATCCTCCACGCCGGCGACTATGTCGCCCCGTTCGCCCTCGCGCGGCTGCTCCAGGCCCGGCTGCCGGTGTACGGGGTGTTCGGCAACTGCGACGGCGAGCGGGCCGGCCTGACGAAGTTGCTCCCGGATCTGACGGACGGCCCGCGGCGGCTGGAACTCGGCGGGCGAAAAATCTGTCTCGTCCACATATGGGAAAACCTATCGCACGCGGTCTTCGAGGCCTCCGACATCATCGTCTTCGGACACACCCACGAGCCGAAAATCGAACGACACGAAGGACGCCTCATCGTCAACCCGGGCGAGTGCGGCGGATGGATGACCGGACGGGCCACCGTCGCTATCCTCGACACCGACGCCATGGCCGCCGAAACCGAAGAGGTCCGCGCCGAGGCCGCCCCTATCCCGGCCTCCGGAACCTCGCCGACCCGGCGGGAAAGGGCCTGACCATGAAACGCGCCGCGCTCACCGTCGCCGTCCTCGCCGCCGGACTCGCCGTCGCCGGATGCTACGGCCAGGTCCAGCGGACCCTCACCATCGACTCCGAGCCGCAGGGCGCCCTCTGCTGGCTCAATGAGAACGAGGTCGGCCGGACGCCCTGCACCGTCCCTTTCACCTGGTACGGGACGTACGAGGTTCGCCTCGAGACCCCGGGCTACGAGCCGCTCGTCTCGACGGCCAGCGTCCGCGCGCCGCCGTACCAGTGGATCCCGGTGGACCTGGCGTTCGAGACGCTGATTCCCGGCATCCGCCACGACGACCACGCCTTCCGCTTCGCCCTGAAGAAGTCCGAGCCCGTGGATCCGGACAGCCTCCGCGGCCGAGCCGAGGGTCTCCGCACCGACGCCAAAACCCCCGAGCCTTAGGAGCCTATCTCGTAGTCCCCCTCTCCCCTTGTGGGAGAGGGTTGGGGTGAGGGGTAGCCGTAGTTGTGAAACTGGCTCCAGAGGGTCTATGCCCCGCTTCGGTGCGCATCTTTCGATAGCGGGCGGCGTCTGGCGGGCGGTCGAGCGGGCCCGCGCCATCCGGGCCGACTGCCTCCAACTCTTTGTCAAGCCCCCGCAGCAGTGGCGGTTCCAGCCGCTCCACGATAAGGATGCCGCGCGGTTCCGCTCCGCCGCCGCGGGCGCAGGCCTCGTGCCCCTCGTCGGCCACGCCTCCTACCTTGTGAACCTCGCATCGCCGGACGAAACGCTCTACGAAAAGTCGCTCCGGTGCCTGCTGGCGGAATGGGACCGGGCGGAGCGGCTCGGCCTGGCTTACCTGGTCCTCCATCCGGGGTCGCACGCGGAACGTCCCGGCGGGACCGGAAGCGGCGAGGCGGCCGGCCTCGCGCGCATCGCTGCCGCGCTCGACCGGCTCCACCGCGAACGGCCGGGGCACCGCTCGCGCATCCTCCTTGAGACGACGGCCGGGGCGGGCTCGACGCTCGGCGGACGCCTGGAACACCTGAAGTATCTCGTCGAGACGTGCGAGGCGGGCGACCGGCTCGGCATCGCTATCGACACCTGCCACCTCTTCGCCGCCGGGTACGACCTGCGGACCCCATCGGCGGTGGACGAGACGCTCGGGAAGATTGACGAGGCGGTGGGTCTTCGGCGTGTCGGCGTGGTGCACGCCAACGACGCGAAGGGCGCCCTGGGCTCCGGGCGCGATCGGCACGAACACATCGGCCGCGGCAAGATTGGCCGCGAAGGGTTCCGCGCGCTCGTCAACCATCCGGCGCTGGCCGCCCTGCCCTTCATCCTGGAGACGCCGAAACGCGATGTGCGAAACCGCGAAATGGACCCCGTGAACCTCCAGACGCTTCGGCGGATGGTCACGGCGTAGTCTAACCGCAAAGAACGCAAAGAGCGCAAAGGACAGCGAGAATCAACTGGGAGGAAAAGTCAAAAGCAGGAAGAAGACAGCACGCCACAGATGCCTTTGTGTTTGGGCGTTCCCCTCTTCCCCTTTGCGTTCTTTGCGTTCTTTGCGCCCTTTGCGGTTAAGAAACGCGGTTAATAAGCCGCCTACCGTTCGCCCTTCCCGGCGGGCGGGGGCGACTTGTTGCCGGCCAGGCCTTTCTCCGCCGCGGGCCTGTCGGGGATCGTGAACTCAATCGTCAGGGGTTCGGTGCGGTCGTCGGTGATTTGGAGGCCGCCGAGCGCGGGCTCGAATTGCCAGCCCCAGGAGAGCCACTCCGCCCGCGGGACGCGCCGCCGATAGAGGACGCGCGTGCGGAACTGGGCCCACCCGCCGTACTTTTTCTCATAGACCCATTTTTCAACACGCCAGGTGACTTCATCCCCCTTCTCGCCGACGAAGGGCTGTTCCTGGATAAGTTCCACGAGGACGACGGCCACGTCGGCCGTCCCGCGGAGGGCGAGGATGCGCACGCGGCTCTCGTAGCGTTTGACCTCCAGGACCTGGCGTTCGATCCACCGGCGGTCCTCTGCAGTGAACGCGCCCTTCGCCGGGAGGCCGAGGTCCTCGGTGCGGTACTCCGCGGGGATGAGGGCGTCGTACTCCGAGAGGATGGGGGTCATGTCGACGCCTTCAAGGCGTCCCCAGGGCGTCTCGACCACGAGGTCCCAGATACCGAGGGGAAGGTCCGTCGCCTCGAACGCGCCGGTTTCGGGGTCAATCGTAATGGGCACTTTTCGGTCGCTCGCGCGTTCCCAGAGGAAGGCGGATTTGGCACGCTCGGGAGGCGTGAGTCGGCCGCGAACAGAGAGTGCGGAGTTCGGATCCTCCTTCGCCGAGGCTACGGAGGACAAGTTGCGGAGTGCGGAGTGAACGGCAAAAGGTAAAAGGCAAAGCAGCAGCGCGGCGAGGCAGAGGACGGCGATGTGGGACGCGGTTTTCACGGGGTTCCTACGAGCCTCCGCGTTTGACCAGGTCCGCGAGGTCTTTTTCCGTCACGAACTTATACTCCCCGCCGTTCTGGGCAGCAATGTCTTTCAAAATTGGTTCGCCCGCGCGGTAGATGAAGCCGATGGTGTGGACCTTGACCTTGCCGGCGGCATTCAGCCGCTTGACGAGACCTACGGTCGCCTTGTCGAACTCGCCGTCGGTCAGGAGGTAGATCGCATCGGGCTGGAGTTCGAAGGCCCGCTCGAGCGCCCCCGACGGGTCGGTCTGGCCTTGGGCGATCACCGAATCAACAAATTCCACCGCCACTTGTTTGTTGCGATCGGTCGCGTCGGCGAGGCGGCGCGGCGGCATTTCGACAAACGGCCCTGAGGAATAAAAGATGACGTCAAACAACTGCTCCTCGGCCAAAGCGCGGATGCTGCGCTTGAGTTCGTATTTCACGTAGTCAATGGAGTCGGTCATGCTGCCGGAACGGTCCACCACGAAAACGACCCTGGCGGCCGGCCCGCTCTTGACGGCAAAGAACTCGGCGCTGCGCTCAACGGGCGGAGACGGTTCTGCGGCCTTCTGCGGCTCAGGCGCGGGCTCCGCAGGAGGCGGCGGCACCTCAGCGGGAGGCGGCGGGGCGGGTTCCTCCGGCTTCTCCGCCGCAACGGGCCGCGCCTCGGGCGCTGCCATCCGCTCACAGTCTTCCAAGGCTATGCCGAACAATGCATACGAATCATTCCATCCGTTCACCGCCTGATTGCCGGAAATCATCTTCACCACCCGCCGCTCGGGAACGAGCGGAGCCGCCTTGGCCAGCGTGCCTTTGAGCGTGACGGCGGCGCCCGGCTGAAAACCCGATAGGCCGGCTGCCGCACCGCCTTGCCGAACAAGGGCGCGGACCTCGCAGCGGGTTTTTCGACCGTGAACCGCCACGCGATCATGGACACTGACCGTCAGAATCACGTCCCCGGCTTGAGTGGTGGTGACGGTATCCACCGAGCCGTCAACGACGAGGGTCTTGCCCGGAAGATTTTTCCCGGCCCACGTTCTGAAGGCCCCTTCCAGCAGGGGGCTCATCGTACCGGGGGGCATGAGGGCGCCCGGGATCGCTTGGAGCAATTCGGCTGCGGATCCGTAGCCCGCTACGGAATCTGTCACGGACTCCGTATTGGAGACCTCTCCTTCCGCAAAAGCGACCCGCCCAAGGCTGAACAACGCAAGGACTGCCACCAGAAGCGTCCGATTGCGGCTCATAACCTGCCCCCCTTTTGTATGGTGTGGTCCAAGAGTAATTGTCGTCCTTGCATCCAGCGCCGTCAAGAATTGAATACGACCGGTGGAAAAAGGGTCGAGAACCCTTTTCGGGTCTGTCGGTGGGTGGCATGTCCACCCTGTTCCGGGTGGACATGCAAAAGGTCTCCCTGCATGGCCACGCGGAACAGCGTGGCCATGCCACCCGACCCTTTTTCAGGGCGGGGTTCGTGCTTGACGGGTGAGGCGGGGAGGGATTATACTGCCCGAACTGCCCAGCATGGCCAAGCGGTCCGGCCCAGTGCAGTTGTGCACAAAGGGTGGTGCGAAATGGCCAAAGGTAAGTCTCAGCGGGCCCTCTTCGAGATTCTGGCGAAGGAACGGGCGCAGGCGCGGCAGCAGGCGGAGGCGAAGCCCGGCCCGATCGTCCGCCGTTACGGGGGCGAGGAAGGCGGCGGACACCAGCCGCCGGTCCCTGCTCGGCCGGCCGGGCCCGTCGGCGGGCCGTCGTCGGCGGCACCGATCCGCGTGAACCTGACGGTGTATTGGATCGTCGTGGCGGCGGTGGCGGTGGCGTGCCTGTGCGTGCTTTTTTACTTGTGGGGAACGCGGTCGCGTAGCGAGCCCGTGCCGCCGGACGTTGAGCCGCGACCGACGATGGAAGAGGTCGGCCGGGGTCCGGTGGACGAAGGCCTCGTCGGCCGGCGCGAGGAAGCGGCCGGCGCGGGCGAAGGAATCGGCGCGCGAGCAGGCGAAGGGGTCGGCGCGCGAGCAGGCGAAGGAGCCGGCGTCGGCGAGGCGGCGGGGCTCGCGGAGCAAGGAAAGTTCCGCCTGCGGATTGCGCGGCTGGAGGTCTCGCGGTCGGAGTACACCGACCGGTTGCGGGCGCTGCTCGTGGGCCTGGGAGTCGAGACAGACCTGGCGACGCGGGGAGGATATTTCGTCCTCTACAGCCGCGAACGCTTCGCGAAGATGGACGACGAGAAGGCGACGGCGTTCGAGAAGAAGGTGGTGGAGGCGTTGAAGGAGTTCGAGCAGAAGACGGGATGGCCGGCGGCGACGAATCCGTACTTCGTCACCGTCCCCTGAGAAGGAGTCGTCGGTATGTCTTTGGATAAGAGTCTGAAGAGCCAGGGCGCCCTGACACGCCATCGGAACGTCCTTTCGCGGACGGAGCGCGTCAGCGCGCTGAAGGACGAAGAGCGCTGGCCGGAAGGGCGGACGGTGTTCGGTCTGCCGAAGGTGACCCACCGGAAGATCGTCACGAAGAAGCCCAAGGCGGCGGCGAAGGCGGCCGAGGGTGTCCCGGTCGAGGGCGTCGCTCCCGCGGAAGGCGCTGCGCCGGCGGAGGCCCCGGCGGCGGGCAAGCCGAAGGGGAAGGTCGGGTCGTAGGGCAGAGCGATTCCCGCGGATTCACCCCGACTGCGTCGGGATTCATCCGCGGGCTTCAGCATCGCGGGGCGGCGGGCACGTCCGAAGGAGCGCGTGTGGCGGGGAAGCGGTCGCTTCTTGCCGAGCGGATGCGCCAGGTGGACGCCTCGGGCATCCGCAAGGTGTTCGACCTGGCGGCGAGGCTCCCCGACCCGATCAACCTGAGCATCGGCCAGCCGGACTTCGACGTACCGGAGGCCTGCAAGCGGCGGGCGATCGAGGCCATCGAGTCGGGGCGGAACAAGTACACCGTGACGCAGGGCGAGGCGTCGCTGCGGTCGCGGATCGCGGAGGCGCTCCGGTCGGAGTTCGGCTCGTTCGACTCGCCCGTCCTGGTGACGAGCGGCGTGTCGGGCGGAATTCTCCTGGCGGTGCTGGCCACGCTCAATCCGGGCGACGAGGCGATCGTCCCCGACCCCTATTTCGTCATGTACAAGCATCTCGTGCGCCTCATCGGCGCCGTGCCGGTGTTCGTCGACACCTACC
>Ga0307380_10007821_pt1 | contig 13809 bp, 13 predicted proteins | sample UN3MG_FD_202239 | JGI IMG/M metagenome (GOLD analysis project Ga0307380, IMG submission 202239) | Soil microbial communities from Risofladan, Vaasa, Finland - UN-3 | ecosystem: Environmental > Terrestrial > Soil > Coastal area > Acid sulfate soil | place: Finland: Risofladan, Vaasa | collected... | reverse complement strand
AAAAAATAAAAGAAAAAATAAAAGAATATTAAAATTAGAAAATGAGAAAAGTTTTTTCAATCTTAATTATCTTAATATTTTCTTTTTTGGCCAACACTCAAGTTTTTGCAGCCGAACTTCTTCCTCCAGAAATTTTAATTTATCCCCAAACTTATGTTGCTGGAGAAGAAGTTTTATATTTAGAAGGTAAGGCCGAGCCAGATTCAACAGTTATTTTATTCTTGAAAAAAAATAATTTCTCTTTAAGAATCTGGGAAATACCAAGTGATAGGGAGGGAGATTGGTTGTTCTTGACTGAGGAAATTTTTCAATCAGGTAATTATTTAATTTCCGCTCGGGCTAAAACTCAGAATGGGCAAATAAGTAGTTTCTCACCGGAATATCAGATAAAAGTAATTTTAGCTGGTATATCCATTGGTACTTGGATAATAACCTATCAAACCTTATTTTTCATTTTAGTAATTTTAACCCTGGGAGCTTCCCTTTTTAGTCTTTATCTTTTTCTCTCTAAAATAAAAAAAGCTAGAATGAGATTAAAAAAAGAAGCCCGAGAAGCAGCTGAAAGTTTAAAGAATACCTTTAATCAAATGAGAAAAGATTTGGAAAAAAGAATTGAGTATTTTGATTCAAAACCCGGCTTGAGTCCAGAAGAAAAGAAGCTTCGAGATGAAATAATGATTATTTTAAGAAGTTCTGAAGAGATAGTCAGGAAGGAGATTCAAGATGTAGAAAAAGAATTAGGGTAAGTTTGATTAATTAAACCTAAAAAACAAGGTTCGCCTTGTTTTTTGATTTCGTTTTGTTATATTTAAGAACAGATGGGCGCGTGGCTCAGTGGTAGAATACACAAATTTGTCGTAGCTGTTATATGAATTCCCAACTAAGAGAACAAGCTATTAAACTTCGGACAGAAAAAGATTTTAGTTATTCCGAAATTAGAAAAAGATTAGGCGTTCCTAAAAGTACTTTGAGCTATTGGTTGCGGGAATTTCCCCTTAATGAAAAGAGAATTCTGGAATTACGTCGTCAAGGATGGAAAAAAGGTGAGGTAGCTAGAGAAAGATTTCGGGCTACCATGAGAAAAAAGCAAAAAGAGAAGTGTCGACAGGTTTATGAAAGGTATAAGAAAAAATTAGCGAAACTTTCAGAGGATGCGTTTTTTGTGGCTGGACTGATGCTTTATTTGGGCGAAGGTGATAAAAGTCACTATGCGCAAATATCTTTGTCAAATACGGATTCTAAGATTATTAAATTTTTTATACAATGGTTAATTGATTTCTTCGGCGTTGCTAAAAAAGAAATGAAAGCAGAACTTCATCTGTATGAAAATATGGATATTAAGAAAGAGCATAAATTTTGGCAGAAGGAATTAGGGTTTCGTAAGAACCAATTTTATAAAACGCAGATTCGTAAATTACAAAAGTCAAGCTTTTCATATAAGGAATCTTATCGACATGGAACATGCCAAATATATTTTCCGGGTGTAGAAAAAAAACGGGAACTTATGATGGCAATACAGGCTTTTCTTGATAAATATATGTAACCCCAAAAGGGCGACTAGTTCAGCGGTAGAACGCTTCTCTGATAAAGAAGAGGTGGAAGGTTCGACTCCTTCGTCGCCCACTTGTATTTATCCTTCAAATTTTGATTAATTTATGATATATTAAATCAGTCAATTTTCTTATGGAAAGGTATTCAGATGAACAACTGATAATTAGATTCTTAAAAGGCGACGAAGAATCGCTGGAGATTTTAATTAAACGATATTTAAAGCCCATTTACAGCTTTACTTTTCGATTTGTTGGAAATAGCCAAGAAGCGGAAGATATTACTCAAGAGGTATTTATTAAAGTCTGGTGTAATCTTAAAAGGTTTGATAAAAACAAAAAATTTAAAACTTGGATTTTTACTATTGCCAAAAATGCCTGTCTTGATTGGCGGAAGAAAAAACGAGCTGTTCCGTTTTCAATTTTAGATAATGAAGGAGAACTTTCTTTTGCTGAAACCATTAAAGATCCAGCTCCTCTCCCAAGTGAACTTTTCGAGAGATGGGATATCGCTACAACTCTTAATAAAGCCCTTCAAAGTCTTTCACCAAAATATCGCATGATTTTGTTCCTCCGTTACAATGAGCATTTCACTTTCCGAGAAATAGCCGAATTATTAGGAGAGTCTATCAATACTATAAAAAGTAGGCATAGACGAGGCATATCCTTGCTCAAAAAACTTCTTACTTAAATGCACCAAAACGCATAGCTAAGTCGTATTAGTAAATAGAGGCTATGCGTAAAGATTACGAAAAACTATTTTCTCATCTTGAACCCCCAGAGCCACCTGCGGGTCTTTTTGATCGGATAATTCTGGCGATTAAACGAGAACAGGAATTACAACAGACAAAGAGATTATTATTTGGCTTTTTATTTCTTTTAGTTGCTTCATTCATAGCAACACCTTTCTCTTGGTCAATACTTATAAATCAAATAGAGAGTTCTGGAATTTCTTACTTTATTTCCACTGCTCTCAGTGATTTTGGTATTTTCATTGTTCTATGGCAAGATTTCAGTTTAGCTATTCTTGAATCGCTACCCATTACAGGAATGATAGCTTTTGCAATCAGTCTTGGGATGTCTATTTTTACATTTCGGTTATTTCTTTACAGAAAAAGATTATTATTAGGATATCTAATGCAGAGCTTTGCTTAAAAAATAAATAATTATTAATTTAATTTTAATAAAAAATATGAGCGAAGAAAAACAAAATAACAAAAAAATAAATCGTGATGTCCTCAAGTGGATTATCATTGGACTCGTTGGCTTTGTAATTGTTATTTTAATATTCGGGACTGGTATGTTTGTTGGAGGAATGAAGGCGCGATTCTCTTACCGTTGGGCAGAAAGTTATCATAAAAACTTCGCCGGACCCAGGGGTGGTTTTTTCGGTGACTGGCGAGCACTTCCTTCTCCTGGAGATTTCATTGAAAGTCACGGTACTTTCGGAGAAATTATTAAAATTAATGATTCTGACTTTGTAATTAAAGGACAAAGTGATGTAGAAAAAATCATTCTTATTACCGAAGGTACTATTATCCAAAAAGGAAGAGATACAATCAAAAAAGAAGAATTAAAGGTCGGCGATCGTGTTGTCATTATTGGCTCTCCAAATGAAGAAGGTCAAATTGAGGCAAAACTTATAAGGGTTTTTGATGAAAAAGAAATAACAATGGTGCCAATGCCTAGTCGCCCCTTCTTTTTTAGATAAATATGATTTCTAAAATATTAAAATCAATACTTCGGCGTAAATTATTAACGGGAATAATCCTTTTACTGGTTATCGGGAGCATCTATTTTGGTTATCAAAAATTAGCCGGAGAGAAAAATGGGGTGCAATATGTTACGGTAGCTGTTGAAAAGGGTACGCTTATTGTTTCTGTGTCGGGAAGCGGCCAGGTGTCGGTTTCTGACCAAATAGATATCAAGCCAAAGGTTTCAGGAGATGTAGTTTATGTCGGCGTAGAGACTAATCAAGAAGTAAGGCAGGGTACGCTTATTACCCAACTTGATACAAGAGACGCTGAAAAAGTGGTGCGGGATGCAGAGATTAATTTAGCAAGCGCCAGGACCGCGCTTGAAAACCTTAAAAATACCAAAAGAAAAGCAGAAGAATCGCTTACTGCAGCTTATAATGATGGATTAAACATCTTAACAAACACTTTTGAAGATTTATCTCCCAAAATTTCTGATCTGGAAAAAATGTTCACAGAGAGCAGTTATGATGGCGATGAAAATGACATTGATTATTATATACGTTTAGTGCGTGCGTATAGCAAGGACTCCGAACAATTATTATCTTATTGGGATGACGGCACCGAAAAAAAATATCTTGTTGCAAAAAGCCAATTTGATAGGCTTAGATCAGATTACTTTATGCTTACCCTTAATTCTCCTCCCCAGCAAATTGAAACTATATTAAATCAAACGTATGATTTTACTCAAGTACTTTTGGATTTAGTTCGGCAGGGTTATAATCTTGCGCAGAAATATCAGATAATTATTGAAACAGAAAATATAATTCCGCCCATTTCTGCAGAAACAACTAATAATCATGCCTCTCAATTGAGTGAATTTACTTCTTTGCTTATTAGCCGCGTAAATTCTCTTTCGTCAGCCAAACAATCTTTTAAGGACAAAAAAGAGGCGGTGGAAAAAGCAGATTCTGATATTGAAGACCAAATTTATGTTATAGAACAGCGTAAAGATGCGCTATTTGATGCTGAAGAGAAATTAGCCCAACATTATATTTACGTCTCTTTTGGCGGCCTGATTACCAAAGTAAATGTCAAAAAGGGAGATTCTGTTTCATCCGGCACAACGCTGGCAACTTTTATTACTAAACAAAAAATAGCTGAGATTTCTCTTAATGAGGTTGATGTAGCTAAAGTAAAAGTTGGCCAAAAATCAACCCTTACTTTTGACGCTCTTCTGGATGTAACTATTTCTGGTCGGGTTTTTGAGGTTGATACAGTGGGAACGGTAACTCAGGGGGTGGTAAGTTATGGAGTTAAAATTTCTTTTGATACTGAAGAGGAAAAAGTTAAGCCCGGTATGAGCGTAACAGCAGATATTATTACTGATGCCAAACAAGATGTTTTAGTTTTGCCAAATAGCGCCATTAAATTCCAAGAGAATTCTTACTATGTTGAATTACTAGAGACATCAGAGGAAATAAAGCTACAACCCATAGAAATTGGACTTTCAAACGACCTTTCTACTGAAATTGTTTCGGGACTCAAAGAAGGGGATATTGTTGTTACTTCAACAATTAGTCCAAACGCAAATCAGGCCAATCAAACTCAGAATACTCAAGGATTTCAAATGCCAGGCATAGGTGGTCAAATGAGAATTTCTAGATAATCTTATGATAGAAGTTAAGAGTATTACCAAAGTTTATAAAACAGGCCCTTCGACGAACTCAGGGCAAGCCGTTGAAAACCAGGTGCTAAAAGGCATTTCTTTTTCTATTAGTGAGGGTGAATTTGTAGCGATTATAGGCCCTTCTGGTTCTGGTAAGTCAACCTTAATGCATATTTTGGGTTGTTTAGATGCTCCAACCAGCGGTCAATATTTTTTTGAAGGAAAAGACGTTTCCCAACTTTCCGATGATGAATTGGCTGACATTCGGAAAAAGAAAATTGGATTTGTCTTTCAATCCTTTAATCTTTTGCCCAGAACAACGGTTCTACGGAATGTGATATTGCCTTTAGCTTACGCCAATATCCCAAAGGGCGAGCGAGAAGAAATTGCTAAGAAATCTTTGTTAAGTGTAGGTTTAGACGAAAAACATTTTTATCATCTTTCTAATCAGCTTTCGGGTGGTGAAATGCAGAGAGTGGCTATTGCCAGAGCTTTGGTGAATAACCCAACTATTATTTTTGCTGATGAGCCAACCGGCAATCTGGATAGTAAAACCGGTGAGATTATTCTTAAAACCTTTCAAGATTTAAATAACCAGGGTAGAACAGTTATTTTGATCACTCACGAAAAATATATTGCTGAACATGCTAAGCGAACAATTTCCCTCAAAGATGGAGAGATTATTGAGGATATTACTAATCACCGTTCTAAAACGGTTCAGCAAATTAAAGAATAAAATTATGATCGTTACTGATTTATTCGAAGAAACATATTTGGCTATTTCTGCTAATAAAATAAGATCAGGCCTGACTGTTTTGGGTATTGTTATTGGGATTGGTTCGGTTATTGCTATGATTTCAATTGGACAAGGAGCAACGGGATCAATTGAAACAAGTATCCAATCAATGGGATCAAATTTGATTACCGTGATGCCAGGATTTCAGAGAGGTTTTTCTCAGGTTTCAACTGGCAGAGGTAGTGCTCAGACTTTAAGTATTGAAGACGCCGAAGCTATAGCTAAAGAAATTCTCTATGTTCGGGCAGTAGCTCCGGAACTTTCCCAACGTTATCAAATTATTGCTAAAGGAAAAAATACCAATACTCAGGTTGTCGGGACGGTTGCCTCTTATCCTAACGTTAAAAACCTTGAGATAGAACAAGGTTCGTTTGTTTCCGAACAAAATGTTCGTAGTCAGTCAAAAGTAGCGGTATTGGGTCCGACAACCCGTAATGATTTATTTGGTGAAGGAACAATCCCCATAGGTGAAACGATAAGGATTGCGGGCATAAACTTTAAAGTCATTGGTGTAACTAAATCTAAAGGTGGCACTGGTTTTTTTAGTCAAGACGATATAATCTTCATTCCTATAAGTACCTGCCAGAAATTTTTAGCCGGGGCTGATTATGTTTCAACAATTAGCGTTCAAGCTGAAAGTTCGCAATTAATGGCTCAAGTCCAGACTGGAATTACCAATCTGCTTTTACAGCGGCACAATATTACTAATCCCGAAATGGCTGATTTCAGCATCTTAAGCCAGCAGGATATTCTTGGAGCAGCTTCTTCTATCACTAATACAATGACTATTTTGTTAGCAGCAATTGCTGGAATTTCTCTTATTGTTGGCGGCATTGGCATTATGAATATGATGATGACCACGGTAACCGAAAGGACTCGAGAAATCGGGCTTCGCAAAGCTATCGGAGCTAAAAAATTGGATATCAGCTTGCAATTTTTAGCCGAAGCCATAATGCTTACTTTTTTTGGAGGAGTGATCGGAATAATTCTCGGAAGTGGGTTGGCTTACGGAATAACGTTTTTTACCGGCATGGCTACTAAAGTTTCTTTATTTTCAATTATTTTAGCTTTTAGCGTATCTGCTGTCATCGGGATTGGTTTTGGTTACTGGCCTGCCCAGAAAGCAGCCAAACTTAATCCTATAGAAGCGTTACGCTATGAATAACGAACTGTAGTCGGCGGTTCGGAAATTAAAATTTTAAGAGAAATTATGAAAAAGCTACTACCAATTATCATTGCAATTGTTATAGTCGGAGGTGGAGCATTTTATGGAGGAATGAAATATGGACAAAGCAAAACTCCTTTAGGCAATTTTTCCCGTCAGAGTTTTCAGAATTTATCGGAGGAAGAACGCCAGCAACTTTCTCAAGGGAATGTGGAAGGAAGTGTCCAGAGGGGAATTGTGAGAGGAACTGGATCAGGCTTTCTTACAGGTGAAGTTATTGATAAAGACGAGCAAAGTTTAACTCTGAAAATATTGGACGGTGGCTCAAAGATTATCTTTTTTTCAGATTCTACTGAAATATCAAAAACAACCGAGGGAACAGTAGGTGATATTGAAGTTGGTAAACAAATTATGGTTTCGGGTAGTCAAAACTCTGACGGGAGTTATACTGCAAAAACAATTCAGTTTTCTCCCCGCTATCCGATCCCGGGAAATAGTGAGTAGTGGGATGGGTAGTAACTACTCTAAATAGCATTCTAAAACTTGGCGTTCTAGAACACCAAGTCGACCCCAATTTTTAATTCTCGACAAAGGCGAATTTTTTAGAGAGTTTTTACCTTTTTTACCCCATTTCAGGTCTTTTTTCTTGCTTTGGTGAATTAAATTTGGTAAAATGATAAAGAAAGTTTGAAAGTAGTTAACTTTAAGCACCAAAATATTGGGCCCGTAGTTCAGTGGCAGAACACCCGGTTTGCATCCGGGAGATCGCCGGTTCAAGTCCGGCCGGGTCCACCTCTAAAAAGTTTTCCACAGGGAAGCTTTTTTGTTTTTCTTGTAATGGTATAATATTCTAATATCTAAAAAGGTCGAACAAACTTTAAAATTTAAAAAATTAAAAATATGATTTTAGATTGGGCAGATGTCACTATACTAGCTTTTCAAAATCTTTGGCAGGGATTTTTAAATTTTATTCCGATTTTAATCGGGGCAATTGTTGTTTTTGTTATTGGTTGGTTTATTTCCGTCGGAGTAGGCAAGTTAATTACCGAAATTTTAAAGAAAGCAAAATTTGATCAAATTTTTGAAAAAGGAGGATGGAAGACGGCTCTGGCAAAAGCAGAAATTAAAGTTGATGCCTCGGGCTTTATCGGAGCTATTGTTAAATGGATTTTGGTTATTGTTTTTCTTTTGGCGGCAGTAGAAATTTTGGGATTACCCCAGTTTGCTGATTTTTTGAGGGGTGTTTTGGGTTATCTTCCTAATGTTGTTGTAGCTTCCTTAATTTTTGTGGTAACGGTAATTGTAGTTGATATTGTTGAAAAACTGGTCAGAGCGTCAGTTGAAAGCATTAAGGTGGGATACGGTCAAGTGGTTAGCGCCATAGTAAGATGGTCAATCTGGATTTTTGCTATTTTGGCTATTTTACATCAGTTAGGAATTGCCAGGCCATTTATGGAAATTTTGTTTACGGGTTTGGTAGCAATGCTGGTGATTTCTTTAGGAATTGCTTTTGGTTTGGGCGGAAAAGATGTGGCGGCTGAAATTTTACAGGATTTAAAAAGAAAGCTGAAAGAATAAATTTAATAATATTGTTTTAAGCTTCCGACCGTACGGTGGGGGGACTTGACATAGTTTTTTATTTTGTTAAAATTGATTTTAGATATGAGAAAAGTTAGAACAATTTTTAATAAAGGAAGCGGTTAATAATTCTGGGCATTTTTATGTCTTAGAAATCGCTTCCTTGGAAGCGATTTTTGATTGAAAAGATTGTTTCGGAAAGTTCGTTAAAAATTGAATAATTAAAACCGTAGAAGTAGAAAATATATATACCCATATTTTGTGGTTATTAATTACTAGCTCAGCGCAAGCTGAATTAATTTTTGGCTTAACTGGGCAATCAAAAAATTTTACAGGCGGATGGTGGATGCCTTGGAAGATTGAGGCGATGAAGGACGTGGCGTGTCTGCGATAAGCCTCGGGGAGGTGGCTAGCAACCTTTGATCCGGGGATTTCCGAATGGGGAAACCCAGCGCGAATCAACAACGCGTTACCGCGCTGCGAAACAGCGTGGGGCAAACCTGGGGAAGTGAAACATCTCAGTACCCAGAGGAAAAGAAAACGAAATTTAATTCCCTTAGTAGCGGCGAGCGAAAAGGGAAGAGCCTAAACCTGCCAGTGTTTTACACTGGTGGGGGTTGTAAGAAGATAACGTCGGGAGTAATCCTGAGGGAGAATATTTAGATAAAGTTTGGTTAGAAGAAAGACCCTGGAAAGGGCTACCATAGAGGGTAATAGTCCCGTATTCAAAAATCACTTTATGCTCCTTGTTATTTCTCTTGAGTACTTCGGGAAATGAAAGCCCTGAAGGAAACAAGCCGGACTAACCGGCTAAGGCTAAATACTCAATCTTACCGATAGTGAACCAGTACCGTGAGGGAAAGGTGAAAAGTAGGGAGGTGATCCCGGTGAAATAGAACCTGAAACCATCTCGCTTACAAAGAGTCAGAGCCGAGCACATAATTTATTATGTGCTTCGGTGATGGCGTGCTTTTTGTAGAACGAGCCAACGAGTTCGAGTACATAGCTTGTCTAAGTCCTTATGGGACGAAGGCGTAGTGAAAGCAAGCGTTAATAGCGCATTTTTGCTATGTGCTCGAGACCCGAAGCCAAGCGAGCTTGCCATGGCCAGGGTGAATTCCGCAGAAATGCGGGAGGAGGCCCGAACCCGTGAGCCGTTCAACACTCTGGGATGAGCTGTGGTAAGAAGTGAAAAGCTAATCGAGCTTGGTAATAGCTGGTTCTCCCCGAAATAGCTTTAGGGCTAGCCCGAGCAATTACCTACAGGGGTAGAGCACTGAATGGAATATCGTGGGTTTTACCTAGGTAATCCAATCAAACTCCGAATACTGTAGGTCAGAGCATATATTTTATGTGCTTTGATATATGCTCGGAGTTAGACCGTGGGGGCTAAGCTCCATGGTCGAAAGGGAAACAGCCCAGATCTTCATCTAAGGTCCCTAAACTAAGCTAAGTGTTCTTAAGGAAGTGAGACACCTGAGATAGTTAGGAGGTTAGCTTAGAAGCAGCTATCCTTTAAAAAGTGCGTAATAGCTTACTAACTAAGGAGTTTCGCGCCGAAGATTTATCGGGGCTAAGCTTAGTACCGAAGATAAGGGAACGTATAATTTGCTTTGCAAATGTTACGTTCGGTAGGGGAGCGTTCTCTTCGCAGCGAAGTTAAACCGTGAGGTTTGATGGAGCGGAGAGAAGTGAGAATGTTGGCATGAGTAACCGCAATGCCGCTGAGATAGCGGCACACCGAAAACCCAAGGTTTCCTTGGCAATGACAATCAGCCAAGGGTTAGGCGATCCTTAGTCCAAAACCGAAAGGTCAGGATGATGGACAGCCGGTTAATATTCCGGCCCCCGAGCACATAATCCAGAGAGGGGACGAAGTCTAGTAGTTTGGGCGAGTTATCGGATTCTCGTTGTTAACCTAAGAATTTTCAAGGGTTAGCAAAATGCTTTGATTTTTCAAAGCAAATTCAAATAAGCAGGCTTCCCAGAAAAGCCTCAAAGGAATTTAATTATGTGTTTGGTCCGTACCGCAAAACCGACACAGGTGGGTTGGTGTAAATGCACCAAGGTGAACGGGTGAAACCTCGTTAAGGAACTCGGCAAAAAAGTGGTCGTAAGTTCGCAATAAGACCTCCGAGCATATAAGTTTTATGTGCTCGGCGCAGCGAAAGTACCCCTGGCGACTGTTTACCAAAAACACAGGTCCCTGCTTAATTCGTAAGAAGATGTATAGGGGCTGAGGCCTGACCAGTGCTGGAACGTTAACGTCGCCGGTCTCATCGCAAGGTGAGGCTGAGTGACCGAAGCGCCAGTGAACGTCGGCGGTAACTATAACCGTCTTAAAGTACCGTAATCCCTTGCCAGGTAAGTTCTGGCCCGCAGGAAAGGTTTAACGACTGGGGGACTGTCTCAACGAGGAGCCCGGTGAAAATGCAATACCGGTAAAGATGCCGGTTACCTACGGCTAGACGGAAAGACCCCGGGAGCTTTACTGTAGTTAGACATTGAATTTTGGTTTTGAATGCGTAGCGTAGCGGGTAGGCTTTGAAGTGTCGTTTTCGGACGGCATGGAGCCGCCAATGAAACACCCGTCTTTTAAAATCTTTATTCTAATTTTGCTAAAAGCGGAAAACAGTGTTTAATGGGCAGTTTAAGTGGGGCGCTTGCCTCCTAAAAGGTAACGGAGGCGTTTATTAAGGTCGGCTAGGCACGGATGGAAATCGTGCTCGTCGTGTAAAGGCACAAGCCGGCTTGACTGCAAGAGGGATAACTCACGCAGGCACGAAAGTGGAACTTAGTGAACCGACGGATTTTTGTAGAAAATCCGAAGATCATCAACTAAAAGCTACCCCGGGGATAACAGGCTAGTAGGGCCCGCGAGTTCATATCAACGGCCCTGTTCGGCACCTTAACATATCGGGGTGCTATAGTAGTAATGCTATATCTCGCTTAAGGCGGGACGAAAAAACTGACTTATAACGGTGAAATCCATATGTTATATATATATGGACAATACCGTGGGAAGTTTAACTCAATTTCAAAAATCACTAATTATTGGAACAATATTAGGAGATGGATATTTACGTATAATTCCAGGAAGAAATAATGCCTTTCTAGAAATAAATCATTCTTTTTCTCAAAAACAATACGTGGATTGGAAGTTTGAGAAATTGCAGAACATTTGTATTTCTAGACCAAAAATAAGAAAAGGCAATGGAAATAGGATTGCATATCGATTTTATACAAAACAATATCCAGACCTAACAAAATTTTATAACAATTTTTACAAAAATGGTTATAAAATTGTTCCCGATAATTTAAAACTTGATGCCATTGCGTTGAGTGTGTGGTTTATGGATGATGGAAGCAAATGCGGTAGTTCAAATTTTTATCTTAATACTCAACAATTTACAAAAGAAGAACAAGAATTTTTAATTAAAAAGTTATCAATTCTTGGTCTTAAAGCAAGATTAAACAAAGATAAAATTTACTATCGTATAAGATTTCTTTCGTCATCTGTACCTCGTTTAAAAGAAATATTGAAAGAAAATTTAATTCCTTCAATGAAATATAAATTGGGTTATAACCCCGTAGAGACTTGCTCAAAATGAGCAGATGGAAACAAAAATTTCCATAATACGTCAGCCCCACCAAGGTTAGCTCGAAGAAGCTACGCTTCTTCTCGACCTTCGCTTTTGCTTCGCAAAAGCTCGGTGGGTGAAGATATAGTCCGATCCTCCTTGTAAAAGGAGAAAAATACCGACAGCGATGTCGGCTCAACGCATCCTGGGGGTGGAGCAGCTCCCAAGGGTTTGGCTGTTCGCCAATTAAAGCGTTACGTGAGCTGGGTTCAAACCGTCGTGAGACAGGTTGGTCCCTATCTACCGTAGGCGTTCGAGTCTTGAGGGGGGTTCTCACTAGTACGAGAGGATCGTGAGGAACTGACCTCTGGTCTACCAGCTGTTCCGCCAGGAGCATTGCTGGGTAGCTAAGTCGGGAACTGATAAGTGCTGAAAGCATCTAAGCGCGAAGCAGGCCCCAAGATTAGGACTCTTAGATTCCCCGCAGATTACGGGGTTGATAGGCTGCAGGTGTAAGTGCAGTAATGCATTCAGCCGAGCAGTACTAATAAATCATTGATTTTTTGTTGCCCAGTTAAGTTGGGCTAGTAATTAATGACCGAGCCCCGCGATAGCGGGGCGAAGGGGAAGAAGGAAACTTTGTTTTCTTCGCCCTTCACAAAAGCAAAAGGCGCTGAGGTGGCGGCTATACTGACGTTGTCCCACCCGATCCCATTCCGAACTCGGAAGTGAAATACGTCAAGGCCGATGATAGTAGTTTTTACTGCGAAAGTAGGTAGCTGCCACCCCAACGCCTTTTGAATCTAAAAAATCACCCGTCTTTTTGGGTGATTTTTTAAATTACAATTTATTCAATATCTTTACCCAAATCTTCCTCTTCTTCTTCCTCTTCTTCTTCTTCTTCCTCCTCCTCCTCTTCTTCTTCTTCTAAGTCATTTTCAAGTCCGGAAAGCTCTTCTTCTATTTCTTGACAAACCGGGGAGACAAAAAGTTTATCTTTCGTCATAAGAATTTTAAAAGATAATTAAACTTTTTATAATACCGAGGCGACCTTTCTTAATTTCTAAGATTAGTATATTTATGCAAAAAACCTTGTCAAGTCCCCAAAATAGGTGAAGAGAACTTCGTTCTCTTCTTCGCCTTCGCTTCCTTTTATGGAAGCTCGGTTTATGATAAAATTAACCCAGGCAAAGAGAGTAAACTCTCTTTTTCACTTCAGCTAAAGCTTTGCTATGAAAGTACGGCTAAATATAAAGTTATATCAAAAAAATATAAAAAAAATTATTGCCGTTTTAGTTCTACTGGCGATTATTGTTATTGTCTCAAATTTTACTGGTTTTTCAAAAAATATTAAGAATTTTTTCTTTTTAATATCTTCGCCTATTCAAAAATCATTCTGGCAGGCAGGGAAAAATGTCTCAGTTTTTTCAGCCGGAATTCTGGAAGTAAGAATTCTTAAAAAAGAATTAGACAATCTTTATTTTAAAAACCAAGAACTCCTTAGTCAGATTGTTGCGATAATCGAATTAAAAAAAGAAAATGAAATTCTGAGAGAGGCTTTGGGTCTTGGTTTGGAAAAAGAATTTCAATTAATGCTTGTCCAGATAATAAGCAAAGATATTTCTCAGGATTCCATTTTAATTAATAAAGGAAAAAAAGACGGGGTTTTAGAGGGTTGGCCTGTGATTACCGGAGAAAAAGTCCTTTTGGGAAGGATCGGTCAAGTTTATAGCAGGTTTTCAGAGGTTATTTTGATTTCAAATAAAAAAAGTTCTTTTG
>Ga0307380_10007818_pt1 | contig 13812 bp, 9 predicted proteins | sample UN3MG_FD_202239 | JGI IMG/M metagenome (GOLD analysis project Ga0307380, IMG submission 202239) | Soil microbial communities from Risofladan, Vaasa, Finland - UN-3 | ecosystem: Environmental > Terrestrial > Soil > Coastal area > Acid sulfate soil | place: Finland: Risofladan, Vaasa | collected... | reverse complement strand
TGTTTTTTATGCGTGTTTTTCGTTTTGGCCGATCGTAACCATCTTATATGTAGTATCTTACGAAGCTTTTCTTTTGGACAAACTTTTTGGTTGCGGCAAAGGGCGAAGCCCGAGGCTGCGCCAAGTTAATTCGTGGTTAATTTGAAAAAACAAACCCAATTTTCGAAAGGCCAAAATGAACGTAAGTATCTATATGAAAGGGTATTATGAAGATTTTTGTGGTTTTGGGTTGCGAGAAAACAAAGCCAATTCAAAGCCAATTTCAGAATCGCAGACCTCCCGGCAAGGCTATGGTCTGACACAACGCCGTCGAATACGGGTTCCTGGCCCGTCAGCGCGGAATCAGCGGAGAAAGCGGCGCCGAGAAGATCGTCGCGGCGATATATCGCTCGGTGCGAGGTTCGTCCAGCCAGTAATAGATCGTGACCAGTTTGCCGTCCGGCCGTTGCACGGTCCGGGTATAGCCAATGTCCGGTTCGCCGGCAATAAATAAAATGCAAACCATCGTGAATAAGGAGAAGGACATGAGAATTTCGTTACCGTTCATCCTTATCCTCACTATCCTGCTATGGACCTGTGAAGGGAAAGGTGATAATGCGAATGAAGCAAATAATATTGAAACAGGTATTATCACGACACATTCCGGCGGTCTGCACGGGTATATTGGCTACAGCGCATCCCGCCCGCCGGCCCGCTCCGTCTACAGCGCGGGCATGGGTTTTTATTCCGCTGTCTGGCCGCTTATTGACAAGCCGATCGCCAACTTTCAGATCGGTCTGCCCAGCGCCTGGATAACGCCGAACAACTCCGACAACAAAGACAAGCCGCTCGCTCCGATCGGTACGCATGCCAGAGACAACTGGCCGGAGCGGGGGCCCACCTGGGGCAGTGTTTTTCAGACCGTCGAGGGAGGCCTGGGCTATTGGGCACGCAATCACTTCCGATACGGTCCGCCGAAATTCAGCATGAATGCAACCCCGCAATGTTACGATTATGAAGTTGGGTCACCCGGGTGGTCGTTTTTCTATAGCAATGAAGCTTTGCCGGACAATCGCCTTGGTATTGCCCAACTGAGCAATCGGCTGCTTATTCCGCCGGACGCACTGCCCTTCGAGGGCAATCCCAACGGCAAGTTCCTGGGCTACACCTACATGGCCCTGCCCTTTACCAAACCCACTACCGGGGACCCTCCCACCGGCGATCAGGCCTGGACCTGTTTCCTTAGTGCGGCTAACTTCAAAGGACCGATGGCCTACTATATTCCGGAGACCTGGAGCAAGATCGGCAAGCTCTTCAACTATCCCTTTATCTACGGACGGGGACTCGACGCCCGGCCGGGCAACATGGGTGGCGGCGCCATGGAGATAAACACCGTGCCGCGCTTCGAGGCCAAAGACGCCCGGGGTGTTGTTTATTCGAAGTTGCCGAAATTGCAGTTCCCTGTGGACGGCCAGGGAAGATCTCTGCTGGTTCAGGACGTGACATATTACTCCAGGGCGGCCCTGTATGACGCCTTCGAAGCATGGCGGGACGGCGGCCCGGCATGCTCCGGGCGGTTCGACGAGAAGGGCGCCTGGAAGTCCACGCTGACGACGCACACCCCGCGTTTCGATCAGGCCGGCAAGAGAATGACCGGCGTCGAGAAGGTCTTCAACACCAATGTATTCGAATCCAATGTCTGGGGTCTGGAATGGTACGATGGCACTGTCAACGCCAATGGCTATTTCCCGCAGTATTTCAAACATGTCGGGGAGCAGCGCGTGGCTGTGTCGGCGGCGGATGTGCCGGCGGAAACGAAACTCCTGACAGCGGAGTTCAAACTGGCGGGCCGGGGACAACCCTACACCTCGCCGGCCGGCGGCGCCTGGGGTAATCCAGGCCCGGCACGCGGACCTTACAAGGTCGATCTCGCGGACGGCTCGACCGTCACCTACTGCTGGTATCGTTTTGTCGATCAGCCGTCGTTCCAGCAATACAATTGGAGTGAGGAAAAGAAGGCTAAATTGCAGTCATTCGTCGAAAAAATCCATGCCGACTGGCCGATCGACAGGGACTACATGGCGCCGCCCAGCAGCGGAAAACTGGCGAGACTCGATCCTGCTCTGCTTGTGAGTCCCCCCGAGGGCCTGGAAGTCGGTTACGTGCCTATCGTGACACATCAGGAAGATGCCGCCGATCAGTAATGCCGAAAATGCGGGATTGCCCCCCAAGAGTTAGGATTGCAGATTTTCTCATTTGGTGGGAATGATGTACAACATTCCGGTTTTTTTGCAGGCACAGTGTTCATTTCGCTACCTTCGGTTCATCGGTGTATGCGTTGTTAAACACCTTGGTTTTGCCGGACGAGCGCACAGCCTGTCCGGCTTTACTATGTCTCATAAACCAGTTGTGGTGCACCTCACACTTCTCCTCGGGTACGCCACGAATTACCACAGGAGTTTGCTGAGCCCGGAACGTATTATTATAGATATCGATCGATGTTCCCGCGATGTTTGTGCCGTCCTTGCGATCACGTCCACCATGCATGTCGAAACAATGGCTCAGCGATGTCCCGAGTTCGACGTTGTGCCGGGCCACATAACTGTTGCCGGGCCGGCCCGTGCCTGCGATCGAGTGCCGGTTCCAATCGAACAAATTGTGCTCGATCAACGACGATGCGGTGTTATGGCATACGCCGTAGCCAAGACCCTGATACTGGCAGTGGTGGATATGGTTGTGATGGATATGGTGTCCCTGGGCTATGATCAGATCGACGCCCGCGTGGGAGAAGCCCGATATCTCGCAGTTGTCCACTTCGAGCCGGGCGTGTCTGGTCGATATGCCGTTTGATGTAGGCAGCTTGTAATAATACTTGCTTCCGGCGCCGCCTTGACCGAACGAGCGGCGATGATGGTCAAGATATCGCCTGGGATTGGGGCCCTGGATGCGCAGGCCCGTTACGCGCACGTCCGGTCCGGCTGCACGAATCATCACCGGTGTCTTCAGCGCATCGCTGGTGAGCAGTGCGCCTTTGGATTTGCCGTGCCCGCGATCCCCGGCTAACGTAACGCCTTCGGGGATTTCGAGGACCAGTTGATCGATATAGATTCGTGCGGTCAGATCGATTAGAGTCTCGGCGGGTATGAAAACGACCTGTCCTGCTTTTGCTTTCGATAGCGCATCCAGCAATGCATCAAGGTTTGTCACCGTGTAGTGGCCTTTGGCAATGATGTTAGCGTAGCCGTTTCCACCGCCTGTCGGCCCGCGAGCATCAGGTTTCGCTCCGTACACGATGCTATCGATTTGAACCCATGTCGGCTCATCAGCAGCGACGCATGGCAGCGCGACGCAGAACAGTACCAGTACTATTGCGAGATGTTTCATCCTGTCTGTCACCTCCTATTTGACGGCGTTTAGCGCCCTTGTGACTATTTGCTTGATTTCAGAATCGATGTTTTCGGTGAACGGTGCTGGGAGCAAGTATGCGTGCTGCGAGGTCATCCGCCGGAATGCCGTGCTTATATCTGATCGTGCGGCGAATCGCTTCAACCATAACTCGATCGAGGTCGAGAATGTCAGCCGCGATGAGCACACCGGTATTATCTTCTCCGTCACGCAGGACTACAACCTGGGTCAGTAGTGACGCCAGCGCACCGCGGGCATATCGCTCGCGCCCAAAGCCCGACATCTGAACCTGCCCCGGCGCAGGCGTAATGTCTGCTTCGGCGTAGCCAACCGACCACGGCCTCTCGTCCGGCCGTGACTGACTCGCAAACGCCGCTGCCGCTATGATCAAGAATAACACGTTCCTCATGATTGTCTCACTTAAAGCATGTTAGTTCATCTCGATTAATGCGACGTCCTCGCCGTCGAGAGTTAGTTCTATTCGTTGATCGCGCCACGTCATGGTCAGACCATGAATTAATTCGCGCGAAGCTTTCGGCGCACTCCTATCCAGCGTGACAGAAATGGTCCGCCGTTCAGCGCTATCGTTGAACACGGTGAAGAGCCTGTCGCCGAATCTTTCCACATAGACATGACTGTCGCTCGAATGAGCCAGCGTGACCGGTTCCCAGCCGGCCTCGGCGACCAACTTGCATAAGGGAATATATTTCTTGAAAAGGATACGATCTCGTTCGTAGAGTTCCGGTCGAGAGAAATAATGCCCTTGCGAAGCATTGTGGCTGAAAAAGCCCGGAAACATGCCGTAGGCGATCGACCGCTTCATGTACTTCTCGACGAGTTCGTGAGAGAAATCCTCAAAACGGGAGTTCATCAGGAAGCAGAAAGGCTTGCCCTTGCATAATGAACGTTTATAAAGCATGTCACGGTCGGACATCGGCTGCCATCTTCCATTCGGATTCCAATTGGTCTCAGTGCCTATTACATCCAACTGCGGCACCAGCCAACATAGATGATGAGGAGTAGAATTCGCCATCATTAATTTATTCATTGCATGAACATCTCCGGCGAGGGCGCGGGCATACTCGAACGATATCAGGCCGCGGAAAATAGCCGGCTTTCTGCTGTCAAGTGAAAAGGTCAGAGGTGTTTCAGCAGCGGCGAAGTGGTCCCGTCTAAAGTCAAGTTCGTCTGTGACATACCCTTCGCTCGAATCAATATACTCGCCGTCCAAATCGCCTTTGGCTTTGGGACCGTAAAGTCTTTCTCGTTGTTCCGTGCTCCATTTGTTCTTGAAATCCGTAATGTCACCTTTGATTTTCGGCATGGAGTTTATGCTCCAAACAGCCCCATTGCACCAGGGTGTATCCTGCAGGCGGGCGGGGAACTGCCCCGTTCGATCATGAAAGCCGCTGGTGAATAAGGCCCCGGCCCGCGGATCCGCTTTTTCAACGGCAAGACGCCGAGCCTCGGCCAAGGCGCTTTCGAGAGTGCGGGGCATCTCTTTGGGCATGGACATCCACCATGTCATAGGCTCTGTGTAACGGAAGGTAAGGATACGGTTCTTATCGTCCCACCCTGTTTCGTTGGTACCCTCCTTGAACTTGAAGCCGAAGTCATGCCAGTCGTTAACGTCGCTTATCCTGGCGAAAGGCATCCAGAGTCCCTGATCAGGCGTACGGCAACGGAAATGATCCGGGAAAATTTCGTAGTATCGCGCGAGGGCGGCACGAAAGCCCCATTCCGGATCGAACGTGAATTTGCAGAAACGCAAACGAGCCTTGGGTTTCTCGGGCGCCAGCCCGATATCGTAAGCCAGGAACAGCTCTTTAGTTTCTGCGTTGTAGCCGGCGCGGAAAAATGCCGGCCGGTCCATGTCAATACCAAGGCCGATGCCCTGATTGGCGCTAACCAACGCAGCAAACGGATAACGTGACAGCCGGCCGTTTGCTCCTGCCGAGAAGCTGCCGGCATTCACGTATTCCTGATTCGCCTCGACAGTCAGGCTTCGACGTGGATCCTGCAACCAACTGCACTTTTCTGTAGGTATTGGAATAGCATAAACCAAAGTGATGGCTCGATCTTTGCCGGTCGTGTCGGATATGGTAACTTCAAAGAAAGTAGCTTTGCCCGTTTGCTCCTGGCGATACTCAAGTTCCAATCCTATGGCACGGTGTTCGAATCGGACGAAGTCGGAATCAGCGGCCACATCACGAACCTGAAAACCTTCTACTTTTAAATCTGATAATGAAACAGGTACGCCATCGAACAGGCATGCGCCAGCCGGCGGCTTCAGAACGCGCAGTTCAGGATTGCGGAACCAGGCTTTGCCCGGATGCCGTCGTAAGAGCATGTGAAAAGACACCGATTTTATGGGCTTTTCCGGAAATACGATGACCTGTGCTTTTTCCCAATCATGAGTCCCGACATTGAAAGGGGCAACCTGGCCCCAGAGGGTGGTGCCATCGGAATAGACAAGGTCGAGATAAAGGGAGTAGTCACTATCTCGACCACCGCGTACCGCATCGGCTTTGCTCCAGGCTGCCGCCACAATCGGCTCGGGCCTTGTCTGGTTTAGTGCGACTGTCTGTGAAATGCCCCGCTGGACCTGGGCGTTAGATGCGTTGTCACAAATGAAGACATCATTCCTTCTTTCGAAACCTTTTTGCCAGGGTCTCCAGGCACCTGGGTCGAGCAGATTCTCGCCGGCATGGCCGGCAGCGAGGACCTTCTTTAGAGGTGTGCCATCGGAAACGGCTCGAGAGCCCAAACTTCTCTCAATGGTCGCTGCATGTATGGCGTTCAGTGGTGCCAGGAAGACACTCGCTGAAAACATTAAGAATATGTTTTTTATAACACTTATGCCCATCGCACTTTAACCTTTCATATTACCACCTTAATAAGCCTGGCTTGTGACTGCTCATATTACCTTATTCGCTGCGAGATTGCACAGCATTCTGTAAACTTCGCTTTTGCCGAAGTCCGCGTTTTGTGTGGCAGGGGGCTTGCCTTGCTCGAGCTTCTTTGGTATTCTCTTTTTCACTTGAAAGGTGTTTTTTTATGATACGCAAACGCAGAATCCCGCTTATCCTGATGGCCTTTCTTGCTGCCGTCGCCGGGTGCTTTGTCACTCTTATAGGGCCCTGGCCTACGTACAAAAGCGGCTTTAAAGATAAGCCTTATTACAAAGAAGCCATAGCTGCAATTGAGCAACATGGCAAGCTTTCCTCCCATAGTTCTGCCATCGGCCGGTTCGAAGCGGGCTGGAGCTCGCGTTCCATTACGCCGCCGATAGGCACTCCCCTGGCTGGATTTGGAGACCGCAAGGGCAAACCATCGACCGGCGTGCACGATGAAATCTTTGTCAAGGCGCTGGCGGTCAGCGACGGAACAGACAAGGCCGTGATTGTCGGCGCGGACATGCTAATCGTCCCCGAGAACGTGGCCGAACTGGTTCGGATCCGTGTCTCTGAGCAAACGACACTCACGGCGAATGATATCCTCTTCAATGCCAGCCACAATCACTCAGGCCCCGGTGCATTTGCCCTCGGATTTGCCTCGAAGGCCTTCAACGGGCCATACGATCCGAACATTCCCGCTTTCCTGGCCGGAGCTTTCACAGAAGCGATAGTCGAGGCCTGCCGGTCGCTGGAGCCGGCCAAACTGATGCATGGTAGCCTGGACGCTCCGGAGTATATCAGGAATCGCACCCGCAGAGACGGCACGGTCGACAGTGAACTGAGCTATATGCTTGTCGAACAACAAGACTCAGATCGCTGTTTCCTGGTAAGTTACTCCGCACATCCGACCATTCTCGGCGCAGACAACATGCAGTTCACAGGCGAATATCCCGGTTTCCTCATGCGCCGCATTACGGATAAAACGGGCGCCGAGGCGATTTATCTCGGTGGATCTGTCGGCAGCATGAGCCATCGAGCCCCCGAAGGAGAGAACTCCTTTGAACGCTGCCGCGCCATGGGCACTGCTTTGGCGGATAAGGTGCTCGAAGCGGTTGTAGATACCCCACTATTTAAGGATAAGGTGGACGTTGCATCCATTGGGATTCCTATCCGGCTGCCGCCATTTCAACTACGTCTCAATGAAAAATGGCGCATATCGAAGTTCTTGTTTCCCGTTCTTGGCGTAGATGCCGATGGCTGGATGCAAGCCGTGCGAATTGGAGATATCGCGTTGGTGGGCACGCCGGCCGACTTCTGCGGAGAAATCAGCGTGGACCTGAAGTCCCGGACGCAAAACCGCATTCGCAATCTCTGGGTGCTGAGCTTCAATGGTGACTACGCCGGATACATCTCGCCTGACAGGTACTACTACGACAAAGATGAGGAAGGAGGCTATGGATACGAGAGAGGTATCATGTCATGGATCGGACCGGACCAGGAAGCTTTCACTGTATCACTCATTATGCACATGATTGATACACTGTTCCCTGATTCCCACAAGAGCCTGTGAATTTCAGCATCTGAAGGGCAACGATGACGATGTGACGGAGGGACAGTTCATCGAGCTTTTCATAGAAAAACTCTCTTCAAACATCCAAAAACCGGTGTTGTAGCGAATCTGTTACCGCTGTCAAACTATTGGTAAAAATTCAAGAATTTGGGCTTATTTACGCGGATGGAGCGGAAATTCTAAGCACTAAATCCTAAACTCTAAACAAATCCTAATAACTTAAAATCCAAATTTTAAACGAATACCACCGGCCTACGTTGCGTTTCTGTCATTTGTATTTCGGATTTGATCACAGCCGTAAGGAGGGTCCATCCAAACTTGGACATTCGACATTGCCTGTTCGATACCTGTCCTGAGCAGTGTCGAAGGATTGGATATTCAAGAGTTTCGATTTTGGATGCCGGATGTTTGGTGTCACCTCGACCGAAGGACCGGCTGTGTCGAGCCCGTTCGGCTTCGCTCAGGGCAGGCTCTGAGCGAAGCCGAATGGGCTCAGCATGACAAAAAAACGCGACTGTCAGAATAGATGTTTGGAATGACCGCGTTTCAGTCAACATTGAGACCGAGAGAAACACCCGGAAGATGTACCGTCCTTGCTCTGTAAAAAACATAAGGCTGGAGTATGTCATTGCGAGCACCTGACCTGATTCTCAGGATGCATAGAAAAGAAAATAGCCCACCAATGTCATTGCGAAGGAGCGCAGCGACTGTGGCAATCTCAATCCTTCCGCAGTAAAAACCGTCTATTTTCTTAGGAGCCCTTCGACTATGCTCAGAGCCTACCCTAAGGAATTCGAAAGGGTAAACTCCGCGAAGCAATCTCAAACGCAACGATAGCTTTTTCTGCTTATAACGCAGGAGATTGCCACGGCCCTTCGGGCCTCGAAATGACAGATTGTGGAGCTTTTATACAGAACACTCCTGACCCCTTTTTTCCCCTGTTTCGTGTCTATTTGCAATGGCAGGGCGAAACAGCAACTTGCATAATTGTATAAACATACCTACACTTGCAGGGTTATATCGTGCTGATCTTTCATTCAGTGGTTTTGTTTACTGGCGTATCTATCCCGCTCATTCAAACAGAAAGACCTTTAGATATTCGTTGTCTGCAGCGACAAGTAGACGTTTGCCGTCCGGAGAAAATCCAACTGCGTTAATATCCACGAATCCCGAAAATGATCCATCGTGTGACTTGATCATTTTGACCCATTCGCCACTTTCCACACTCAATATGTGCACCTGCCCGTATGCGTCCCCGCTCACTACGTAGTGGCCAGTGGGTGAAAACTCGACGCACCGTGCACGAGGCAGAAATGCGTTCACCATAGCACTATCTGCTTCAACATCCCAAATCATCAGTTTGTTCTCCCAGTACTCGCACGCTGCGATATAGTCGCCATCAGGCGAGAAGGCCAAAGACTCTACGGTGGAAGTATGGCCTGTCAGCGTTTTCAGCAAATTACCGCTCTCAGCATCCCATAGCTTTATTGTCTTATCACAACTGCCGGAGGCGATACGCGTGCCATCAGGTGAGAAGGCCACAGAATAAACTCCGCGGCTGTGCCCTTCGAAGGCTCTGACGAACAATCCGCTCGCTACATCCCACTTTTTGAGAATTTTGTCGTCGCTTGCCGAGACGATGAATCTGCCGTCAGGGGAAAAACAAATATCAGTGAGATCTTTACTGTGTTCAGTGTCAAATGCGAGCAGGCATTCGCCCGTGTGGGAGTCCCATACCTCTATGACCTTCTCCCATTCGCCGCCGGATGCAACCAGCTTGCCATCTCCTGAAAAACACACAGCCTTGGACTCTCCCGTGTAGCTTTCGAGTGTGTGCAGAGGTGTGCCTCTCGTTGCATCCCATATTCTCACCAGCCCCCTGTCCGCTGATGCGATCCGATCTCCAGTAGGAGAGAAGCACGCATCTTTCACGTAAGCGTCACCTTTCAAATCCAAAACAAGACGATGATTCAGTGAAGCATAATCAAGCGGGGCTTTGGCGTTTTCAGGACGGCGAAGCACATCTTTTTCTGCCTGAAACGTCGTAACGGCAGAGTCCAGCCTCTTCTGGGTTGAAACTACATTCTTATACGAAAGAGCCTTCTTGTACAAACTGATAGCAGCTTCGAGGTCACCTTTCGATTCAGTTTCTTGGGCCTGAGATAAATACAGGTTGTGCTGACAGGTGGCAAGGTTGTCCACTATGCTCACGTCGTTGGGTTTGATCTCACGTGCCTTAGTAAACGATTCTATCGCCTTTTTCCAAATTTCCTCCGACATATAGGTGGTGCCAGCTTCACTGAATCTTTTGAAATCCTGCTCTCTTGTCTTTTCAGCAAGTGCCTCTTGCCAGGCAGCTTTCTTGGCTGAGGCTTGCTCGGCATATTTGGAGCCTGAATATTCGTCAAGAAGTGTGTCCGCTATCTCAATGGCCTTCTCATAATCGCCATCTGAGGCAAGAGTCTCGGCTTCGGACCAGAGCTGCTTGGCTTGCTTTTCGTTAGTCAACTCAGTGCGTAAGCTCTTAGCCTGAGCATTGTTTGGGTCGAGTACGAGGACCTGTGCAAAAGCCTCAAGCGCATTATCGAATTCATCCTGTTCTTTGAACTTTTGGGCCTGGGACAACTGAAATGCTATTTGTGCCACACGTTTCTCTTCGACATCTGTCTTCTGCCAGGCAGCTTTCTTGGCTTGTGCATCCTGGGCATATTTCGAGTCTGGATATTCGTCAAGAAGTGTGTCCGCTATCTCAATGGCCTTCTCATAATCGCCATTTAAGGCAAGAGGTTCGGCTTCGGACCAGAGCTGCTGGGCTTGCTTTTCGTTAGTCAACTCAGTGCGTAAGCTCTTAGCCTGAGCATTTTCTGGGTCGAGTACGAGGACCTGTGCAACAGCCTCAATCGCATTATCGAATTCATCCTGTTCTTTGAATGTTTGGGCCTGAGACAGTAGTTCTGTGATTCGTTTCTTAGCAAGTGCCTCTTGCCAGGCAGCTTTCTTGGCTGGCGCTTGCTGGGCATATTTGGAGCCTGGATATTCGTCAAGAAGTGTGTCCGCTATCTCAATGGCCTTCTCATAATCGCCATTTAAGGCAAGAGGTTCGGCTTGGGACCAGAGCTGCTGAGCTTGTTTCTGTTGTCTTAGGTTGCTTCGATGAATGCTTATGGCAAGAAAGGCGGTAACAGCCAAAACTGCGAACATCAATATTGCAGGAAGGACTTTTACAAATTTGCCAACCGTTTTTTCATTCTCTCGTTTCCGATCTATCGTCTCGTCCGGGTCCGGCAAGAGGTCCTTTTCAAGGGCCGATTCTAATCCTTCCTCTTTTGGCGTGTCTTTCCGCTCGCCAGGAATTACATTTGCCGGTTCTTGCTCGTCTACGGTTGATTCTAATTGTCTAATCAATACGGGCTTGCCGATGATTGCACTAACAGCATCCAACAATAAGTCAAATTCCGAATGAGGCACTCTTTGGTCCCAATCAACCAGATTTGCAGCTTGGATCCTCCTGAACTCAAAGGGTATTCCTACGTCGTCAATCAAAGCCGGCACAAGAATATTTTGGCGTGCTCCTGTATCGGCCTCATTTTGAACCCATTGCGACTTTACCGATGCCTTTGACCACAGAACTATTACACATTTTGCTTCATTTAGTGCCTCTTCGATCCACTCTGCGAATGGTCGCCCAGGGGGAGTTTTGCGGTCCCACCAAACGGACCATTTTTGGCGTTCAAGTTCCCCAGCGAGAACCTGAGCTCTCGCTCGATCTTGACTTGCATAACTGATGAATATATCGCTCATCGTATTTCAGGTAGGCAGATGAGAAAAATCGGGACAAGCGTTCTTGTCCTCAGGAGTATTATGACCAACTTATTTCGGATTTCTCTTATGACACTGCATATCTCTGGTCAACGGCGGCGCGCATAATCTCGCCTTGACATACTGCCGAACCCATCCAGAAAGCTCAAGATTTCCGGCATCATTTCGAATATCTCTAAGTCTGCTGCTCTCGATTGAAAAATTCCGTATTTTCAATCAGAAAGCTCCCTGTGTTCAACAAATAGTATATATGAAGGATTTTACGTTGTCAAAAGAAAAAATAGCCGAACTGGAAAAATTTCATCGCTGGGGAATTAAAGGAACGGTATGCTCTGTAGAGAGTAACTTATTTACCGAGTTCGAAGACAGTTTGACGGTGATAGTCGATCCCGAGCAGCTTACAAATAATCTGCTGAGCAAATTACATGGGCTGTCGATAAACATGCTATGCCCGCACCAATTGGGGATAACCAGGGACAGTCACTGCGGATTAACATCCTATTGGGTGTAGTGCCATTCTTATGTGTTGTATTTGTCTTTGGGTTTAGCAGGATTATCAGGAAACAGAAGACATATCTTTTAAGTACCACGTATGCAAGAGACAAGGGGTATACAGGTGATCAAATATGAATTGGATAACATCCGGCTGGAGTGAGACGCCGCAGTCGCGTCGCTTTGCAGCCGAGGGGAATTAAAGGTTCCCGGTCAGAATGAAGTAAGGTTTTCACTAAAGTGGAAGAAATTAAAAAGAGATTGCTTGACAAAGCCCAATAATGTGGTATAAAAGACTACATAAAGATTAGAAATCTTTAGGCCGCAGACGGAGACAACTAACCTTTAGAGCTTTTCTGTCTGGTGATTTACCTAATAGGAGTTACGATGGCAAAAACACTAAAGACTTCGGTTAATGGCAGGAAATGCACGTTTCCGCACTGTAAGCGTCTCTTGAGTATCTATAACCATGAGGCTTACTGTCATATACATCGCGATCAGGTGGCTCAGAAGCAAATGCATAAGACTCCATATCACCATGCTGTATAAACCCGTATATCGCAAGTATAAGAACGTCAGATACAACATGACCAATCGAAACTACACCGGGGAACCGTCCGACACATTCTAATGTGTTTCTTTCCTGCCCAATGGCTGGGCCCGCGTCAAAGCAGCCACATCGCCAATGCCCGTTCAAGTTGCCCGGCGTCTTGACACTTTCCGGCGCCGCCCCCGGCCGGTACGCGGCTTTTTGCCCGCAGCCGGACCTTTCCGTGTGTGCCGCACTGATTTCGATTTGTCCGCCGGTCGCGGCTGTGACGAATCGGGTTTGGTGCTGCTAAAGCCCTCACATATTTCAAGCTGGAGTTTGCGTCCTATGAACTTGCCGACCTCGCGCAGGTATTTCTGCTCTTCGCTCGAAACGAACGTGATCGCGTCGCCGGTGGCCTCCGCCCGGCCTGTACGGCCTATCCGATGGACATAATCCTCGGCGTGAGTGGGCACGTCGTAATTGATGACGTGTGATATCCCCTCGACGTCGATGCCGCGGGCGGCGATATCGGTGGCGACCATGACATGATACTTGCCGCTGCGAAAGCCGTCGAGGGCCTGCTCCCGCTGGTTCTGGGTACGGCCGGAATGTATCGAGACCGCGACGACGCCGGCGCGTTTGAGCCGTCGGCTGATCTTGTCTGCCCCGTATTTGGTCCGCGAGAACACCAGCACGCTGAACATCCGCCAGTCCTCGATCATGTGCAGCAGGAGGTCCATCTTCAGCGCCTTCTCGACCGCGTAGATATGCTGCGTGATCGTGTCGATCGGATTGCGGGGCCGGCCTATCTGTATCACCTTCGGCGATTTCAGCATGTCGGCCGCCAGGGTCTTAACCTCCGGCGATATCGTTGCCGAAAACAGCAGCGTCTGGCGTTTCTTAGGCAAAGTGCCTACAATCTTCCGCACATCATTAATAAAGCCCATATCCAGCATTCGGTCGGCCTCGTCAAGAACAAGCACTTCGACATGCCTCAGGTCGATCGTCCTTCGCTGCATGTGGTCCATAAGCCGCCCCGGCGTCGCAACAACGATATCGATTCCGCGGCGAAGTGCACTAAGCTGGGTCTGAATATTCACGCCCCCATAAACGGCCAG
>Ga0307380_10007816_pt1 | contig 13814 bp, 26 predicted proteins | sample UN3MG_FD_202239 | JGI IMG/M metagenome (GOLD analysis project Ga0307380, IMG submission 202239) | Soil microbial communities from Risofladan, Vaasa, Finland - UN-3 | ecosystem: Environmental > Terrestrial > Soil > Coastal area > Acid sulfate soil | place: Finland: Risofladan, Vaasa | collected... | reverse complement strand
ACGAAGGAGCAGATTAAGGAAGCATTTAATGCCGCTTCAATGTCTGAAGCTAAGAAGTTACCAACTTGGTGCATGAAACCATCATACTGACCCAACGGAGGAAAAGTAATGAAACTTCTTGAAGACTACTTCGATCTACAAAAGAAAGTTTTTGACTATTTCGGCTACGTTGAGGATTGGCGAGTAATACCGTTAGACGACGCCCGCCATTATTTTTGGCGACTAGATGGTGAGGGGCCGGGACAGGTACGTTATGCAAATACAGAAAATGAACTTGATGATCAGAGCCTCAATTATTACGAAGGTGAAATATACACGCAGCGACATCTCCCCAAATGGGTTTATCGAGGAGAGGAATTTACAATGGTCTGTGTAGATACGCACACAGATGGCAACAAGTTTTTGATGGTATTCGACAACTCTAAGGAACGACAAGATGCCAGCTGAGATTGATCAATGTATTTGTAAAGGTAATTGGCGTGCTATCGTGAAAGAAACCAAGGATCTAATCGGGAAAACGTTTGTAGACCATCTCGGTGATAAATTTCACTTCTTTGGTGTTGTGCATGGTGATGACGATTATTATTATGGCATGCATGGAGAAAAAGGATTAAGGCTACTGTCCTGTGTTGGCTCAATTGAAGGCCACAATTTTAAATTAATTAACCGGGTAATGGCACCAACTGAACATATACAGACTGATAATTGTGGTTTTGATCGAAATGAATCACACAATGAAGGATGCTATGTTTGTACATGTGGTTGGTCAGAAAATGATGAAACATTTGGACCATTTGATAATGCAAATGAATTGCTTGAATCGTTACATAGTGAGGATAATAAAGTGGAAAATCTTAAAAGTCTTATTGATGGAATAAAATACGTTTTAGTGGGGGCGAGCAATTTAGCACCTCATGAAAAAGCAAAATTAAAAGAGGCAATAGAAATTCTTCAACGCCGCGCGCCAGATGCAGAATCACAAGAATTACGTGAAGCTGAGGATTCATCCGTTGGTGAATGCATGACTGTATTATTCGATTACCTTGGATGGAAATCTGGTGGGCTCGGCGCGGCAGCAATTGAGGTGATTGATCAAGTAACCCATCTCAAAACATGGCGAAATGAGGCTGTGAATTTGTTACAACGATTAGATGGTGCCGGTGGATTGGGCCTGGATCGTCATAGTCAAATACGAAACTTACTAGACAAAGAAAAGACTAAAAAAGAAATTCAAATTGAAAAAAATCAGAAAGCTATTGCATTATTGGGGAGTTGGATAGATTCTATTCCCGATGATGTAGATATTGATTCTCTCGACCAACTAATGCGTGATAATCCAACATGGTTTAGGAGAATGACATGAAACTTACACCAGAACTTAAGGCTCAAATTGATGCGATGGATTATTATCAACTGTTGAAGCGTTGGAGATTTGCCCCACTAGGTGGTGATGAAATGATGCAAGATGAATCCGGTGATTATTGGGGCCAACGAATGAATGAATTGAAAGACGCTGATCCCGCAGGCGCAGTGCAGGCAAGTAAAATGTTAGGATGGGGAAGGGGACGTGATTAAAAAGAAAGCTAAAACCCAACAATCAAAAAATCAAAGGCGGGCTTATGCTCAATATTGTGAGCGCAAGAAAGAACGATTGCATAGGGAAGATTATCATGAACATGATGCAGGACGAGATGCAATAGAAGATGAATGGGGAGGACATAAAAATGCCTACTAAGAAAACACCGACAGAAAAAAAAATAGCTGCACTAGAAAAACGAGTGAAAGTACTTGAGGCGAAACTTACAAAACCCTATAAGTCAACACCTAGTCCGTATGATTTAACTTCTTTACAACCAATTATCCATGGACCAGGTGGGGACTGGTATTATGGTCCTAGGAGAAAATAAATGAGCGAAAATATATTCACCCCGACACAAGTTAAAAATTTAGATGAATTTCAACGGGCCGGAGCAATGCATCCGTTTACTTGTCCTAATCGCAGCGACGGTAATCATTTTGATAATGACGTAGATTTAGGTTGTTTGATACCAACTGTTCGCGGATGGATTTGTCAATGCTGTGATTATACACAAGATTGGGCGCATGATTTTATGTTTGATGGTTCTGCTACTAAATCGTTTGAAGATCTTCAACGTGAGTTATTAAACTTAGATATTCCATATGTGAAGTTAGATGATTAGAAAATTTCTTTGTTGGATCGGGGCACATAAGTGGACACGGTGGGAACGTTATAACGACGGCATAATCGAACGGTTTGCAGCGACTCGTCACTGTAAAAGATGTGGATATGTAGCAATAACCCATGGTGATGAACGAAGGAAACATCACCGTTAAATTGACAAAATGAATCAAAGCGCCTCAGGGCGCTTTTTTTATGACTGAAATTTTTAGGCATAATTATATTGAACAGTGGAGTAATTATGTCTTCAATTAGCATTCTGATGCCTACTAGAAAAAGAACCGTTCTAGCAGAAAAATCAATTAACGGACTTATTAGTAAAGCAGGCGACCAATCAAAGCTAGAATTATTATTAGCAATTGATAATGACGATACCGAAACAATTGACTGGTTAAACAATGGTTACTTAGAAGAATTCCGAAAAAATTTCACAGCAACAATCACCCCAGTTAGATTTGACCGATTAGGTTATCATCAAATGAATCAGTACCTAAATGAGTTAGCTCGTTTAAGTACAAAGGATTGGTTATTCTTTTGGAATGATGACGCTGAAATGCAAACCGATAATTGGGATGCAGTCATTTACAAACTAAATGGTTTTTTCGGTCTACTAAGAGCACAAGTAACAAACCATCCACACCCGTTTGCATTATTTCCTATTGTTCCAAGAAAATGGTATGAGTTACTAGGCCACCTAAGTGCAACGTGCCAGACTGATCGATTCATCTTTGAGGTTGCATATAAAATAACAGTGCAGCAATTTATTGTAAATATTCCCGTTAATATCGAACATGACAGATATGACTTAACAGGAAATAATAATGACGAAGTATATAAAGAAAGAGTTTACATGGAGGGTAATCCAGCAAATCCTCTCCATGCAGATAGTCCAGAAGCACAGGCTCAAATGTGGAAAGACTCAATGAAAATATCGAAATTTCTTGCTCAACAAAGAGGAGTCATCCTACCATGACAAAACCAAAAATATGTTTTATAGGTGTAGGTAAATTAGGTCAACCGTGTGCAGAAGTAATAGCCGAAAAATATGATGTTGTTGGATATGACACCAGTCCTAGAGATCCAATGAATTTTAAAATGCAATACGATATTAAGGAAGCAATAAAAGACCGAGATATTATATTTGTAGCAGTCCCTACCCCGCATGATAAAGCATACGGTGGTGAGACCCCTATTACTGACCTGCCTGTTAAAGACTTTGATTATAGTATAGTTCAAAGCGTATTCGAACAGATCAATCCTCATGTTAATAAAAGCCAATTGGTAGTTCTAATCAGTACAGTTCTTCCAGGTACTGTAAGAAATCATTTACAACCAATGATCTCTAATGCTAGGTTTATTTACAATCCATATCTAATCGCTATGGGTTCTGTTAAGTGGGATATGGCTAATCCAGAGATGTTAATTATTGGAACCAAGGATGGCAACGATACTGAATCGGGTGACGCTGCAATGTTAGTAGAATTATATAACAATATTATGGATAATCAACCTCGCATGGTAATTGGTACTTGGGATGAAGCTGAAAGTATTAAGATTTTTTACAATACGTTTATTAGTGCAAAAATTGGATTAGTAAACATGATACTTGATGTAGCTGAGAAAAATGGTAATATTAATGTTGATGTTGTAACTGATGCGCTCAAAGACAGCACCCAACGAATTATGGGGCCGCGTTATATGAAGGCAGGAATGGGTGATGCAGGAGCATGTCATCCGAGGGACAATATTGCTTTACGTTGGTTAAGTAAGAAACTTGGATTAGGTTATGATTTATTTGGCGCATTAATGGGATCTAGGGATTGGCAAGCTCGTAATTTAGCCAAGAAATTAGTGGATTTATCAGCACAATATAAATTAAAGATATTCATTCATGGCAAGGCGTATAAACCATTGGTAGATTATGTCGATGGAAGTTATAGTTTATTAGTAGGACATTTTGTGCATGAACTTGGGATGGAGGTTACATACTTAGATCCATTGACCGAAGAATCGAATCCAGCTAGTGTTAAGGGAATTATATTAATGGCGCATAGTCCCAAAACTACCTATGCTGGTACTGGTGTTACCGTTGCTGGCGAATACAAATTTTATGCAACAATTGAGCCAGGCAGTATATTAGTAGATCCCTGGAGAGAATTACCTAGAGGATCCTATATCGGATCAAAAATAGTTCATTATGGTAATACTCGATATAACCCACTTAATGATTTACATATGTAAAATAAATATTAGACAAAGTAATCATATGTAATTAATAACATGGAATTAGTCTTTATCCACGGTGCCAATGGTACCTCACAATCATGGAACTATTTGGTTCCATTTTTTGCCGATTATAAAATGACATTTGTCGAATATGATAGTTTCGGCAAATTCAAAGACAACCTCAAACTACAAGAACAACAGCTAGCAAACAAAAAGTCTATATTTTTCATCGGACACAGTATGGGTGGAATATACGCATTTTATCTGCAAGCATTGTTAAAAAATGTTATAGGCGGACTAACCATCGCAGCACCGTATGGTGGAAGCGCAATTAGTACTACCTTAAAATTATTTTTCCCATTGCACCCTTTATGGATAGATAGTGGCGTACACAGTACAACTATTAAGAATTTAATTAATATTCCAATGCATCACAATTGGCATCAAATTGTTTGCACCACACATAGAACATCATATCCGTTTGAAGAAAATGATGGTTTAATAACAAAAAACAGTCAGACTAAGCTTAACGGAGTTAATTATATTGATATGACCGACAATCATAACGAAGTGCTTCTTAACAAAAAAGTAGTAAATATAGTAAGAGGTATTTTAAATGATACGAAAAAAAGCAACAAATAAATTAGTAATGTCAGAAAAGAAAGCAATATTAAAGACATTTGTTTTTAATGTGTTTTCTTCAATGGTTGGAGTCGCGTTGTTAATTGCTATTGTGATCCCACTCGGAAGTTATCTATCTCCGATGCAAGAAGCACAAACAGATCCTATGGAACGGTATCTTCAAGCTGAGATGATTACGATGGCGACATCATTTAAAAAGCTTTGCGATAATTCAATCGCCGTTATAGCAGCATATCAATCAATTAATTTTAAATTTCAAACCCTTAGAAGATATTCCTCGTTTAAAATAAGCGGAAAATATGATAAAGTTCATAATCAACTAGGTGAATTTATTAAAGCATATCATTTAGATGCAGAAGTTACGCCGCAAGCCTGTGCCGTTAAATTAGATGGGATACATGCTGAACTTCTTTTAATCTCTAACAAATAAAACTAAATATTAGACAAGAAGGTGTTTTTCTATGAATAACGAGTTTCAAAAATATAACCATGCCACTACGAAATCTTTCCTTGATCTTATTAAGACTGATGACCTAGTTGCTAGAAAAACAGAAAACTTTGTAAAGGTTTTAAAATCCGGCGAAGAGATTCGTACAGTTCTTCATTGTGGTTTCGGACCGATAGCAGTAGGATTAGCCAAAGCAGGATATGAAGTTTCGCTATTAGATTCTGCGCCAGTTCCTCAAGAATATGCTCCATTATTTGTTGAACCTGATTTTAATAACCGATATGATGCTGTTATTGCGGCCGATGAATACCTAACATTTGCAACAGATGAAGACAACCAAAAAGAAATTCTAGCTAATATTTGTGATTTAACAAAGATATTGCTCATCGTTACATTAGGTGACTACAAGAACATGTCTGAGAATAACAGAGATTACAGTGATCCGCAAGGTTATAAAACTAAGGATGGTTTTGTAACTTACCTCGAAAAACACTCCCGGGGAAAAAGTAACTTTTCAACTAAAGTATATGAGATTGATAACGAAGATAATTTTACAGTATACGGACCTGTTGCTAGACGCATAATGTATTTTAAACAATTAGCTCGACAAACAGAAGACAACAAAGCTATAAAGTTTTTATTTCAGAAAAATATGATGTATAAAGGAATGCTCAAAAAAAGCTATGAGCATATTATTTCTATCAATTTTTAATGCAACTTCAATTTGATAAAAAGTTGTTCTTCCTACTAGGACTTCCTAGATCAGGGTCATCGTGGTTAGGCAACGTTTTATATGCATACTTAAAAAAGCAACAAAATTTTGAAGTTTACTTAGACGGTTATTTCAATAAATCAACGTACTTTGAAATTTTAAATGATGGTACATGGTTGACACATTTTTCGTATAAACCTGGTAGATTTTTTAAGACGGCAGGGTTTGATTCGTCAGATGATCAATTTAGAATTAAGACATTTCCAAATTATTTTCCTATGTGGGATTCAAATTCATTAGTATTTGCACATAAATTAGAGTTGTTGAAAAGAACTTTAGCTAATACATTAATAAAACAACATCCAAATGAACTAACTTCAACAGAAAGTAAATTTGTATTAACATATCCACATCTTATCTTAAAGAGACGAGATACATGGAACCAATTGCTTAGTTTCTTATTGAGTATGAGCACAAATAGCTTTATATTAAATCGCGGTCAATCATTAGCTCATGTAGAACAGAATTCAATCACAGCAGAATTGTTAACCGTGGTACAATATTTACAAATGATTAAAAAGTTAGATGAATTAGTTACTGTTGATTCTAATATTCTCTACTTTGAAGACCTTCCATTCGAGGATCCAAATATTTTGTTAAGTAATTTAGGACTTGAACCTATATTAACAAAAGATGATTTAGAGTTCTTTCCGATCAAGCAACAATATGGAAATAAAGAACGATTTTTTTCAAATATAGAGAAGATTAAAGAGATATATGATACTAAGAAAATTTATTGAAACGATTAATTGGATTAAAAAGGATTATCATTCACATCCTATACGTCTATTAGGCGAATCCTACGGATGTGCTGTTACGATATTAACAGCCACCATTTTTGCATTTACTGTCCCAATCCCGCCAATGCATCTTCTTTATCCACTGTGGATCACAGCAGTTTTTATTTTAATGTTGTGCGCTAAGAGTAGAGGAAGCTTTGGATTAGTATTACTTAACCTATCAATGCTTATACTTGATATATTTGGTTATGTTCGATTACTATTAGTAATGAATTAGCCTTTGCATTTAGGACCATGAAACTTCTTGTAAGCTAATGCATTAACTAATTTCCCACAGTGATTACATTTCATCTTTTGTCCTGGTGCAGTCTTTGCCTTAACAGGTTTCTTGGCTACCTTCTTTGTTGATTTTGTAGAAACTACTTCGTCTACTGTAGGTTCATCACCGCCTGTTCTCAATAATTTCTTTAACCATCCAAACATAGTATTTCTCCTGTAATATATTTATTCACAATTTTGAATAGTAAAAATGTGCGGCCGCAGCATTTTGCTAAATAAAATAACAAAGGAGAACTTTTATGTTTACACAATTTTTAGAGCAAGGTCGCACAATGGCAAAAACCTATACTTCAATGATCCCTGCTAAAGACGTAAAGAATTACATGGATGTTTTGGTTGATAGTAATGTTGATTTTAACGTAGCATTAGCTGAAGCTGCAACTAAGTATTTGAATAACCTTAAAGGATTAGGACTAAAAAGCTAATATAGTGGGTTTTAATAATAATTCTGAATAACACTAGTTTTAAAACCTTAACCTTGAACTAAATAATTTTGAGGTTAAGGTTTAACTATGAGAAAGCAGAACCCAATAACTAAGTTAATGAAGGCTGAAAAAATAAACCAGGAGTTTAATACCGATTGGTTTGAGCCATCAGAGTATGAACTTCGCCTTTATTATGGGTTGCTAAACAAATATGTCTTTAGAGGCATGCTTACTAAACCTAAATTAGAATTATTAAGACTTCGTGGTGCCTGGGGAATTTTTACCGGAGACTATTATGGTCGACCAACCATTTCAATGACCAATCGGTTTCCAACTAAACAATTTTTTGTAATGGCATTGGCACACGAAATGGTACATCAACACCAATGGGATATTATTGGTCCTAAACAGCTTAAAGAAGGTAAAAAACCTAGTATTAACCATGGTCCGACATTTTATAATTGGCGTGATACGTTGAGTAAATTTGGAATTCCGTTAACGGCCAAATATTAAAATAAATACACACATAATAAGGAACCATTATGTACATACGTGAAACTCAATTAACACCACCAGCCGGAATATTAAATTCAGATTGGGCCGGTATAAATCCAACCCTCGATTCAAATGAAGTGGTATTAGTTAAACAAAAATATATTGACACTATTATACGAAATTCCTTAGAATTTGAGATTAAAACAAAGATGCGAACAGATGGTATTACAGTAAATACTAAATTACATTTTCCATCGATTGAATTATTTGATGAACTAATGACGGAATTTAATAGTTTTTGTATTGAACATATCGGAACAACAATAAGAGACATTTACCAAAATCATGGATTTAAAATGATGGTAATTTACGAAGATATTATTTAATGAACTTAGTTACGTTCTCAATGAGAGAATTCTATCCAAAATTTGAGGAACTAGCTAAATTTAGCTTAGAAATATTTCAAAAACATCGATTAGCAAATGGAGTTGGTGCTACTCAAGTAATGGTACAAGTTCATACTGAAGAAGATAATTGGCGCTATGGTATAGGTACTAGAGAAAACTATGAAAATTTTCCTAACCCACGAATATTTAACAAAATTCAACCGGCATTAAGTAATAGCCCAATTGAAAATTATATTAATTGGTTGGCCTTACCAGTCTGGCGTTCAAGGTTAATGATGATTGAACCTCGAACTACATATTCTATTCACAAAGATCATGAATTTAGATTACATTTACCTTTAATTACTAATAACCAATGTTTCATGTTGTTTCCAACAGAAGATGATAATGCTAAAATGTTTCATCTTCCTGCAGACGGAACAACACATTGGACAAATACTCGACAATTTCATTCAGCTGTTAATTTTGGCACTGAACCTAGATTACATTTAGTGATGTGTATTGATGCGGTATTTTAATGTTTTCCCTCACCAAAAAATACTATAGTAAGAAAAATTTTATCGTTCCTCGTTTAATGTTAAACGAAGCCTGTAATAAAATATACACAAAAGAACATCGGGCCGCTAGAAGTAATAATAAACATATGAATCCCGACAATAAAACATTCACTTATAAGAGTGTATGGGTTAATAAGACAACTTATATGCGTGCTCAAGAGAGAATAGACGCGCAATTTATGAATGAGTTTGGCTTTACTGAGGATGAATTTTATCTAATGTTAGGGTACGAGATCCACGTAGAGGAAAAGAATATGTAATCCACTAAATAATAGAATGGATGCATAGAATGAATAGAACAACAAAAAGAACAATATTAGGCATGTTTAGTGGTGTTATTGGAGGATTAGCATCAGTAACATGGCAATCCTGGAAAGCGTTATTTAACGACGGAGTTTACTGGAAGCTTACAGAAGGCGATCATAACGATTTAAGAAGAAAACTTGGTGGTGGATTTTATGTGATTTTAACTGCCGGGCATCCATCATTATCCGGTCTCGGAATAAAGCTAGCATCATGGATGACGGGTAAGGGATGGCCAATATTTACTCATGTACTATTAAATGTAGATAATGAAGATGATCCATTGCGCTCCCATGAATTTAAATTAGTAGAATCAATTCAACAAGGTGTAGTGTACAGTTCATTCATGAAAGTATTTGATTGTGATGTTGTTGCACTATTACGCCCAAAAGGATTTACTACAGATGAATGGGAAAAAGCATTAATAAGAGCTAAAGCTAATGTAGGTAAAGAATATGATACCCTTTTTGACCTAATAGATAATACTGAAATGAGTTGTGTAGAATTAGTAAGAGATTCATTGATCGGAAGCTTTGATAATTACGAAGAATATAAAAGCCGTTTTCTTCACTTTGAAACAATGATCGAACAAAACAACGGTGAGTTAATACCTGAAATGTTTTTCAAGTGCCGAGATTTTATTATTGATCTATATATTGATAGAAGAGACGACTGATGGCTGCACCAAAACAACTCAAAGACAATGTACAAAAAGTTCGCAAATTAAATGGCGTAGCAGTGCGCAGAGTATTATATAATGGGCGTGGTGTAGGGCATGGTAAATATTTTGCTGGTGACATCGACGGAGAATTGATAGTTGATGAAAATGGTAAACCAGTACCAATCGACCTAATAGGACAATTAGAATGAACGTTGGAGATTTAGCCCCGACATCTGTTTCACATGCTATACGATTTCATAACGAATTAAATCCTGTAATTTGGGATGGAAACAGAATGAAACCTGAGGTTCGTCAACGCCTATTAGTTATTGCTAAAGATTTTAAGAAATTTCTAGAAGTCGATTATTTAGACGTTGAAGATATTACTATTAGCGGAAGTAATGCGGCCTATACCTATACTCCGCATAGTGATATAGATTTACATCTGTTAATTGATGTGCCCAATTTAGATTTTAGTACTGTGTTTCGACAGTTGTTTGATGCAAAGAAGTTCCAATATAATGAAACACGCAAAATTAAAATTAAAGGGTATGATGTTGAACTATATGTTCAAAATCCAAAGGATGATCACAAAAGTGCGGGCATTTTTAGTGTGTTAAACGGTAAATGGATTAACGTGCCAAAACAAGAACAGCCAGAAATTGATGACCTCAGCGTAAAATGTAAAGTGGAAAACTTTATGAAGCGTATTGATGCTGAAGTCGAACATGAGAGTTTAGAAGCTGCCCGTGCAATATGGGAAGATATAAAGGAAATGCGAAAGGCTGGTCTTTTTAAAGAAGGTGAGTTTAGTGCAGAAAATTTGGCTTTTAAGGTTTTGCGCAACAATGGATATTCAAATAAAATTCTCTCGCATATTGCCCATATACGAGATAAAGATCTCAGTCTAGAACAAAAAGTCTAATAGATCAACAAGTTACAGACTTGCATTAATCCGAAATATATATTATAATATGTAATATGCGATATTATGCAAAATATCGGAGATACGCTAAAATGCAGGCGCTAGCCTTCATTACTTTTGTGACATATATTGGCGGATACGACTATGTCTACTCGGTTACAAAATACAAACCTGTTGCAAAAATTGAGAATATTCGCCACGCTGCTCTTCAAAGTAGAATCCGGATAGTTGTTGAAGGCATTCAACATGATGTTAATATTATCCAAACTAAATTGAATATTTCACGTCAAAAAGTATCTGACCTGGAACATAGTCTAGATGCCCCAACAAAAATGCTTCTCTATAAACCATTAACAGAATTTCATAATTCATATAATTTTACCAAAGAAGATATTGCATGTTTGGCTAAAAATATTTACTATGAGGCTGGGGTTGAGAGTGACCTAGGCAAGTATGCAGTGGCCCAGGTTACCTATAATAGAACGCTTCATCCGAATTTTCCTGATTCTATATGCAAGGTTGTAAACTTTAAAGTAACCAAAAATTCCAAAACAACATGTGCCTTTAGTTGGGTGTGTATGAAAAAAGAAGCCCCAAAAGGTAGATACTGGGAACGTAGTTTGGCGATCGCTAACGATTTTGCTAAGAATAATATCAGAGTTTATCCTGTACGAAAGTCATTATTTTATCATGCAGTATATATTAAAAAGCCATATTGGACTAAAGATATGGCAATGGTTTCTAGCGTTGATCAACACATTTTTTATTAATCCATAGGAGAAAGTGATGAAAAAAATTACAGTTACGTTTAAGACAATGGGGACTGGATTTAAAGTAGTTAAATCAGTCAATACTACAAAATTTATACCCGGGCAGTATATTTCATTGGCTGAAATTGAAAAGCTTATGAAACGTGTAGATTCAAAAACTGACTATATTCTTACTTAAAGAATAAATGATGTTTAAACGCGTCGTTATAGTAACAGGCGGCTCCTCAGGTATTGGGGCCGCAACCGTTCATGAAATGTCAGTGCGTGGTTGGCGGGTTGTTGTAAACTATTCCAAAGATATAGAAAAAGCTGACTTGGTTGTAGATGCTTGTATAAATGCAGGTGGTGAGGCAATTGCAGTAAAGGCTGACGTTGCTGATGATATGCATTGTCAGGCATTAATAAAAACAACGATTGACACCTGGGGACGCATCGACGCCCTTGTTAACAATGCAGGAACCACTAAGTTTGTTGATCATGCCAACCTCGATGGATTATCCGCTGAGGATTTCCAACGCATTTATGCGGTCAACGTTATAGGTCCATTTCAAATGTGTCGGGCTGCCTCACCTGCATTAAAGGAAGCAAAAGGTGCAATTGTTAATGTCTCCTCTCTTGCATCCCGTAAGGCCACCGGATCATCTATTGCTTATGCTGCATCAAAGGCGGCGCTGAATACAGTATCTATGTCATTGGCTCGGACACTGGCTCCAGAGGTTCGTGTTAACGTTCTGGCACCTGGTATGGTTGATACTCCATGGAGATTAGGTGAAGGGATTGTGGCAGGCGCAATGCGAGAACAATATGCTAAAATATCGCCACTTAAAGCCCTATCCTCTCCAGAGGATCAAGCCGCAGCAATAGCCTGGTTAATTGAAGATGCTAAAATGATAACTGGTCAGATCCTTTATGTCGATGGCGGAATGCATATTAGATAAGTCATTGATTAATAAGGCTTTTATATTTTGGTAGCTTATTTTGGGTAGATTTGCTATAATATTGGTATGGGATACATTAAAGACAATCGTCTGTGGCCAAGAAAAGGACTTGAAGGTCCTTTTTACTTTGTTGGAGGCAGGGCTTTATACTATGACCCCAAAGAAGGCCACTACTACGATCCATTTACTGACTTCTATGTCTACAGCGATGAAATGGCAGAAATTCACAACCAACTTTGCACGAGGCTAAAATCATGACCGAAAAACGAAAATTTACCGAAGCAGAAATGTTTGAATTTGGCGTAGAAATGATGCGCGAAATTCGTACTAGCCCTACAATGACGGCAGAGATTTCGGAAAAACTTAGTACCCCGATGGGACGGCTGTTTTCACGTTTGCTAAAAGAAGTTGATGGCTATAGCGAAGAACAGATTAAAATGTTCAATATTGCACCGCCGTTTCGTGGCGAAGAACGCGCAGAATTTTTTATGTCATTTACTGTGGCATATTATTCTCCGTTTCGGAATAAAGTTGTCGCGGAATATGATCGACGTTATCCGGGTGCAGTTGGTGAGGCAGGACCGTTCGTTCTTACCGAAGATCTGAGAGCTTTGCATAAACAGGAAGGGTTGAAGGCCGAACGTCGGTTTTATAGGGCCAGGCGCGAATGGGCGAAAAACGAACGCTGGAAGGCACGGCACGGCAGCTATCCGAAGGGAGTGAAATAATGGACCCGAAATTCACCCTAGTTGACATCCTAGAATTTGAATCAGAAATGCGGAATCAAATTCAACTCACTGGCATAACTCCAGAGGTTATGGCAAAATTGGATAGTCCTATCGGAAAAGCCTATCAAGCAAATATGAAACGTAACCATTACAACTTTGAGTTCAATCTATCCCGTGTCGATCGAGTTGTAATTGTTAACGCCGAAATCAATGAGGCATGGGGGAACGCTAATTATGC
>Ga0307380_10007806_pt1 | contig 13823 bp, 12 predicted proteins | sample UN3MG_FD_202239 | JGI IMG/M metagenome (GOLD analysis project Ga0307380, IMG submission 202239) | Soil microbial communities from Risofladan, Vaasa, Finland - UN-3 | ecosystem: Environmental > Terrestrial > Soil > Coastal area > Acid sulfate soil | place: Finland: Risofladan, Vaasa | collected... | reverse complement strand
ACTGGCGAGGCAGGCGTACGACGAGGTCCTCCAGCAGGATCCGGACAACGCGGCCGCCGAGGTCGGTCTGGCCATGGTCTGGCACGCCAAGGGCGAATCAGGCCGCGCGGAGAAGTCCCTGCGCGCGGTGCTCGACGCCCACCCGGACGACCAGGCCGCGCACTACTCGATGGCCATCATCCACTTCTCCGCCGGCCGCGTGGGCGAGGCGAAGAGCGAATGGCAGACGGCCGCCCGGCTCGATCCCAAGTCGACGACGGGCAGGCGCTCGCAGAGCTTCGTCGACCTGCTTGAGGACCAAGGCTCGGAAACCCACGCGGAGGATGAGTAGCCCACGCAGACGGGCTGGCGTGCGGGGCACCGCAAGGGGCGCCGCACACTAGCCGACGTACTCGGGTCGACGTGCGGGGCGCCGATAGGAGCAATGCATCCCGGGCCGCTCACTCGACCTTCGCGCCCAGCACGTCGCGGACGTGTGCCAGCGCGAAGCGGTTGAACTCCTCGGCGTCGTGCCCCGGCGCGTCATAGGTCTCGACGAGCTCCTTGTGCACCAGCACCTCGTAGCCCTGCGCCCTGAGGCCGGCGACCGTGTGCAGCACGCAGATGTCGGTGCACACGCCGGCCACCTCGACGACATCGGGCGCGAGCCGCGCGAGCACTTCCGCGAGCTCGGTGCCGTGGAACCCGGAGAACGTGCTCTTGCGCACCACAGTCCCTCGGTCGGCGAACTCCTTGAGCTCCGGGATCACTTCGCCCTCCCCGGAGCCCTCCACGCAGTGGGCGGGGAACATCGCGAACTCGGGGTCGTCGGGGGTGTGCGTGTCGACCAGGAAGACGGCGGGGATGCCGTCCGCCTCGGCGGCCGCGAGCCGCTCCCTGATGCGCGGGACCAGAGGGTCGTAGCGCGGGCTGTACAGGCTGCCGCCCCGGCAGAAGCCGACCAGCATGTCGACGACGACGATCGCCCGGCGCGGCTTCGTGGAATCGTCCATACCGGTCGGATACCCGGCAGCGGGAGCTACGTCACGCGCTCGAGCCGGGGGTTCGGACGGTGACGCCGGCCCACCTTGGCGCAGGGCTCTCCCTCGAGCAGGACGACGTCGGCCGTGAAGTCGGTGTTGCCGCGCAGCAGGCTGCTCCCGACCCCGTAGGCGTCGGCCGGCACGCCGGCCGCCTCGAAGCGCCGGATGCGCTCCGCGTCGAAGCCGCCGCTGACGACGATGTGCACGCTCTGGAATCCTTCATCGTCGAGCGCGCGACGTACCGCGTGGACAAGCTCCGGCGCCACGCCGTTCGGCCGGAAGACACCCATGTCGTCCCAGAGCGAGCGGTCGACCATGGTCTCGCTCGTGTCGAGACGGACGCCCCAGAGCCGCTTACCGAGCGCCCGCGCGCAGGCGAGGCTGGTCGCCACGCAGTCGTTGTCCCAGTCGACCAGCGCCGTCACGTTGATCTCGGGGTGGTACAGATCGGCAAACGCTTGCGCCGCCGCCACGGTGTCGCCGCCGTACGCGGCGATGAGCGCGTGCGGCACCGTGCCGATGCCCTTGCCGCCCCACCACGACGCCTGGGCGTCGGTGCTGACGCCGATGGCTCCGGCGATGTGCGCCGCGTAGCCGTCGCCGGTCTGGACCCGGTAGTGGTCGAAGCGGGCGGGAAAGAAGAGGATGGTCTTGCCGCGCGCGGCCTCGACGACGCGGCGCACGTTGGTGCTGACCAGGGTGCGCCGCGAGAGCACGCCGAGGTACACGGTCTCGAGGTGTGCGAAGAGGCTGTAGTCGCCCTCGATCGTCAGCACCGTCTCCCACGCCGAGAGCTCGTCGCCGTCGTAGAGCGCGTGCACGACGAGCTGGTCCCAGCCGTCGCGCCACCGCCGCGTGGCCCCCTCGCCCTCGAAGTGACCGGCGCAGAGACGCAGCGTCGCCAGAGCCTCGTCCATGCCGCCGAGCACTGCGCCGTCTGTCTTCTGGAAGACCTGCATGGTCATCGTCGGATGCCGGCCCTTGGCCTCAAGCACGCGCTTGGACCCGTTGAAATACGCGTCGGTGTAGTACCCCTCGCGGATGCGGTCGACGGGCAGGGCGAAGACGTCGGGAGCGAGGCGATGGCGCGGCATGGCCGCATTCTACCCGCGCGCTGTCCGAACGCTACAGGCCCAGCCTCGCCGCCGCGGTGTCGAGCGCCTTGGCGGGAGTCACCTCGAAGCGCAGCGCGTAGGTGCCGGCCTGCCCGAGGTCCAGGTCCATGAACCGGTCCGGGCGAGGTCGCACCGTCCCCGGACCTCCCTCGAGCACCCAGTACGGCGACGAGGTGAACTTGAGCCAGTACCTGCCCGGTGAGGTCACGGTGAAGACGATGCGCTCATGGTCGACGGCGCCGATCGTCGCACTGCCCGCGCCGGATACTTCGGGCTGTGGGACCAGCAGCGGCCGGGCATCCCGCAGCCGGTAGATGCGCCAGGCGCCGGCCTGCTCCACGAAGACGAAGGCCGGCGAGCTCTCGAGGATCCTGGCCTCTCGCCGGCTCCAGGGGTCGAGTGGTCCGTCGGCCGGCAGGAAGATGTACTGCACGCCCATGCTCTGCAGCCAAGGGACGTAGTCCGCCGCGTCGTAGGGCGTGTAGAAGAAGCTGTTGTGGATCGCGTCGGCCTGGCGATACCAGCCGCGCGTGATCGGGTAGCCGGCTTCGGGGAAGTAGAACGCCTCCCAGTGCCGGCGAAGGGCGACGATGTGGACCCGGTAGTCCGGGTCGTACAGCTCGGCGGCCGCGTCCAGGGCCGGGGCGAAGTAGGCGCGCGTGGTCTGGGGCCGCTCGACCGCGTTGAGGAAGTGACTGGTCGCGGTACCGAACTGCAGCACGACGAAGAGCAAGATAGGGATGATGGCGAGCTCCCCGTGGGGAAACGGCCGCCGCAGGCGCGTGTGTCGCAGGAGGAGCAGAAGCGGCAGTCCGAAGACCATGAAGAAGCGGCCGATGTTGTTGCCGAGCGGACTTCCGGGCGTCAGGAACGAGATGAGGCAGATCACGGCGTAGACCAGGAACAGGAAAAGGAAGGGCCGGCGCGGGTGGACCGCGTTCACGCCGGCCAGAGCGAGCCCGAAGAGGGCGAAACCCAGGAAGACCATGAGCTGCGACGTCTCGTTGAGGTAGGACCCCGGCTCCGAGAACGCCCACCCGAGCAGGAATCGGGCGATGACCGCCGGCGCGACGGCGGCGGCGAACAGAAGGTACGGCCGCCGCGCCGCCGGCCGGACGATGAAGTCGGTGAGCATGAACGGCGCTGCGACGACGAGGCCCATCGGATTGGCGAAGATCCCGATGGCCACGGGCAGGGCTGCCCAGAGCGGATGCCGCAGGGCGAGAAGCGCGAGCCCGCCCATGGTGAGCGCAAGGGCGAGCAGGAAGGGGTCCTGGCCGTGCGCCAGATAGAACGCCACGACCAGGGCGAAGCCCCAGGCCGGCCAGACGTCGTCGATCTCCCAGATGTCACGCACGTAGACGTAGAACGTCACGGGGATCGTCCCTGCGGCGAGGATGACGATGAGCGTGCCGGGGACGTACTGCGCGATCCAGTAGAAGATGAACCCGTAGGTGACGGCGCCGTAGCCGCCGCCGTACCAGTAGGTGTCCCAGAAGATAGAGTCGCCGTCGCGCAGCAGCAGGATCTTGTAGGCGTGGGCAGCGTCGTCCCACCCGGGGACGCCGCCCCACTGCATCAGCAGCGTGACGAGTGTGACGGCGAGGGTCGTGACCAGCCACAGCGCCAGCAGGCCGCGACGCGTACGCAGCCATGCCTCGAGCGCGGAGAAGGTCACGGCAGCCGATCCTGCTCTTCGGCGCCGGAGGCGGCGCAGGCGACGGCCGCCGTGCTCACTCGCCCGGGGCCGCCGACCGCATCGCGGCGATGAAGCCGGCGGCCAGGTCCGGCACCGCCGGCAGGGAAGGCACGAGCGTGGTAGCGAGGCAGCGTCCGTGCACGAAGCCCTCGACCTGCCCCTCCTCCCCGGCATCGCCGACGCGGTACGCGAACGCCTCCTGCTGAAGCGTCAGGAACTCGAGATCGAAGAGCTCGTACAGTGTGGTCTCACCCTCGTCGTAGGGGTTCTCACGCGCCGCCACGGCGGGGACGTACCGGGGTCTCTCGTACCACTCGAGGAGCTCGGCTTCGGCCGGCAGCACGCCGGCGAGCTCGTGCGTGCGCCCGCGACTGTCGGCGAGCCGACGGAGGAGCAGAAGGGCGCCGCCGCCGAAGGCGAGCGTCGGAAGCCCGGCGGCCACGGCATCGGCGATGCTCGCCCTGAGCGCGTCGTTGCCGGCGAAGGCCGGCAGCTCCTCCTCATCGAGAAGACCGGCGAGCAGGAGACCGTTCACCCCGGCCGGCACCTCGTGATCGCGCCCGATGTGCAGCGGCGCGAGCGTGAGGCCCGCCGCCTTGAGAACGTCCATAGCCTCGAGGGCGAACGGCTCGAGCGGCGGACCCCAGCCGACGGCGAGCGTCAGCCCGACGGCCGCAGGCAGCGGCGCGAGAAGGCGACGCGGTCGCGCCGGCAGGTAGCCGCGGCGCGCGGCCGCCGCCTCCAGCCCCTCGCGGTCGAGGTGGGCGCCGGCCTCGCGGCAGAGCGTCGCTCCGCCGGCCTCGACGAGCTGCGGACCCATCTGGCGCAGCGCTTCCCGACCCGCGCCGTACTGGCGCGCGAACTGCTCGCTCAGCCGGGGCGGCACCCAACCGAGCACGGGTAGCTTGGCCGTCTCCTCGAGGATGTGCCGCAGCTCGGATGCCGGCCCGTGCTCGTCACCGCCGATCACCACGACGCCGGCGAACTCGGCGCGCCCCGCCAGGAGCCTGGCGCCGCACGCAGCCGCGGCCGCGGTCGCCCCGCGCTCGCGGGCGTCGACGACGAGCACGAGTGGGGCGTCGAGCGCGACGGCGACGTCGACTGCGCGCGAGCCCTTCACGCCTTGCCAGCGATCGAACGCCGGCTCCACGGCCACCAGCATCGCGAGGTCGGTGTCGGCCGCCCACGAGTCGTACAGCTCGCCGGCGACCGCGTCGTCGATCAGCTTGGGATCGAGGACCCTGGGCGCTCGCGCCGACGCGCCGTGGAGCAGGCGCCACAAGGGCAGATCCACGCCGAGGAGGATGGGGCGGACGACACGATAGTCCGCGAACGCGGCGAGCAGCGCGCCGGAGGCGAGGGCGACGGCGGGCCCGGGCTCGAGCCCGCACACGACCAGACGAGGGACGGACATGACGGGGTCCTCCTTTCGACCGACCGGGCTCCATGTGCGGCCGGCTGGCCGGACGCTCGAGAGCGGATTCCGGGGGTCCGGGATAGAATACTCTACCAGCGTTTCGGAGGACGGGCGGACCAGATGGACCTGCGTAGACAGCTGCACGACGTGCTGTACGCACGTGTGCTCTTCACCCTCGCCGTGTTCACGGCGGTCCTCTGGGTGCAGGTGGAGGACCACGGCGCGACGACGCTCGAGCTCGGCGTGTTCGTCGGCATCGTCGTCGCCGTCAACGTGCCCTTCTTCGTCCTGGAGCGCTGGGTCGCGACGCGCACGCTTGCCACCGCGACCGTCATCGTCGACATCGCCCTGGTGACGGCGGGCATCGTGTACAGCGGCGGCGCGCTGAGCCCCACCGCGGTGTTCTACGTCTGGCCCATCGTCTTCAGCAGCGTCTTCCTGCCGGCGTGGGTGCCCTATGCGGCCGCCGTAGCCTCGTCGGCGGTCTACGCCATGATCGCGCTCATGCAGCGCGAAGACCTCCTCGACGTGACGGCGATCGTCACCGTCAAGGGCGTGCCGGCCACCTGGACGCTCATCACCGTCAGCCTCCACGCATCGGCCTACCTGCTCATCGCGCTGCTTGCCGGCCGCCTCGCCCAGGCGCTGATGCGCAGCACCGTACAGCTCACCGGGGCGAAAGCCGACACCGAGGAGCAGCTGCGCCGCATGCAGGCGACCAACGAGCAGCTGCGCGTCATGAGCGAGAGCAGCCGTGTCTTCCTGCGCCACCAGGAGGTCGCCGGCCTCATCCCCGACGCGCTCGCGCAGATCGCCGTCGCGACGGGCGTGAGCAGCGGCTTCGCGCTCATCCTCAACCACAACTCGGGCGACTACGACGAGCGGGCGCTCGCCGGCGGCGTCACCTCCGAGTCCGCCGGCCGCTACAAGCAGCTCGGCCTCGTGGATGTCGCCCGCGCCGGCGCGGAGCGCTACGACACGGTCACGAACCCGCAGGTGGGACGCCTGCTCAAGGCAATGGAGAAGGACGGCTACCTCGGCTTCCTCGTGGCGCCGTTCGAGGCCAAGCACGAGCTGCTCGGCGTGGTGTGCCTGCCGTACCGCGCCGACGAGACCATCCCCGAGACGGCGGTCTCCACGCTGCGCGCGCTGAGCAACCAGGTGGCGCTCGTCGTGCGCAACATCCAGTACAACGAGGAGCTGGCGCGGAAGAACCAAGAGCTCACCCACCTGGACGAGCTCAAGAGCGACTTCATGGCGACGATGAGCCACGAGCTGCGCACGCCGCTCACCTCGATCATCGGCTACAGCGACATGCTCCTGAGCGGCATGACCGGTGAGCTCAACGAGAAGCAGTCGGCGTTCGTCGACAGCATCCTCAAGGGCGGAGAGACGCTGCTCAACCTCATCAACGACGTGCTCGATCTCACCAAGATCGAGGCAGGCCGCCTGGAGCTCAACTTCGAGGCGGTCGACCTGCGGGCGGCTCTCCTCGGCGTACTGCCGGTCGTGAAACCGCGGGCCCAGGACAAGCGCATCCGCATCTCGACCTTCCTGCCGACCGACCTGCCGCTGGTGTGGGCAGACCCCGCCAAGCTCAACCAGATCCTGCTCAACCTCATCACCAACGGCGTCAAGTACACGCACGAGAACGGCAACGTCAGCGTCGAAGCGCGGACGGTCGACGGGCTCGTGGAGATCCGGATCAACGATACGGGCATCGGCATCGCCCGCGAGGACCAGGACAAGGTCTTCCAGCGCTTCACACAGATCGACTCGTCGGCCACGCGGTCGCAGGGCGGCACGGGCCTGGGGCTCGCCATCGTGCGCGAGCTGGTGGAGCTGCACGGCGGCGCCATCCGCTGTCAGAGCAAACTCGGCAAGGGCTCCAGCTTCATCTTCACCATGCCGATATCAACCACGCCGGTCGATCCGCTGGCCGCGGGCAAGATCAGTTGAGGAGGGGCAAACGTTGACAAGAGCCATCCTGGTCGCCGACGACGACCCAGACATCCTGAGCATCGTGTCCATGTCCCTGGAGACCCAGGACTACACGGTCTACAAGGCGACGAACGGGCGCGAGGCCGTGGACCTCGCGAGGCAGCACCACCCCGACCTCATCCTCATGGACATGATGATGCCGGTCCTGAGCGGCTACGAAGCGGTGGCCGAGCTCAAGGCCGACGCGACGACGAAGGACATCGTCATCGTCGGCCTCTCGGCCAAGGCCATGGCGACCGACATGGAGCGTGCCACGGACGTCGGCATCGACGGCTACATCACGAAGCCGTTTCGCATCGCCCAGATCCTTTCCGTGGTGGAAAGCTACATGGGCACATAGGGGCGCGGGCCCAAGGCCAGGCCCGTCGCGGGGACCGGCGACGGGCAGGAGCCGGCATCTCAGCGGCGTAGAACGCACGTGGTGATCAGATGACGCACAGGCCGAGCACAACCCCCCAGCCCCCGTTGATCTGCGTCGCCGACGTCGACACACGCCTCAGCTGCAGCTGCTACTGCGCCGTCTGCCCGTACTACCTGCGCGACCGGCGCATCGGCGAACGCCGCACCATCCACCGGCCGACCCTCGACAGGCGCACCCTCAACCGCTTCAGGGGCTGAGCGGCGCCGATCCGGCGAGCCCGCGCGGCGCGTCCGTCTATCATGGTCTGCACGCATCTGCCGATACCGTGAACTGGCACGGCAGGCTCCCGAATCGAGGCCGACTACGGCCACACCCGACGATCAGAGACGAGGCGACGGCCTCGGGCACAAGAGAGGCGTCAGCCTCGAACTGAAGACGTCCGCGGTCGTGGCCCTGGCGCTCGCCGCGGCGTTCGTGCTGCTCGCCTACGTCGTGGACCCGCAGTCGGCCTGGCAGATCGCCGCCGTGTTGGTCGCCCTCTTCGTCGTCATCGCCGTGGCGTTCGACCTGCTGCTCTTCCGCCCCATCAACGCCCTTGTCCGCCGGTCGCGCGCACGGCTCAGCGGAGACTACGAGCGCAACGACCCCTTCTACCGCGACGAGGCGCGCGAGCTCGGCTACCTCGTCCGCACCCTGATCGCCGTGTTCACGGCGTCCAAGGACAAGGAGTGGGTCGCGCAAAGCATCAAGGACGACCTCATGCGCGTGCAGGCGCTGAACCGCCAGCTCATGGACGTCGGCGTGCTGGGGCGCGAGATGAACGCGGCCTTGCCGTACCTTGAGACGGTCGAGCGCGTGCTCTCGCGCAGCAGGACCTTTCTGCACGCGGACTTCGGGGCGCTGCTGCTGCTGGACTCGGAGGCACGCGCCTTCTCGCTCGAGGGTAAGCAGGGCGTGATCACGCCGACGCTCTCGGCCGAGTGCTGCGCGTACTCGCCCGACTGCCCGGTGCGCCAGGCCATCGCATCCGGGAAGCTGACGCGCGTCGAGGGCCACGTCTGCACGCTGTTCCCGCACACGATGACCCATCAGATGGTGATCCCGGTCAAGGTGGAGAACGTCGGCGATATGGCGCTGCTCACGACCTCCACCAGCGGCGAGTATGCGGAACTGCTGACGGACGACATCCTGGGCGCTCTCCAGAACCACGTCCAGAGCGCGCTCACGAACGCCCACAAGTACGACGCCATCCGCCGTCAGGTGGTCACCGACCACCTGACGGGGCTGTACAACCGGCGCTACTTCATGAACCGCGCCGGCGAGGAGATCGAGCGCAGCCTGCGGCACCAGGAACCGCTGAGCGTGCTCATGGTCGACATCGACCACTTCAAGCAGTTCAACGACACCTACGGGCACGCGACCGGCGACCGCGTCCTGCAGACCGTGGCGAGGGCGATGAAAGACGTGCTGCGCAAGCCCGACATCTGCGCCCGGCACGGCGGCGAGGAGTTCGCCGTCTTGCTGCCCAGTACGCCGGGCGATGCCGCGTACTTCGTGGCCGACCGCATCCGCCGCACGCTCGGCGGCACGCGCTACACGGGCCTCGGGCTCCCGCCCGAGGCCAACGTGACGATCAGCGTCGGGGTCGCCACCTGCCCGCGCGACGCCACCGTGCTGGACGAGCTCATGGAGCTCGCCGACAAGGCGCTCTACCGGGCCAAGGCCGACGGCCGCGACACGGTCGTGTTGTGGGGCGCCGAAGAACGCGAGCGGGTCAGGATCTGATCCGCGGCGGCCGGGGGAGGCCCCAGCCTCATGCCCCACCCGATCACGGCCGCCGGGAGTGATCCCCACGAGAGCACTTCGTCGTAGAAGGCGCACAGCGTTCCGGCGCGGCAGCAAACCGTGCCCTTCGACCCGCGGATGCGCCCCGCGGAACTGCTGCACCCCAGCCGCTCCCACGTCGCGGGCCTCGGCCTGTCGCTGCGAGAGGTCCTCCGGACCGACGCCGATACGGTCACCGCCAAGCTGCTGCACGACCTCGTGCAGGAGCGCGGCGCCGGAACGCGCCTCCCGCTCGAACGACTCCGTCGTCGGTTCCCGGCGCCGCCTGCGCGTGGATGACAGGGGGCTCCCGCCACCCGGGTATACTGCCAGCGAACCAGTGTGGAGGAAGTCCTTGAGCAGACCGCAGCAGACCCGCAGTCGTCTCAGTGTCGAGGAGCGGGCGGCGTGGCGCTGGTGTCTGAGCACGCGCAGCTCACTCGCCCACCGGCCCGGCGGCTGCTGGGTTCGCGTGGCGCACGGCGCCGCCGATGCCGACATGGGGCGCCGGCGGACCGCGCCGTTCGGGGACGCGGCGAACTGCTGCGGGAGCGCCGCCGATGCCTGACGTCATCGTCGTCGGCGCCGGCCTCGCCGGTCTCTGCTGCGCCCGTGAACTTCATGCCGCCGGGCTCGACGTCCTCGTCCTCGAACGCGGCGACGAGCCGGGCGGGCGCGTACGCACCGACGTCGTCGACGGGTTCCTGCTCGACCGCGGCTTCCAGGTGCTCCTCACCGCGTATCCAGAGGCGCGCCGCGTGCTCGACTACGAGCGTCTGCGTCTGCGCCCGTTCGAGAGCGGCGCCCTGATCCGTCGCGGGGACCGCTTCGCGCGGATCGCCGACCCGTTCCGGCACCCGCGCAGGGCGCTCGAGAGCCTCCGAGACGCCCCCGGCAGCATCCTCGACAAGATCCGCGTCGCTCGCCTCCGGTCCCGGCTCTCGCCCTTCTCCCTGAACGAGATCCTGACCGCGCCGCAGGTCACGACTGCCGAGGCGCTGCGCCGCGAGGGCTTCTCGCAAGAGCTTGTCGACGCGTTCTTCCGCCCCTTCCTCGGTGGCATCTTCCTGGATCCCTCACTGGAGACGTCGAGCCGCCTCTTCGCCTTCGTCTTCAAGCTCTTCGGTGAGGGTGAGGCCGCGCTGCCGGTCGCCGGCATGCAGGCGATCCCGCGCCAGCTGGCCGCGAGCCTGCCGGAGGCGGCCTTTCGCTGCGGCGCGACGGTCGAGTCCACCGGGCCGGGAGAGGTCGTCCTCGCCGGGGGCGAACGGCTCGCGGCCTCCGCCGTGGTCGTGGCCGCGGACGGTCCGGAGGCAGCCAGGCTGACCGGCGCCATCGAGGCGCCGGCGCCCCGGGCCGTGACCAACGTCCACTACGCAGCCGAGCGCTCGCCCGTCGGCGAGCCGGTCCTCGTGCTCGACGGGGACGGGCACGGGCCGGTCAACGACCTCTGCGTGCCCAGTGACGTCGCGCCGAGCTACGCGCCTCCTGGTGCGGCGCTGGTCTCGGCTACCGTGCTCGGTGTGCCGCCGCTCTCCGACGAGGCGCTTGACGGCGCCATCCGCGGCCAGCTCCGAGGCTGGTTCGGCGCGCAGGTGGACGGATGGCGGCTGCTGCGCGTGCTCCGCATCCCCTTCGCCCTCCCGGCGCAGCCGCCGGCGGTGCTCGCCCAGCCCGAGCGACCGGTGCGCCTCGCAAGCGGCCTCTTCATCTGCGGCGATCACCGCGACACGGCGTCGCTCCAGGGGGCGATGGTCTCAGGCCGTCGCGCCGCAGCGGCCGTTCGCGGCCTCGACGTCGGCCCCGCCTGCGCCCTGTAGCGCCGGCCCGGACTTCCCGCCGGCGCACCGCACTCGAGACGGGCTTTCCCGTCAGGCCTTGCCGAGGACGACGCTCACGCACATGATCCCGAGCACGACCGCTGTGATGAGCGTGTAGCGTCGGTCGCCCTCGAGCGCGAACACGACGACGGACGCGGCGACGCGCACGAACGGCGTCGCGATGAGGACGATCAGGCCCAGCGAGAGATAGGCGGCCGGGTCGGCGTCACCCAGCCGCGACGCCAGGTGGGCGAGCGGCACGACGCCGGAGGGCAGGCCGTCTCCGTCGAGGGCGCCGAGGACGAGACCGATCGCCATGAGCGCCACGCTGACGGCGATCCCCGCGATGAGGACCCTGCGCACCGTGCGCTCGACGGGGTCCATGACGTGCCGGGCGGGCGCGTCCACCCCGCCGGCGCCGGGAGCGCCGCGGGAGCCGGTCCCCGGCCCGTCTGGCCGCTGGTCGGCGCTCACAGTTCCACCCCTGTCGCCTGTAGCAGCATCAGCACTCCGAAGACGGCGAGCACCGCCTCGAAGAGGATGACGAGGATCCGGGTCCGCAGACGGATCGCCAGGCGCGGGCCGACCAGCGCGCCGGCGAGGATGCCGAGGACCGCCGGGACGGCCCAGTACGGGTCCATGTAGCCGCGGCCGTAGAAGATCGCGGCGCCGGTCGCGGCCGTCACCCCGATCATGAGGTTGCTGGTCGCGATCGTCGCCTTGAGCGGTACGCCCATGAGCAGCCTCATGATCGGCACCTTGAACGCGCCGCCGCCGACGCCGAGAAGGCCGGACACGTTGCCGGCCGCGAGCGACAGGACGAAGCCCGGCAACAGGCCGTGGACCCCGTAGCTGATCTCACGGCCCTCCGCGGGGTCGTAGTACCGCGACGGCATCACGCTCGTCTCCACCGGTGGGACGTCGGCGCCCCGGCGGCTCATCTGCCAGGCCACGTAGAAGAGCACGGCGGCGAAGCAGCCCTGCAGGATGCGGCCGTCGACGAGCACCGCGGTCACGCCGCCGGCGATCGCGCCGACGGTGGTCGCGACCTCGAGGAACATACCGAGGCGCATGTTGGTCATACCACGGGCGGCGAAGGTCGTCTGGGCCATCGACGAGGTGGCGATCACGCAGACGATGCTCGTCGCGATGGCCGTCTTGATGGGCACGCCGAACGCGAGGCTCAGGACCGGGACCATGATGACACCGCCACCCACGCCGAGCATGCTGCCGAAGACGCCGGCCAGGAAGGCGACGAGGAGGATGCCGACGATGACTGCCATCGGCGCCTACTCTACACGCCGGTCAGTGAGCGCTGAGCTCGGTGCGCGACATCCGACCCGGTCTCCAGCTCGTCCGCGCAGCGCCCGCTACGGCACCGTCGCGAGGGCTGCTGTGCGCTGCGCCTTCGGCGCACCCCACGATAGCCCCGCTACGTCGGCTACTGTGCGCTGCGCCTTCGGCGCACCCCACGATAGCCCCGCTACGTCGGCTATTCGTCGGCGGTGGGGGGGCGCCGCAGGCGCTTGGCGGCGCCCCGGCGTGACTTCTCGGCGAGCCGCCGCTCCTTGGCCGCGCGTGACGGCCTGGTCGGCCGGCGCGGCGGAGGCGGCGGCTCGTTCAGCTTCTTGAGCTTGAGCCGCAGGCGACGCAGCGCATCCATCTTGTTGAGGTACTGGCTCCTCTGCGCCCGGCACGTGACCGTGAGCCCGGTCGGCAGGTGCTTCAGCCGCACGGCGCTGTCGGTGACGTTCTGGTGCTGGCCGCCCGGGCCTCCGGCGCGGAAGGTCTGCACCTCGCACTCGGCGAGGAGAGCCTCGTCGCTCTCGGGGATGTCGATGGCTTCGGGCACGGTTCTGCTCCGGTCGCGGGCGCCGGGCGGCGCCTCAGCAAGCGTATCACCGCGCCGTGATAGCCTCTGGCCATGCTCGGCATCGCCCTTGCCCTCGGCGCGTCCATCTGCTGGGGATCCGGCGACTTCCTCGGCGGCCTCAGCACCCGGCGCGCGAGCCTGTGGGCGGTCATCATCGGGAGCCAGGCCGTGGGCCTCGCGGGGGCGGCGCTGGTGACGTTCGGGACCGGCCACAGCTGGCCGGGCCTGCACGCCGTGTGGCCGGTGATGCTCGGCGGTTTCGCCAGCGTCGTCGCGATCTCCCTCTTCTACAAGGCGCTCGCGATCGGCACGATGAGCATCGTCGCGCCGATCAGCGCCATGAACGCGATGATCCCCTTCGCCGCCGGCATCGCCACCGGCGAGCGGCCGACGACCATGCAGCTGGCCGGCGTCGTCCTGGCCGCCCTGGGCGTGATCCTCGTCGCGATCGAACCGGCGCGCAGCGGCGAGACGATCGGGGCAGCGGCGCTCCCCGGAGAACCGGCGGTAGAGCCGGCGGGCGCGGCGACTCTCTTCGGCGCGGCAGAGGGCGCGGGAGGGGCCGGCCTGCCGGCCGATCCCGCGCTGTCCGGCCATGCCCCGCGTCCCGCGCGCCGGGACCAGAGGCTTGCCGTCATCCTCGCCCTGACCGCGGCGGTCTGCATGGGGCTGGTCCTCATCGGCTACGACG
>Ga0307380_10007803_pt1 | contig 13824 bp, 18 predicted proteins | sample UN3MG_FD_202239 | JGI IMG/M metagenome (GOLD analysis project Ga0307380, IMG submission 202239) | Soil microbial communities from Risofladan, Vaasa, Finland - UN-3 | ecosystem: Environmental > Terrestrial > Soil > Coastal area > Acid sulfate soil | place: Finland: Risofladan, Vaasa | collected... | reverse complement strand
TCGTTTACGTAAATCCCGCATTCGAGAGGATCACAGGGTGGTCCAGAGCGGAAGTTGTCGGTAAATCACCCAGAATATTGCAAGGCCCTAAGACCGACCATCGAATCTTCGCTGACCTTGAAGAAACTCTTCACTCAGCGGAGATTTGGGAGGGGCGACCTGGGCATCGAACTCGATGTCCGTTAAGTGCCAAAAGCAGACACGAGATGCGGGCGCTTTGACATTAAACTGTCGTGTTCCGCTGCAATGCCGTGGTCGAGATCGAGAAGACCAAGAACCGCAATGGCGGGCTCTTCATGCTGGCGGGCCTGCGCTTTGTCGAAGACGGGCGCCTCGGCTGGACGGCAAACTGGGTCGCGCCCTTCGACGGAACGGCCTCGCGCGCAAAACCTAGCGCCAAGACTGCTCGAATCTTGAGCATTTTGCCCCGGCATTTGGCCAAGGGCTTGCCAATCGTCCCCCCTGTGTTGCCGTCCTGCTCTATCGGGGTGGGATCGATAGGCGTAGGCTTATGTCAGTCTTGCGAATCATTTTTTTGCGGTGCAGCATTCGATTACGAAGGCTGGTCAAGGCGCTAATGCCGCATTTCGGGCCTTCGCACCGGAGAACGGAATTGCGAAATGAGGCGCGAATCCACCTACTTAGTGGCACTCTGCCGCAGGGCGTTTACCTTGCATGAAACTTGCAGGTGCCCATACTCAAGTGCGTGGGACCATCCAGGTCTATGGTGCAATGCACCATTGCCCAGATGCAATTAAGGCAGTTCCAGCCGGTCTAGGGATTTAGGGGAGGTATTCAGGTCCTTCGGGACCCCAGGGAGTGGCGTTAGGTGCAACCTTGAAGAGGGGGCCACAATGCCGACGACTCTTACCCTAGCCGTGATGGCTAGCCTACTCCTTCCGGTGCAAGCGGTGAAGCAGCCGCCCACTGCACCACCGCAGAAGCTCAACGCCGTTCTGTGTCAGTCCGAAGCCCAGGCCATCGCGCTCGCTCAGAGCATGGCTTCCGGCAGGACCGAGACCATCGCCGTCAACCTCGTGAACAAGGCCGCCGGTGCGGAAGTCTGCGGCCGTTACGTTGGTTATGCCGCGGTCGAGATCGAAAAAACCAGAAACCACCATGGTGGTTTGTTCATGCTCGCGGGCCGGCGTTTCGCCGAGGATGATGCGTTCGCCTGGACGGCGAGCTGGGTCAGGCCCTTCGAGGGCGCCAATCTAGAGCGGGGGGCGTGAGCCATGCCAGTACCCATGCCAGCAGCCGTCGTCCTGATCGTCTGCAAAACCTTCGTCGCCGGACCGGCGGACCAAAATGCGGCCTATACCGGCTACGAGAACCGCGAGTGGGCCACGGAGCACTCCATGATGGTGTGCCGGCGCCAGGAGGTTCAGCTTTTCGATCAGTCGGAATCCATGGGCGCGGCGGCCCAGCCGTTCAACCTGCAACGATGCCAAAGATCGGGTATAATGCTCGGCACCCAGTGGGATGCCGGACATCGGGGATCGTCCTATCGGTTCTGGCGCGTGGCGTGTCCCGTGCCGATTGTCGATACCCGGACCGGGGATGTCATCGCCTGGAAGATGCCTGAATGCGGCCACCGGGATACGGTGCGCTGTGAGGTCGACGCGGAGATCTAGGCAAACCTCCTAGGCTCCCGTTTCGGTTGGAGGACTCCTTCAGGGAGGACTTGGCCATGCCACTCTGGTCGAGGATTACGGCCGGGCTCGTGCTCGCCATCACCTTGCTCGGTTTCGTGGGCTTCAAGGCCTATTCCGAGAAGCTCGGTCCGATCATCCAGACCTATGGCACGACCTATTACAACGGCTCGGGCCCGCCGGTCGTGCCGGTGCCGTGCAAGTCCGAAAGCGACATTCGCACGGCCATCGCCCGTGTCCATGCCAAGTTCGATCACTTCGGCGGCGAGCAGCTCGAAGCCTTCGAGCAGCGTGCCGCGCATCTCAAGGGCCTGCCGCCCTTAAGGATCGACACGCTTTACGTCATCACCGAAGACGATCAGCTGCGCGACGGCAAGACGGTGTTGTTCATTGGGCTTAAGTCTAATTGTGTAAGTACCGTCTTCAGCTTCCCGGTGCGGCTCTACCGCGAACTCATCACCGTGTCCGGCGCCGCTTGACGGACCGGTGACCGCCAAAGTCGCAGAGGGTGAGCTGATCTACGCCATTGGCGATATTCATGGCCGGTCAGACCTCTTAGCTGGGTTGCTCGAAGAGATCGAAGCGGATGCCGCGCGGCACGATGCGGCGAAGAAGACACTCGTCTTTGTCGGCGATTATGTGGACCGCGGGCGGGACAGCTGCGGCGTCATCGAGATGCTGCTCAAAGGTCTTCCGCAAGGCTTCTCCGTTCATTTCCTGAAAGGCAATCACGAGGCGCTGCTGCTCGATTTTCTCGACGATGCCCACCGCCTCGACCACTGGCGCATGAACGGTGGAGAAGAGACGATGGTCTCCTATGGGGTCGATGTGCAGCGCCTGAGAGAGACCCAGGCGCGACCCGAGGCTTGGCGCGAGGCCTTTATGGCGGCGCTTCCCACGGCGCATTTCGACTTCCTCCGGCACTTGCGCCTCCAGCTGCCCATGGGCGATTACCTCTTCGTCCATGCGGGTGTGCGGCCCGGCGTGCCGCTCGATGCGCAGGCCGAGAACGACCTCATCTGGATCCGCGACGAATTCCTCGACGCCACCGAGCCCTTCGGCAAGGTGGTGGTGCATGGGCACACGCCCACGCAAGCCCCGGTGATCAGGCCCAACCGCATCGGCATCGACACGGGCGCCGTGTTCAGCGGCCGGCTAACGGCGCTAAGACTCGAGAACGGAAATCAGAGTTTTCTGCAGACGTGAGGGTTATGCCCGCGTTTCGGGAGCGTCGGCCACCAGGCCGCGCAGCCGGCTGGTCAGGCTTCCGCCGCCAGCCTTCTCGGCGTGGCGTTTGGCGCGGCGCGCGGCGAAGCGCTGCGCCAAGCCGTTTTCCTCCGGCTCCTGCGTCTCCTGATCGTCACCGCTGTCGATGTCGTCTTCGATTTCCTCGTGCGGTGCATCGTGGTCTTCGTGCGGGGCTTCGGCATAGTGCTCGGAAGCCTCGGCATAGGCCATCTCGCGCGCCTCGGCCTGCTCAAGCGCAGAGTCCGCATCTGCACCGTTGGCGGCATGAGCGTTTTTGTCCCAGCCGGGTTCCTGAGCGACCTCCGTCTCGGCGATCTCCATCCGCGTATACCCGGTCTCCCCTTGCGGGGCTTCGGCGGCGGGCTGTTGCTGGATCGCCTGGTCTCGCGCGGCGGTGAAGATCTGGCCGGCAAGCCGGGTCAGCTCGCGGCGCAGGAAGGCAAACTCCTCGGCGCTGGTCTTGGCGCGCTCAAGCTCCTCTTGGGTCCGCGACAGCTCCGCGGCAAGGCGCTGGCTTTCGGCAGCAGCTCGGCCATCGGACTTCGAGGACCCGCGCATGGCAGCCGCACTGCCGCTCTCCAGCGACATGCGCAAGCGGTCGATGTCGGCCCGCTGATTGTGCACTGTGGCGCGGGCGATCTTGAGCGCCTCGGACTGCGAAGCCACCGTGTTGCGGAGCTCGGAATTGACGGTCTCAAGGTCGGACAGGGCTTTTTTTGCTGCCTTGAGTCTGGAGTCGAGATCCGGCAGGCGCCGCTTGATGGTCTGCTGGAGGACGCGGTTCTCGTTTTGGCTCTCCTGGAGCTGACTCTTGGTGCCGCCGAGCTCGGTGTTCAGCACCTGAATCTCCACCCGGCGCTTGTTGGCCTCGATCAGCTCGCGGGCGGCCTTTTCCTTGGATTTCTCAAGGGCCACCTCCACCTTGCGGAGCTCGATGGCGAACTCGGCGCGCAGCTGGTCCTTGTCAGCCTGAATGTCGGCGAGCGACATCGGCATCGTCGCCTCGAGCTTTCGCGTGGTGAGCTTGACGGCGCGGTTCCACAGCGGCGGGGCGAGCATGAGGCCGAGCAGGCATCCCAGGAAGAAGCCCAACGCCCCGAACATGAACCACTCGATCATCAAGGCCTGCGATCCCCGAAATTATTGCTGGCGCATCGTCAGACGCGCATCGAGCGAGCCCAAACGCACTTGGCCGCCGACCAACGGGCAACGGCCAAGACCCTTGGCTCTCGCTTCCTTAGCGCCAATCTAGAACGGATTCCAGGTGGGCTGGCGCGTATATTTCAGGTAGCCGATATTTGCGCCCAACCTAAGGCCGACGCCGGAGCGAATTGGCGCCAGAACCAGGTCGTCTCGGGCCAGATAGGTGATCCCGACGCCGCCAATGAAATAGGCGGAACCGTCGACCCCGGCGAATCTGTTGTAAATCTGGCCGGGGCTGCCGAGATTGTAGACTAGGACCATGGTTTTCGAACCTGCCGCACCGAAATCGTAGCCGACGGACGGTCCTTGCCAGAAGACCCGGGTTTCGCCCGCGTCCTTCGTGTAGAGGACGCCTTCGCCATAGCGCAGACCGGCGACGAAGGCGCCGCCCGCTTCCTCGCCCAAGATGTAGCCGTTGGGGCGGCCTGAGCGCTGGAACGCATATTCCACCACTTTGGCGAAGCCGACCGAGACCTTGCCGAAGAACCGATGTCCGGTGCCTTTGATCTCGTCCATGGAGAAGGTGCCCTGATCATTGTCGGGGAGCTTCTCCGAGGCATAGCCTTGGCCGGGCTGGTAAGGCGGTGCCGCGCTGCCATTTTGCGGGTAAGCGCCTGGCGTATAGGGAGTCGGCGCGCCCCCCACGGAGGGCGGGGGCACGGTCTTCGGCTCGGAGTCGTTGAGCATGTCGGCGTACGACTCCGGGGTGATGACCATGGTGTCGTCTTGGGCCGATGCTGGCGATAAAGAGAAACAGTACAAAAAGATCGCCGAAACCACGGCAATCGCGGTGCTGAACAAACGCATGACTATGCCCTCGGGCTCGAAGCCGGCGTGCCCGGCCGGCCGGCGGGGCCAAGAGCCCCACCGCTATGGTTTACTGAAACAGTTACCAAAGGGTGGAAGGGTTACCGGGGCGTTAAGACGGAGCGTCCCCAGGCAACGAAGCTCGGATTGCGCAAGCCATCCTGCGTCTTGCCATACCGGAACCGTGCCCCCGTGGCATCGACGACATGGCCGCCCGCGGCCTCCAGAACGGCCTGTCCGGCAGCGGTGTCCCACTCCATTGTCGGCCCGAGCCGGGGATAGACGTCTGCCTTGCCGCGCGCGATCTCGAGGAATTTGACCGAGGAGCCGGCGCCCGACCGCTCGGCAATGTTGAAGCCTTCGAGGAATTTCTCGGTCTCGGGATCGAGATGGGACAGGCTCACGAGCGCTGTCAGGGCCTCGGGGTCGGCGCTGCGCGCATGGAGACGTTTTTGCTCGAGGGCGCCGAGGTCGGCACCGTTTGCATCCGGCGCCATCGTCGCTTCGATGGCCACGCCATCGGCCGTCGTCACGGCGAGAAGCGACCGTGCCGGCGCAAAAACGAGGCCGAAGCGCGGGTACCCTTCTTCGATCAGCGCGACATTCACGGTGAAATCAGAGCGTTTCTTGATGAATTCCTTCGTGCCGTCCAGCGGATCGACCAGGAAGAAGCGCGGGCCAAGCGCTGCGGTCCGGTCGGCGGCGGTTTCCTCGGACACGATGGGAATGTTGGGCGCAAACTCCTTCAGCACGGCGAGAAGGACGATTTCGGCATCGCGGTCGGCTTTGGTGACGGGAGAATCGTCGTCCTTGGTCTCGACCTCCGTGGGCCCGGCGTAGTGCGCCATGATGGCGGCGCCGGCCTTGGCGGCAGCGTCCGTGAGAGCCGAGGCGGCATGGCCCAAGTCGAAATCGGCGGTCTTCTCGGAAACGAGCGCTGTTGTGTGTCTTGGTGCGGACAAGGCAAGATGCTCCAAACAGATAGTGATTCGCGCTTTCGGCCGTGCGCGGTATGGCGAGGATTGCCCCTCCTGTATCAGAAATTTGTGTGAGGGCCACGTCATCTCCGCGTGAGGCTTGCGGAAGCAAAAGGAGCAGCCATGACAGAGCCGACGGCACTCGGCGATCTTGACCTAGCGGCGCTGGTTTCCAGCCGCATTTGTCACGATGTCATCAATCCGGTCTCGGCCATCTCGAATGGCTTGGAGATAATCGGGGAGGAGCAGGACGCCGACATGCGCGAGGCGGCCATGGACCTCATCCGCAAGAGCGCGTTCCAGGCCTCCGCCAAGCTTCAGTTCGCCCGCCTCGCCTTTGGCGCCGCGGGGTCCGCAGGGGCCGAGATCGATCTGCGCGACGCGGAGAAGGTAGCGCGCGATTTCGTGCAAGGAACCGGCAAGCACGAGGTCGTGTGGGAAGGTCCTCCGGTCACGCTGCCGAAGAACAAGGTCAAGCTCCTGCTCAATCTCGTGGCGCTCGGCGTCGTGGCGTTGCCGCGCGGCGGGACCGTGAGTGTCGAAATCACCGGCACGCCGCCCGATGTCGGATTTACGGTTCGCGCAAAGGGCACCGCGGCGCGCCTTAACGACCAGGTGGCGGCTCTGCTGACCGGCGGGAACGGCGGCGAAGTCGATGCCCACTCGATCCAGCCCTACTACGCCCGGCGGGTGGCCACGGCGGCCGGCTTGGCCTTGACCACGACGGTCGAAGGCGAAGAGGTCACCTTCAAGGCTGCCTAATTCCCAGAAATCCGCCGCTTCAGGGCGTAATCTTCTGGTCTGGTCAACGAAGCGTAAACCGAACTCATCACAATCGCCCGGCAAAGCCTGCGGGGTGCTGAGGCGCGAATCGGTCTTTGATTCGCGTCAAAGGTGGGTCATGGACGAATTACTGGAAGAATTTCTGACCGAGACGGTCGAGCGCCTCGATGAGCTCGACGCCAATCTCGTGCGCTTTGTGCTGCCGCGTAGGTGCGGCTTGAGGCGGCGTGCCAGAGAGGAGGACGCATGAAACATTGTTTGGTCGTGGATGACAGCGCTGTCATTCGCAAGGTGGCGAGACGTATTCTCGACGAGCTGAGCTTCTCATCGTCGGAAGCGGAGAATGGTCGCGATGCCCTCGATAAATGCCGTGAGGCCATGCCCGATGCGGTGCTGCTCGACTGGAACATGCCAGTAATGGACGGCATCGCCTTCCTGGTCGCCCTCCGCAGGGAGAGCGGCGGCGATGAGCCCAAAGTCATTTTCTGCACCACCGAGAACGACGTCGAGCACATCACGCGGGCTATCACGGCCGGGGCCAACGAGTACATCATGAAGCCGTTCGATCGTGACATCATCGAAGCCAAGTTTTATGAGGTTGGGCTGATCTAGGCCCGACTTCAAGACGCCGTTTCAGTACTTCTCCGACGTCATGCTGCCCCGTCTCATGGAGCGGCGCGCGACGCAGCGCCGGATCAGGATCTGGTGCGCGGCGTCGTCGACCGGCCAAGAGCCCTATTCGCTGGCCATGCTTTTGTCCGACGCTGGACACAGGCTCGACGGTTGGAACATTGAGGTCGTGGCGACGGACTTCTCCGAGGAAGCGCTGCGTAGGGCGAGGAGCGGATTGTATAGCCAGTTCGAGGTCCAGCGCGGGCTACCCGTCTCCAATCTCGTCAAATATTTCGACAAGGTGGGCACTGGCTGGCAGGTCAAGCAGGGGCTGAGAGATAGAGTTGTCTTCCAGGAGCACAATCTCCTCAACGATTGTCAGAAGCTCGGCCGCTTCGACATCATCTTCTGCCGGAATGTGCTGATCTATTTCAACGAGCGACTAAAAAGCGCCGTGCTGTCGCGTCTCGCAGGGCAGCTGGCGATGGACGGTTATCTGGTGCTCGGCGCCGCGGAGACCACTTCGGGGATGTCGCCCGACTTCATGCCCGTGCCGGAAAACCATCATGGAATCTTTTGTTTGACGCCCGATGCCGCTGCGATGCGGCGCCAGGCCAAACATCTGCACGCCGCGCCGCTGGCCGCCACGGTCACGCGCAGCGCGGAGCCGGTCGCCGTGAGCGATCCAACTGTGCGCGAGGTCAAGCTCCATCAGGCTACGGCGGAGATGCTCGAGGCGCGGGCCCGGGCGCGAGGCATGACGCTCGCGGAGCTGCTGACGGAGTACGCGGTCTCGGAGGCCCAAGCCGGGGAAGAGCGGCCGAGCTCAAGCCAGGCCGGGACTAGGTTTCCGGGGATCTGGCTCTGGCGTCCAAATAGAAATGGCCGGGACAAGCCCGGCCATCAAAACTCTCTGAGATCTGCTGCGAGACGTTAGGCGGCGGCTTCGCCGGTGTCCGCCTCGTCGTCGGGATTGCGCAGCACGTAGCCGCGGCCCCAGACCGTCTCGATATAGTGCTTGCCGCCTGTCGCCGCGGCGAGCTTCTTGCGCAGCTTGCAGATGAAGACGTCGATGATCTTGAGTTCCGGCTCGTCCATGCCCCCGTAGAGATGGTTCAGGAACATCTCCTTGGTAAGGGTGGTGCCCTTCCGCAGGGAGAGCAGCTCGAGCATTTGGTATTCCTTGCCAGTCAAGTGGACGCGCTGGCCGTTCACGTCGACGGTCTTGGTGTCCAGATTAACCTTCAGGCCGCCGGTTTGGATGACGGACTGGGCATGGCCCTTGGAGCGCCGCACGATGGCGTGGATGCGGGCGACAAGCTCATCCTTATGGAAGGGCTTGGTCATGTAGTCGTCAGCGCCGAAGCCCAGGCCCCGGACCTTATCCTCAATCCCGGCCAACCCGGAGAGGATCAGGATCGGGGTCTGCACCTTGCTGACGCGCAAGGTCTTCAAGACCTCGTAACCGCTCATATCCGGAAGGTTCAGGTCGAGGAGGATAATGTCGTAGTCGTAGATCTTGCCGAGATCGACACCCTCTTCGCCCAGATCAGTCTTGTAGACGTTAAAGCCTTCCGACTGCAGCATTAGCTCAATGCTCTGAGCCGTGGCGCTGTCGTCCTCGATCAGAAGAACCCGCATTTTAAATCCCCCGTCTTCTCAGAATCCCTGGTTATCCCCTGACCCAATACGTCGGACGCAGATTGGTTAACTCGAATCAACAAATTAATGGCCAATAGTTAACAAAAGCTAAGCTCAAGGCGAGCGCTAACCACGTCCGCTAACCATCCCTACACCACTGGGGTCTCCGTATCCTTTAAATGCAACCCATATGGTTTACTGAGCCTTAAGGGCTGTCAGCCATGATCGGGGCTTGAGGGGCAGGGGGACCGGTCCTCGAAAAAGGCCTTGGTTCGTTTACGGGTGGGGATTGCTTTTGAGGCGATCGGCCCGGTCAGAGCGTGTCACTGGCATGGTAATTGTATCCCTGAACGGGGACCGAGCAGGCTGAGGGTATTGAGTCATGAAGTCACGCGACGCAGTCATCCGCTTGAAGCGCTTCGAAGTCGACGAGAAGCGCCGCAAGGTTGAAGAGATTGAGGCCATGATCGGTGAGTTCAACACCATGGCCACTGATCTCGATCGGCAGATCGCCATCGAGCAGGAACGCGCCGGCGTTTCCGACGTCAATCATTACGCCTATCCGACCTTCGCCAAGGCGGCCATCCAGAGACGGGACAATCTGGCGGAGTCCGTCGCGGGCCTCGAGGCCAAGCTGGCTATGGCGCGCGGGGAGTTGGACGAAGCGGGTGAGGATCTTAAGAAGATCGAGCTCCTCCAGGAGCGGGACGCCGAGCGGTTGCGGGTCGAGAGCCCGTCGCCAGCGGAGCTGATCGCCGTCGGCGCCCATCGCGCAGCTAGCTAGCCGGACAAATAAGACATCGAAGTCGCTGCCGGGAGCGGCCGTGAGCTGCTCGCGGCCGGCGTCTTAGATGCTATTGTCGGGAAAATCCTGAGTAGCTGCGGAATAGGGCCATGCCGTCTTTTGATATCGTATCCAAGACCGACCTGGAAGAGGTCGACAACGCCCTCGCCAATATGGTGCGCGAGATGAGCCAGCGTTACGACTTCAAGGGGTCGCAGTCCAAAATCGAGCGGAAAGAGGCGGAGATCATCATCCATGCCGATGACGACCTGAAGCTCAAGCAGATGCATGAGCTGTTCCAGGGCCATCTGGCGCGCCGCAAAATCGACGCAGGCGCCATCGACTATAAAACCGTGGAGAAGGCGGCCGGCCAGTCCGTTCGGCAGAAGGCGGTGGTCCGCCAGGGCATCGAGAAGGAGCTGGCCAAGCGCCTCGTCAAAGAGATCAAGGACGGGAAGTTCAAGGTGCAGGCCGCCATCCAGGGCGACGAGCTCAGGGTCACCGGCAAGAAGCGCGATGATCTGCAGGCGGTGATCTCGCACCTGAAGGGGCTTTCAATCGAGCAGCCGCTGCAATACGTGAACTTTCGCGATTGAGGCACGGATGCTTCTAAGGGGACATTGGATACGGAGGCTGGCTGCCATCACGATGGCGCTCGCGGGCATGGGGCTCATGCTCACGGCCTGCGGCGGCGGCGGTGGCTCCACGGGCACCGCAAGCGTGGCCCCGACCGAGAGCGTCGGCGCGGTGCCGGCTTACAATACGAGCCGGATGTCGGTCGCCACGGCCAAGCCGGTCGATGCCTATGTGATGCTCGGCGGCCGCGCTAAAACCTGCTGGTTCAATCCGAGCTCGCCGCTGTTTCCCGACCATGTCTACCGCGCTGATGTTGCCCCGGACGGCGAGAAGGTGAAGATCACCATCCACGACAAGCGCAATCTCGGCCGGGCCGGCAAGCTCGCCTACACGATCGATTTCCACCAGCAAGGTGCGAGCACGATTGTCACCACGAAGAACTTGACCATGACGCCCCAGCAGGCGGCCAAGATGCAGTTCGATATCAATCGCTGGAAGAGCGGTCAGACGAATTGCAGCAAGGAAATGCCGAAAGTGGTGGCGCAGCCCGTCGCGCAATAGCCGACCCCAGACATGCCAATGGCCGGGACGGACCCGGCCATGACGAAGATCTTGGATGAGGAGCCGCGCGATTAGCCGGCGCGATAGTCCTGGATGCGGGTGGCGCGCAGGCCCGGCAGGCCATGCTTGTCGATGGAGCGCTGCCAGCTCAGGAACTCGTCGACCGTGAGCGTATAGCGCTCGCAGGCCTCTTCGAGGCTGATCAGCCCACCGCGTACGGCGGCCACAACCTCGGCCTTACGACGGATGACCCAGCGGTTGGTATCCTTGGGCGGCAGATCGGCGACGGTCAGCGGGCTGCCGTCCGGTCCAATCACATATCTGACACGCGGCCTGTAATGCTCAGTCATCGTACGCAACACTCACAAACTCGAAGAGTTTCAATTCTTTCTGGGGGGAAGCTAGCAGAGGCCCATTTAAGAATTGCCTAAGCTGTCAGGTAAAAGAAGCGGCAAGGAAATAGCCAAAACTTGCTGAATTCACTGAGACTTCGCGTCGGAGACACTAGGTTTTCTGGGCTTTGATGGGCCCAGCGCCGCTTGCGTCCTATGGGCCTCATGCCTATGTTCAGCCCGGACTGAGGATGGCAAAGAAATTGGCGTGAGGCGGTCTTGGACCGTTTATACTGCGCCGCACGCAAGGCCATCGCCGGCCTATCCTTTCAAGACATTCGAGCCACTGCTTTTTGACTTTCGTCACATCATTGAAGCCGAGAATGCTTAACAGTCTGCACCTGCCGGGCCGCCCGGCCGAGACCCGTGTGGTCGTCGCCATGTCTGGGGGCGTCGATTCCTCCGTTGTCGCGGCCCTCCTGGCCTCCGAAGGCTATGACGTGGTCGGCATCACGTTGCAGCTCTACGACCACGGCCAGGCCGTGGGGCGGAAGGGCACGTGCTGCGCGGGCCAGGATATCCAGGATGCGCGCCTTGTGGCGGAGCGGCTTGGCATTCCCCATTACGTCCTCGACTACGAGGCCCGCTTCAAGCAGGCGGTGATGGGCGAATTCGCCGATAGCTATCTCAACGGCGAAACGCCGGTGCCGTGCGTCGCCTGCAATCAGAAAATCAAGTTCCACGATCTCTTGGAGACGGCCGAGGGCCTTGGCGCCGCGGCGCTCGCCACCGGACACTACGTGAAGAGCTTGCCCGGCAGGGCAGGGTGGGAGCTTCACCGCGCCCAGGACAAGGAGCGCGACCAGAGCTATTTCCTGTTCGCCACCACGCCGAAGCAGCTTTCGTTCTTGCGCTTTCCCTTGGGCGACCGCCCGAAGGAAGAGACCCGCAAGCTTGCGCGCGCCTTTGGGCTCACGGTCGCCGAGAAGTCGGACAGTCAGGATATCTGTTTCGTGCCGACGGGACGCTACACGCAAGTGATCGAGCGTCTGCGGCCCGGCGCTGCGGAGCCGGGCACGATCGTCCACGTGGACGGGCGGGTGCTCGGCCGCCATAGCGGCATCATCAATTACACGATCGGTCAGCGGCGGGGCATTGGCGTGGCCGCGCCGGAGCCGCTTTACGTGATCGCGCTCGATGCGGCGCGCCGCGAGGTGGTAGTCGGCCCGCGGGAGGCCTTGCGCGCCCGCACGCTCACTTTGCGCGACGTGAACTGGCTCGGCGACGAGGCCTTTGAGGCCGCCGCAGGCCAGGGTGTCGAGGTGCTGGCGCGGATCCGTTCGACGGGTCCCTTGCAGCCGGCGACGGTCAGCCTGGTTGATGATACAGTGACGGTCGAGCTCGCCGAGGGCGAGGAGGGCGTGTCCCCAGGACAGGCCTGTGTGTTTTATGCCGCGACAGGCGGCGGGGAGCGGCTTCTCGGTGGCGGATGGATCAAGTCCGCCGAAAGAGGAGCCTGGATGGCCAGAGATGATTTTGCGGCGCCTTTAGAGCAGCGGCCCGCCGAGGCGTTTTTGGCTGGGTCACGTTAAGGCCGCGAAGCGAACAAGCGGTCTTCAGCCTCGGGGAGGGTACAGCGTTGCCTTCGAAAGTTCATGTGATGGATTCGGACAGCGTGCGTCATGCGTATCGCCGCTGGGCACCGGTCTACGACTACACCTTCGGCCAGGTGGCCGAAGCGGGGCGCAAGCATGCCGTCGAGATCATCAATAAGCGGAAGGGCCGCGTGTTGGAGGTTGGTGTCGGCACTGGCCTGTCGCTGCCTTGCTATGGCGCGCATCTGACCGTCACCGGGATCGATCTGTCGCCGGAGATGCTGGAAAAGGCGCAAGAGAAAGTCACGCGCAAGAAGCTCAGCCATGTCGACGGCCTGCACGAGATGGATGCGGGCGCGCTCGCCTTCGCCGATGAGAGCTTCGACACGGTCGTCGCCATGTATGTGCTGACCGTGGTGCCGGATCCGGACAAGGTGATGCGCGAGCTGGAGCGCGTCTGCGCGCCGGGCGGCGAGGTGATTTTGGTGAATCATTTCAGCCAGGAAGAGGGCGTGCGCGGGTTTGTCGAACAGAAGATGGCGCCGTTCGCCGATCTTCTCGGCTGGCACGCGGTGTTCGAGATCGACCGGGTCCTGATCTGTGACGATCTTCGTCTCGCCGAGCGCCGTTCGCTGCGGCCATTCGGCCTGTTCACCATGCTCCGCTTCATCAAGGAGCCGGGCTTCGGCATGGCGCCCCAAGCCGCCCGCGAGATGCTCTCACGGGCCAAGGACCGGACCAGCCTCGGCGCACGCCGGGTGGAGCCCTTGCGGGTCCGCATCAAGTGGTCGGTCGGCCGCGGTCTCGTCCATGCGCGGCGTTTGCTTGACAGTAATTACTGGCGGTCTCTATATCGCCGACTTCAAAGCCAATTGGCCGAATAGCGCCACGCCGCCGCGCGGACTTATATAAAGGGCAGGGCGACAGGCTTGGCGCGATGGTCTTGGGGCGGAGTAGCTCAGCCGGTTAGAGCAGCGGAATCATAATCCGCGTGTCGGGGGTTCGAGTCCCTCCTCCGCTACCACTTGAAAACAGAGAAAAATAGACGGTCTG
>Ga0307380_10007802_pt1 | contig 13825 bp, 14 predicted proteins | sample UN3MG_FD_202239 | JGI IMG/M metagenome (GOLD analysis project Ga0307380, IMG submission 202239) | Soil microbial communities from Risofladan, Vaasa, Finland - UN-3 | ecosystem: Environmental > Terrestrial > Soil > Coastal area > Acid sulfate soil | place: Finland: Risofladan, Vaasa | collected... | reverse complement strand
CGGGGATGCTCGGTGTGGCATATGTTTGTCTGGGAGAAACCTTTACATCCACAAATCCCGCATCCGCCAGCAAGTGCTCTAATTCCCTGCCAATGAGTGCATTTCCTCCTGCCTGTCGCTGAAGCGTGACGAGGCAGTCAATGACGTGGTGAGCTGCCGGAGTGTCGGGGTAAAAAATCGCCGACCCATGATCTCCTTCGATGACTGTTATGGTCCCATTGGACCGGAGCACCTTCCTAAGGTTATTGAGTGCGAGGAGCGGGTCCGGGATATGTTCTAAGGTGAAGCAGACGAATACATGATCAAATGTTCCGGCTTTGAATTGCAGGTTACAGATATCTGCCTGGCGGAAGGTAACATTGGTAAATCCCTTTCCTGAAACACGCTCCTGCGCCCGGGCCAGCGACTCAGGCGAAATGTCAATTGAAACGAATTGGGCGTGAGGACTGTTACCTGCGAGGAGCAGGGTCTGGGCGCCAACTCCGCATCCCGCTTCGAGAACAGTACTGCCGGGCGGGTAGCGGGTACCTTCATGCAGCAGAAAACCGAGCCCGGATGCCTGGTCATGCAACCGGGTGGATTCGCGATCCGACCGCCCATGAACATAGGATTGAGGACTCTTACTCATAATCTCCGCCAATTGACCTGGTAACTCTGATGGTACTTTGGATCATTCCTCAGGATATTCCTCAGGATGTACATACCGGGATGAAAGTACTTATAAATGCATCACGTATGGGGGGATTGTCATCCTGAAATGCCGGCACTACCGGCACGTCGTCACAGCGGCCATAGTTGTCAGGAAACACCTGGACACTCCCGTGGAATCACCCTTGATTCAGATAATAACCATTCTTTTATTTTTTTATCTATTATCCCACCCCACTCTTTATATTCCCCATTACCATAACCAAAGATAATGATCAGTGATCAGCCCGTTGATGTCCTTGCAATCCTCAAATCAAATGCACCGGATCCCAAGAAACCATTTTCTGTGATACGAAAGGAGTTTTCTGCATTCTACGAGGAAATGCAGGATGTGGAGGGCGAACCTGCGGTTATTGAGCGCGTGGAAATAACAAATGGGCTCCAGGGGTACTGGGTTAATGTTCCTGAAGCAATGACGGATCGCATAATTCTTTTTTTCCATGGCGGGGGGTTTACTCTCGGATCGACAAAAGATCACCTGGGTCTGTGCGCACGAATCGGCCAGGCTGCCCTTGCACGGGTATTCTCGATCGATTACCGGCTGGCACCTGAACATATCTTTCCCGCTCCCGTTGAGGATGCAATTGCTGCCTATCAGTTCCTCCTCTATTACGGGTATCCATCGCACAAGATAGTACCAGTCGGTATTTCAGCCGGGGGGACTCTGGTGCTCGATCTCCTTTTATCTGCACGTGACCGGGGAATGCCTCTTCCAATGGCCGGAGTCTGTATATCACCATTGGTGGATATGCTTTTTAACGGCGAATCGGCGACAAAGAACCTGGAAAATGACTGGGTCACTCCTGCACGCCTCAATGCAATCCGGACAGTGTACCTTGCCGGGCACGACCCGAAGGATCCTCTGGCATCTCCCGTCCATGCATGCCTTAGTGGCCTCCCGCGGCTCTTTATACAGGCCGGAACACACGAGATGTTGTTTTCCGATATAGCGGCATTTGTTGACAAAGCCCGCTGGGCAGGTGTTCCGGTCCAGTTCGAACTCTGGGAGGGCATGTTCCACTGCTGGCAAGTGTTTGCCCGGCAGGTACCTGAAGGGCGGCGGGCAATCAGTCATATCGGGGCATATGTCCAGGATATGCTGACCCGCTGAACCTGTTTTTGTCCTTGTTTTCTCTACGTTCAGACAAACCGGCATCTCTATCGGCCTCAATGCAGATTTCCCGTATTGAATTGCGTGAACCGAACCACTCTGTGGGACATACGACCTGCCGGCGCAAAACCTTCATCTCGTTTCACGTCACATACGAATCCCATGTTTGAAAGAATTGGCAGAAGTATCGAGCTTGTGAAGATGAGCTGGAATATTCTCATGGATGACAAAAAGCTCCTGGTATTTCCAGTACTCTCCGGGATAGTTACCCTGATAGTCATCCTTACATTTGTACTCCCTCTTCTCTTAGCGGGGCAATTCCTGAACGTGACCTCGATGGGCCCGGTCCTCTATTACGGGCTCCTGTTCGTCTTTTATCTGGTAAGCTACTTTGTCGTGATCTTCTTTAATACGGCACTGATCACCTGTGTCAATGCACGGCTGAATGGCAAGGATATGACGGTAGGAGAAGGATTATCAAATGCCGTACGGCACATTGGCTCCATTTTCGCATGGGCGCTGATCTCTGCCACGGTCGGGCTTATCCTCCAGATTATTCACGACAAGGCCGGTTTTATCGGACAGATTGCCACTGCGATTGTCGGGGGTGTCTGGAGCCTGGTCACGTTCTTTGTCGTTCCCATCCTCATTCTTGAAGACAAGGGCGTTGTCGACTCGGTGAAGGAATCCGTATCGCTCATAAAGAAAACATGGGGTGAGAGTATTGTGGGATCCGGGTCAATTATGCTCATTTTCGTTGCGATAGGTATAGTCGGTTTCCTTCTCGTGATGGCAACATTGGTTGTCGGAAATATGATTATCTCCGGTATTGCCTTAGTCCTGTTTATTCTCCTGGTTGTCATTCTTGCGATTGTTGCTTCAGCAATGCAGGGTATCTTTGTCACTGCCCTCTACACCTATGCGCGAACCGGTACAGTTCCTGCAGCATTCGATAAGGACCTTATCCAGAATGCCTTTGTCCCAAAACTGGCAGGACGAGGTAATATCTGAATTGCCCCAACTTTTTTTACCTTCCCCCGCATTCACCTCACACGCGCTCCTTGTTCTGAAGCATTTGATAACGAGAGCCGGCCGTTGGGGTTTTTGCATGCAATGATGGTGCGCAGGCACGAGAACGAGAATCGGGCTATGTCTGATAACCCGCTTGAAGCGACGCTGTTCTTTGTACTTACCGGGCGATAAAAGAGCGGGAGCAAAAGTACCATAACCAAACGATATATAATGAGAATCCTTACGATATGCCGAAGTCTTTAAAAGAGAGCTCATATCCATACCTTTACACCGCCTGACTTCCCACCTCTTTTATGGATACTATGAGCGCATGGGAAGCGCTCCCCGGAAAAACACCTGCGGAGAAACTTGGCTCACTCGGTATTATGGGGGGCAGGAATCTCGACATCCACATGCTGGAGGAAATCAGCCGGATGTATGGCATAGACGTCTTCTTATTTTTTGAAGAAGATCTCGCACGCACCCGGACACTGGAATCCGTCCTTGTGGAATTTGATATATTTCCGGAATACGGGCGACCCTTTGTCAGTATCGGGAGTTTCCTCCGGTTTACCCGGGAGAATGACCCTTCGTTCGAGCAGACAATGCGGGAGTTCCCGCTCATGATCGAGATTGTCACTACTGGAGAAATGCAATCCCCAAAAGATGGAACACCTGTTCGTTATATCACCGGGCTGATGCCGTTTCTGGATGAACTGGATGTTGATGCGGATCCGGTATTGTGATCAAGCTATCTTTTTATCAATCCTGGGTATATCCCTCATTTTTAGTATCAGCGAAAAGAATGTAGAAATGTAGTAGTATTATGGACCAGCAATCCCCCAATCCACCACTCAAGCGGGAACTAGGCCTTCTGGAAGTAACGCTGTCAGGTGTAGGGATTATCCTCGGGGCCGGTGTATATGTTCTCATCGGGCAGGCGGCTGGACTTACCGGCAATGCAATCTGGCTTGCATTTATTTTTTCAGCGATAATGGCACTGCTTACCGGGCTTAGCTATGCAGAGCTTTCTTCCATGTTCCCAAAATCCGGGGCAGAGTATGATTATGTCACGAATGCTTTTAATTCACGGCTTGCATTTGTCATCGGCTGGCTCGTTTTCCTTTCGGGCGTCCTTGCAGCTGCGACGGTTGCACTCGGTTTTGCAGGATATTTTGCTGCTCTGACCAGCGTTCCGCTGCTCATTTCCGCAATTGTTCTTATTATCGTGCTTACTGCCCTGCTTGCATATGGTGTAAAGGAGACGGCCCGGGTAGCAGTTATTGCAACAGTCATCGAGGTGGCAGGACTGGTTATTATCATTGCAATTGGTTTGCCACATCTCGGTAGTGTGAACTATTGGGAGATGCCGCAGGGCTATTCCGGGCTTTTTGCAGCATCAGCCCTGATTTTTTTTGCCTACCAGGGATTCGAATCCATAGTCAAATTTTCCGAGGAAACAAAAAAACCTGAAACCACGGTCCCAAAAGCGCTTTTACTCGCTCTTGTCATAAGCGTAATACTCTATGTACTGGTTGCACTTTCGGTAGTATCTGTGATGGGGTGGCAGCAGTTGGCGGTTTCAAATGCTCCGTTTGCTGACATCGTATCCGGCACCCTGGGCCCGGATGCCGCGGTTATAATTACAATCGTTGCCCTTTTTGCCACCGCTAATACTGCGCTGATGGCCATGTATGCCTCATCAAGGATTCTTTACGGTATGGCCGGATCTTCTTCCTTAACAGCCATGCTTGCATGGGTTCACCCGGCCCGGCGAACCCCGTGGATAGCCATTATTATCTGCGGAGTACTGTCAGGGATGCTCTTATTTGCCGGTGACATTGCCTTTATTGCAAACGTTACCAATTTCACCCTTTTTATAACGTTCATCGCGATCAATGCAGCGGTTATTGCCTTGCGGTACCATTCCCCCCATACCCCCCGGGCTTTTCGTATTCCTTATTCCATCGGCAGATTACCGATGGTTCCCGTTGCCGGGATTGTTTTCTGTATCTTCCTGCTCGCCGTGCAGGATCTGGCGGTGCTTACCCTCGGTGGGGTGCTCACGGGACTCGGAGTGGTGCTTATGGTTATCACAGGATACTATAGGCCGAAGAGTACCTAGCATCGAATAGTGCGGACAGCATAAGAGAGAAACCACCAGATAAGTACATCATAATACTAAAACGACACGGTATCCAGAAATTACGGGGACATCTTCTATGACAAAAAAATCCCGAACCTATATCTGGCAGGTCGTCATAGGGCTCGGTTTTCTTTCCGGGCTCTGGACAGCGATCGGCATTGATCCACAGGAAATGATCCTCAATATACTCGGGAATGCAGCCGTTTCTATTTACTCTGATCCTGCTATCCGGTTCCTGCTACTCGTCCTCCCGACGATCCTGTTCATCCTTTCCATCATTGGGGTATATAAAAAGGGAAAAGTTCTTGGCCTGATCTCGGTCATCGTTGCATATATTGCAGGATTGTTCATCCTCATCTCGACCATGACTGCACTTGTCTTTCTTGGTATCGCCATCATTATCGGTTATCTGGCAACTAACAGGCGATTGACAAAAAAACTGACCGGCACCTGACCTTCACCCTATAAATTCAAGAAAGATTAATGGATAAAAGCATGAGCCTGTTTCCTAAGAAGAATTTTTTCTGGGTATTTGATTCCCTCCTTCCCAGCAAACACCTTGTCAAATTCCGGAAACTCGTTTTTTTTGAGCCATTCTTCGGGAATGATATCGCAAACCGGGGCAAACTTTCCCATTACGGTAATGCAGAACGAAAAGAATTTGCAAAAACATTAAAAACAATCCGCTCTGAAACCGAACTCCTTTTGGAAGATATTGAGGCATACTACATTTATATGGCGGTTAAACGGACGCAGAAATTGCCGGGTGATATTGCCGAAGTTGGTGTATACAAAGGTGGTTCGGCAAAGATCATCTGCTCGATAAAGGAAGATAAAACCCTCCATCTCTTCGACACGTTTGAAGGATTGCCAAAAGTGGAAGATATTGATATGGTCTGGCCGTTCTACGAGGGCAAGTTTGCTGCATCATACGATCGTGTGAAGGAATATTTAAAAAACGATCAGAATGTTTTGTTCTATAAAGGTATCTTTCCTGACACATCAGGGCCGGTAAAAGAAAAAACGTTCTCCATGGTAAATCTTGATGTCGATACCTATGAGAGCACGAAACAGTGTCTTGAGTTCTTCTACACCCGCATGAACACCGGAGGGATCATCATCTCCCATGATTACCTGACTACGCCGGGTGTGAAGAAAGCCTTTGACGACTTTTTTGAGGCAAAGACTGAACCGGTAATCGAAACCGCCGGTTCACAGTGCCTTGTAGTCAAAGTATAAAAAAGTCCTTTCTTTAAATTATCCTTTGATATTTCCGTTAACAAAGACCATTACTCATTAATGATCAATGTGCCAAAGATGACCAGCAAAATTCCGGCGAGTACTACAACAATACCGGTCAGTCCTTTTACTGCTACGATTACTTCCGGAAGGAAGGCCCAGATTGCATAGCCCCCTATGCCGCACAAGACTAATCCGAATATCAATGCAATAATTCCCATTTTATCCATACTGTTCCCTCAATCTGTTTTGTTTTGAGAATCAGTCCTTATAAGTGTAATGAATGAATCAGCGCGATGTTCTACTTGTAAGATGGCTCGTCAACGATTTCCACGGGTAGGGAAGGATAATCATAAGCAGCATCGCTGCCACAATCGGGATTGGAATTGTTCCCAGTGCTGCAGCAAGCGAATAATGGTCAGCGATCATACCATTGACCGCGACACCCAGACCCCCGAATCCTATTGCAAGACCAAGCATCATGCCGGATGCGAGCCCAACGTTCTGGGGAAGGAGCTCATGCGATATCGCAACTGCAACAGCAAATGTAGACCAGAGAAAGAACCCGAAGAGAAGGATTGCGATGATCGCAATGATCCCTGAGCTCAAAAAGAACAGGTAAAAGAATGGAATTGCACATGCAAGACCTATGATCATGAACTCTTTTCTGCCGATCCGGTCAGATATATACCCTCCCATAACCTGCCCGGCAACTCCTGAAAGAAGCATCAGGGTCATAATTATGCTGGCGGTCATGAGGTCGTACCCCCGGGTAACCAGGAACATCGGCAGGAAAGTGATTGCAGCAAAGACCGCCCACGCCCGGAGAATGGATGCGATCATGAGGATCGCAAACGGTTTTTTGGATTGCCTCTCCCCATTTTTTTGTACTGGTCTGGCATGAGACATGTCTGCCCCGGCAATTCCCCCCGGGAGAAGGTACTTCAGTGCAAATACCATGAAGAGTGCCGGGAAGATGAGGAAAAGGAGTCCGGGGAGCCCCAGCCAGAAGACCAGGGCCCCGGCCATAACCGGGCCGATTGCATAGCCGAGATTGCCACCCACAACAAAAAATGAGGTAATCTTCCCACGGTTTTCCTGTATGCAGAGCCTGCTTACAAGACTCAGTGCGGTCGGGTGGAAGCAGGCATGCCCCAATGCGGCGATGATGGCAAAGAACATTATCAGGTAATAGTATTGAGCAACGCCCATGAGTGCGACAAATACAGCACTGACCAGCAGGCTGATACTGATGCTTACTGAGAAACCTTTTGTGTCCGAGAGCCAGCCGACAATGGGTTGGGTGAATGATGAAGTGACATTGTAGGCAGTGACAAGCAAGCCTGCCGCGAGATAGGAGTAGCCGTTGTTTATGATCAGCAGGGGAAGAATGGCGGGCAGCACCGGCATGTAAATGTCAGTGACCATGTGAGCTGCTGCAAGTCCGGTGATGGTATTTTTGACGCTACGTGGTTGGGTTATTGTTTCCGTTTCAGCCGTAGAATCTCAACCTCGATTTCCTGCACGTCCTGCGTGTGAAAGGCAAATGTGCGTTTTATGGGAAATACGCCACCAACTCTTTCATCGATCTCCGCCCGCCCTGCTGTGTAGGCTTTTATAAATTGGGTAGAACCTGCATTAAAGATGCTGTACGTGACTGGAGCGATAGAAATGGCGAGGTCGATGAATGGACGATCAGCGTGCGCTTTCTGTGCCCCGAATGGCGGGTTCATGATCACGGTATCGCAGGAGCCCAGAATCGCGGGAAGTGCTGCATCCTGCACGTCGGCAACAATGAATTCAACGCCAGCATCGAGCAGTGCCGCATTTGCATGTGCAACATCGACCGCTTTTGGATCACAATCAACACCTTTCACCGACTCGGCGCCCAGCAGGGCAGCGCCGATTGCGAGTACACCGGTGCCGCTGCCGAGATCGCACACAACCTTCCCCTCAATATCCCCTTTCATGAGTGCATGGTACAATAACCGTGCAGCAAGAGGCGCCGGAGTCTGGTATTGTTCAAGCGCAGCACGCGGGCGGGAAAAACCGGTAATGCGCTGGAGGGTCATCTCAAGTCGTTTGAGTTTCATAAAATCTCGTCTATTGCATACGCGTCCCACGTACGGACATCGCACAGAATCTCAAACTCCTCCGGAGAAAGAACTGGCACCGGAAAGCGTACCTGATCATCGTAAGCGAGCCGGGGACAGGCCGTATTGACGTAACAGGCAAACCCGAGGTTCAACAATTCGTCCGGGTTCACCTCCCGCATGGTAACGATAACCGCCCTGGGTGAGAGCGATGCAAGCCTCCGGGCAAGTTCCATCCGCTGCTGCCCGTTCTTGGTGCTGACAATAATACCTACAGTTTTTGCACCACGGGCTTTCTCAATTACCGCGAAACGCCGGCGCATGAGTGTGTCGCCAGTCACTTCCTGAGCAGTCCCTGTGAGTGGATCAAGTGCGATCACGCGTGCATGGGTAGCAAGCGCAATACCGATGGGGTGAAAGAGTCCTGTACCGACAAAAAGAATCTCATCTGCCCCGGTCGCTTTTGCGGCAGCAAAATTACACCCGAGCACCTGTCCACGGTTCGGGGTGCGCCCGCTTCCTTCTGCAACCAAACTGGTAATCCCTTTTGAATGCAGGAACGCTTCCATTGCAGGGATCAGGTGGACATGCTGGACTGTTGTAACCAGACCGATAGTTCGTCCTTTCAGGAAGGGAAGTGCATTCTCCAGCACCGCGACATCAAAATGTATCTGGTAGGGTTCGAAGATTACCTGCGGCTGGTTATCGACAGGCGAATGTCCGAAATGGACGAGCACATCAGCGAATTTCAATGTATCAAGTGCAAGATCGCAGGCGCCATAACAGGGATCACCGCTTACAATCACGTCAAAGCCGGCTTCTTTCAGTGCAGCAGCCACATCTGTTGAACGTCTCTTCAGACCTTCGGGGAACTGGAGCGCGATACGTTTTGCTCCCTTCTTTTTTAAGTTTTCAATAAGGTCAGAGGTGCCGTTCAACTACATGCACCTTTTCGGTCACTTCTATTTTTACCAGTGACTTATACGGGCGGCCGATATCCGGGTCACCCCGCTGAATTGCAATGCAGACATCCACGATTTCAGCACCGGCAATTTCAAGGGCTTTTAAAAGAGCCTTCATCGTGCCGCCAGTACTGATAACATCGTCAATGATCACAACCCGGTCTCCCTTGTACACCCCGTTAAGGTAGAGTTCACCCTTTGAATAGCCGGTTGTCTGGTGAACGGCAATCTCACCAGGTAATTTGTATTCCCTCTTGCGCATGATTGTCATGGGGATATCGGTCATGGTTGACAGGACCGAACCGATGTGAATACCCATCGCCTCAACAACAACAATTTTTTCCACTCCGGTTAAGTCGAGCATCCTGACCATTGCCGTGCACACTTCACGGAGGAGTGCGGGATCAACGATGGGTACGCCATCGGTAATCGGGTGAATGAAATAGTTATATTCCCCCCGCTTCACCATGGGGCAGGTCTCAAGGGATTCTACGAGTTTATCAAGCATACATTTCACCAATGTCTTTTAAAAATGCCTCAATCCGATCGCGGTGGACATGAGGCATGCAGACAACCCGCAGGTGTCCCTGTCGTGTCCAGGAGACCTTCCAGGGTTCGGGTGCCTCGCTGCACGTAAATGTCGCCACGTTCACATCAGGAGTAGCAGCACGAGAGAAACCGAATGTTTCCATGCCGGTGATCAATCGCTCTGTGTTCTTCATACAGCCTGATACAATTGCCGTCATCCCCTCAACACCAAGGTAGTCAAGCACAGCAAGCGCCCCGACAACGGGGGCACCAGGACGGGTACCAGCGAGTGTGTATTCCTGTTTTACCGAGAGATAGGGGGTATCGATATTGAGCGTGTGGAGTATATCCGGCTCCCGGGTGAGCAGGCAGCCGGCAGGGATGGTACTCATACCCATCTTGTGCGGATCAACAGCAATGGTTGTGACACCCGGGAGTGCAAAGTCAAAGGGGAGGGGGTGTTTGAGAAATGGTATCACCATACCCCCAAAGGCTGCATCTACATGGAAGAATACGTCGTGTGCATCTGCGATCTTTGCAAGATCAGCAATTGGGTCAACCATGCCATATTCGGTAGTGCCGGCGATACCTATAAGACAGATCGTGTTCCTGTCAATCTGTTCTGCCGCTTTTGCTGCGTCCATCCGGAAATCAGCACCAAGCGGTACGGTCCGTATCTCAAGACAGAGGAGATCGCAGGCCTTCTTGAATGAGAAGTGAGCTGAATCTGGTACAACTATGTTGGGGTACGAAACCTCGTTTTTTTGTACTTTTGCGAGACGAAGTGCCTGGATATTTGATTCGGTCCCTCCCGATGTTGCATACCCGCCTGCCTCAGGAAGATGAAAGAGAGTACCCAGTCGCTCGATGAGAAGCCGTTCGAGCGATGCCGTACCCTGGAAAAGCCCGGGGTCGCCAAGGTTTGTTTCCATGAACATGCAATGCGCCCGCACTGCGACTGAATGGGGGGGCGTGCACATGGAGCTCAAGATATAGTTGTAGTCAATATCCTGCAGTTTTTTTTGGGAGAAAAAAGAGAAGAGTTCTCTTTCAGAACAACCCTTATTCAGCATCGCGGTATCTCGCAGCCTCAAGGATAATCCGCTTTTCTGTGCGGGCAACAGCCTCACGGATCTTGGCGATTGCATCAATGTTTGCCGAGATACTTGATATCCCGTGCTCAACGAGCCATGTTGCCATCTTCGGGTCAGAGCCGGCCTGCCCGCAAATTGAACACTCGACATTATATTTCCGGCACATCTGGATTGCAGTGTGGATCAGGTGAAGCACTGCAGGATGCTGGGGCTGATACATATCAGCAACATTTTCGTTGTTCCGATCAATTGCCAGCGTGTACTGGACAAGATCGTTGGTTCCAAAAGATGCGAACCTGATGCCACACTTGATAAAGTCCTCGATCATAATCGCGCTTGACGGTATTTCGATCATAATACCGAGCGTGACGTTTTCCACATCAACACCGCATGCATTCATCATCGCCTTTGCCGCGACAAACTCGTCAGGGTGGGAGACCATCGGGAACATAATGCCGAGATTTTCATAACCCTCATTCCAGAGGCGCTTGAACGACTCAACCTGAAGACGGAACTGATCAGGGCTCTGGATGTCGCGCCTGATTCCACGCCAGCCGAGCATAGGATTATGCTCAAGAGGCTCGTTTTCTCCCCCCATCATGTTCCGGAACTCGTCAGTCGGGGCATCCAGTGTCCGCACCCATACCGGTTTACCGGGGAATGCATCGAGTACGATCTTGATGCCATCGTGAAGTTCCCTGACAAAATCCTCTTCCTTGTTGTTGGTGATGAACCAGCTTGGTGTCTTGTTGAGCCCAAGGATCAGGTGCTCTATCCGAAGTAATCCGACGCCATCTGCTCCAGTCGCTGCAGCCCGGGCTGCTGCTTCGGGAATGGAAACATTCACCTTTACGGACGTAGCGGTTATGATATTTGCATGCCCTGCAACGCCCTGTTGTACGGCAGCTGCCGGCGCGGGAGCAGCAAGGGCAATTTCACCTTCATAAATGAAACCTTTCTCGCCATCAACCGTAATAAGCTGCCCGTTCTTCAGTACCTTGGTGGCAGTCTTCGTTCCTACGACTGCCGGGGTGCCCAGTTCACGGCTGACGATTGCAGCATGGCAGGTCAACCCTCCCTCATCAGTGATAATTGCGGCAACCTTGCGCATCGCCGGTACCATGTCAGGACTTGTCATCTTCGTTACGAGAATATCACCTTCTTTTACACTACCGGTGTCTTTTACGTCACGGATGATGACGACCTTGCCGGAAGCGACCCCAGGTGCGGCCCCCTGTCCCTGCAAAATAATCTTTGCGCTCTGTTTTTGTCCTGACATCTGCTTTGCCTCTTTCTTGTTTCCTATAGTCGTGATAGGGCGGGACTGGAGGATATAAATCGTTCCGTTCACAATGCCCCATTCCACATCCTGAGGGATACCATAATGGTTTTCTGCGATCTTGCCGTACATGGCAAGTTTTGTAATTTCCGCATCAGACAATACCTGTGCATCCTGCCGGGCACCCACTACATCTACAATCTTGGTGCCGTGGTCCCCGTCAGAAATGATCTCCACTTTCTTGTTTGAAACCAGTATGTCGACAACTTTCTCCGACCGCTGGTCAAAGATATATTTATCCGGTGAAACCGAACCGGAAACAACCGCTTCACCAAGACCCCATGACCCCTCGATAATCGTGAGAGGCTCACCGGTAATCGGGTGAGAGGTGAACATGACTCCTGCTTTTTCCGAGTGGACCAGTTGCTGGACGACCACGGAAATATTCACCGTTTGGTCATCAAAGCCCTGCTTGGCGCGGTAATAGATAGCCCGCGCTCCGTACAGCGATGCCCAGCACTTCTGCACGGCTTCCAAAAGTGCTGCATCCCCTTTGATATTGAGATACGTCTCCTGCTGCCCGGCAAAACTTGCATCCGGTAAATCTTCAGCAGTGGCGCTCGAACGGACCGCTACAATAAGATCGCTGGAGTTCATCTTTTTGTAGGCTTTCCGTATATCGTCTTTTAAGGCTGCAGGTATCTTTGCCTTGAGCACCATCGCCTTTGCACCATTGGCAGCCTTTTCGAGTGCCTCATTATTTTCGACATCAAGTCGTTCGTATGATGCAAATAGCTTCTTTTCAAGATTGGTCTCGACTAAAAACCTTCGGAAGGCCTGAGCAGTAACCATGAAGGCTTTCGGGACGGGGAGACCGATGGATGCCATCTCACCAAGAGACGCTCCTTTACCGCCAACCGAAATGATATCTTCCTTCCTGATCTCCTCAAGCCACAGGATATTGGGAACCTCGTTCATGCTCGCACCACTTATGATCTTAGGTTACCCATGTTAATAATTATCATCGCCCGTTTTGTTAATTGTGCAAACAAATGGGGAACGATTTTTTTATCTTTGAGAGAAACGCGTGTCTTTCGTATAAAGAATAACCCTCTTTAAGTACGGTGCAGATAATATAATGGTTTTTATGGAAAAAGCGAGAGTACTCGTCAGCGATCCGCTGGCTGAAGAGGGGCTCGAAATCCTGAAAAAGGCATGCGACGTCGACGTCAAAACTGACCTTAAAGAGGATGAGCTCTGCAGGATCATCGGGGACTATGATGCCCTGCTGGTGAGGAGCGGCACGGATGTCAATGCAAAGGTGATCGAGGCAGGTAAAAAGCTGAAGTTCATCGGGCGTGCTGGTGTTGGCGTAGACAATATCGATATGGATGCTGCGACAAGAAATGGTATCATCGTGGCAAATGCACCGGAAGGAAATACCCTTGCTGCAACCGAGCACACTATGGCAATGATGCAGTCACTTGCCCGCAACATCCCTCAGGCGAATGCGAGCCTGAAAAAGAAGGAGTGGAAGCGCTCGAAGTTCATGGGCGTGGAGCTCAACGAAAAGACGCTCGGTATTATCGGGTTCGGGCGTATCGGACGTGAAGTGGCAAAGCGGGCAAACGCAATGGACATGAAATGTGTCGCC
>Ga0307380_10007801_pt1 | contig 13828 bp, 15 predicted proteins | sample UN3MG_FD_202239 | JGI IMG/M metagenome (GOLD analysis project Ga0307380, IMG submission 202239) | Soil microbial communities from Risofladan, Vaasa, Finland - UN-3 | ecosystem: Environmental > Terrestrial > Soil > Coastal area > Acid sulfate soil | place: Finland: Risofladan, Vaasa | collected... | reverse complement strand
TACCCTAAATACAGATTCATGGCCAAGGATAAATCAACAAAAGACTTGTTTTATATTCTGAGTTCAAAATCTGAAAGCCTTGAAGATTTTAAGCAGATAACTGTTGGTATTATTCCGTTTCATGTGGGTAGCGGTGCAAAATATAGCCTCCTGTATGGCCCAAGTCGGCAAGGGTTTCTCTTTTGTTTCCCATCACGGCGTTCTTTCTTGTAATCCATTTCAAAATGCGGTTTAATAACTGCCAAATCAATTGTACGTAAACCATTGAACCTGCAATATGAACAAAGTCACGACATTGGAGATCTTATGAAAGCATCGAATCTGTTGTACAGCTTAGTAATCGCACTGGCACTATTAACATCATGCTCGGTTTTCGAGCCGGGAAGTAAACGCGTCGCGTTATTCGACGGAAAAACCCTGGACGGCTGGACGGTCCTCAAATGCGAAGCGGCCGTCGACAATGGAGATATCCTGATCGTAGCCGGAAATGGATTGATACAAACCGAGAAAAAATATGGCGATTTCATTCTGGAGTTCGAATGGAAGGCCCTTCGGGACGACAAGTGGGACAGCGGCGTCTATTTCCGCTACGATTCCGTGCCGGAGAACCAGCCCTGGCCCGATCGCTACCAGGTCAACCTTCAACAGGGCAGGGAAGGCAATGTGGGCAACCTGGAAGGAGCCAACAGCGAGGGACTTGCAAAGACCGGCCAGTGGAATAAATTCAAGCTCACGGTGCGCGGCACAAAAGCCGCGCTGGAGATTAACGGAAAATCCGCCTGGGAAGCGGACGGCCTTGAAGGTCCCGAAGAGGGATTCATCGCTCTGCAGGCCGAAGTGCCCGGGGGCGGACAATACAGGTTTCGAAATATCTACCTGACCGAATTGGATTGACCCGTTAACGCATAAGCCAAGGCGTTAATCGGAATCATTATTTTTGCTGTATCGGACCCCGATCTGCTGCCGGACATCGGGGCCGAGCAGCGAGTAACGGTCGAGTGTCAGCAAGTTTTTATCCTATGAGTTCCGATTTTAAACGGCAATCTACTTATTGTCGTATGCCTGGCACATGTTTGTCAATCAGGTCGCTTTGCCGCCTTTTGCTACCGTCAGACGAACGGAGATAACTCGATAGAGCACCGCCAGAACGAAGATCAATACGACCAATCCCGCGGCACGTAAGAGAAGTTGGTTCAACATGGAGCTGTAACGGCGAGACTCCATTAAATCGTCTACTTCAGCTAAAAGTGCCTTGATGTCGTTTGCCGCCTGTGAAGTCTGCTGAGCGGTGTCACGGTAATCGGTGATATTGAAAGACGATGGCTCTTTCTGCGAAGGCTTGTTCTTGTTGAATTCCTGTACGACTTCGCCTGTGGTTTTCGCCGCTGTCTGCCACGCCTGGACCGTTTCGGTTATATTCTTGACCACAACATCAATCGAGCCGGCGGTCTTGTCCAGCTTTTCAAGAGTATCGTTGACGGCGAGTGAGGTTTTTTCGGCCTGCTGGAGCGTTTGCTGAAGACCGGCCTGCTTATTGTCAATTTCTTCAACAAACTTCGTCAACTGCTCGCGAAGCTGTTCCGGAAATTTCTGAACCGACTGTTCCAGGCGGGCGCTGCTTTCTGAAACCTGCGCCAAACTGCTCAGGAAGGATTTGGTCATGTTTGTCTCTTCGAGGTCGAACATCAGCAGTTGCAGTTGCCAGCGAGTGGATTCGGGCATTTCAGCAACTATATCGGAAAAATGTTCGGCCGTATCGCTGAATTGATGTATCGCCGAGGCCGTCCGATCCACGCCTTCTATAGCGCGGAATGGTGTCATAGGAATCTTCAGCACGCTCAGGAAAGGATTCGGCTGGTCCTTTTGTACCTCGGTCGCATATACGATTATATTGGAAAACGTGCCTTTGATGGGATTATTATGGGCAAACTCGGTCACGTTTTTGCGGGACGCTTCGAATACATCGTTTTTAAGAAAAATAACGCCGATACGCTGGATTTCCACTTCCAGACGTTTGGAGCCGTTTAGCGCTATCCCATGAGCATCTCCAAAGAGCGAGATGCCTTCGCCTTCTTCGAGATACATTCTTAATCTTGTGCACAGGGCCCACGTCTCGATGAACGCTACAATTGAGTCGTCATTGTCCAGCATTGCATTTATGCCCTGAACCATCCGCGCCTTCATTTGCAGAGTCGTCTTTTCCGTTCTCGTGCTGGGTACTCGCTCGTTAAGATCGTTCGAGACCTGTCTTAGCGTAGCCTTGAAGAATTCCCGGAATTTATCGAGCTGTTCCCGCAGTTCCTGCTTTGATATCTGGCCGGCTTTAGGAGTTACACCGCTGCCGATTGTACGGAGACCCTTCGAGCCGCAGCCTTCCAGCAGGAAAAGCGAAAGTATTCCCAGAGTTACCGTGATTATTAAGCCGCAAGAGTATGCAGTATATTTGTATGCCATTATCATGCTCCTTCAATCACCACTTTTGCTTTGTATCGCATCGCTTTCTAATGATGATCAAAGCATTCGTTTGAATTCATTTTATCATAAACATTATAGATTTGTAATGCTAAACATACGAGAGAAAAGTTGATGGTTACTGAGCCTAACGACTTAACAGTTGGCAGACGGACCGAATGATATTGTGGTCGATAAGATCATATCGATCCTCCGGCGGCGGAATTGCTCCGCTAAAAGTTATGTGCGGCCGATTCTGCATCGACGAGTCGAGCTTTTGGCCAAACGCCGAGAAATGGACCTGCGTTGCTTTTGTCTGTTCCACAAACGCCAGGATGTTATGGGGCCGAAGCCCGCTGCCCGGCAGAATTTCGATTCTGTCGCCGGCATGAACGATCAGTTTCCTTATCAGTTCGATCCCTTCGGGCGCGGTTTTTTCCTGGCCGCTGGTCAGAACACGACTGAAACCAAGATCTACTAACTGATCGAGCGCTTTCAATGGGTCAGCAGTCACATCGAAAGCCCGATGAAATACGGTTTGCCAGCCCCGGGCGAGTTCGATGATCCGCTTACAACGCTCTGCGTCAACCGTGCCGTCGGGGGTGAGTATTCCGAAGACCAGGCCGTCAACACCTCGCTCGACGGCCAGCTTCGCATCGTGCCGCATTACCGCCATTTCCGCCTGCGTATAGTAGAATCCGCCCGCTCTCGGGCGAATCATGACCATTACGGGGATATTCAATCGCTTCTTTGCTTCGATTATCGATCCCAGCGACGGCGTCAGACCCCCGAGAAAAAGCGAAGAATTCAACTCGATACGATCAGCACCAACTCGTAATGGCTGAGTGTCATCGAGTTTTACATTGCTATAGCATTTTCTCAATAGCGTTTTTGAGAGCATGCAACTCTTTCTCAAGAATGTTCCATACCCGTTCGATATCAATCCCGAGATAGTCATGTACAAGCACATTCCGAAGGCCGGCAATCTTAAACCAGTCAATACCGCTTTCTTTTTCTCTGGTCTCATCGGACAGACGCTGCGTCGATTCAGCTAACACCTGCAGGTTCCGAATTACAGCATCCTGTATGAGTGTAGAGTTTATGAACTCCTGCTTGTTTTTCCCGCCCACCTAAGATTCTATTCGTCCGATGCATTCGTGAATGTGGATCAGATAGAGCCGGTCATCTTTCATATTGGTTTCGCCTCGCGGAGCACTCGCTCTTTGATATACCAATGCAGCCCATTTTCTGTGACGACATCAACTTTGCGATTGAGAAGCTGCTGCAGGTCCATGAGCAGGCCGCCCAAATCAAACAGGCTGCGTCCCTTTTCCAGGTCAACCAGAATGTCAACATCGCTGTTCTCGTCGGCTGTGCCATTCGCAACAGACCCGAATACGCGAAGGTTCGAAGCCCCATACTTGGCCGCCAGAGCAAGTATCTGCTCTTTCTTATCCTGGATTATTTCTGCAGTACCCATACTTGCAACGACCTTATCAACTAAACCGGCTTATTTGAACTGTAAACAAATAAACAGAATATGTCAAATCGAAATCTGAAGCAGCAATATCCCGATGTGACAGATTCCTCACTGTGCCAAATCCGAGTCAATCCGCGGCTATAATAATAGAGTCCCCGGCAAAGCCTGCCCTGATTTAGCCGAAGCCCTGAGCGTAGTCGAAGGGGAAGTCAAACGGACTCGGGACAGCGGCGCCTGTATAAATCTGTTTTTAATCTTCCTCTTTTTTCTTCGCGTATTGGGCGACGATCTGCTGCTGGACGTTGGGTGGCACCAGCTCGTAATGGCTGAGTGTCATCGAGTAGCTGCCGCGGCCGCCGGTCACGCTTTTCAACTGGCTGTTGTACTGCGTGACTTCCGAGAGCGGAACCTGCGCCTTGATGACGATGAAATTGCCGGCCAGCACATCCTGGCCCTGGACCCTACCGCGTTTGGAGGCCAAATCGCCGGCGATATCGCCCACGTTCTCGGCGGGGATGGTGATTTCTATATTGACGATCGGTTCGAGCAGGACGGCTTTTGCCTTCTGCAGAGCGTCGACGAACGCACCCTTGCCCGCGGCACGGAACGCGACCTCTTTCGAGTCGACCGGGTGATATTTTCCGTCATAGACGGAAACAGCAATATCCTGCATCGGGAAACCCGCGACGATGCCGTTCTGCATGACCTCGTTGATTCCCTTGAGGACGGCCGGCTCGTACTGGCCGGGTATTGAGCCGCCGAAGATGTCCCAGCCATACTGCAGCGGCGGGTCCGAGTTGCGTTCGGCCGGCTCGATGCGAAGGTAAACCTCGCCGAATTGTCCCGCGCCGCCGCTCTGCTTTTTATGCCGGTAGTGGCCCTCGGCCTTGGCGCTAATCGTCTCACGGTAAGGAATCTTGGGCTCCTTCGTCGTGATCGACAGCTTGAAGTGGTTTTTCATCTTTTCGAGCGTAACCCGCAGATGCAGTTCGCCAAGGCCGCTTGCGACCAGCTCTTTAGTCTGCTGGTCATGTGTGACCTTAAAGCAGGGGTCCTCTTCGCATAATTTTTCAAGAGCGGCGCTGATTTTCTGCTCGTCCCCTCTTGTGGCCGGTTCGAGCGCCAATGAATACATCGGCTCGGGCACGCCCGGCAGCTCAAGCCTGCCGGAAATTCTGCCGTCGTGTATAAGGTCATCGACTCTCAACTCCTCGACCTTGGCCAGGGTCACGATGTCACCGGCGATGCCCATATCGACAGGGTCATTTTCGCTGCCCTGAGATTTCAGAATATGGCCCGGGCGAATGCCCTTTTTCTCGCTGTTGCGCAGCATGTTGGTGTCCGACTTGATCGTGCCGCTGAAGATTCGGATAGACGAGTATTTCATATTCGAACGCGGATCGAATCCCACACGAAAGACCACACCTGCCAGCGGTCCGGCGGCGTCGGGGGTCAGATCCATCACATTCTCGCCGTCCTTGAGCTGAACGGGTTTTGCCTGGAGAGGTGACGGTGTGTATTTTGCGATAATATCCAGAAGCTCCTGAATCCCCACATCCCGGCGGGCATTGGTGAAGACTATCGGGATGATCGTCCCGGCTTTTAAGGCCTCCACAAAGACCGAGGCGATTTTCTCGGCCGAAATTTCCTCGCCGTTAAGGTAGCTATCCATCAACTCATCGTCAGCTTCGATAACGCTTTCGATCAGCTCGGTATGTGCCTGGGCGACGTTCATCAGAGGTGATTCGCCGCTCTCGTTTTCGATGCAGTCGATGATGGATGCCTTGTCCGCGGCGGGAAGATTCGCACAGCGGCATTGCTGACCGAAAGTTTCCTGAATATTTTTTATCAATTCGGGAAGGATCACATTCTCGGCGTCCATTTTATTTATGACAATAATCAGCGGCTTATCGACCTTAGCGGCCAATTCCGCCATTTTCCGGGTGTTGGTCTCAATTCCGGCAGCGGCACTAATGACCAGCACGGCTGTCTCGGCTGCCGGTATCGCTTTGATGGACGGTCCGACGAAATCCGGATAGCCCGGAGTATCGATGATATTTATCAGCTTGCCGGCGTGTTCGGCGTGAACCGTCGCAGATTGTATCGAATGCTGATGTTCTTTTTCCTCGTCGTAGAAGTCGCAGGTGCTCGTCTTGTCGTCCACGCTTCCGAGCCGGTTTGTAGCCCCTGTTTTATACAGCATCGCCTCTGCCAGAGACGTTTTGCCGCTGCCCCCGTGCCCTAAAAGAATAATATTCCTAATATCGCCGGTATTAGCCACTTTTGAGCCTCCAAAAAGCCTGTTTTTAGTTTTCCAGTAAAGCTAATTATATTACAACACTTCCGGGTCGAATGGAAAGGATTTTTTCAAAAAACTAAGGCCTAACCCCATGAAACAGGAAAATACGGCCTTAAGAGAGAAAATCGATGCTCTCCAAGCCTTACTTATCATGCCTTTGCCTCAGAATGTCTGCTATAAAGTTATAAGCAAAAAGGGCTGACAGCGTCTCAATCTGCCAGCCCTTTGAGTATCCTGAGCGTTTTGTTTCTTTCGATTAAATCCAGTCCCTATTAAATCCAAGCTGTGGGGCGGCCCGTGAGGGACGTCCCACACAAGTGACATGTTCGCTATTTCTATTGAGTCGCCTTTGAGGGTCAGGCCTTTCTTTAGTCTTTAACCTTGTAATGGCCCTCGAAATTTGTTGATTTTCTTTCATGGCAAGGTCTGTCCGAATCCGATCTTAGTCAGCGAGATGTTGGTTTACTCCTAAAGATTGGAAATGGAGCCTCTGTGAGCAAACAGATAAAGAATATTTCCGATATACTTGAATCTAATCAAGAGGTTCAAGAGACTCATAAAGACATTCGAAAACTGTTAAAGCTTAAAGAAAGGGCTGACCTTAAGAAAGATCATGTTCTAAATCTTTGTTTTCTTGACTTTTTACCAAAAGTACAGCTCCGCTTGCACCAGTAATTAGGGCAAATACTAATGCGTATTTAGTCGCAGCAGGGGTTGCAGGTTTCATTTGAGATTGCCCTGTCATCTCGCTCATCATTCCTCCCAAGGGGGATGAATTCTGGAATTGATTCATTGCTTGAACATTATTCGCATTAGCTTGATAACGCTCGAAGGCAATGAACGCGCAAACAGCACAAATCACAAGACAGACGATTCCGAGTATTTTCATTTGGCTTTTTTCCATTCGATCTCTCCTTTTAGAACGTTGCGGATCAGGAGTGGCCTTTAGGCCGTCTCCCTGGATTCGCATGTTCTGATTATTATGATACTGAAACGATTGCAAAGACGATTAAGCCAACTCCGCAGATTGCAGAAATAGCACTGAGCTTTTTCATCCATGGCAAATTACCTGGGACTGGTAAGAAGTATTTAACTACCGCAGCAAAGCCTGCAATTCCTGCAATAACTGCTCCGACTGGTCCGTTACCTACTATTGCAGCAATCAATCCGACAATCTGTGCAAAGCTTACGATCAGCGTAGCAATGTCATTGTTTGATAGTGTTTGGGAATTTGCCATTATTACTCCTTGCTTGCCGTCATAACATGTTATTATATGCTTTTACTGAGAACACAGAATAAGATATTCTTGAAATTGGCCGCTGACAACAAAAATGTGAAAAAAAGGATGGCCACTATCCCGATAGCACCTTGGGCCTTTGAGGGTCAGGCCTTTCTTTAGTCTTTAACCTTGTAATGGCCCTCGAAATTTGTTGATTTTCTTTCATGGCAAGGTCTGTCCGAATCCGATCTTAGTCAGCGAGATGTTGGTTTACTCCTAAAGATTGGAAATGGAGCCTCTGTGAGCAAACACATAAAGAATATTTCCGATATACCTGCATCTAATCAAGGGATTCAAGAGACTCATAAAAACATTCGAAAACTGCTAAAGCTTAAAGAAAGGGCTGACCCTTAAGAAGTTGCTAGTACAACCTTTAGTTCTCAGCCTTCAGGTTTCAGCTATTGGTTTTTCTTAATGTTTTAATAAATGACGTCAGCATACGTTTAATCTCAACGATTGCGTCATTCTGGTCAAAATACTCTATTATGATTTTCTATTGTTTTATCGAATTATTTGCACAAAAAGCCTCACATAAGCAGCCTGATAGGGATGTCTCATAGATCCCGATGTTCGGATGTCTTTTCTAATTTAGATCCATACAGTAAGACACAGATGAATATGATACAAATTACAATTCCCAGGTAGAGGTTAGGTTTAGACATAAATTCTGTGGCTGGTAGTGTAATGCAAATAAATGCCCCCAATAACCTATCTTTTAATGGCAACTTCGTCTTTTTATAGTATCCACTTCTAATCCTCCATTGCATGATGATAGCCGCAATAAGGATAACAATGATAATAATAGATGTATAAGTCATGTTTTGTCTCAGATTATAATAGGGCCAGCCCTTAGTATAGGATTCCGCTGAAAAACCCCATAAACAGTTAATATTACCCACATTTTCAGCTCAAAAACGAAGGCTTTTGAGTAAAAAACAGGGTTTATCAGCAGAATCTATTCTAAGGGCTGACCCCATTAAGTACCCCGAACAGGAAGGCAGTCAATCATTATTTATTTTTTAAGGCCTGGCCCCTATGCCTCCTCGGATGTTAGCCAGATCACTGCAAATTATCAATTGAGACAGTAACAGTTCCATTGCGGTATTCCTTGAAGCCATCAGTGAACCACTGACCTGCAATATGCAAGTTTGCTTCAAACGTTGTAGAGTCACCTCCGAAGTCACGGAGTTCCGCTGGCAGAATAAAACGCAGTTCTTCGCCCATGAGATCAACAAGTTTGGGATGCTGAACTATGTTGAATACACGGATATTCTCCGCATTATATGCAATCTTTGGTCTTGAGCCACCTCGGCTGTAGCCAAACTCAAGCGCATCTAACCTGATGAGATCAAAATTCAACCGTAGTTTCCCGAGTGTTGCCCGACACGGAATAGCTTTGGGGGCCCGTTTGATGTCATCTTCATTAAGACTGTAGCTAATTACAGAAAAGCGAAATTGAAAATCATCAGGTTTTAGTACAAGTGCTTCATCCTTTGGTATGAAATATGGAATGACGAAGAATAATATCGATGCAATAAAGGCAATGACGGTAGTAACACCATAGACATGATTGTGGTAGCGATCCCACCAGGTAATAGATAAGTGCTTCCGGATTAGGTTCTCATCACAATTAGCGATTTCGGAAACTAATTCTGGTATTTTCAGTGCCCGGTAGTGAGAAATATGCAGTTTTCTTGCGATGATATTCAGTTCGTCACGTCTTTTTGATTTCAGCTCGTTTTGTATATCGTTCATTAGCAACTACCTACGAACATTTTATGGGCTAACGCTACCCCTCAGGAGCGACGCGCAGCGGCGTCTCACTGAAGGGGCTTGTTGGCATTTTTTGTTGGAATCATATTAATAATGTCGAACGGAAAGAACATTTCGCCCGCCTGTGAGAAGACAGGAACTTCTGCCTGTTTGCATGTAATGTCAACATGGCATGGATTATTAACATTGTCGTATTTAAATGGGTATTTTGTAAGGCATTCGAAATCCCGACTCGCACCATCATCATCTAAGGCATGAAGAAAAGAATCAAAATGCTCTTGATTGAAATCATAGGTCATCATTACGGGACGATCTGCAATGTCATCACATTGAATATTCATGGTATACTTACCATCACCTATAATCCTAATTTGAATTAGTGGGACCGCTAGAAAGGTAAGCGATGAAGACATAGCCACATTAACCACAAAATGCAGATATGCGCCACCGTCGGGTATATAGTCTGCCAATCTTGGGTCAAATTTCATTCTTGGCCCCATCTTCTCATTCAAGTCAATAACATCAAATTCACTAAAAGAAGCCAAATCATACACAAACAACGGTTTGATGCTAGAGATATGGAAAATAGTTAACTTCCTGCCATTGCATAAGCCATACAGGTCAGTTCGGATATCCCGATGTATTGCATACGAATAGACCTGCTCGACATTTTTCCCTGATTCTATATTTTCCCGGGGCCCCTTGGCATCCAAGACAAACCTAGGCTTACCTTCTATTTCCAATAGATAATCAGGTATGTATGTCAATTTACGGCTAGTGGTTCCAAACATAACGGACGGATTGTCTAGCTGCCGACTCCTAATTATTCTATAATGGCCACTTGCTGAATATCCGAGTTTGCGGAGCATCGGGGCTATAACATCTTCGCGTACTGCATCCTCATTAAATTCTGGATCATCTAGGGCATTGAAATCAAACTTACCGAAAAGTTTATTTTTAAGATTCATCTAATTACCGCCGCTTGTGAAATGCTAACAAGTTATTATATGCTTTTACTGAGAACACCGGATAAGATATTCTTGAAATTGGCCATTGACAACTGACCGCTTCAAAAGAGTTCCAATACGGCCCCGCGCAGCGGATTTAGACTCCGTCCCCGTCGGCGTTTCGCAAACATCCGAGCGTGCGCGAGAGCTTTCGCTTTTGGTTCCAAACGTCAGGGAATAACCGCCACAGAGAATATATACCGGAGAAGTCATATTTCCAAGAAAAAATGTGCCGGAAAATGCAAAATGACGACAAAGTGAGTTCCGGTGTGCTCAGCCGTGATTGGAAATCTGGTCTCGGGCTTACCTATGCGCTGGCTGGCCGGCGGGATGAGGCGCGGCTGGTATTGGCTGAATTGGATGCCGATTCCATGCCCTGGGATACCTGGTTTATAGCCCAGATATATGCCGTCCCGGGTGAGAAGGATGAGGCATTCCGATGGCTCGAAGCGGCGTACGGCCCCCACCACCACCCATACCTGCCCTGGATCATGCACCCTCCTGCTTTCAAACCATTGCACGACGACCCGCGATTTCAGGACCTGCTTCGGCGGTTAAATCTGTTGCGGTGAGGACATACTTCACGAGATTCCCTTGAGGCGCCATGGCCTCGAATCCGGACAACAGATAACTTCTTCGGCTTTTTCATCAATGTCGAAGTCATGAAGCAAGTTCAGTCAGGAGCTCGGAAAAGGCCGAACAGTGGCGGGCTAAGATACAATTCAAAACTAAAATAAAGTCCCTGCAACTGTCCCTGATAAATATCTTGATTCCGAGCGGCAAATAGTATATAAAATATGTGGACGATTTCCTTATACACAAACTGCCGGTGCCGTTATGAGCAAGAGAATCGGATTTACGTTAATAGAGCTTCTGGTGGTAATCGCTATCATCGCTTTATTGATGGCCGTTCTAATCCCGGCTATGAACAACGCGCGGGAACAGGGCAAACGCGCAGTTTGCCTCAACAATCTCAAGGGTCTCGTTTTGGCCTGGCTGATGTATACCGATGATAATGACAGCCGGCTTGTCCGTGGCCTGGCCGGCGATGACGGTTGGGTAAAGCTGCTGGGAACCCTGCCAAACGAAAGGCCCGTCGAAGAACAGTTCGATGCCATAGAAAACGGCCTCTTATTCGAATATACCAAGATGGCCAAGCTGTACCGCTGCCCTGTCGCCGGGCGAGGTGAAATGCGGACGTACAGTATCGTCCATTCCATGAACGGCGTCGAATTCACCGGCAGCGGCGAAGTATATACGAAACTGACGGAAATCACCAGGCCCGGCGAAAGAATCGTTTTTCTCGATGATTACGGCGAAGACTGGGATGCCTGCTGGGCCATCTGGTACACGCAGCCGTCATGGTGGAATCCGATCCCCATGCGTCATCATAAGGGCACGACTCTGGCGTTTGCCGAGGGGCATTGTGAATCGTGGGGCTGGAGGGACCAGCGGACGATAGATTACGGCAACGAGCCCTGGGTCATTTCCGAAGCCGGAACGGGAATAGACAAAAATCAGCCGGGCAACGTCGATCTCATGAAATTGCAGAAGGCAACCTGGGGGTCCCTGGGATACGAACCTTAAGGGGCACGAAAATTCAGCAAAAATGCGCATTACGCGATGGGATTAACCGCTTCGAAATACAAATCCACTTCGCCCCCAATGATTCGGCTCACACAAAATCCTTTATCGTTTGCCCCACGCTCGGATGACGATTGATCGACAACTGAATCAGGATGCGAACCTTAGCTTCGATATCGTCAAGATACTGTTTACTGACCCTGTTGGCTGACCATCCTTTACGGTTTTCCTGAGCCCAGCGAAGGGCGAATTTCTTGCATTGTGCACGGTTAATAAGACCACCATTCGATGCCATATTCCCTCATCTCTCTAAAAATGCGGCCAGGCCCATGAACGCACACACGGCGGGCACGCCTCCTTGCGGACTGAATCTCCCTGACCAGAATCCCCTGTATTATTAAAATGATTAGGCCGTATGTTTTTCATATTCGCAATTATCGCCGGGGCAGCAGGAATTGCAAGAGATTGTTCGAACGAATGCAGAAGTCAGTGGCGTAAGCCAACCCTTACGGGAAACGCAATAGGGGCAAGGAAAAAGTAAAAAAATCGGTATCGCAAAAGGCTTTTGAGGGGGATTTATAGCTCAAAAACGTGAAAATTGCTGTTTTTTTATAGATTTTCACGATTATATTGACAAAAGAGTGAAAAAGTATATACTGTTACTATGGCAAAAGTATTACATGTTTTTAATTCAATCAATCGCTTAAGAGAGCGGTATTATACTGCGTCTATCGGTAAACAATCGCTTATAAAAATATTGAGTGAAGCAGAGGTTGCCGAGCAGGTGTTTAACTCCAACGCCATCGAGAACAGCACTCTTACTCTTGAAGAAACAGAGAAAATCCTTTTGCAAATAGACCTTGATAGATACATAACTGAAAGAGAAATTTTTGAAGCGAAAAACCTCGCGCGGGTAGTTTCTTATATCGATACAAGAGCCAAAGAACAGGAACTCACTCTTGAGGTTATTCTGTCGCTGCACAAAATGCTTATAGCAAATATCCGGGATGATGTCGCCGGAAGATTTCGCACCGCCGGCGAGTACGTTCGAGTAGCCAACCATATAGCGCCTGACCCAAAAGAAATAGTAGAAAGACTGGAAAAAATGCTCGCGGCGTATAACGCAAGCATCCATGAAAATATTATAAAACGTATCGCCCTGCTGCATCTTACTTTTGAATACACGCACCCGTTTATTGATGGTAACGGCCGTATCGGAAGAGTGATAAACAATTATTTACTTATACGGGAAGGCTTTGTGCCGGTGAATATTAAATTCATTGATAGAAAAATGTATTACAACGCGTTTCAGGAGTTTGGCGAAAAAGGTGCCGCGAAAATCATGGAGGAAATAGTCGGCAAGGCGCTTACGAATAGTTATCACAAGAGGCTTGCGTATCTGGAAGGCGCGCACATTATGACGCTTGCCGAGTATGCGAAAAAGTATAAGGTATCACACTCTAATTTAATAAATAAAGCAAATCGCCAAACCATAGAAGCTTTTCTTGAAAAAGGCGTTTGGAAGATTGGGGAAAGACAGTAGGGGCAAGGTAAAAGTAAAAAGGGAAAAGGGAAAAGTAATAAGACAGTTCTTGCTCCGCTGGCTATTTTAGTGCTTTGAATTTGTATTATTCGAGTTTGTTTAGGATTTCGGGATTCGTGCTTCGAGTTTCCCGGAGCCACGTGCTTCGGGTTACGGGTCGCTTCTCAAGGCCTGCCCTGATTTAGCCGAAGCCCTGAGCAGGGTCGAAGGGGCAGTCGAATGGGAAATTTTTTTAACCAGATTTTGCTTTATTCTCCAAAAAGTGATAATATTAATCACCGAAGCGTAAGATCCCGGGCAAGTGCACCCCCCCTAAAAATCGCCGTGACCGCAATTCGATCTGTCAGGCAACGTTTATAATCTTTGCGGTGTCATCGCTAAGATCTGCATCGGCGTCGGCATTCAGCTTCT
>Ga0307380_10007800_pt1 | contig 13828 bp, 15 predicted proteins | sample UN3MG_FD_202239 | JGI IMG/M metagenome (GOLD analysis project Ga0307380, IMG submission 202239) | Soil microbial communities from Risofladan, Vaasa, Finland - UN-3 | ecosystem: Environmental > Terrestrial > Soil > Coastal area > Acid sulfate soil | place: Finland: Risofladan, Vaasa | collected... | reverse complement strand
CTGGGCACGGGCAACTCGCTCACGGACTACATGCCGGTGGAGAACTACATGATCGTGCTGGAGGAGGGAAGAAGGGGGTAGGATGGTGGGAGTGTGTTCTTGACACGAAGGCACGAAGACACGAAGGAACACGAAGGAAGAGGAAGAAGAAGGAAGAGATGAAGGGTGAAGGGATGAAGAGATGAAGAGAGACTGGAAGAAGGAAGAAGGGGGTAGGATGGTGGGAGTGTGTTCTTGACACGAAGGCACGAAGACACGAAGAAGAGAAGAGGGAGAGGAATAGCCAACGGGCAACAGCCAACGATCAACGATCACCGGAAGAACCAGTTTAGAGGTCGCGCGGCCTGAATTGAGCGTTGATTGTTGAACGTTGACAGTTGAGCGTTCTTCTTCCTCTTCTTTGTGTTCCTTCGTGCTCTTCGTGTCTTTGTGGTGAAAAAAACCTACGCCTTCACGAGTTCTTCCGGCACGTCGATCTGCCTGATGAAATCGGCGGTGTGCTCGGGCAGGGAGATGTTGATGGACATGCCGGAGCCGATCTCGAATCCGGCGGGCGTGGTGAGCCGGGGAAGAATCTGGAGGTGCCAGCCGTAGTATTTCTGGTCTTCGTCGCGCACGGGGGCGGTGTGGATGACGAAGTTGAAGTCGGGATCGTTCAGCCCCTTGTGGAGGCGGTAGAGGGAGCGCTTGAGGATGGCGGCGAATCGGCGGCATTCGCCGTCGGTGATGTTGCCGAAGCTGGGCTGGAGGTTGCGGGGCATGATCCAGGTCTCGAAGGGCTGGCGCGAGGCGAAGGGATGGAATGCGACGAAGGCGTCGTTCTGGTCGACGACGCGCTGGCCGGCCTCGAGCTCCTTCTCGAGGATCACGCGCTGGAGACAGCGGCCGGTGTCGTCGTAGTAGTTGGACGCGGCCTCGAAGCGCTCGCGGATCTGGTTGGGCACGACGGGTGTGGCGATGAGCTGCGAGTGCGGGTGCACCAGCGAGGTGCCGGCGGCGATGCCGTGGTTGCGGAAGATGATGACGACCTCGACGCGGGGGTCGGTTCGCAGCTCGCAGTATCGGTGGCGGTAGGCGAAGACGACCAGCTCCACCTGCCCGGTGTCCATCGTGGCGAGATCGAGGTCGTGGCGGGGGGTTTCGACGATGACTTCGTGGTGTCCGACGCCGTCGGCCTTGCGGAAGAATCCGCATTCGTGCCGCCGGGTGAGGTCGCCCATGGGGACGAGTGCGGAGAATTTGTTGGGGACGACGCGGACCTTCCAGCCGGGGCCGTTGGGTTCGCCGTCGCGGAAGGCGAATGTCTCGGGCGGTGTGTGGCTTTCGTTTCCCTCGCAGAAGGGGCAGGTGGGGCAGTACGGGGGACGCGATTCGCGGCTTGGCTCGCTGGGCGTGCTGAAATCCTGCGGGCGCTTCGCTCGCTCCGTGGCGATCACGATCCATTCGCGGGTGGCTGGATCCTGCCGTAGCTCGGGCATGGCGGCTCTCCTTCCGGAGGTAGTGTCGGATGAACAGAAGAGGAGATGAAGAGATGATGGGAAAGAGAAGAGGAAACATCGAACATCGAACATTGAACATCGAACATTGAAGGCTGAACGACGAACGTTGGGCATCAGACGTTGAGCTTTGAACTCTTTCGTTGAGCGTTGAACGTTGAGCGTTTGACGTTCGTTTTTCGATGTTCAATGTTCCGTCTTCATCTCTTCATCCCTTCATCCCCTTATCCGGTCTCTTCGCGGCTCGTCGGGTGTTATCATGAGGAGACCATATTTCGCCGCAAGGGTACTGCCGGCGGTTTTGCCGGCGCAGGAAAACAAGGGGGGAAATCATGCATCATATCAAGCAGATGTTCGAGTCGCACGCTCACAAGGGGAAAGTGGACGTGGAGACGCTGGCGCCGAATGTGGAGGAAATCTTCAGGTGTGCGCAGACGTGCCTGATGTGCGCGGATGCGTGCCTGGGGGAGCAGGACGTGAAGCCGCTGGTCCGCTGCATCCGGATCAACCAGGACTGCACGGACGCGTGCAACGCGACGGCGGCAATGCTGTCGCGGCTGACGGAGCCTGACTGGGACATGATCAGCAGCCAGCTCAGGTCGTGCGTGCAGTCGTGCAGGATCTGCGCGTCGGAATGCGAGAAACACGCGTCGGAGCACGAGCACTGCCGCGCGTGTGCGGAAACGTGCCGGAAGTGCGCGGAGACGTGCGATTCGATGCTGGCCGAAATGCCCGTGAGGAAGTGACGGGAAAGGCAGCAGGGGGCAGGCTTCGGGCACACGGGGAGCAGCCATGCTTGCAGAAGGAGAGCGTGCCTGAAGCCTGCAACCCTGGCGACCTGTTGGCCGGTTTCGGTTCTGCTGCACTAGCGAATCGGGCCGGGTCGGATTGGGCGGGACGTTGCGTCTGCCCGGCAGAAATCATTTGATTTCATGGCGGAGTTCTGTTAGCTTACGATAAAGAAGGAAACGTCGGAAGAGAGCTCGCACGATCTGCGGCTCGGTTTCATCCATCGCACGGAACCTTCGCGCGGCCGTTTCTCCCTTGCCGAATGCTGTGGGCAGCCGGCACCTTTGATCTGCTTCCAGAGGAGGCTCGCATGCTGGAAGGCAAGAGGATTCTTGTTGTTGACGGTGACGATACATACATTTCGATCGTGACACAGGCTCTGCGGGATGCCGGGGCGGAGACGACGGCGATGAGGACGGCGGAGGACGCCCTGGCGGCTCTGCAGGAGGGGGAGTTCGACGTGCTGCTGACGGACCTGCGGCTGCCGCGGATGAACGGCTACGAGTTCTGCAAGGCGCTGAAGGGCGTGCCGCGGCTGGCGTCGATCCCCATTGTGGCCATGTCGATCAACCCATTCATCAATTCCATCAACATCGCCATCTGCCCCAACGTGGTGGATTTCCTCCGCAAGCCGTTCCGGAGCGAAGAGCTGATCGAGGTGCTGGCGCGAGTGCTGTCGGGCAAGCCGGGGATATTCAGGCGGCTGGTGAAGAGGAGAGCGTGAAGAGAATGAAGAATGAGGAATGAAGAATGAGGAATGAGGAATGACGGAAAAGCAGATGAGCGTCGGTCGGCAGGGTTGCTGACGGACGCTCATTGTTTGTACGGGGCTCGATGTTCAGCGGCTCGGTTGATCTTGCCTCCATTTCTTCTTTGTTCAGAGAACTTGAGCCAACGCTTTGCGGAGTTCTTCCTTGCGGTTCAGCGGCTCAAGCAGTTTTTTGCATCTCTCCTCCATGACGCGGCGCACCTTGGGCAGCATTTTCTGCATGATGATCTGTATCGTAAGGCCTTTCCTGTGCGGCCCCAGAATCCTGAAGCCGGTGAGCACGCCGGAGTAAAGGCCGACATCGACGACGAGGTCCTCGCTGATCTCATCGGAAACAGAAAGCTCCTCGATGCCAAGATCGACGTAGAGGACGTCGGCTTCGGAATCATATCGGATGTTCAATCGCGTCTCGGTCACTTCTGGTATACCACCTTTCCCGGGATGCGCGTCCGGGCAATGTAGATGGTCTTGATTCGCCCCTGGGCAGCATCCACTACAACAGCAAACTGAAGCCCCATGGCGGGGACGGTGACGTTCTCCTTCCGATAGAGTTCCTTGGGCTGGGAGTAATATACGTAGGTGTCTTTATCTTTCGGGTGCTGGCTCTGCCTGATCTCGCAAGGGTCAGCCAGCGTAGGCTTGATCAGGTTCGCGTTCAGCCTAACGAACTCACCATGTCCCTCGACGACATGCCTCCAGACGGACTTGGTAAGCACAAGGCGGCCGTGCAGTGCGGACGAGTATTTCCTTGCATTTGCCGTGCCGAAGAAGGAATCCAATGCTCTCTCGTAGTATCGGTGACTGGCAGCGAAGGTTCATCCTCTGTCGTCTTATTATACGGAAGGAGACGGGGATGTCAATTCCTTTCTTCTCTCTCTTCTTTGCGCTTCTTCGTGGCAAGTACACCCTTCGAAACTACATCAACTCCCAAATGACGGATGGAGCGGACCGGGCCGATGCCCGATCCGCTCCGTGGTGTGATGGCGATCAGCCGCCGTTCTTCATTTTCTGGTAGGCGGCCCGGATGCGCTTTTCAGCATCCTGTTCGTCGATGCCGGTCTGCTCGGCGAGGACCTTGACGGCTTGCTCGCGCTGCTCGGTGCCGGTGGCGCCGGTCTCGCGGGCTGCGTCCTGGACGTAGGCCACGATGCGGGAGGCCGCGGTGTCGAGCAGCTCCTCGAGCTTCAGCTTCTTGACGACGCTGGTGTGCTTGAGCAGCATCACGGCCAGGCTGACAACCCAGCCCACCACGCCGGCTCCTGCGAGCATCTTGATGGCATCCCATGCAAAATCAACAATCATATCATGCTCCTTTCTATGGGAAACGGAAACGTGCGGCTCGACAAGAGCCGCGGAAGAGAATGATGAATGATGAATGATGAATGAAGAATGAGGAATGGAAGAGAAGAGGAAGACAAGAAGGACGACAACGAAAGAACGCCTTCCTCTTCCGTTCATCGTTCATCATTCATCATTCATCTTTCATCGTTCCGAGGATCTTGTCGGTCATGCGTTCGATGGAGTAGCGGCAGGCGAGCTCGGCAGCGGCGGAGGCGATGGCGGTGCGGAGGTCGGGCTCGAGGATGAGCTGCTCGATGGCGTTGGCGAGGGATTCGGGATCGCCGGGGCGGGCGAGGAGGGCGGTGACGCCATCCTTTGCGAGAAGGTCGACGGCGGGAGTGTCGGTGCAGACGACGGCGCAGCCGCAGGCCATTGCTTCGGCGACGGATGCGCTCCATCCGAGGCCCCAGTCGACTTCGGCGCTCACGAAGATGTCGGCCTGCTGGTATTGCCGCAGGACCTGTGGCTCGGTTCCGCCGAGGGTGAGCGGCTCGAAGTTCAGGCCGCGCTGGCGGAGGATGTCGAGTGCGTAACGGATCGATGCGCTGCCCTTGATGGTGTCGATGGTGTCGCGGAAGAGGATTCGCGGGGGATGCTGCACGCGGCGGGGCTGCGCGGGCGGACGGAACCGGCCGAGATTCACGCCGCCGTAGATGGGGTGAACGTGCGGGCGGCGTGGGTCGTGCGAGCCGCTGCCGGCGTAGAAGGAGACCTGTTCGTGGAGCCAACGGGAGGTGGCGATCTTCTCGATGGCGGGGTCGGCGGCGATGGCGAGGTGGCCGGGCAGGAACGACCGCAGGATGAAGAACCGGCGGATAGCATCGCAGGCGTTCACCAGGGGGGTGAGGGGGAAGCCGGGGGTGTAGAGGTCGTGGTGGGAAAAGAAGATGGCGTCGAACCCGCCCATCCGGGGGAGGCGCATGGCGTTCACCTTCTCGGCGAGGCAGGGAGTCCAGAAGGGCTTGTCGACCAGGTAGAACGGGAGTGCGTAGAAGACCTCGTGGCCGCGCTCGATGAGGTCGTTCATGAGGTCGACGTGGAGGCGGGAGGTGCCGTTGGGGTCGTGGCGGAGGGAGAGGAAGGAGAAGCGCATGGGAGGTCCTTTCGGGAAATGAGGAATGAAGAATGAGGAATGAGGAACGATGAACGATGAACGGAAGAGGAAGACGAACGCCGAACGCCGAAGGAGGAACGGGCGAGAACTGTCGAGCCTCTTTCCCATCATCTCTTCATCTCTTCATCCCATCATCCCCTTCGTGTTCCTTCGTGTCTTCGTGCCTTCGTGTCAATCACACGCTCCTTTCGCCGCGTCTACGCGCCTTGCGACGTGATGCTGAGGATGTGGCCGTAGATGTTGTCCCAGGTGAAGCTGAAGTAGTAGCCGGAGACGACGACGCCGGCCGCGAAGTTTTCCTTGGGGGCGTGGCTGAGGGTGTGGTCGTCGAGTGCGATGAGGGTGTGGTTGGTGTCGAGGTCGTGCCGGTGTGCGGCGTCGGGGACGTGGCCGGAGCTGCCGAGCTCGGGGCCGTGGAGGGAGACGGGCTCGATGTCGTCGCCGACGGCGAAGTTGGCGCCGAGCTTGAGGGAATTGTGGTCGACGATGGGAGTGATGACGACTGACGGCTCGTCTTCGCTGTCTTCTTCGAGCTTGACGTCGCCGGTGAAGACTGTGGGGTCGCCGTATTTGCCGAGGCTGGTGAAGGGGGGCGAGGGGCTGGCTTCGATGCGGGTGTCGCGGTCGCCGTCGAGCAGCAGCGCCCTGCCGCTTCCGACGGTGCGGCGGAGGAGGACAAGCTCGCCGCGGAGGTCGCGGTGGCGCTGCTCGGCCTCCTGCTTCTCCTGCTGCTCCTTCCAGAGCTTCTGCTCGCCGAGGGTGCGGTCGCTGGTGAGGACAAGCTCGGTGCGGTCGCGTTCGAGATCGTGAACGACCTCGATGAGGGTGGCGCCGAGGGTGGAATAGAAGGGGTTGTCGGTGCCGGCAAAGCTGATCTTCTGGCCGAGCTTGACGGAGAGGTCGACGCCGGCGAGGGGGACGACGCCGTTGTATTGTTCGTCCTTGCGGGCCTTGAGCCATTCGCGTGCCATCAGCTCCATCCGCGAGATCGTGTTGCCTTCGTGGTCGAGGGCGGTGTCGTCGTTGAGATAGATGGTGAACTGGACGCCGGCCTCGAGCTCGGGGCCGTACTCGATCTCGATGAGATTCGTGTCGTTGGCGATGATCGGGTAGCGGTCGGGCGAGCCGCCGAATGAGACGAACTTGCCGGCGAGCTCGCCGGGCTTCAGCCCGATGAGGAAGTCGCGGAAGGACGTGGGCGACTCGAGCTTGTTGATGGTTCCGAGGACGGTGACGCGCATGGCGTCGTGGTCGACGATGATCTTTTCGGCTTCGACGCCGCGGTTGGTGCAGGCGGTGCCGTGGAACCCGGTGCGCGGCCAGCGTGCGGAGATGGGGCCGTAGCGGTAGGTGTATCGCATTCTGACGGAGGCGGTTCCCCAGGCGCCCAGGCCCTGGACCCATTGCCGTGCGAGCCAGGGGAGCTCGATCTCGCCGTGCTCGAAATCGACGGCGGCCCATTCGCAGATGACGATGAAGAGCTTCTGCCAGCCGTTGTCGATCTTGAGGAGGATGCGGGGTCCGTCGCCGACGACGCGATAGGGGGCGAGGTTGGTGTCGGGGCAGGCGAACCGCCGCCAGACGCGGCCGTAGGTCTCGGGCTGCTCGTATGCCTTCTGGATGGTCCAGCCGGGTTCGAGCTCGGTATCCCAGGCGGGGGTCAGCTCCACTTCCTTGTCGATCAGCTCGCCGGCTCCTTCGATCTTGCAGGCGGTGAAGCAGCCTTCGGTGGAGAAGTTGAGATTGGCTTCGATGACTGCGTCGCTGCCGACGGTGATGGTCTTGTCCTGGAGGTCGGCGAGGTCGATGATGCGGATCTGGTGGAGGGCGGGATCGAGGTAGGACCCGAACTGCGGCTGGTGGCGGAGGAGGATGCGGATGCACTCGCCGACGGAGCAGCCGCTGAGGATGATCTTGGGGGGGACGAGCGTGAGGAGTGCGATCTCTTCGGGGATGCAGGCGCTGCCGGGCGTGCCGTCGCCGAGAATGCCGGAAAGCTCGGCGGCCATACTGTCGAGCACGTCGGCCAGGATGGCCCCGATGCTCATGCCGGAGCGGGCGGGGTAGTAGTCGCCGGTGGAGGCTTCTTCGGGGAGGGCGTTGTAGACGACGCGCGCGGAGCCGTCCTTCGCGAAGGTGATGCGGTCGGCCTTGGCCTCGAGGCCCATCATGAGGAAGGAGGTGGCGTCGCGGTCGACGGCGGCTTCGCGGCGGTTGCTCTTGAGGAGGCCGTCGAACAGCGTGCCTTCCTGGGTGTCGGAGAGCGAGAAGGCCTGCTCGTTCTCCCAGACGAATGTGTCGTCGAACGGGATGGCCCGGCGGACGGTGAGCTGGAAGGGCTTGAGGAATGACTGCGTGAGGCGGCCGAGCGAGTGGCCGGTGGCCGAGGGATCCTGAATGATGCCGTTGCGTTTGAGGAGGAGGGACATGGAAGACTCCGGAATGATGAATGATGAATGATGAATGAGGAATGGAAGAGGAAGAGGAAAAGGAACGTCGATTCACCACGAAGACACAAAGGGCACGAAGGAGCACAAAGAAGAGAAGAAAGAGGAAGGAAGAGGGAAAGAGATGAAGGGATGAAGAGATGAAGAGCAGAAGAGCAGAGATCTTTCCCATCATCCCTCTTCCTTCGTGTTCCTTCGTGTCTTCGTGTCTTCGTGGTGAAAACACACTCCCGATAGCGTGCTACCGGACGAACTTGCACTGAAACTTGACGTAGGCTCCGGCGGACTCAAGCTCGCGGACTTCGGTGAGGAGGCAGCCGCTCCAGGAGGTGACGCCTCCTTCGCCGACGACGACGAGGGTGCCCTTGTCGGTGCCGAGCGACTCGAAGAGTCCTTCGACGTAGCTGAGCCGCTCGATGAAACTGGCACACTCGCGGTAGGCTTCGACGATGATCGACTGCGCTCCGCCGCCACGGTTGCGGGTGACTACGCCGTTGATGCCCACTACGGTGTCGATGACGACGGAGCGGGCGATGTTACCGGAGGAGACGTTGGTGATGACGTCGCCGATCGGGACTGAACGGAAGGTGGCGGTTGAGGGCATGGGGAAGCTCCTTGGAATGATGAACGATGAACGATGAACGGGAAGGGTTCTTTTCGACACGAAGGCACGAAGACACGAAGGAGCACGAAGAAGATGAGAAGGGGAAGGAGGGAATCAAGAAAGAACCGCTGCGTCCAATCTGTTCTCCTCGCTTCTTCCTCTTCCGTTCATCATTCATCGTTCATCCTTTCTTCTCTTCTTTGTGTTCCTTCGTGTCTTCGAGTCTTCGTGGCGAAAACACACTACGATCGCTCGACGATGCCGGAGATGATTCCGCGGTTGGGGCGCTGCCAGTCTTCGTAGAGGGAGAGGGAGTCGAGCTCGGCGATGCCGCGGCCGCTGGTGAAGATCTCGTCGAGGACCTGCTCGCCGCGTTCGCGGAAGCTCAGCAGCCACTCGGGGGTGACGGCCTGGAGCTGTCCGAAGAGCATGCGGCCGACGCGGTACGTGGCGAGGTCGAGCAGGATGGTCTGGAGGATGGTGATGGTTTCGATGGCGACGCCGTAGGATGCGAGGATGCGGTCGCCTTCGGCGAGCGGGGGGTCGAAGGTGATGGCCTGGCCGTCGCGGGACCACGAGGCGGCGTCGAGCTCGCCGGCGCCCGGGAGCTCTTCGAGCATGCCGGTGAAGTTGCGGTAGAGCTTGACGGTGCCGGCGGGCGGGAGGCCGAGGGTGGCGGCGGTCTGGCCGGATTCGGCGGAGCGGACGATCAGCTCGCCGTCGACGCGCTCGATGAGCCGGCGGTATCGCTCGGGGAGCTTGGAGATGACGAGGCTCTCGGCTCGGACAAGCTCGCGCTGGATGACCTGGGGGCCGTTGTCGACGGTCTCGCCGGTGAGCGGCACGGCGCTGAATGCCTGGGTGACGGTGAACGCGGTGGCGGAGTCGATGGTGTCGATCTCGCGGGTCTCGTCGTGCCCGGCAATGCTGACGTGGATGAGGTCGCCGGCTTCGAAGCCGACGGTGGAGTCGACGACGATGGTCTGGGCGGTGCTGCCCTGGGCGACGGTGCGGCGGACGCTGGCGACGTCGGCGTACCCGGCGGCGGGCAGCGAGGCGAGGAGGTCGGAGTGGGAGGCGCCGAAGAGGGAATGGAGAGGAAGGAGAGACATTTTGGGGGTCCTTTCGGGAGGAAGAGAAGAGAAGAGGAAGAGGGAGGAAGAGGGAGGAAGAGAGAGCGAACGTCGAACGCCGAACGCTGAACGCTGAAGGAAGAGGAAGAACGTTCAACGTTCAACTGTCAACGGGTAACGTTCAACGGAAGAGGACGGATGGCGGCGGTCCACTTCGTCCATTACGTCCACTGGGTCCACTTCAACGGAAGAGGGGCCGGCATCAAACTCCCAACTCAACTGCTGCTCTGCAGCAGTTGCCGCAGTTTTCGCTGGAGGCGGGCGGACTGATCTTCGGTGCCGGCGATGGTGGCGGTGAGGCGGCGGCGGTCGTCGTCGGTGCGGGTGAGGAGGGCGTCGAGGGCGGTGTGTGCGGCGGCGGCTTCGGTGTTGAGCCGGGCGATCTCGGCGCGGAGGTCGTCGATCTCGAGCTGGCGGACGCGGCGCTGGAGCGGGAGGAAGACTTCCTGCTCGTAAACAAGGGCGGCCTTCTTTAGGAGTGATTGGCGCAGCTCGGCCTGCATCTGGGCGGCGAGGAGGTCGCTTTCGAGGGCGCAGCCGTCGGCGATGGCGCGGATAAGCTCCTTGCAGTGCTGGTCGTTCTCGATGGCGATGCGATCGGCTTTGTCGTAGAGGTCGCGAAGCTTGGCTTCGGCAGCGGCGAGCTGGGAACGAAGATCTTTGGTCATGGGAGGGCCTTTCGAAGGGTGAAGGGTGGATTCGACACGAAGGCACGAAGGCACGAAGTGACACGAAGAAGAGGAAGAGAAACGATGAACGATGAAGGATGAACGGAAGAGGACTGAGTCCACTGAGTCCACTGGGTCCACTTGGTCCACTGTGGCCGGTGGGGCGGCGGGGGCTGCGAGTGCCAGGGGAAAATTCCTGAAGCCGCCAGCCGCCAGCCCCACGCGGCTGCTCACGCCTTGAGTGCGAGCTGGGCTTCGACGATGATGGCCATTCGCTTGGCGGGGAAGCCGCGGTCGGGGGTCTCGCAGCGGATGGCGGTGCTGATGACGTGCTTGGAGCGCAGCCAGCGATTGTCTTCGGCGGTGAGGGCGGCGAGGACGTCGTCGGCGAGTGAATCGAGGTTGTGGGTGGCCATGAGGTTGAGCTGGTAGCTGGCGTGGAGGACGAATGGGGTGCCGTGGGTGACGGCCTTGGTCTCGACTTCGATGAACGGTGCTCGGCCGGCGGATCGGCCGCCGGGGATGGCGCCGTCGAAGACGTGGGCGCGGGTCTCGTCAGGCTCGGCCCACTGTGGGTGCCACGCGGCGAGGGCGGGGTCGTCGCGGAGGAGCTGGACGAGCCCGGCCTTGACGGATTCGACGACGCCGAGTGAGCCGTCGGTGACGAGTGCGGAGACGACGGCGGCGGGGACGTACTTGCCCTCGGTGTCGTAGGCGACGGGGAGCCAGGCGTAGCGGGTGAGGTTCTGGAGGCCGGCGAGGGTCTTCTGCCGCTCGCCGGGGAGGAAGATGGCGTCGAGCACGGAGAAGCTGCGGGTGGCGGGATCGTAACGGTAGAGGTGCGTGCAGGCGTAGTTTGCCTGGGGCGGCTCGCCTTGCATGGTGGCGGTTACGGAGTCGCCGGTGCGGGCGTCGGCGATCTGCACGAGCGGAGCGGCGAGGTAGAGTGAGAGGCCGCCGCCGTGCGCGGTGAGGAAGATGATTTGTGCGTTGCTGGTGATGAGGTTCATGTTATTCCACCGTGACAAGCCCGATGAGGCTGGAGTAGAGGCCGATGCCGTTGTAGATTACAGCCTTGCCGTAGTAGGATCTGTCGTGGCTGAGGCCTGGTGCGGTCTTGGTGAGCCGGAAGACGCCGTTGGAGTCGGGGGATTCGGAGAAGAGCTCGGAGAAGACGGGTGCGCCGGCGTCGTTGTAGAGGGTGAAGATGCAGTCGATCGGGTTGGTGATGGTGCGGCCGTGGTCGGTGAGCCAGGCGTTGATGGTGAGGGTGTCGGACGAGTTGGCGTAGACGGCGTTTGCGACGCATCCGGGGAGGTGCATGTCTTCTTCGATCTCGAGGTAGTCGACGGCGATGGAGGTGGTTCCGCCGATGACGGCCTTGAAGAGGATGACGTATTGGGGGGTTCCGAGGCCGGAGATTTCGACGGCGGCGCCCCAGAAGCCGGTCTGGCCGGCCTGCTTGGTGAGGGTGACGACGCCGTTGACGCCGATGCGGATGTCGAGCCCGAGGCCGCCATTGATCTGCGAGACCATGTAGAATCGAGCTTCAGCGGCGGAGGGATCGACGGCGGCACCGTTGACGTCGGTGCAGGCGATGGCTGCGTGGATGAAGTCGCCGCGGACGGAAACGTGGGTGAGCATGGGAGGGATCCTTTCTGGGAATGAGGAATGATGAATGATGAACGACGGGTGGATTTGACACGAAGGCACGAAGGAACGAAGGAACACGAAGGGAAGGAAAGAGGGTAGAGAGGAGATACCTGAGGTTCTTCGTGTCTTCATTCTTTTTCTCTTCTTCGTGTTCCTTCGTTCCTTCGTGCCTTTGTGTCGAAATCACGCTCGAATATTGCAGGCACTGGTGCGGATGAGCTTCCTGGAGCCGAAGGACGGTGCGATGTCGAACGTGGAGTCGGCGGTGATGACGGAGTTGGTCCAGACGAGTGCGCGGTTGCCGGAGAGGACGGCGGAGTTGTAGCTGGCGCCCTGGTGGGAGGGGCCGGGATGGGGCGTGCCGGTCTCGCCGTCGAGGAGGGAGCCGTTGAGCCGCAGGAGGGGTGCGGCGGGTGCGGTGTAGCCGTGGAGGATGAACGCGGGGTAGTAGAACGAGATGGCGGGGGTGCTGCGGCGCTCGACGTCGAGTGAGAAGGAGGCGCGGTTGAGGTCGCAGGAGAACTGGTAGGCGCCGTTGCTCTCGTTGAAGCCGTCGGCGTCGTCGTCGCCGGGGGTGTCGGTCTTGCGCGCGCCGACGGTGACCTCGGGGGCGTCGGGCTTGTGGTAGTCGTCGATCTTGGCGAGGACGTCGGTGTCGCCGGTGGATGAGCCGGGGGGCTGGACGAAGATGGCGAGGATCTGGGGGAAGTCGCCATCGGCGGAGGTGGGGGCGGGGTTGAGGACGCTGTGGTACCAGTGGGTGATGCGGCCGTACTCGGCGTTGTCGGTGACGGTGTGGAAGAAGGCGAAGTCGTTCCACTTCCAGACGCAGACGCCGCAGTCGAAGGTGCCGCCATCATAGGCGGCGCGGCGGGCGCTCTGCTTGACCATCGTGGCCTGGGAGTAGAAGCCGTTGGTGTACCACCAGCAGTGGAGGTTGGACCAGACGACGGCTGGGGTGGCGGAGGTGTTTCGCCAGACGTAGCGGATGAGGAAGCGGTCGGGCCAGGCGACGAGCTGCTCGTCGCAGGTGAAGGTGGCGAAGGTGTCGCGCTGGTTGTTGACGCCGGCAAAGGCTCCGCCGAAAGAGGCGAGGATGCAGCGGGCCGGGCCGTCTTCGGCAACCGAGAAGGTGTGCTGCGGGGTGAAGGCGTAGTCGGGGCTTTCCTCGAAGAGGAGGGTGAACGGCCGGCGGCGGGCGTCGTCGGGATCGATGACCTTGTTGGCGTTCTCGCCCTGCTTCACGATGAAGTCGAGCGCGCCGCAGTGGCCGGCGGCGGCGGAGGCGAGGCCGAGGGTGTAAAAATCGGAGGAGAGGAGGAACTTGCCGGGAGGTTGGGTGAGGGAGAGGGAAGGCATGGGAGGCTCCGGGGGGAATGAGGAATGAGGAATGATGAATGATGAATGATGAAAGAAGAGGGAAGAGGAACATTGAACACTGAACATCGAACACTGAACATCGAACACTGAACATTGAACGGAAGAGAGGAAACGTTCAACAGGCAACGTTCAACGATCAACGTTCAACGGAAGAGGGACGAGGGAGAGGAACTGCGAACGCGGAATGAGGAGGTTTGAGGGGTGCTTTCGACACGAAGGCACAAAGGCACGAAGGAGCACGAAGAGGGATGAACGATGAAGGAAGAGGATGCGGGCCTTGAGGGAAAAGGGGACCAATTGCCGTTCCTCATTCTGACTTCTGCATTCATCATTCATCATTCATCATTCATCATTTGTCCGCGGGGGCGGCGCGGCTGCCGCCCCGCGGACGGGAGGGTGATCAGTTCAGGTCGAGCAGGACGCCGTTCCTGAAG
>Ga0307380_10007798_pt1 | contig 13829 bp, 11 predicted proteins | sample UN3MG_FD_202239 | JGI IMG/M metagenome (GOLD analysis project Ga0307380, IMG submission 202239) | Soil microbial communities from Risofladan, Vaasa, Finland - UN-3 | ecosystem: Environmental > Terrestrial > Soil > Coastal area > Acid sulfate soil | place: Finland: Risofladan, Vaasa | collected... | reverse complement strand
TGAAAGTCAAGGGAGAAGATAATCTGGAGCAGATCGAGGTCAAAGCCATTCTCCATGTCAAGGGTATCGCCGAAAGCGATCTGCCGTCATTCAAGAAAGAATACGTCACACTGAAGCTTGATAAAGTCGGCAGCAAAGCCGTGCTCACTGCCGAGATCGAATCGGGGTTTTCTCTGGCAACCCTCTTCGGGAGACATGATGTGCGCATCGACCTTGAAATCCGCCTGCCGCGCCGCCTGGCGCTGGACGTGGAAGACGGTTCCGGTGATAGCGAGATCCGTTTTATTGACGGCGACCTGCAACTCGAAGATGGTTCAGGCGACATCCTCCTGGAAGAGATCGGAGGCTCTGTGGAGATCGACGACGGTTCGGGCGACATGATCCTGACCGACCTCAAAGGCAAGGTGAAGATCGATGACGGCTCGGGTGACATCGAATTGAAAAACTCCGGAGCCGACGTCATGGTGGAAGACGGATCAGGCGAGATCAGGATTTTTCAGGTCATGGGCTCGGTGGAGATCGATGACGGCTCGGGCGATATCATCATCGACGGCGTGGAAAAAGACGTGACCATTGAGGAAGCCGGCAGCGGCGACGTGCGGATCCGCAACGTCAAGGGCAAGGTCAGGAAATAATAAAATCAATAGACAAATTCGTGACGCGTAACGCGTGACACGTGACGAGGGAAGAGCCAGACTGAGTTCAAAGTAAAAAGTATAAAGTAAGAAAGGTGTTTAGCAAACTATCTATTCTCCATATGCGGTAATTGCTTCTTACTTTTTCCATTTTTCTTTACACTTTATGCTTAATTTTCCTATTTTCAACATCGAACATCGACCAAAGTTATGGCTGGCTGCCCTATGCATATGTTTTGGAAGGTTTAGCCGACGATTTTTGGTCCTTGATCAAAAGCGAGTGGATCGAAAGCGGAGAGTTCGGTTTATAACGTTATCGGGCGAACGAAGCGAGCCGTATAGCCCGTGTTAGGCGAAGTTGCTGTCGATTTTCTTTTCCGAACTCTCCTCTATCAAACATGCTAACGCTCTCCTAAAAATGACTTTCTGACCAGGTCATTTTCAAGGAGATTTTTTGCTTTATCTTCAAAGGCAATCTTGCCTATTTCAAATACATAGCCTCTATTTGCGTACTCTAAAGCCACTCTGGCATTCTGTTCCACAAGCAGAATAGTCGTTCCATCTATGTTAATCTCCTTTATCTTTTCAAATACAGTGTCCATATAATTCGGAGAAAGCCCCAGAGATGGTTCATCCAATAAAAGTAGTTTTGGTTTTAGCATCAGGGCTCTGCCAATGGCAAGCATCTGCTGTTCGCCACTGGATAATGTCCCGGCTCTCTGTTTTCTTCTCTCTTTCAAAACAAGTAATAATTCAAATACTTTTTCTATCCTCTCTCTGACAACTGACGACTGACCACTGGAAACCGTATACCCACCCATTTCCAGATTCTCTAAAACGGTCATTGAAGTAAAGACCCGTCTACCCTCTGGCACCAGACAAAGTCCTTTCTCAACCAGTTGATATGGTTGTTTGCCGTTTATATTTTCTCCTCTAAATAAAATCTCTCCCGATTTAGGTTTTACCAAGCCACAAATTGCCTTTAGAGCCGTAGACTTGCCAGCACCGTTTGGACCTATCATTGCCACGATCTCTCCCTCACCAACAGTGAGAGAAATGTTATCCAGAGCAAGGACAGTATCGTAATATGCCGTTAAGTTCCTTACCTCAAGAAGCACTTTCACGCCTCCTGCCAAGATAGGCTTCTATTACCTTTTCGTTTCTTGTTACCTCTTCTGGGGGACCTTCAGCAATCTTTTGACCATAGTTCAATACAATGACATTATCAGAGATTCCAGTTACTACCTTCATATCGTGTTCAATGAATAGGACCGTTTTACCTTTCGTTTTTAATTTATTAAGCACATCAAGTATATTGACCCTCATATTAGGAAAAACGCCTGCCGTTGGTTCATCCAATAAAAAGAGTTCGGCTCCCGTTGCCAGGGCTCGAGCTAATTCAAGTAATCGTCTTTGTCCATGGGATAGATTCTGTGCAAGTTCGTCCTTTTTATCCGTAAGACTTACCAATTCAAGGTATTCCAGAGTCTTCTCTCTATTTCTCTGCTCCTCGTCTTTCATAACCTTTGCTTGAAAAAGTGCGGATATAAGACCTTCACCTTTATCATATTTAGTTGCGAGCAATATATTCTCCATAACCGTAATCTGCGGGAAAAGCCGGATATTCTGAAACGTCCGTGAGATACCTAATCTGGCTATCCTGTAAGGTGGCAGATTAATAATCCGTTTATTCCTAAAATGTATGTCTCCAGATTGAGCATTGCAGAATCCAGAGATTATATTTAAAACGGTCGTTTTCCCCGCGCCATTAGGACCTACCAAGGCGTTTATAGTGGCTGGTTCAATAGAGAAGTTCAGGTTATCTACTGCAACAAGTCCGTCAAATTCCTTAGAAAGATTTTTAACTTCTAATAACGTGTCGCCACTCATTTGAACCGATACGCTCCCATTATTCCCTGAGGTCTTTTAAGCATAATAATTACAAGCAACAATCCATATATCATCTGTCTCATAGGAGCTGCGATTGAAGAAGGCATTCCCAAAAACCTCAGCAGTTCAGGAAAAACTACCAGAATTACCGCTCCCACCATAGAACCTGATATACTTCCCATTCCACCAAAGATAACCATAAGAAGGATGGTAATGGATTCCATTACAGTGAAACTTGATGGGTCAATAAAGGTTATGTAATGGGCATAAAGACTTCCAGCAATACCGGCAAAGAATGCCCCAATAATGAAAACTAATAGTTTGTATTTAATTGTATTCTTCCCTAATGCCTGTGAGGCAATTTCATCTTCCCGGATAGACCTCAATATTCTGCCAAATGGAGAATTTACCATCCTGTTAATGACAAATATAGTCAGCCAGACAAAGAAGCCCACCAAAATAAGATATTGCCAAATCTCTGACAACTGAAAACTGACAACTAACAACTCTATTTTAAACCCTGGTATTCCAGGCAGTCCCATTGGTCCTCTTGTAAGGGATACCCAGTTTTTGGCAATGGAATACACAATGACTCCCAAACCGAATGTAGCCAGAGCAAGATAATCCCCTTTTAACCGCACTGCCGGATAGCCTATTACAATTCCTGATAGCGCTGCCACACAGGCCCCTATCAAAAGTCCTATCCATGGAGAGACACCCATATTTAACGCAAGCAAGCTTGATGTATATGCTCCTATGCAGGAAAATGCCGCATGACCCAGCGCAGGTAGCCCTGTATAGCCCACAATGAGATTAAGGCTCAGGGCAAGGATTATGTATATCCCGGCAATGACAAGTATATGTAAAAGATATTCCATTTCTTTAAATTGTCTCCTTTTCTGTCTTAGTACCCAGGAAACCCGATGGTCTTATCAAAAGAAAAATTATGAGAATTACAAATGCAATACAATCTTTCCATCCGGCTGATATTTTCCAGATACCAAGATTCTCAGCTAATCCCAGAAAGAATCCACCAAGCACTGCCCCCGGAATGCTGCCGATGCCACCGATAATACAAGCAATGATTCCCTTCAAGAGAGGGCTGAATCCCATAGTGGGTTCAATATTAGTTTCAAAAGAAATAAGTATCCCGGCAGCACCGGCTAATGCAGAGCCTATGGCAAATGAAGTTAAAATTATCTTTTCTGGATTTATGCCGACGACATTGGCTGCAACCGGGTCATCCGCAACAGCCCTCATCGCCTTACCGAGTTTTGTCTTCTGTATAAAAAGCCAGAGTATAATCATAAGAATAGTTGAGACCACCAAAATCGTAATCTGGATATCCGTAATCACTGCATCAAGAAAATGATGTCCTTCTTTGATAGGGCCGGTTCTTATTGTAAGGATCTGTGCTCCATAGATCATTTGAATCAGGTTCTGAAGGAAGATAAAGACACCGAAAGAAGCCAAAAGAAAAATCATGTTAGATGCATTTTGTCGGCGGAGAGGATAATAAACAAATCTATCAATGGCAATCCCAAGAATGGCAGCCAGGATTATAGATAAAAAAAGAGAAAGGGCAAAATTAAGGTGTAAGGAGATAATCAGAGTATAAGCAAAATAGGCTCCGGCAGTATAAACTATGCCATGAGCAAAGTGAAAGAATTTCACCGTTCTATAAATAACTGTAAAGCCAATTGCAATCAAAACATATATACTCCCGGCTATAATTCCGTTCAAGACAAGTTGCTGTATCATATTATTTTATTTATTAATTCAGACATCTTTTTACAATTATTAGACTATCTAGCTACATAATCTTTCTTTCATAATTGCTTCCATTCTTCTAAATGTTTTCCGTAATTTATGCTCAGGAATATTACTAAAGTTAATTATTAGTCTATCTGTACCTTGGCTTAGTAAATACAAATATTCGCTTTCATCTTTAATTAAGCTATTTCTGAGAGCAGATCCATACAATCTTGAGCCTGGCAGGGGAATGAAATAGAATGCTTTCGGAATTAACTGTTTTTTCTTTTCTACAAAATCGATCATTTTAATAAGAGATTCCTCCGTTGCACCTGGTAGACCTATCATAAAAAAGCCAACCACTTTAATGCCTTGTTCAATCGTCATGTTTATTGTATTCTCAATATCTGAGGCTTGAATTCCTTGTTTTAAAGAGGTTAAGATATCTTGGTTTAAGGTCTCAATACCGTATCGAATAGATTTACATCCGGCATTCTTCATTTTTCGCAACAATGATTGATTCACATTTTGTGCTCTCATCATGCACGTCCATTTGATATCATAATCTTGTAGTATCTCACATATAGATTCTATATGGGTACTGGAAAAATTAAATGTAGAGTCCGTAAAAACTATTTCTTTGATATTATATTTTTCTTTTGCATTTGAGATTTCTTCTTCTATTCTCTCCCGGGATTTGCATCTTAACCCTTGCATAGGTTTAAAACAAAAAAAACAATTCCAGGGGCATCCTCTTGTAGTAGAATAAGAGATTTTGTCAAATTTATAACCGTTATTAATTGTCCAAATCCCAAAATCTAATACAGGAAGGTTATCAAGATTGGTTAAATGCTTTCGTGGTGGGTTTTTTAATACTTTACCGCTACTGTCTTTATAATAGATGCCTTTAACCTCTTTTATTTTATGGCTTACTTTTTCACCAAAAAGTGGGAACAGCTCTTTAACGGTAGATTCCCCTTCACCTATGACTGCTACGTCTGCTTCTGTATTTTTCAGAACTACAAGTGGAGATGAACTCACTAATGAGCCCCCTAACACAATTGGAATATCTTTCTGTAATTGCTTAACATGTCTTGTAAAATTTACAAGAAAATCAAAACTGTCAATAGTAGTAGTAATACATATTGCACAAGCATCGCTTAAAGAGCGTTCGAAATCTCTTATTAAATTCTTTTGACACCTCCTATAATCAACAATCTCAACATTATATCCCATTTTGCCGAGAACAAGGGAAATTGAACATACTCCTTCTAAAGGAGCAGACAAAATAAACTCTCTTCCCGGAATAAGTCTATGAGAAGTAGGAGGTATGATAAAATAAATTTTATTACTAAATTGTCTCATCTATTATTTACTATAGCTTTAAAATTTACAAGATTCTTCGAAAAAATCTAACCTTACAAGGTTTGAAGATGCTTCTTCCTCAGGGGGGATACAAGTAGAATAAAAATAAATACCCCCATCTTGGCTTACAACTAACGCAGCCATATTAAGATTTTTATCCTTAGCTTTTTTAGCTATATATTGCGCAGTTCCTTTCCGACCTCCTGCTCCTTCGAAATAATTACCTATAGACAAGAGGTAGCCTTCTTCGTCAACTACCACACACCCATCTTGCTGAAGATAGCAATAAATTTCCGGGACTTTCAACTCTGTAATCTTTACAGCTTTTGATATCGTATGCACCGCATTTTTACTTAAGTTATTCCAATCCGCTTTATGCAAAAAGTAAATTGACCCCCCTTTCTTTTCTTCGGATAGAGAGATGCAGGGATATAAAATACATCTTTCTATTTCTATATCATTATTTTTAAAGAAATTGAAAGTGGATGGGGCACGGCTTTTAATATAAAATACAAGGTCTTTTACATTATGCACTGCCCAGCCAGTGGCATCTCTTAATTTCATGATATTACCCATAAAATTTCCTGAACCGTAAATTCTGATACTTCCTGTAGGCTTAATCCATATAGCAACACTATTTTGGATTTGCCCAGTAATGTATTTATAAAATTCATGTGGAGAGGGAACTGATTTATTGTAGATATCTAGAGGAGTGCGAACTATTGCGATCTTCATAAGTTTTAACTCACTACTTGGACTCACGCCAAATACGAAAGCAGGCTGTTCATAATATCCAGTTGCCAGTCCTATTATTTTATCTCGATGTCTGATTAACCGTCTCAAATTAATGTACATTTCATTTTCCGCTGTAGCTTCACTAGAAGTTGCCCAATCTGTGTTCTTAAATTCACTTATGTCGTCGCCTGTAAAATTTTCAGCTAGTGCATTAATTAATATATTGTCTTTCTTTTCCCCTTGAATTTCCCACTGAGGTGCTATTATTATTCCCACAGATATCTCATTACTTTCAATTTCACACTTACAAAGATTTATAGCTATTCTCAGAACGCTACCGATTATTTTGTGACTGTTTGTGTTGAATATGCTTGTCCACTCTTCTTTAACGCACCTATAGAAAAAGGAACATAATTCATTGCGAGGACTTATAATAATCAGTTGAGCCAAAGGCCCTGTTAAAAAGCTCTTCAAGGTTACCTCCTATTTTTCAACTAACACTCGTTTTCCTTTTTCAAATTTTCCAAGTACCAAATCCACTTTTGCAGTTTTATCGCTCTCGATTGATATTTGACCACTGACACCTTGATAATTCCTTATCTTAAGTAAATAATTTTTCAGTTTCTCAACGTCAGTGCCGTGTACTTTTAAGCCTTCTGCAACCAGTGTAGCAGCATCAAAAAAGAAGGCGGGGTCATATCCTGGATATTGACCATGTCGATCTTTATAAGTTTTTTCAAACCAAGAAATATTATTGTGTTGGGCAGTTTTAAAAACATAAAAAGGACTTACAAAGTATATACCTTCAAGAAGTTCTGTGGGCGCCTGGATTTCAAATGTATAATCTATACTACCCAGAATATCAACCTTTCCAAGAATACCCATTTCTTTGAAAGTTTTGAGAACCATTGGTATGAACATGTAGTGTACTACAGTAACCAATATTTCTGGTTTAGCCTGTTTAATTTGGAGAGCTTGCGTACGAATATCTATATCATCTTTCTCAAAACTTGTTTCAATGACCACTTGTTTACCCATCTTTTTAATTCCAGGAGTTAAGAACTGTGAAACAAAGGCTTTTGTTGCAGGTGCCATCACATATATAGACCCTATTTTTTCAGCGTCTGATTGCTTTATAAAACCCATCATAACTTCATTTATTTGCTTCAAATTTGGATATATTTGAAAGGTATAAGAAGCTCTGTTCGCAATTTCAGGTTCTGCAGTAAAAGCAAAAAATAGTACCTTTGCTTTTTCGGTAATTGGTTGAATAGCGCTTATCTCACCGCTCCTAAAGGCAAAGACGATATTAATCTTTTCTATATTAATAAATTTATTTATTGCAGCAACAGCCTCCTTGGGATCGGCTTTGCTATCTTCAAAAATGAACTTTAATTTTCTTCCTTTTATTCCTCCTATTTCATTAACTTTCTCTTCTGCAAGTAATAATGCCCATTTTTGGGCTTCTCCAAAAGCTGCCATCTTCCCAGTTAACGGCAATATTGCCCCAATCTTTATCTCCTCTGGCTTCTTTTTTGCCTGGGTAACAATGAGCATGATGGCTAATAAAGCTGCTACTAGTATAATACCGATTCCGAACCAAAGATTTCTTTTCATAGCTTACACCTTCTTTGTAAATTTATTATATTATAAAGCATTCAGGAATTCTTTCAAGCCATCCTTTTTTCCCATCGGCAGCAATTTCATATAACGTCTGGGGGGATATAAGAAGTTGCGACCGTAGGGAGCAATTTGGGTGGAGCGACCAACGGGAGCGTAGCCTCATATCCGCTGCTATCTGATGTGGCATCCCCATATATTGTCTTTTCATTAATTATCCATCCCATTCTTCTCTAATTCCGCATCAAGCTTAGAACTAAAATTGAAATTGCCATTCCTTAAATGATCAAAATAATAATCATAATCTTCAGGTGTTAAGAAATTAAAATAATATCTCAATTTGTCTTGCTGCTCATTCAAAGTTTTAAAATGTTTCTTTGCCGCTTTAAATTTGGCTTTGTTTTCATCAGAAGGTTCTCGTATTTCTTCATCACCTTTAATTTCAACCACCAAAATACTACCATTTATTTTTATTAAAAAATCAGGATTAAATCGCCCTCGTTTGGGATGCTCCCTTTTCTTCCATGAATACTCAATCGGGTAAAAATCCTGATCCGTTGATTTTATCCAGGAATCAATAAGCTTTGCATTTTCCTGTGTGATGAGTCTTTTTATAAATAAACGCTCTGGCTTATGATCAGATATGACCAAATTTAATGGTGTCTTAAAATTATATGTATTGTCAATCTTCTCAATTGCCGATACAGGTCTTGAATCGTCTTTCTCAAGTTCCTTCAAAAAATTAATGTTCTCTTCATCGCTTAACTTTAAAGTCAAATCATCCCAAAAAACTGACGATTCGCCTCTTTTTATAGATGCAAAACCCACATTATTTCGTTTACGATTACTCGTTTTCACTTCAACTAATGCCTTTGGTGACATCCTGTATCTTACTGCTTTAGCAGCAGGCCGATGAATCACACCAAACGCCTGATAAAGCCTTTGTCGGTTATCATCACTAATTTGATCGCGACTTTCGCCAATACGATCCAATGAATTACGAATGAGTTTTTTTAACCAATCCAGATTATATTTTTCAGCATAATTAGTGGGATTATCGGTATCCGCTGTTTCCATATCAATGGATTTAAACCGATTGTGCAATTGTTCAGCTATTTCATCGATTGAAAACATTTTGTATTTAACTAACGTTTTCTTCCTTCGGCTCTCACCCGTCGTCGCCCGAACATATTCTGTTTCACGTTCCAGTGCAGGCGCTTGCCGGATCAGCGTGATGAATCCTTTGGTGAATTTGTATTCTTTTTCCTGCTTGTATTCTTCTGTTTCCGTCAATTTTGCGTAGTCAATATTATGAATTGTAAAATTATAATCTTGCTCCTTTTCAACGGGATATGAATAAACTCGCTTTTCAATCTCCAATACTTCATCAACCAGATGCTTAATCCGGCCTGACCAGCGGTCGTGATTGAAAACGGTAACTACAGGCTTTTGACCCAAATACACTTCTGGAATTCGCAGCCCCCTGCCAAGCACCTGGGCGATTAACAATTTGCTGTCAAATGCCCTTTCTTCATGGGGAACGATTTGGAATACATTTTTAACGTCCCAGCCCTCGGTGAGCATACTTACCGATGTAATCCATTCCACGGAACTGTCTTTCCTATCCACATCAGCCAGTTTTCTTATATTTTCTTTGTGCTTCGGCGACGATGTGACTTCCAGAACCTTTTTTCTGGAGGCTTCATCAGAAATGCTCTCCGTTTCTGCAATAAATTGAACCAGATCGTCCGTGAGTTTATTACAGGCTTTAATATCTTTGGTAATTAAAATGGTCAACGGCTTGACCAGACGGTATTTAGCGTTCTTATTTTCAAGATGATTATCATAAATCTTCTGGAGTTTTTCATCCTGTGTATTGGAAGAATCTTCCGCAACATAATCAATGGTTTTTACAAAACCTTCTTCAATGGCTTCGCGCAAAGAATAGCGGCTGATTACGTCGCTAAAGTATTCATCGCCAATATAGCAGGTTCCCGATAAACCAATGATATATTTAAAGCCAAACTCTTCATCTACCAGAAACTCTTTCCACTTTTTAAAGGATTTTCCTGTCTGATTGTAAACATGATGGGTTTCATCATTGATAACCAGTGTTCGCTCACCTTTACCCGCAAGGCTTTCACGAATCGACGATTTTACATGTTCGTAAAGCGCATGGCAGTTTTCCACACAGATCGTTCCGGTGGTGATGCTTTCCGTGGCGTTGATGATATGGGGATTTTTAATAACGGCATCCTCCGGCAGCAGATTACGTAAGGCCTCGTCTCCTGAAAGCAGTTTGAATTTTTCCATCAGTCCGGCTTCGATGGTCGTCGAAGGACACACCACCAGAACATGATCCACCACGCCCTCGGCTAACAGAATGCGGGCAATGCCGTAAATGACATAACTCTTGCCTGTCCCCGTCGCAAGGTCGAGTGAACAGGATAGTTTGTCTGGAATCTGCAAATGTCTTTTAAATTGTTCAAAAGAACCGAACAACGTTTGCAGGGTCTCATTGGAATGGTAATTTTCTTCCGCCAGTTCAGCCAAATTCTTATAATTATTCCCCAAAAAATAAAACAGCGTGCTACGGATGGCGGTTTTCTGGTATTCCCGCTCGCCGCACAGAGCGTCTAAAAAGGCCTCATATTTATTGATGTCAAAAACCGCAGGATTGACGCTTTTACTGACCCGCAATACAATATCCTGGTTGAGAAGGCGTTGATGATCCAGCATATCACTTGCCTCCCTTTTGATCTTGTTTTGTACCGGAAAAATCCTTTACAGTTTTGATCTCCCGATACTCGTTACCGTAGATGTCAAGGTAAATGATCATTATCTGCTCTTTGATTTCTTCAACAGGCAAATTGACTCTCCACCCGTTTTTCTCTATCTCGCTGGCGTAATAGGCTTTATCTAAATTGAAAATATCGCCGTCATAACTGAAATCCACCATGATCATGGATAACGATTCCCGATTTGCCAGTTGACTGGCGCCTTTGAGCATGGCTTCGCTTTTAAAGGTATTGATTTTAATCGTGGCGTATTCCAACGATTGTCCTTTTAGTTTTTCGATGGAATAAGCGCATTTCACTTTTGGCGGGCGGATAAAATCAAACCCCACGGCATCCACCGTATCGTTGACCTGACTTTCGTCAATAGGCTGTTTGATGGCTTCAAAATCCCGATTGTGCAGTTCGTTGATGATGGAATAGGGGATGCGCAGGATGTAATAACGCACTGAACCTTTATCGATATAATCCTCCAGAAATATGACGCTGGCGGCAGGGGCGATGATAAAAAAGTGCCGGCCCACTTTGGCGCCGATCATGGAATGCAGATCATCGATAAAACCGTAGTCCAGCACCACGCCGCCCTCTTTTTGATAATCAAACACCATCACATCCGATCGTCCCTTGTAGCCATCCAATTCAATGCCTGATACCGAATGCTTTTCATCCCTGCAATTAAAAAGCAGCAAGGCAAAACGCCGCCATTCATCCCACGGTAGTTGTTTTAACCTGGAAAAGTCATACAAACCAGCATGATAGAGAGTAAACGGTTTGGGTTTTAAGGGTTTGCCTTTGTTGCCGATTTCGCTTTTCAGATTGAGCATGCGTTTTTGCATGGTATAGATTGCCAATTTGCCGCAATCAATACCGATCCAGCGGCGACCTAATTTCTCGGCTACGGCTAATGTTGTGCCTGAACCGGGAAAGGCGTCAACAACAATATCATTTTTATTCGTTGAGTAATTTAAAACTCGTTCTAAAAGCTTTTCAGGTTTTTGTGTTGGATACCCAGTAGTTTCTAATTTTGAAATTGTCCTTCCTACTTTCCAAACATCATCTATTCTTTTTTCTGTATAGGTTGCCCAAATTTTTTCTCCATTTTTATCTAAAATATCAATTGTCTTACCGTTTACTTTTTTGCGCAAAGCTCTTTTTGAAGATTTATTTTTTGGTATCATTACTTCATTTGCAATATATGTTTTTGTCTTACTGTAGTGTAAAAGAATATCATGATTATGATCTAACTTATTCCCTCCTGTTGCAAATTTATCTTCGTAGTGCCAAACGATCTCATTTTGAAAGTTTGTATCCCTAAATATTTCATCCATCAGAACTTTTATATAATGCAATTTTTTCCAATCCATATGAACATATATACTTCCATCATCTGCAAGTAACTCTCTTAAAAAAATGAGCCTTTTTCTTAAAAACTCTAAAAATTTCGATCCATATATTTTATCTTGATAAGCCTTCTGATCCTGACTGCCGTGATATTCTTTTTTGGTTGCAAACGGCGGATCAATATAAATGAGTTTCACCTGGCCTTTTACGTCAGGATTATCAAGCAATGATTTCATCACCTGTAAGTTATCGCCAAAAATCAATTTGTTCGTCCAACCTGTGCCATTTTTACCAAAGGTTTTAATCGGCTGCAGGGGCACGGCCATGGTATCGGCTAATATATCTTCTTCCCTCTCTTTGCCCGCATACACCAGTTCATATTCCTTTTTTTCAGGCGGGAAAAGAGTGTGCTTGTAATCCAAAGGCAGGTCCTCGCCTTTTTCCAGTAATTCAATAATCCGCTCTCGGTCTCGTCCAGATAATTTATCCACAGATTATTTCTCCCACATTTTCATTTTGTTACTTCCATTTCATAATCTTCAATCAACCCTTCATCGGCAAAACTGAAATAGTTATTTTCTCCGATAATGACATGATCAAAAATGCGTAATTCCATAGCACGGGCGGCAATAAGCAGATCTTTTGTCAGTATTTTATCTGATTCGCTTGGCTCCACATTTCCAGAAGGATGATTGTGCGCCACAATCATGGCAGGAGATTGATATTTCAATGCAGTTATTAAAATTTCACGCACCGAAGGGTTCACCCGATCTACTGTTCCTAAATCAATATCAACCATTTCAAAAATACGATTGCCTTTATCCAGCAATAAAATCTTAAACAGTTCCTTCTTTAAGTCCCGCATCAGCGGCATCAAAAAATCCACTACGTCAGCAGAAGATTTTACAGCACCGTGGAACGCCTTTTCCTCACTCATCATCCGCCGTCCCAATTCGATAGCCGCTTTGATCTGGGCGATTTTTGCATTCTTCAATCCCGATATTTCTTTAAATTCCGACAAATCAACACCGCTCATCATCCGTAATGATTTGAACTTGTTTAACAATTCTCGCCCAAGATCAATAGCGCTTTTCCCTGCTATTCCTGTCCTGATTAAAATTGCCAGTAATTCGGCATTACTTAAACTATGTTCTCCATATTTTAGTAATTTTTCTCGTGGCCTATCATCTTCTGGCCAGTTTTTAATTGCTTTTGGATATTCTTTATTTTTCATTATCATTCATCTCTTGAGGTGCCATTTAAGATAATTACTCGGTAACACTACCTGGTAGTGATATTTTCACTTTAACAGCTCCACTTAAAAGTAGATGATAACCATTCTGGCAGAATGTTATGTCTACCTCTGGTAGATGATAACTTGATAACCGGCATGCTTTGTCTACCTTGATCTCGTTACTCAATCTCATCCAATGGGCTCCTTATTTTCCCTATGTTTTTCATGGAAACATAAGTATATATCTCGGTGGTCTTGCTCCTAGCCGCGCAAGCTATTGCCGGTGCCCGGCGCGCGGGGAGATGCAACGTTGTTGGAAAAATTCCATCCTCCTTTCATAAAACCGGTTCCATTATAGCAATGGGGGGGGGAAATCAAAGTCCCCTCGCCTCGGTGTACTATTTCGCAAGCGCTTTTCAGCGCCTACGGCAACATTTGGCTATATCCCTATCGCCCATATCC
>Ga0307380_10007794_pt1 | contig 13832 bp, 17 predicted proteins | sample UN3MG_FD_202239 | JGI IMG/M metagenome (GOLD analysis project Ga0307380, IMG submission 202239) | Soil microbial communities from Risofladan, Vaasa, Finland - UN-3 | ecosystem: Environmental > Terrestrial > Soil > Coastal area > Acid sulfate soil | place: Finland: Risofladan, Vaasa | collected... | reverse complement strand
AAAACAAGTGTTAAATTCAATTGGCTCCGATAGGAGTGTATTAAGAGTAAAATGAAGAAAGTGAGGAAACTATGGAATTAAAAGGAAGTCAAACTGAAAAGAATTTGTTAGCTGCTTTCGCGGGTGAGTCACAAGCGAGAAACAGGTACACGTATTTTGCCAGCCAGGCCATAAAAGAAGGCTACATACAAATAGCGGCAATTTTCGAAGAGACGGCCAATCAGGAGAAAGAGCACGCCAAGCGGGAATTCAAATTTCTCAAGGGCGGCGAGGTTGAGATCACGGCGGCATTTCCCGCCGGCGTCATTGGCAGCACCGTTGAGAATCTGAAGGAAGCCGCAGCCGGCGAACATTACGAAACAACCGAAATGTATCCCGAATTCGCAGCAGTAGCTGAAAAGGAAGGATTTGATGAAATCGCAAAGGCCTTCAGGGGCATCGCAGTAGCTGAGAAACGCCACGAGGAGCGATACCTTGCGCTGGCAAAGAATATCGCGGACGGCACCGTATTCAAGCGTGAAAAACCGGTTCGCTGGGTGTGCAGGAACTGCGGCTACTTCCACGAAGGGCCGGAAGCCCCGGATTTATGTCCGGCATGCGCTCATCCACAAAATTACTACGAACTGGAGGCCGCCAACTACTAAAACAAATATTAAGGAGTCTGAAAATGAGAAAGTCAGTCAGTAAACGAATTGTAGCAGTCAGTATCTTAGCGGTCGTGGCGATTTTTGCCTCGATTGCGTATTCGCATTGCCAAATCCCGTGCGGTATATACGACGATGAGGCCCGGTTCGGTGAGATTGCCGAGCACATCACTACAATCGAAAAATCCATGAAGGAAATCGAGAGACTCTCGGCAGAGGCAAAACCGAACATGAATCAGATCGTCCGTTGGGTAAACAACAAGGAACTTCATGCCGACGAACTCAGCGAAATAGTCACATACTATTTCATGGCTCAGCGTGTGAAGCTGCCGGCAGAAGGCGACAACAAGGCGCAAAATGAATATATCAAGAAACTAACCCTGCTTCATCGGATGCTTGTTTACTCGATGAAGGCCAAACAAACGACGGATCTGGCCAATGTTGAGCAGCTCAAATCTTCGTTGGATGAATTTCACAAAATATACTCCGGCAAAGCCGGTTGAAGGCCGGAGGCACTCAAGGAAACGAGGAACATTATGGCAGAAACGAAAAATACCATCACAATTAAAGGAAATCCGATGGCGCTTGCAGGCACTCAACCGGGCGTCGGTGATCCGGCGCCGGATTTCGAGGCCGTAAACAATGATATGTCTCCTTTCAGGCTCTCTGGGATTAAGGGTAAAGTGCTTGTCATTTGCTCTGTCGGGTCGCTTGACACGTCGGTTTGCGATACCGAAGTACGTAAATTTAATGAGCAGGCCACATCACTTGGCGACGATGTGGAAGTACTGGTGATCAGCATGGACCTGCCGTATGCACAAAAACGGTGGTGCGGGGCGGCGGGCGTCAAGAACATCCAGACCCTCTCGGACCACAACAAGGCCCAATTCGGCAACGTGTACGGCGTCCTGATAAAAGAGTTGAGAATTCTGGCCCGGGCCGTATTTGTTGTAGACAAAAAGGGCATGATTCGTTACATAGAGATCGTTGACGAGCTTTCCCATGAGCCTGATTACGAAGCGGCGCTTACTGCAATCAGGGAAGCGAAAAAATGAGACAGCTAAAGAAAGATATTTTTGCAGTCGGGGCTATCGACTGGGATGCAAGATTGTTCGACCGGCTGATTCCGCTGCCGGACGGCACAAGCTATAACTCGTATCTCGTACGCGGAACTGAAAAGACTGCATTGCTCGACACGGTCGATCCGGCGAAAACCGACATCCTGCTCGGAAATATTGTCTGCGCCGGAGTAGAAAAGCTTGACTACATTGTAGCACATCATGCCGAGCAGGACCATTCAGGATCTCTGCCCGATGTGCTGCTGCTGTATCCGGATGCCAAGGTGGTGACGAGTCCGAAGTGTAAAGAAATGCTGAAAGATTTGCTCGGCATCGAGGATGAGAAATTTATCACCGTCGAGGACGGGCAGGAACTCTCGTTGGGCGACAAGACGCTGAAGTTTATCTATACCCCGTGGGTTCACTGGCCGGAAACGATGAGCACATACGTTCCGGAAGAGAAAATACTTTTCTCCTGCGATTTCTTCGGGGCGCATCTTGCTACGAGCAGCCTGTTTGTTGAGGATGAGGCGGCTGTCTATGAATCGGCAAAACGGTACTTTGCCGAGATTATGATGCCGTTCAGAAGGCAGATCAATGCCAATCTTGCGAAGCTCGATGAACTGGAAATTGAGATGATCGCACCAAGTCACGGGCCCGTATACGACAGGCCCGAGTTTATAATTGATGCTTACAAAGACTGGGCATCGGACAATGTTAAGAACGAAGTTGTCGTCGCTTATGTTTCGATGCACGGCAGCACGGGCAAAATGGTATCGCATTTTGTCGAGGCCCTCATCGAAAGGGGCATTAAGGTAAGACAGTTCGAACTCGCGACGGTCGATATCGGCAAACTGGCGATGGCCCTTGTCGATGCGGCGACTATCGTGATAGGCTCACCGACGGTTCTGGTCGGGCCGCATCCCTGTGCGGCTTATGCCGCGTTTCTGGCCAACGCTCTTCGGCCCAGAAGCAGGTTTGTTTCGATCATCGGCTCCTACGGCTGGGGCGGCAAAATGGTCGAGCAGTTGACGGCGATGATGCCAAATATCAAAGCTGAGATTCTTGAGCCAGTGCTGGCGAAAGGCGAGCCGAAGCAGGCCGATTATGCCGCCCTGGACAGACTCGCCAACGAAATTCTGGCCAAACACAAAGAAGCCGGAATCGTGAATTAAAATTCTCAAATTATGAAAGGGATTGATTATGGCTAAGAAATTACAAATCTATAAATGCAATATGTGCGGCAATATTGTCGAGGTGCTTCATGGAGGAGCAGGAGAGCTGGTCTGTTGCGGCAAGCCGATGGAGCTGCTCGATGAAAAAACCGCCGACGCCACCACTGAAAAGCACGTCCCGGTAATCGAGAAGATCGACGGCGGCTACAAAGTCAAGGTCGGTACCGTGCCGCACCCGATGACGAAAGAGCATTTAATCGAGTGGATCGAGTTGTTAGCCGACGGCAAAGCTTACAGGCAGTTTCTGGAGCCGGGAGCCGCGCCGGAAGCAACTTTCCATATCGAAGGAATCTCGGTTAGCGCAAGGGAGCACTGCAACGTCCACGGATTATGGAAGGGATAGGCAATGATTAGCAAAAAAATTGAAAAAGCTTTGAATGAGCAGGTGAATGCCGAGCTGTATTCCGCTTACCTGTACCTGTCGATGGAAGCCTATTTCAAGTCCCTGAATTTGAATGGCTTTGCCACATGGATGAGAGTGCAGACACAGGAAGAAATGGTGCACGCCATGAAGATTTATGAGTTCATTAATGGGCGGGGCGGCCGAATCACCCTGAAGGCAATCGAGGGGCCCCAGACGAAATGGGATTCGCCGCTGGCGGTGTTCAAGGACATTTACAAACACGAGCAGAAAGTCACGAGCCTGATTAACAACCTGGTGAATTTAGCGATTGAAGAAAAAGACCATGCTACCAACACTTTCCTGCAGTGGTTCGTCAACGAGCAGGTCGAAGAAGAAGCATCCGCCGACCAGGTAGTCCAGCAGCTCAAAATGATGGAGAAGGCGCCGGGTGGAATGTTTATGCTCGACCGCGAACTGGGACTGAGAGTCTTCACGCCTCCTGCTGCGGAAGGAGCTTGATAATGGTCATTACGTTCGTGGAAGAAATTGTCCTCGAAGAACTCGGTCACATTACTGCTTTGCTGAAAACGCTGAAGTCTCTCTAATAGCTGAATAGATTGCGGCATCATTTGAAATTCTAACTGACCGACAAACGGAGAATGACCATTTGTTCGGCCATAAATTTGAACCTTAAGCTGAGGCTAAACGGTGCAGGTGAACAGATATAAAACGGAAAATAAAGTTCAGACTGACGTTTGTTCAGAAAGGAGTTAAGAAAATGAGTGATTCAAAAAAGCTAACGACCGCATTCGGAATTCCGGTTGGTGACGACCAGAACTCCATGACGGCCGGCAGCCGCGGGCCGGTCCTGATGCAAGACGCTCATCTTTTGGAAAAACTGGCTCATTTCGACCGTGAACGCATCCCTGAGCGAGTGGTGCACGCCAAGGGTGCCGGAGCTGGCGGTTACTTCGAAGTCACCGCAGATGTAACCAAATATACCAAAGCCAGATTTCTTTCAAAAGTGGGTAAAAAAACCGAGGTCTTTGTCCGATTTTCCACTGTAGGCGGCGAAAAAGGCTCGGCCGACACCGCCCGTGACCCTCGTGGATTCGCGATCAAGTTCTACACCAAAGACGGGAATTACGATCTGGTCGGGAACAATACCCCCGTATTCTTTATCCGTGACCCTCTGAAATTTCCCGATTTCATACACACCCAGAAACGTCATCCGGCCACCAATTGTCCGAATCCAGATATGTTCTGGGATTTTCTTTCGCTGACTCCCGAATCAATCCACCAGGTTACTATTCTGTTCTCCGACCGGGGCACGCCGGCCACTTTCCGCAACATGAACGGCTACAGCAGTCACACTTACAAATGGTACAATAAAAAGGGAGAGTACTTCTGGGTGCAATATCATTTCAAGACCGACCAGGGGATAAAAAATCTTACAAGAGAACAAGCTACTCGCCTGGCAGGTGAGAATCCCGATCACGCCACAAAAGATTTATATGATGCTATCGAGCGTGGCGAATATCCGAGCTGGACGCTTCAGATGCAGATTATGACGCCGGAGCAGGCAAAAGATTATCGATTCGACATCTTCGATATAACCAAGGTCTGGCCCCACAGCGATTTTCCGCTGATTGAGGTCGGCCGCCTTGTCCTGAACCGCGTCCCGAAGAATTACTTTGCCGAGGTGGAGCAAGCCGCATTTGGCCCCGGCAACATGGTGCCGGGAATCGCCGCATCGCCGGACAAGATGCTTCAGGCCCGAATTTTCTCGTACCACGATGCGCACATCCACCGTTTGGGGCCCAACTATCACCTGATACCGGTAAACTCGCCCAAAGCCGCACCAGAGAAAAGCTACCAGCGAGATGGATTTATGCGCGTTGACGACAACGGCGGCTCCGGCCCGAATTACTGGCCCAACAGCGCCGGAGGCCCGGCACCGGATCCAGATTCGCTTGAGCCGCCCTTCGATGTATCCGGCCAGGCGGCCCGCCAGGCTTATGCGCACCCCAACGACGATTTCGTGCAAGCCGGCAACCTTTACCGCGACGTTATGAAGGATGAGGATCGCGATCATCTTATTGGCAACATTACCGGCCATCTGAAAGGCGCCAAGAAGCGAATCCAGTTGCGACAGACTGCACTGTTCTATAAAGCTGACCCGGACTATGGCGCACGTGTGGCAAAAGAGCTGGGTCTGAACATCAAGAAAATTGAGAAGCTGGCTGCAATGTCCCCGGAAGACAGGGCCAAAGCTACGGCACAAGGCGCCTGAGCATCGATTATGTATATAAAACTCGTTTGAATATTGCATAGACACGATTGAAAGGAAAAGAATAATGGTTATGCCTTTTAACGCTGATGAAGTTTTTGAGATGGCCGAACAAATTGAAAGAAACGGCGGTAAATTTTATCGTGCCGCTGCTAAAAAATTCCCGGTGGTGAGCGATATCTTTCTCGGCTTGGCTAAAATGGAAGATGAGCACCTTAAGACTTTTGCAGAAATGCGGGCGGAGCTTTCCGGAACAGAACTTGAAGAGCCGGTATTCGATCCCGATGGACAGGCACAGATGTATCTGCGCGTTATGGCCGACGGTAATGTTTTTGATGTCAAGGCCGATCCTCTCGAACAGTTGGCTGCAAGGAATACACCCGAAGACGTCTTGAAAATGGCAATTGGTGTTGAAAGAGACACGATCGCTTTTTATGTCGGCCTGAAAGAGGCTGTCTCTCGCAGAGCGGGTAAAGATAAGGTTGAGGACATCATCAAGGAAGAAATGGGCCATATCGTTACTTTGAATGAGAAACTGCAGGATTTAATATAGCTAAGGCGCAACAGCCGGGAAAGCAACATAATGACCGTTACATTTAACGCATTCGAAGTATTTGAAATCGCCGAGCAAATCGAGCGAAACGGCACAAACTTTTACATCAGGGCGGCAGAGCTTTTTGACGATCCCGACATCTGCCAAATGTTTCTCAGGCTGGCAAAATGGGAGAAGGAGCACGAACAGACTTTCGCCTGGATGAAGCAGCAGCTTTTGGAACATAGCCGGCAGGAAAACACTTCGAAAGCAGACGATTTACTGCCCGACCCGAGGGTCATGGCGGGCCTGGCCGTCTTCGGAATCAGGTCGGATCCCGCCGAGGAACTGCACGGCAGGCAAGAAAAAACAGATATAATACGAAGGGCCGTAGAGAAGGAAAAGGACTCGATCGTATTCTATCACGGCCTAAAGGAGTTCGTCCCTGCCGGGGCCGACAAGAACAAAATCGATGATATAATTAAAGAAGAAATGAGGCACATTGTGATCCTCGACCAATTGTTAAAACAAAATGAGTAGCATAATCGGTTTAGGAAAACACAGATGTTAGACCTGGAATCCCTGTATAAATTAAACTATCCAATGTGTATTATCTGCTCGAAGAAGGCCGGTAAATTCGACGGGTGTATTGTCAATACGGTATTTCAGATTGTGCCTGAACCGCCGATGGTTGCCGTCAGCGTTAATAACGAATGTCTGACTCATGAGTATATTACAGACAGCAGGGCTTTCACGATATCTGTTTTGGCGGAGCGCACACCGTTGGAATTTATCCGCAAATGGGGCTTCAAGTCCGGCAGAGATATAGACAAATTCGAGCAGGTAAAATACAAAACAGGCCTAACCGGCGTACCCATTGTGCTGGATAACGCGGCGAGTTTTATTGAAGCAGAAGTGGTCGAGACGATTGACGCCAAAACACACACGCTCTTCATCGGCAGAATCGTTGCCTGTGAAACGATCGACGAGCAAAAAATACCGATGACCTATACGTATTACCGCGATGTGAAAGGCGGCAAAACGCCGAGGACTGCGGCGACTTATATAGCAATGAAGAAACCAACAGAAACATTAAAACAAGGAGCTAACAACATGAAAAAGTACAAGTGTCTTATGTGCGGCTACATTTACGATCCGGCAGTTGGTGATCCCGAAAGTGACATCGAAGCAGGTACGTCTTTTGAAGCTTTGCCGGATGATTGGGTTTGTCCGGATTGCGGCGTGGGTAAAGACGAATTCGAGCCTGTCGAAGATTAACCGCTGCCGTATACCGGCGGTGTCCGCAACTTGACACCGTACAATAATAAGGCGATTTTTATGAAGGAAATCAAACCTTCGCTACAAAATGGAGATGAGTTGTGTGCAGAAACCGCGGCCGGGCCCGGCGCGTTCGTTGTCTTTGGAGCATCCGGCGACCTGACCCACAGAAAACTGCTGGTCAGCATGTTCAAACTCTTTGCCGAAAACCTGCTGAGCGACAAATTTTATCTTTTGGGATGCGGCCGGAAAAAATTCTCCGATGAAGATTTTCGCATAAAGACCGAGAAGTCTATACGGGACAGCTCCGACTTTTTATCTTCGAAACAATTAGATGATTTCGTTAGCAGGATGTATTACATAGACGGTGACTATGGCGATGCGAGCTTGTACGAACGTATTGCTTCGAGAGTCGCGGAGTTAAACCGAAAACACAATATCGACGGGAATCTCGTTCTTTACCTGGCAGTTCCTCCTTTCCTGTATACGACGATTGTCGAGCATCTCGGCTCGGCAGGGCTGACCTGCACAACAGCGGCCGGCACGGAGGAACGTGTTAAGCTGGTTGTCGAAAAACCTTTCGGCAGAGACCTCGGCAGCGCGGTGGATTTAAACAATTGTATAAGCCGCTGCTTCAAGGAATCTCAGATATATCGAATCGACCATTATCTGGGCAAGGAAACCGTCCAGAACATCCTGATGCTGCGTTTCGCCAATGCTATCTTCGAGCCGGTCTGGAATCGAAATTACATCGATAATGTCCAAATCACAATTGCCGAAACCGATGGAGTGCAGCACAGAGCGGGTTATTACGATACTTCAGGCGCTATTCGTGACATGTTCCAGAACCACATGCTTCAGATGGTAACTTTAGTGGCGATGGAACCGCCCATATCGTTCGAGGCGGACCGTATTCGTGACGAAAAAGTCAGACTGTTGCGGTCAATTCGGCCGTTCGATATTAAGAGACTGGACGAATTTTGGGTGCGGGGACAATATGGTCCCGGCTCAATCAATGGCAAAGAAGTCAAAGGCTATCTGGACGAAGACGGAGTCAGCCCGGATTCGAAAACGGAAACATTTATCGCGGCCAAACTGTACATTGACAACTGGAGATGGCAGGGAATTCCTTTTTATCTTCGTACCGGCAAGAGACTGGCGGTAAAAGATACGGAGATCGCGATTACTTTCAAGAAGCTGCCTTATTCGATGTTTTCTTCCATCGGACTTGAAGAGCTGCCTTCAAATGTCCTCGTACTTAAAATCCAGCCGGAAGAAGGAATATCGCTGAGGTTTCAGGCCAAAAGGCCCGGCTCGAAAATTTGTATGAGTACCCTCAATATGAACTTCAGTTACAAAAGCGTCTTTTTAGTTGACCTACCCGAGGCATACCAGAGATTGCTCCTTGACTGTATGGTCGGGGACCAGACGCTTTTTACACGACAGGATGATATCGAAATCTCCTGGAAGCTTTTGACGCCGTTGCTGCAGGCCTGCGAACAGGGTAACTCGGCGCCATTTATCTATCCCGCCGGCAGCGAGAGTTTCGCAGAAGCCGACGCTTTGATCGAAAACGACGGCCGGCAGTGGCGAAGACTTCTCGCAAAGTCGATGTACGATACTTATCAATGAAATCCGGAGAAACTCAAAATGTCCGACCAAAACACGAAAGGCCGAACATCCTATGACGTCTCAATCGTAAGGCCTCAGATGAATCATGACGATTTCAAGATGAGAGGCCGGAACATGGATCCGGCAAGACTTAAGGCCATCAAAAAAGGACTGCTGACTCTGCATACGCTGGAGCTTATGGCAACGACCATCTACAGGTTTCAAATCACAAGCGAAAATTGCCAGTTCAATCGCCAGTTGATAGCCGCCATGTGTAACGAGATGACGCATTACCAGGATTTTCAGGTCAAGCTCTATGAATTCGGCTTCAAACCCGGCGTCACCAGGCTGGCTTTCTGGTTTGCAGGTTTTGCATTCGGTTTTGGCTCACGGCTGTTAGGAAGAAAGACAATTCTCAAAACAGGGATCTGGGTCGAAACAGAAGCGGTCCGACATTATGCCGAGCTTCTTGATACCATCGACTGGGACGAAGATACGCGCAAGATAATTGAAAAAGACCAGGCCGATGAAAATGGTCATATCAACAAATGGAAAAAACTACTTGAAGTAAGCGGCGAGGAAAAGGACAAAACAGCATGAAAATTTCTCAGCAAGGAAGAAAAGTAGTTGTAATAGGAGCCGGTTTTGTCGGCACTACCTATGCTTATGCGTTGATGCATACCGGTCTTGCAGGGGAAATTATCTTGTTGGATCTTGATGAAAAGCGTGTCAAAGGGGAAGTCATGGACCTCAAACACGGTCTGTCATTCGTTCAGCCCGTGGAAATCCGGTCAGGGGATTACTCCGACTGTGCCGATGCAAACTTGATCGTTGTTACGGCCGGCGCTAAACAAGTCACGGGAGAATCCCGCCTCGAACTTATCCAGCGTAATGCCGATGTAGTCATAAGAATTTGCGATGAAATCAACAAATGGGATTCTAATGCGGTTCTCGTTATGGTGGCAAATCCCGTGGATGTATTGACTCAATTGGCCTTAGAGCGACTCGGTTGGCCCCGCGAACGTGTTATCGGCTCAGGAACAGTCCTTGACAGCGCCCGTTTTCGGTCGATGTTGAGCCAGCATTGCGGAGTTGATACGCGAAATGTACATGCCTACGTTCTTGGCGAGCACGGTGACAGTGAGGTTGCCGCCTGGAGTATTACGCACATCGGCGGTGTTTCCATGAAAGACTATTGCATTAGCTGTCAGAGCTGTGATCAGCAAAAGATGCATCCGGAAATAGCCCGGCTTGTTCGGGACTCGGCATATCACATTATCGATTATAAAGGATCGACGTATTATGCGATAGGACTTTCATTGGCGCGGATTTCGGGGGCGATCTTGCGAAATGAGCACAGCATATTAACGATCTCTATGCTACTGCAGGGTGAATATGATATCGATGGTGTTTGCCTCAGTGTACCGTGTATCGTTGGCAAAAATGGTGTGGAGCGGATTATAACGGCCCGGCTTGCTGAAGACGAACAGGCCGCTTTGAAAGTCTCGGCCAGGACAATTCGAAAGGTGTTTAACAATCTAAAATACGACTCTGCAGGAAATTAACGAAATTTACAGGACAATCAGTAACCATCAGCTATGAAAACGGGTATACTACAAAGAATATCGGTTAGACAATGATAATCTTGATACAGAAACATATAACTATTCTTAGGATGTGAAACAATGCCAGAATTTGGAAATCCATTTAGTGGACTTGCAGCAGACCGGAAGCTGACGGAGGCAGAATTGATTCGCGCCATTCGTTTCATGGTCGCCGCCGAATATGAAGCTGTTCAGCTATATATGCAACTGGCGGAATCAACCGACAATAAATTGGTCGTGGAGGTACTAAAGGATATCGCCGACGAAGAGCGCGTACATGCCGGCGAATTTTTGCGAGTGCTGCACGAACTGGCTCCGGACGAACAGAAACTATATGATGAAGGCTCTGAAGAAGTACAGGAGATGATAGATTAGCAGGGTAAGGGCACAAGTAAAGCACTTAGCGTGCCCGCAATCACGTATAGACGTTGCATTTTAAAGTCTCGGATTTTCTAAAAGTTCTTAAGCGATATGTAGTTCAGATAAGCAATTGCACAATCGCTGCAATGGGATTGTCAAAAGTGCAGGCGAAGGAGTAGTGAAAAACAATGGAGATTGAAAACGTATTGTTCGCTTTTGGATTGACGCTATTCGCAGGCCTTTCAACCGGGTTCGGGAGCGTTTTGGCGTTTTTTGCCAGGCGTACGAACACCAGGTTTCTTTCCGTAGCTCTCGGCTTTTCCGCCGGGGTGATGATTTATGTATCGTTTGTAGAAATATTTCCCAAGGCAAAAGACTCTCTCGTCGCCGAATTCGGCCTGGTCGCAGGTTATTGGGTAACCGTTCTGGCATTTTTTGCCGGAATTGCTTTTATCGCCATTATCGACAAGCTGGTGCCCTCGTTCGAAAACCCTCACGAAGTTCACAGGGCCGAGGAAATGGACCTCCCGGAAAGGGCGGCCAAATTCAAGAAGCTTTACCGGATGGGCCTGTTCACGGCGTTGGCGATTGCCATCCACAATTTCCCGGAAGGGCTCGCTACTTTTATCAGCGCACTGAGAGATCCGAAACTCGGTATCGCGATTGCCGCTGCCATAGCGATACATAATGTTCCCGAGGGCATCGCCGTTTCAATCCCCATATTCTATGCGACAGGCAGCAGAAACAAGGCTTTTGTCTATTCGTTTCTCTCCGGATTAGCCGAGCCGGTCGGGGCGCTGGTTGGCTACGCGATTATTTCTTCGTTCATTAACGACATCATATTCGGCATTATCTTCGCAGCAGTGGCGGGAATCATGGTCTTTATCTCGCTCGACGAGCTGCTGCCGACCGCCGGTGAATACGGTGAACATCATATGGCGGCCTACGGATTAGTCGCCGGTATGATGGTTATGGCTGTGAGTTTGCTTATGTTCGTATAAACAGCCGGACAATTTTAATCGACAATACAAAAAGATAAATATTAGGAAAGGGAACTCAAGTGCTACAGGACGGAGATAAAGGAGTTATAATTCAACGAGACAAACAAACCTATGCCGTAGCGCCGCATATCCCATGCGGAGTTATCAAGCCTCAGACACTTCGCAAACTCGCGGATGTAGCTGAAAAATACGGTGCACAGGCTCTTAAGATTACAAGTGCGGCCAGGATCGCTATCGTTGGCATTCAGGAGGAGGATGTCGAGAGCATCTGGTCGGAACTTGGGATGGCGCCCGGCGCCGCTGTTGGGCTATGCGTCAGAAGCGTCAAGGCCTGCCCGGGCACGACGTTTTGCAAGCGTGGCCAGCAGGACAGTCTGACGGTGGGTCTGGAGCTGGACAGGAAATATCACGGCACAGAACTGCCGGGAAAACTAAAGATCGGCGTCAGCGGCTGTCCGAATCAATGCGCCGAGACCTGCATCAAGGATATCGCGCTGGTGGGAACGCTCAAGGGCTGGAGAGTTCTGGCCGGAGGCAACGGCGGCGCCCGCCCGAGGCTTGCGCAGGAAGTAGCCAGGGACCTCTCGACCGAGCAGGCACTCGAAACAATCGACAAAATGGTCGAATTCTATAAAGCGAACGGAAAAAAACGTCAGAGACTCGGAGCGATGATGGAAAAAATGAGCATCGAAGAATTTAAGGCGGCAGCAATTAGTGAGTAAAAACACCGCTCAAATCAAAGTCGTTCTGGAAAAACTGTACGAAAGGTATAATCGCCGTGAATTGATAAGCCCCGATCCTCTGCAGTTTTTATATCGTTATTCCGACCCTGCCGATATTGAAATCACGGCGTTTCTGGCTTCCGCTCTGGCTTACGGCAGGGTGCAGCAGATTGAAAAGAGCTTGAACAATCTGCTCGGCCGGATGGGTGATAGCCCATCCGAGTTTGTAATAAATTTCGACAAAGACAAGAGACAAACGCTTAAGGATTTCAAGCATCGATTCACTACCGGCGACGATATATCTGATTTATTGACGCTGTTAAAGACGGCAATAAACCGGTGCGGGAGCATAGAGCGGTATTTTGCCCTGGGCTATAATCCCGGCGACAGAAATATTATTCCGGCACTATCCAGATTCTGCAATTCTCTTTTGGATATATATGCCGCCGGAGGCAGTCGGCAGCCAACCCGCGGACTGAAGTATCTGTTGGTAAGTCCCGCAGGGGGCAGCGCCTGTAAACGGCTCAATCTTTTTCTGCGATGGATGGTGCGCGACGACGATGTTGACACCGGGCTTTGGAAATCGATTGAAAAGGCGAAACTCATCGTACCTGTTGATGTGCATATGGGCAGGCTGTGCAAAATCCTGGGCCTGTATGACCGGAAAACGGTTTCTTTGTCGGCAGCAGCGGAAATAACGGAAAGTTTCGCCGAGATTGAGCCGGCCGATCCGGTCAAATACGATTTTGCGTTATCCAGGATCGGCATCCTTGAGAACTGTACCGGCAGGCGTCGCAAGGGCTGCGAATTCTGCGAACTGTTCGGGTTTTGCAGCCGGCGGTGATTTGGCTCCGGACATCCCGGTACTGATTTATACTACCTGTACTCTGGCAAATGATTGGGTTTCTGCTATAATATTCAACCTGTAGCGGCCAATTTCATAGTTGCGTTATATTAGCCGCTATTGTTCTGTAAACAACACCGATACGAATTAGAAGTATTCTATCATAGAAGTGGAGTATTTATGCGTGAGGCTAAAGAGAAGGTCAAAATGTTATTTCTATGTACGGGAAACGCGTGCAGAAGTCAGATGGCAGAAGGATGGGTCAGGCACCTGAAGTCTGACGTGATCGAGGCCTACTCCGGCGGAGTCT
>Ga0307380_10007793_pt1 | contig 13834 bp, 12 predicted proteins | sample UN3MG_FD_202239 | JGI IMG/M metagenome (GOLD analysis project Ga0307380, IMG submission 202239) | Soil microbial communities from Risofladan, Vaasa, Finland - UN-3 | ecosystem: Environmental > Terrestrial > Soil > Coastal area > Acid sulfate soil | place: Finland: Risofladan, Vaasa | collected... | reverse complement strand
CTTATCGTTTTCCACTTCACAGATAGGCTCTTCGGCTTTTACTTTGTCCCCTACTTTTTTATTCCATTTAATAATAAGACAGGATTCAACAGATTGTCCTTGTTTGGGCATAAGTACTGCTATAGCCATATATAAGACACCTCCTACTATATATTACTACTATACTATACCGCGTCAATTCGCTAAATAAATTATTATAAAAAATCAAATTATTTTTTTTGAAATAAAACAAAAATTTAAATACTAAATAGTTTGTTATAAATATCCAAAAATTCATTATACTGTTTACGATAATAATCTGAAGGGTTTGAAATATAGGACTTCTTAACCTTTACAATTTTACTAACGGCTTCATTAATGTCCTTAAAGTATCCCAGTTGAACTGCAGCAATAATCGCTGCGCCTAGTGGAGCTGCTTCCCTGAAATCGGTTATCACAATTTCTTTTCAAGTATAGCTGCTTTCATCTGGCACCATACTTTACTGTTTGCCCAACCGCCGGTGGAAATGATTTTTTCAGAAGAAATGTTTAATTATTTCATATAATCCAGATTTCTTTAACTCCTCTTATCCTTCGGATTACTCTTAAACTTAGAGCCTCTTTTATGAGGCTCAAGCCTTTTCCTTAAAGCTTCCCGGGTCTTTACAGTTACGTGTAAACAGAAGGCTTGCTTAACCTACAGAGCACATCATTTTCCTCAACTGATATAGGTCCAAGACCCATCTTCCAATGCCTCATACGGATTATTCCATGCAAGACAAATCTGTCAAGAGAAAACTAAAGTAATTATAGCAAAAAACAGACCAATACACTTCAGGGAAAATTGTGAACCATGTCCATATAGGGTTTTAATCAATGCGGATTTACATGCACGTGTAATGTTTCTCATCCTTAACATCACTCATAATATGAATCGTGTTGTCTCTTAAGTTTACAGCTTTAAAAAACTTGGTTTAATGAAAGGTTCCAATAAACAATTATTAGGTAGGGTTGTTTTCGAACGATTCTATTTCTTAAAAAGCTAGTGCTTTAGAAGGATTTTCCACCATCATTGTATGAATCATTTCTTCTGTTCCTCCTTTTTTTCTGAAGATAGAAAGGAATTTTTTGATTAAGTAATCATATCCTCTACCACCAAAGTAGTGGAAATGACTGTTGTGACATATATCAAGAGATAGCATAATTTTGTTAAGGTAGCCTTTTTCAATTAAAGCTATTATATTATTGACTCTTTGTTCCTCAGTCATAGGCACTAATGGTGGTGTAAAACCAATATGGTCAATCTCAAGCCATACACCAGTTTCCGCTATCGGTAAGTAGCGTTGGATACTGAAGTTATCACCCAGATGGCCAATAATGACCCGGGTCATATCTACGTTTTCTTTTTTAAAAATCTCAATTTGCTCCAGAGCTAATTCACCGAAATGAGTGGTATGGGTAGTTATAGCTGCTCCAATTTCTTTTTGGGCAATACTGCAAGCCCGGAATACCCTTTCTTCAGCTGGAGATATGTAATTTCTATAAGTACCAATTTCTCCGATAATGCCGGGCTTAATGCCAGTTCCATCAATTCCTTCCTTAAACTCCTTTATAATCATTCTTGCTAAAGTATCTACGCTTCTTTCCCAGATATAATCTGGATAATGATTTTGAAGATACCAGCCACTTCCGAGAATGACATTGACGCCACTGGCCTCAGATATTCTTTTAACCCCCTCTGGATTGCGACCAAGACCAATATTAGTGACATCTGCGATTGATTTTCCCCCAGCATCTCTGTAATATTTAAGTTCATTGATAACCAGATTCTCCTCACAAACTACCCGATCTGCAATATAAATATTTCTATCTGGATTACCTGGCTCTCCGTGGTAATCAACTAAGGTGTGTTCATGGGGCTGGGTGAAACCCAACTCGCTAGGAGAAATCGGTCCACATACAGTTTGTATTTCCTTAGACATATAAAACCTCCCTAATTAGACTTTTATTGTTAAAAATAATTTGAGTTTCTCATCTAAAATTATATCTCTCATCAGTAACTTACCTATTTTCCCATAAAATAATTAGGAATAAACGTCGCTGTAGCCGGAAAGTATGTAACGAGGAGCAATACCCCGATATTAATAATAAAAAAAGGTATCATAGCCTTAGAAATCTTTTCTATTGATAACTTGCTGATACCGGAAGCAATAAACAAGCATTGTCCAACGGGAGGCGTTGTAAGCCCTATAATTAGATTAAGACAGAGAAAAATTCCTATATGCACTGGATTCATACCCATATTGGTCAAAATAGGCAAGAAAATAGGAGTTAATATCATTACAGATGGCGTAGGGTCCATAAAGGTTCCGACAAAAAGTAGAAAAGCATTTAACAAAAGGAGGAGTAAAATCCTATTTTTAGTAATGGAAAAAAGAAGTACACCTATCTGATTGGGCACCCTTTCAGCAGTCAATATCCAGGCAAATAGTGTGCCAGTGCTCAGTATCAAAGCTATAGACCCAGTTAGTTTTGCTGCGCTATATAGTAACCGGGGGATATCCTTAGGGCTTAATCCTTTAAATAACAAGCCTATAACTAAAGCGTAAACAACTGATATACATGCGGCTTCTGTAATAGTAAAAATACCAAAGACGATTCCACCAATGATGATAATGGGCATCCCTAAAGCAGGAGCTCCTTCAAGTAAGAATTTCATCGACTGCTTAAAAGAGAGAATTTCTCCCTCGGGAAACTTTCCCCTAAATTTTTTACTTTTACCAATGAAAAAAATTAACACCATCTGAGCTACACCAAGTAAAATTCCTGGAATGACACCACCCAAAAAGAGTGCTCCTATCGAAACTTGTGCTACCATAGCGTAAATAACGAATAAAAAACTGGGTGGAATTATAGGTCCTATAGTAGAAGAAGCAACGACAACTGCTGTAGAAAAATCTGGCTCGTACCCATCTTTTATCATAGCAGGGATAAGTGCTGATCCAATGGCTGCTACCTCAACAGAAGCCATGCCTTGGACTCCCCCGAAAAGCATACTCACCATAACAGTCACATAGGCCAATCCTCCTCTAAAGCGACCCACTAAAGCCTTGGCTACATTGATTAATCGCCCAGTAATACCACCAGTATTCATAATTTCTCCAGCCAAAATAAATAAAGGTAAGCATAGAAAGTTAGAATTTTCCAAAGCAATAACCATCTTCTGTGGTATGATTGTCAAAGTAATAGGGTTAAAAAGTAGGTATACCAGTGATGAGATGCCCAGAGTAAAAATAATGGGCACCCCTATGACCAACAGTATAATAAAAGTCACAAAAAGAAGTAGTATCATTTAAGTTAAACTCCTTTTTTGGTTTTCGTCTATTAAGCAAATTTCTTTAAAGGTAGAATGTATGTGTATGAGAGAATAAAAAATCATCAAGATACCTGCCACGGTGAAGGACAAAGAAACCCAGCCCATAGGAATATAAAGGATTGGGCTGTATTGATGCATAGAGATGTTGATAATAGAAAAGTTGAAATAGATGCCTATAACTAAAAAAACTATGAGTAAGACATCTACTGTTACACTACACCAAAGGGAAATCCTTTTGGGAAGTCTATCTACTAAAGAATTGAGAGCGACAATTTCGCCTTGGCGAAGTCCCATACTGCAACCTATAAAGATCATCCATATCATCAAGTAAGTTGTAATTTCTTGGGACCACGAAATTGGGAAATTGAAAACATAACGAGATACTACCTGAGCGAATATCAATATAACTATTATCGCCAGAGCAAAAACTATAAAAACTGCAGAAATTTTATAAATAAAATCACTAATTTTATGGATAATTATTTCCTTCTTTCTAATTCCAGAGGGGTAGATACCCCTCTGGAATTATAGTCATTGAGAATGCTAATAGGTTATTCTACAGCCTTTACCCCATCAATATATTCTTTTGCTTTTGGATAATCTTTCAAAAAATCATCATAGACGCTCTTTACAGCTTCACGGAAGGGATCTAAGTTATCTACTCTATGGTAGTATTTGAAACCAGTAACAATCGCTTCTTTCAACACCTCTAAATTATCTTTATAACCTATTCGAATAGCTTTTTCGAAGTTTACCTCGAAAACCTCTCGAACTATCTCTTGGTAATCCTTGGGCAATTTATCAAAAGCTACTTTACTTATTGATGTACACTCAATAGATATAAACAAAGGTAATTCAGTAAAATACGGGGTTACCTCATAAATACTAAGGTTACGAAAAGCTAAAGCATCATTATACTGTCCATCTACAACCTTTGTGCGAAGAGCGTTATAAATCTCTGGAAAAGGCATGGGAGTCGGAATAGCTCCTAAAGCCTTCATAGTAGCTATATGTATAGGTTGCTCCATAGTTCTCATTTTAAGACCTTTAAAATCAGCAGGCTTTTCAATGAGTTTGCTACGGAGAGTTGGTAGCCGGTAACCAAGGGTACCAAGTCCCATAAGGTAAAAACCATATTCCTCAGATTTTAGAGCTAACTTTCGGAAGGTAGCACTGTGTACAAATCTATAAAAGTGTTCTTCATCGTTAAATAGAAAGGGGAGATTTAAAAAACTGAACTCTGGAATGAAAAGACCTACAATCGCTTCAGTATGAGCCATAACTTCTACAGAACCAAGCTGAAGGCTTTGCATAACATCTCTTTCTCCACCCAACACAGCTGCGGGATATATTACAAGTTTAAGCCCCCCATTGGTTTTCTCAAAAATGGGATCGCAAATGTATTCTTGAACAGCATTTGTCAGAGGTGCCCCTTCTATCTCGACCATGTGATACTTCCAAACAATTTGTTCTCCACCCACAGCATAAGCTACCGAGGTAAACAGAAAAGCTACGAGAGATAAAACAATAATAAGTTTTATACCTCTTCTCATTTTATTTTCCTCCTTAAATTAATATAGTTCATTTTTCTGTGAAAACTCTCAAAGAGAGAAACTAATTTTCGACGCTTTTTGAGAAAGTTTCCTCTTATCCAAGCTAACACAAGCTAACAGAACAGGTTCTACTATCTCTCCTCACCTCCTTTCTAACTTTATTTATCTCTCCTCACCTCCTTTCTAACTTTATTTTTAATTTTTAGCTTTTTTCCTTTGAAAAAACTTTTTACTGAAATTGACCAAAAGCAACACAATTATGAAAATAATTACAGTAGGATAAATTTCGTGCAGTCCCCAAGGCCGATTTAAGATTAACACCCAGGATATGGTTGTTACAAAACCAGCCAAAATAGCACAGAATACTCCCTCGGGGGAAGTAATCCAACTCCGATGTGAACCAAAAATAAAAGCGAAGAATAAAGCTATGGCTAATCCATCACGCACCGTAAAAGCAAACATAGAAGTTTGTAGGATATGAATAATAGTGAAAGAGGCAATGGTACAGGAGAATCCAAGTAAAATAACCATTAATCGTGATAATAGATATGTTTTTTGTTCTGAAAGCCCCTTAATTACGACTGGTACGATATCTCTCATTACAATCTGAGTTAACGCAAATAAAACTGGACCAGTGGTAGATAACATTAACGCCCAAAGAGATAGAAACACAACTATACTGAGAGCAGGGGGGAAAGTAAGAACAACTGCAGGAATAGCTTGTATGCTATTAGGTAACCCTGATCCATAGATTAATCGAGATGCCATTCCTAAAATTGCACATAAAAAGCCTACTGGAATAAAAAATGCTCCCGCAAAAAGTGTCGCTTTTCTCGCTGCCTCGGGAGTCTTGGCTCCAAAAATCCCCATCAAACCTGCCTGGCCCACAAAAGCACTTAGAAATCCGATAATAATAAAAGCAAAAAAATTAGAGGTTCCTATATAAAAGGGATCAAGAAATCTTTCAGGAAGGTGTAAAGAAAAAGCCTTCCAGCCACCTGACCTTTGCAAAGTAAAAACTGTTCCGGCAACCAATCCTACATAAATCACTACTACATTTAAAACATTCGTAAAACCAATTGACCATATCCCACCACTAAGTAAAATTAGAAGCGTTACTGCTACTGTTATCACAATTCCCCAGCTTAGTGATAAGTTGGTAAGTTGAGCAATAATTGCTCCCCCGCCTACAAACTGCACCGAAGTGACAATAAAATAAGCACTAGCTAGTACAATCGAAGATAATATCCTTACTTTGGAATCAAACAAAGTACCCATTACTTCTGAAATAGTTATACACTTAAAAGATCTTAGTTTTATAGAAAAAACCAGGGCTAAAACTATTAGACCTGCCCCTAAACCGATATTATACGAAATCCCTCCAATTCCCTTTTCATATGCCGTCTGTCCCACTCCTATGGAGGTTGTTGCTCCAAGCCAATCACCCAATATCACACAACCAGCAAATATCCAAGGAATGTTCCATCCACCAATTAAATAATCAGTCACATTTTTAGTTCTTTTTGCCCCTTTTTTAGCAAGAGCAAGTAATATAATTGTGTATCCAATAACTGAAATAAGTTGTAGCCAATTTATTCTATTTTCCATGCTGTCTTTCCTCCCGGTAAATTTTTAGAGACAAATTCAAAGGGCCATAAGTTTACCTTATAAATTTACCAAGCTGTATATCCGCCATCAATCACCAAATTACTCCCTGTGATGTAAGATGAAGCGTCGGAGGCTAAAAAAACTGCTGCTCCAACTATTTCATTAGTTTCTCCATATCTTTTAAATGGTACTGTATCAAGTAATATTTTGTAAAGTTTCTGGTCACTTCTTGTTTTCGCAGTCATCGGTGTCTTCATATAACCAGGGCTAATACAATTAACATTAATGTTATGTTTTGCCCATTCAACTGCTAACGCTTTAGTTAATAAAATAACTCCAGCTTTAGAAGCACAATAAGCAGCCAGCCCTATTAAATCCTTATTAGCAACACTCCCAGATACAGAAGCAATATTAATAATCTTTCCCTTTTTTTGCTCAATCATTTTTCTTCCAACACACTGAACACATAAAAAAGTTCCCTTTAAATTAACCTTTATAACTTCATCCCACTCCTTTTCATCCATTTTCTCTACCGGGATACGTCTTACAATGCCGGCACTATTTATCAAAATGTCAACTTTACCAAATTCATTTATAACTTTTTCTGTCATTTTATTTACTTCTTCTGAATTTGTAACATCAACCTTAATTGGAAAACCCTTTTGTTTTAATTCCCTAATAGTTTCTTCCGCGGAGCTCACATTTATATCCGCAGCTACTATATTTGCTCCAGCTTTAGCTAAAGCAATTGCCATAGCTTTTCCTAATCCTGAACCTGCTCCTGTGACAATAGCTACTTTATCTTTTAAATTAAATAACGAGTCCAACTTTTTCTCTCCTTTGGTGTGTATAGTGATTTTAAACCTATATCTTTGTCTGATAAATTCTTTTTGAAAAAACTTTATAAAATTTTCAGCTCATTTAGTTTTTCTTGCCGGGGTATCCCCTTTTCAGTCCAACCCCTGTATTCATAATATTCAGTAAGCATTTTATCCAAAGGAGGAAGATTACTAAGTGATCCCCCTTCTTTTCTTCGATTAGTAAGTATTCTATGAGGTAGGGTATCATCCTTTATGGATATTCCACAGTTAACATTGTAAAGTCTTTTTAGATTAAAAATTCTCTCACCTGTTTTCATAAATTCTTCAAGATTCACATGCCATCCTGTAACTAAATTTAGCCATTCAATTAAATGGTGAATTCTTACTCCTCCAAATAGATTAAACTTACATATTGATAGAGAATCAAACATACACATTAAATCCTGTAGTTTTGCTACAAACTCACCCTTTCCTTTTTGAGCAAAGCGATCTTGAACTTCAGGGTAACCTAACTCAGGTACAACTACATTTCTTTCAAATATATGAGTAAAACCTTGTACATGGCAGGCACCTCTATTTGAAGTAGCATAACCTAAAGCTACACTATTGTACGCTCGAGGATCGTGACCAGGAAATGCTAAACCTTTGGTATGGATAGCAAATTCAGGAGCAAGTCCACCTATCTCTTTTGAGGCTTTAGGTAAACCTTGTCCTAATAACTTACCTAATCCCTTAGCTTCACCAATCATATGAACCATCTCTACTAAAGCCTCAGAATTCCCCCAATTAAGCGAAATTCCTCCTGTATCTTTCTTAGTGATTAATCCATTTTCATAACATTCCATCGCAAAAGCGACAGCTCCTCCTGCTTCAATAGTGTCTATTCCATATCTGTTGCATAATTCATTAGCCTTAGCAATTGCTTCTAAGTCATCCACTAAACAAGAAGCTCCCATCGATGCCAATGTTTCATACTCTGGTCCTGCTCCTTCTACTTCAGCAAAAGGGCCTTGGGTAATTTTTATCTTTCTTCCACATCCAATTGGACACCCAGCACAGTGAAATCGACCAGTCAAAATAGTCTCCTTCATTCTTTCCCCACTAATTTTCTTAGCTCCTTCTTCCCACTTGCCTTCTCGCCAGTTTTTAATGGGGAGAGTTCCTAATTCCTCGCAGGGTATCACTATCTGAGCAGTTCCAAGATAGCTTAACCCTTGAGTTTTTTCTTTTAGAGAAGGGAATATTTTTTTTAAAGAATTCTTAAGTTCTTTTTCTTGGAAAACCTTTGGCCCTCCTGCTCCTTTTACAACAATTGCTTTCAACTTTTTAGAACCAGCAACAGCCCCTAAGCCACATCTTGCCGCTACCCGGGCATCTTTACCGTTGGTGAAGATACCCGAAATCCTTATTAGTTTTTCTCCAGCTGGGCCAATACAACTAACTACGGCGCCCTCGTCTGTTTCCTTTCTAATAAGTTCATCTGTTTGATAAGTGTCTTTTCCCCAAAGATGAGTTGCTTCTTTTAACTCTACTTCATTATTATGAACCCACAAATAAACAGCTTTCTCTGATTTCCCTGTGACTACTATTCCGTCGTAACCTGCTCTTTTTAATTCTCTTCCCCATGTTCCTCCTATGCTGGCCTCACCCCAGATCCCGGTAAGAGGTGATTTAGCTATAATACTATGTCTACCTCCAGGAACAGGAGTTCCAGTTAGAGGACCTGTCATGAAAATAAGGATGTTATCTGGACCTAAGGGATCTACATCAGAGAAAGTTTTTTCATAAAGGATCTTAGCTCCTAAGCCACTTCCTCCAATATATTTCCGAACTTCGCTTTCATTTAAATCTTTTCTTTGTGTTTTCTTATTAGTTAAATCTACCTCAAGAATTTTTCCCATATAACCGCCTTGCATTATCTCTCTCCTTTCCTTATTTTCAGAGGATTACAGAACATTCGGAGCGTAAATATTAAAGATCGGAAAGCCAAGTCTTATCCTGGTATGCTTTCTCCCATGCATCATGAAAATGCTTCATATAGAAATCGGTCATTGGACTTTCAAAAAGAAGTTTTAGATAAACATAGTCCATGGTGCAAATGTCAGCACCGGCTAAAGCAGCTTCTACTGTTTGCTGTGGAGAACGAACACAGTCAATAATCAAAGTATTAAAATTGTAATTTTGAACTATTTGTTTCACCTGTTGGGTAAGATTGATGGGAATATCATGCCTACTGGCATAAGGTCCTGTAAAAAGCGAGATATAGTTTGTTCCGGCTCTGCAAGCTAAAATTGCTTGAGCCACACTGAACACAACAGTTGTATTTACTTTGATTCCTTCACCAGTAAGAATTCTTATTGCTTTTATTCCTTCAACATTCATGGGAATTTTTACTAAAGTATTCTTATGTAGGGAATCAATAATCTTAGCTTCTTTAACCATATCTTCTGCTGCAGTGCTCCTCACTTGAGCACATACAGGACCATCTACAATCTCACAAATTTTGATGAGATTTTCTTTGTAATTCCTTCCCATTTTCGCAGTATTACTTGGGTTGGTAGTGACACCATCCACTATGCCCAAGCTATAAGCTTCTCTGATTTCTTCAGCATCAGCAGAATTTATAAAAAGTTTCATAATCAACCTCCTCGTATAACACGACTTATTTAGTTTTTACTGTTTCTCCTACTATATTTTTATACCTATCATAAACAAAGTCAAAGTAACTTGGCATAATAACATTCCTTTTCTTCTTAAAGGTTTCAACAACCTCATCTAAATTGTTTACAACTTTATTAAAAGCTTCTGCATAATATTCCATTAGTTCTTTACCATTAGGTGCCCTTACATGTCCAATCATGAAACTTTCCTCAAGTACTTTAATAGTCTCAGGATAATCGTTAATATTATAACGGATATTCTTCCGTGCATAAGGACAATTCCAAGGACATCCTTTTCCATATCCTTTTTTAGTTTGAAATATTGTCTGCCCGGGTACTGGCAGAGATTGATATTCAAAAGTCGTGACTCCTTCTTTGCTTAAAGCAAATTGAATAGCACGACGCAATTCTCCCGAAGATATATCTGTTATCCCCAATTTTTTCGCGTCAATACGAACTCTATACATGTAATAAGTATGGGTTCGTTCTTTTGGAACATAAGGGGGTATAACCCCCGGTATCTTCCTAAGTTGCTCGGATAAATAATCTGCATTCTCTTGACTGACCCGGATAACCTCGTTTAAACGAAGAAGCTGGCGTCGAGCAAGAGTTGAACAATACTCCGGCAAGCGGTAATTCCAACCAAGATCATAAGCATTGTATGGCCGAACTTCACCAGGTACAAGCCGTTCACCAAAAATTCTAAATACAGAAGCTTTATCTCGAACCTCTTTAGAATTGGTTGTGATTATCCCTCCTTCGCCTGCTGGAAGATTTTTAGTGGCCTGTAAACTAAAAGCAGCACCAATAGTAAGATTTCCAGTCTTCTTTCCTTTATAAAGCGCTCCATGAGCCTGACAAGCATCTTCTATTACAGGAATATTATATTTAGCTGCAATTTTGTTAATTTCGTCATAGTCCGCCGCTAGCCCATGCATATCTACTGCCATGATAGCCTTAGTTTTCTTTGTAATAGCTGCTTCAATTTTTTGGGGATCCATATTATAAGTCGTTGGATCAATATCAACAAATATAGGTATAGCATTTTGGTGTAATACGCTTGTAGCTGATGCAACAAATGTATATGCAGGAATGATAACTTCGTCTCCTGGTTCTACCCCGATACCTGCGATAAGACTGTGAAGAGCCGCAGTCCCACTATTAGTAACTAAACAATACTTAGTCCCGCAATACTCAGCCCATTCATCTTCAAAAGCTGCTCCTTCTGGTTGGTAAGCACCACCCCATGGTCCCCTTCTTAGGGTAGTTGCAACGGCTTCAATATCTTGTTCAGTGACAATTGGCCAAGGTCTTTTTAACTCCTCGGGGACAACAGGTTTTCCCCCCCCCATGGCAAGTCTTGTTTCCATATTAAATATCTCCTCCTCAACATATAATATTAATCTTAGCTATTTCATAAGCTAATCTTATTTATCCGGGAACATTCCTTCGGGCATAAGTCGATCCTCCTCTTTAGGCCTTCTTGAGATTTCTAAAACAAACCCCAGGGCTTTCTCAGTATCAAGGTAAGCAAATTTCCCGCTTTTCCAGAAGGTGCCACTTTGAATAACATTAATCCCGGATTGTGCAAGAGTATTTATACTTTCTTCAATATCATCAACGGCACAACCGATGTGATGTAATCCCTCACCTTTTTCCCTCAGATAATCCCAGTAAATGTTGTCTCCTTTAATGGGTTGGATAAGCTCAATTTGAAATGGTCCAAACATCGTTAAGGCGATTTTTATAGTAAAGTCTTTCCGTTCTCCTCGAACACGCATATCCTGAACAGGTCCCGGTTTAAAAGTGTATATTGACCACGGACCAATTCCGTAGTTTTTCCAGTACGATTCCACGCCTTTGTGTAGGTCTTTAACCAAAACCCCAATTTGATATGGTTTCCCAAAAGCTTCTATTGGTTTCACTTTTTCCCTCTCGCTTCCTCTTGGTTTTATTTCAATTCCTTATGATTCAAGCTGGATATATATAATAGCGTCTTGGCAAAATTTCTTCTAAGGGAATAACTCATTTTTGAGGATAGCTACAGGCCATTGTAACAGCCTCTTGTAGCAGTCCATAAATAAAAGATCAAACTTTTGTTCAATTTCTTCAAATAAAGCACTATAAATTTTAAGAGTCTTATCAAAGGTTTAAACCTTCTAAGGTTCTTTATAAGGAGCAGTAGAATTGCGTATTACAATTTCTGTATCTAAAATAACTTTAATTCCTGTGCTTACTTCGCCTTCAATTTGTCTAAGTAATAAGTTTGCTGCCTCTTTACCCATTTTGTGAGCAGGTTCTACAACAGTGGTTAAAGGCGGGGTAACGAGAGAAGCTATGGGAATATCATCCCAGCCTATAACAGAAATATCTCCTGGAACATTCAAACCGTTTTCCTGTATCTCTTTTAAAACACCTATGGCCATCAAGTCAGTACTTGCAAATATAGCACTAGGAAAAGGTCTCTTCTTCAACAATTCCTTAGTGGCCATCCTTCCACCTCTGATAGTCATATCCCCCTCTTTCATTAACTCTTCATTCAACCTCGCGCCGGATTGAATTAAAGCCTTTTTATACCCTTTAAGTCTCTCTTGAAATTTTTTTACTTTTAAGGACCCCGCTATAAAAGCTATGTTTTTATGGCCAAGATTAAGGCAGTATTTAGTAGCGTTGAAACTTGCAAGCTCATTATCAATCGCAACCACGCTAGTAGATTCTCCTTCTATTTCTCTGTCGACAAGAACTATTGGGATCCCTTTCTTATACATGTCCTTTATATGCTTTATATATCTGCCTTCTTGTAAACTCTCGGTAGACCCACAGTAAATTACCCCACTAACCAATTGACTTTTAAATATTTCAAAATATAAAGCCTCTCTTTCAGCTTCCTCAGCGCTATTACACAAGACCACAAGATACTTATTATTAAAGGCTACTTCTTCCACTCCATGAACTATTTCTACGAAGAAGGGATTCGTCATAATGGGTAATATAACACCAATTATCTGAGCAGCCTTTTTTCTTAGACTTCTTGCGATAACACTTGGTACATAATCTAGTTTTTCAATAGCCTCCAGCACCCTTTTTTCGGTACCCTTAGAAACATTTTTCTTATTAGTAAGCACCCGAGAAACAGTACTTACTGCCACTCCGGATAGTTTTGCAACATCCCGTATGACGATCTTCTTCCTTTGACCTTCCATTAAAGACACCTTTTGTATAAAATCGATATCATAATATCGATTTACATTATACTATAAATTTTTTTATTGTCAAGCCCCAGTCTTATCCAATGCAAGATGAGCCTGAAAGAAAGAGTCATGCTGCTAATATTTTATCAAATAATTTATCTCTTTCCAACTGTACTTTTTTAGCCATCTCATTATCTGTATATCTTCTTGCTGTTTTATCTAACATTTCAAAGGTTACACCTTCTTTTAGATATACCCGGGCACCAAGTAGGCTCCTTAATTTCTCATAGGGAGTCATATAATCCTGATATCTATATTTCTTCTTTATCTTTCCTTTTTTATCCTTTACTTCAATGGGAAAGGCACAGGGACGGTGAAAATTCAAATACTCATTAAAACAGTCAAAATAAAACTCATTTATCCCTTTAGCATGTTTCTGCCCTATATGACCATATCCCATCCATTTCCTTAACACCCAGCCATTTTTCGTTTCCGCCAGGGCATTATCATTGGTATGTCTGGCCTGCTTTTGGTCAGTTTTATCAATAGATTATTCAACATCTCCGCTACTTTGCTGTTGATGTATTCTGAACCATTGTCGGCATGAAAATTCATAATCCGGTAAGGATAACTAGCGATTATCTTT
>Ga0307380_10007791_pt1 | contig 13836 bp, 10 predicted proteins | sample UN3MG_FD_202239 | JGI IMG/M metagenome (GOLD analysis project Ga0307380, IMG submission 202239) | Soil microbial communities from Risofladan, Vaasa, Finland - UN-3 | ecosystem: Environmental > Terrestrial > Soil > Coastal area > Acid sulfate soil | place: Finland: Risofladan, Vaasa | collected... | reverse complement strand
TTTTAACGTAAATGATGGACCATTTCATTTATTAATCATTTTTGATGGAAAAGCTTTTATTGAATTCACTCAAACACCAATAATTTTAGATAATTTACAAGCTGAGAATAAAACTCCACCAATTGTTGCAATCTATATTCATAATTACAGTGGGGTTAGTAGAGGGAAAGATTTACTATGTTATCCACAATTTTCTGATTTCATTGTTAAAGAGTTAGTACCATGGGCTCAAGAGAATTATAATGTTAGCTCTAATCCCGCACATTCAGTATTAGTTGGCAGTAGTTCTGGAGGATTAGCAGCTTCATTTATAGGATTCAAACACCCTGAAACATTCAGAAATGTTCTTTCACAATCAGGATGGTATGAATGGTATCCTGGTTATGAATGGTTTCAATATTCAGTAAGATTTTTTGGAGAAGATTATGTAAAATGGTGGAGTACTGATGATGAAAATCAACCAGAATGGCTAACTCATCAGTTTGTCATGAATGAAAGATTACCACTTAAATTTTATTTAAATGTAGGAAATCTTGAAACGAGAGCTATTCATCCTGCTCACAATTTCCACAAAATTTTACAGGAAAAAAGATATACATATTTCTATGAAGAGTATCCCGGAGGACACGAATACATCGCTTGGCGAGAACATTTACCTGAAGGTTTAATATATCTTATCGGAATTCAATAATATTTTTATCAACATAAATATTTTAGAATGCGTCGAATTAGAATTAAGCTTGAAGATACCGAAAATGATAAATGATAAATCAGATGTGGATGATAGTTCTGAAAAAATAATAAATACTGGTTGTTGTCATGACTGTGGAGGACGTTGTGTCCTTAAGGCTCATGTAAAGAATGGAAAGATTACGCGGATCGAAACAGATAATAATAAAGAACCCCAATTAAGGGCTTGTGTAAGAGGAAGAGCATACAGACAACGCGTATATTCTGATGAAAGGCTTAAATATCCTCTGCGACGCGTTGGAGAACGTGGCGAAGGTAAATTCGAAAGAATCTCATGGGAAGAGGCTTTAAACCATGTAACTTCTAAGATTTTAGAAATAAAAGAAAAGTATGGAAATTCGGCAATATTATTAGTTCCGGGGGGGGGAAATCAAGGAATGCTCCATGGAATTACACCAGTTGGCATGATGCTAAACCAAATTGGGGGTTATACTCGCATGTGGGGGGCACCTTCATATGAAGGGGCTCTCTTTGCTTCAATGGCAACATATGGGACTATGATGACGGGAAATGCTCGTGATGATTTACTCAATTCTAATTTAATAATAATGTGGGGTTGGAATCCTGCCAATACAGTTTGGGATCCTGGAACAAGTCTATGGTTAGCTAGAGCTCGAGAAAAAGGAACTAAAATAATAGCTCTCGATCCTATTTTTACGGATTCAGCTGCAATTTTAGCAGATGATTGGATCCCCATCCGTCCGGGTACGGATACTGCAATGTTACTAGCAATGGCTAATGTAATAATAACTGAAAATCTCCAGGACCAACGATTTATCGAAAAATTTACTGTAGGATTTGATCTTTACAAAGATTATGTACTTGGTCGTGACGACGGACAACCAAAAACACCTGAATGGGCAGAAGAGATTACAACTGTGCCAGAAAAAACAATAATAAAGCTAGCTCGTGATTATGCCACAAGTAAACCAGCAGCCCTTATAGCAGGGTGGGGTCCTGCGAGAACTGCGTTTGGTGAACAATTTTCGAGAGCCGCTAATGTTTTATGCACAATTACCGGTAATATTGGAATTAATGGAGGTTATGCCTCTGGTTTTATGAGGGCATATTCTAGCCGAGAGAGTGTTGTTTCAGTAGGTAAAAAGAAAGAAGGTCCTATTAAACAAACTGACGAAACATTAAAACCCAAAAAGAAAAGACCACAAGATAACCTTGTTGACTATAATGCTCCACCTCGTAAAGATGCGTTATATAGACTTCAAGGTGGAACAAATCCAGCAAGTTCACGAATACATTTTAATGATTATTATAATTTAATTTTGCAAGGGACAAAAGGAGGTTATCCTGCAGATATAAAAATGGCTTATATATGTGGTACAGATCGCCTAAATCAATATGGTAATGTAAACAAAGGAATTAAAGCTTTAAAATCGCTAGAATTTATAGTTACTCACGAACAATTTATGAATCCCACAGCTAAATTTGCGGATATCATCTTACCAGTTAACACGTTTATGGAACGAAATGATATAGCTGTTCCTTGGCTTGGATCTCCTTATTATATTTACTTGAACAAAGCGATCAATTCACTTTATGAATCTAAATCTGATTTAGAAATATGTTGGGAACTCTCTAAGAAACTTGGAATCAAAACCAGCCTTTTAGACTTACCTGAAGACCAAATTTTGCGAATATTTACATCTCCCCGCAAAGATATAAAAAGTTACAATAAAATGAAAAAAGACGGGTATTATAAGGTTAATGTGGAAGAACCATTTGTAGCTTTTAAAAAACAAATTGAAGATCCTGAAAATTATCCTTTTCCAACTTTATCAGGCAAAATTGAAATTTACTGTGAGCACATTGCAGAAAAGAATAATCCACTAATGCCAGCGATTCCAAAATATTTTAGTCATAAAGAGCATTATGATTCTCCTTTAGCAGAAAAATACCCATTACAATTAATCACACCTCATAATAAGAGACGCACCCACTCATCTCTTAATAGCATTCCGTGGTTGGAGGAGATTGAACCTCATGCAGCATGGATTAATCCAACTGATGCCTCATTCCGAAATATTAGCAATGGAGATCTAATAGATATATATAATGATCGAGGTAGAGTGAGAATCCTTGCGAAAGTTACAGATCGCATTAGTCCAGGAGTAATATGTGTTTATCAAGGAGAATGGTATAATCCGAATAAAGACTCTGTCGATATTGGGGGATGTGCTAATGTTTTAACGCAAGATGGATACTCTCCAGGTGGATCTTTTCCTTTAAATAGCTCATTGGTTGAAGCAGAATTATATCTAGAAGAAAAAATGGAGGGAAATTAATGACGCAAATGGGTTTTTATTTTGATCAAACTCGGTGTACTGGTTGTTTTACATGTGCGGTAGCGTGCAAGGATTGGCATGACATATCTGCGGGACCAATTAATTGGATAAGAATTAATTCAATCGAAAAAGGAGAATTTCCTAACTTATTCTTAACGTACTTAACTATTGCGTGCAATCATTGTGCTGATCCCCCATGTATCAAGGCTTGTCCTGTAAGTGCTATAATAAAAAGGGAGAAAGATGGAATTGTTATCGTAGATAGTGAAAAATGCATTGGAAAAGACGAATGTGGATTTAAATGCTTAAAGGTTTGCCCTTGGGATTCCCCACAATTTAGCAACGAAGTAAATTCTAAAATGGAAAAATGTGACCTTTGTCTAGATCGGTTGGAGAAAGGACATCAAACAATATGCGTAGAAGCGTGTCCGATGTACGCTCTGGATGTTGGGCTTATGGAAAAACTGAAAGAAAAGTATGGAAATATTGTTGAAGCTGAAGGATTTCTAAATAATGATAAAATTAAACCATCCATCATTTTCAAACCAAAAAGAAGTAAATAACAATTTTTAACCTATTTATCCTAAATTTTAATGATTTTCTTATCCTTACTGCATATTTGATATAATTAATATATTATCCGTAATATGGTTTAATGTAATATGTAAATTTAATATGTGGTTAAAATGACTAGTTTAGATTTAGAGATTATCGGAAAAGAAACGACGGAAAGATCATTTAAATACGGTTGGAAAGATGTAATATTATATAATGTAGGTATTGGGGCTCAACCTGATGAGTTATCATTTGTTTATGAAGGAGCTAAAGGTGGTTTAAAAGTTTTTCCTAGTTACGCTTGCATTGTTGCGGGAATAGGATTCCCAAGATATAGTAAGAAGGGAATTGACGGTTCTCGTTTTATTCATGGAGAACAAATGATTAAAATTTATCAACCTTTTCCCAAAGAGGGCGAAATAAAGGTAATAGGAGTATGTGAAAATATTTATGATAAGGGAAAAGCAGCAGTTATTCATACAAAAATGACAGGTAGGACTACTGATGGTACTCAAGTGTTTGATGCGAAATATGTTCATTTCTATATTGGTGAAGGGGGATTTGGCGGAGAAAGTGGGCCAAAAACAGAACCATTAAACCCTCCCGAAGGAGTTAAACCTGATTTTAGTATATCGTATAAAACTAATGGAAATCAAGCTGCTGTATATAGGTTAGTCCAAGACTTAAACCCATTACATATAGATCCTGAATTTGCTAAAAGAAGTGGAAAATTTTCAAAACCAATCCTTCACGGGCTATGTACCTATGGTTATGCGACACGAGCAATTGTATATGGTCTTTGCGATGGAGAGGTCAATCGTTTTAAAGAATTTAATGCAAGATTTACAAGTGAAGTATACCCCGGAGAAACATTAACTACTGAAGGTTGGAAAGATGGCGAACGTTATATAATTCAGACACGAACAGAACGTGCGGTAGTACTGGGTAATGCGTATGCAATTGTAGATTAATTCTGTCTAAAGTAAATCAAACAAAAAGGAAAAAAAACTTTTATAGAAAGTTTATTTTTTTTTTATCTTATTCTGGTCGAGGGGGTGTAAACCTAACGATCCTTTCATTGTACTATAACGTTATGGCCTGTTCAGGACAAAATGATGCGCATACACCACAACCAATACAAGAATCTCCCACTTCGGCAATATTATCACTTAATTGCATCGTTCCCGTGTGACAACACACAGTTACTTTGGTTTGAAAATGATTGCTGGTTTGGTCCTTTCAGAATATACAAAATTATCCGCTTCTTTTATATCTCCATATTTTCCTTTTAATTCTTCCAAGATTCCAACATCAAGAGCATGGGTTCTACAAGATTCAACGCAAATTGGCAATTTTCCTTCTAAATGTCTATCCAAGCAAAAACTACATTTTTTCATTTTCGCTCCTTTTTCAGGACCAAATTGAGGAGCATCATAAGGGCATGCTTTTAAACATTTAGAATTACATTCCTCGTTTCCAATGCATTTTTCACTATCAACTACGACTATTCCATCCTCTTCTCTTTTTGTAATTGCCTGTACAGGACACACGGGGATACAAACAGGATCCTCACAATGAAAACAAGGTCTAATAAGGTAACTTACAAATAAATCCGGAATTTTCCCTTTTTCATTATAAAGTATTGTCATCCATTTTTCAGGACCTGCTGGTATGTCGTGCCAATCCTTGCACGCAACTGCACAAGCTGAACACCCGATACAACGTGTTTGATCAAAATAAAAGCCAACTTGCAAATTAGGCACCTCCATCAAACAATTTCATTTCTACTAAACATGATTTCAAAGCAGAAGCTCCACCTGGAGAATATGCGTCTTTTGTAAGAGTATTCACACATCCACCTCTATCAATTCCATTCTCATCTGGTTCATACCACGCTCCTTCAAAAATGCTTATTGCCCCTGGGATAATTCTTTCAGTAAGCCATGCTTTTATTGTTAGTTTTCCTCTATCATTAAATACTAAGATTTCATCACCATCTTTAATACCCCTGGATTCAGCGTCAATTGGATTTATCCATGCAACATGTGGATCAACCTCACGAAGCCAATCTACCAAAAACATTTCTGAATGAATCCTACTCTTTGGATGTGGAGACATCAATTGAAGAGGATATTTCTTGGATAGAGGATCATATCTACCTTCCCATCGTTCCATGTATTTTGGGATCGCAGGATTTTCTGGATCATTGAGAGCAGCAATTCTTTGAGAGAAGATTTCAATTTTTCCAGATGGTGTTCCAATTGGATTATTTTCTGGATCTGCGATTTGTTTTTTGAAAGCAACGTAAGGTTCATCAAACTTAATCCTATGAATTCCATCTTCTTTAAACTTTCGGAAGTTTTTGATTTCTTTCCTAGTGTCTTCAGTCATTTTTAGCATAAATTTTAAGGCTTTATCCTCATCGGGGTACTTTTCAAAATCATCAATTCCTAATTTATCTGCTAATTCTTCGGCAATTCTTAAATCTGATTTACATTCTCCAAGAGGTTCGATAGCTTTATTAGCGATTGTAAAATAGGGACCAGAAGGCCAAGGTCTTGTAAGATCACTTTTTTCTGCAATGCTCGAAACGGGTAGTATTATATCCGCATATCTTGCTGTAGGCGTAAGCCATAAATCCGCAATTACCATATATTCAAGCTTTTTTAACGCCTCTGCAGATTTATTAGCGTTTCCTAATTGGTTTAAAAAGTTATTATTTACAAAATATGCAAACTTTACGTCAAACGGATATCCACCATCTTTACCTTTCAATATAGCATCAAACATCTTATTTATGTGACATCTTGCTTGCAACCTCAAATTTAGATCTAATGAACCTCGAACTGATTTTAGACCCTCTTCAACAGGGTTTCTTTTTGGTGGTGGAATTCCAGCTCTGAAAAACATGTGACCATACGGAATGCCCATCAATCCCCCGGCTGCACTCCCACCATGAACACCAATATTTCCAGTCATTGCTGTTAATGTAATTGCTGCTCGATTATATAACTCACCTACAGCCGACCTTGCTGGACCTTGACAATCCATAAGAGCTGCAGGTTTTGTCTTTCCGTATTTTAAAGCAAGATCAGTAATTATTTTAGCTGGTACCGAAGTTATACTTTCAGCCCATTCGGGTGTTTTTGGGGTGCCATCTTCATCTCCCATCACATAAGATTTGAATTTATCAAACCCTACCGTGTATTTATCCAAGAACTCTTGATCATGTAATTTTTCTTTGATAATTACGTGTGCCATAGCAGCCATCATTGCTACATCAGTTCCAGGGATAATTGGTATCCATTGGTCTGCTAAAACTACAGCTGAATCAGTATATCTAGGATCAATACATACAATTTTTATTCCTTTTTCTTTCGCTTTGATGAGATTGAATATAGTGTCTGTGCCAGAAATCATCCTTGCTGGATCCCAGCCCCACATTATGATGAGTTTTGAATTTAATAAATCTTCACGACTATTGCCTACAAATGGTGATTTATACATCGATTGAGTAGCATAAACCGCACCTTCAGAGGATACATTTCCATAATGTGTTGAATAACCACCAAACTGAGTAAATAGCCTCCACATTGCTAGCATTCCATCATGAAAAGCTGCTTGATATCCTCCTCCTGTTGCTAAAAATATGCTAGCATTACCATACTTTTCTTTAACTCCTTTGAGTTTCTCAGCAACTTCCGATAAAGCTTCATCCCAAGAGATTCTTTTAAATTTTCCAGAACCTTTTGGTCCATCTCGTTTTAAGGGATATTTCAATCTTTTAGGATTATATATATATTGTCGAAGAGCTCGACATCTTAAACATGCTCTGAGTTGCTCCTCTTTAACTTCATAATCATCTGTTTCAATTCTTGTTATTTTTCCATCTTCTACATGAAATCTAAGTGGACACCGCCCACCGCAATCAAAAGCAGAAGTTGTTCGAACAACTTTAATTCGTTCTTCTTCTTGTATTTCTTCTTGATTTTCCATAATCTATTCCCCATATACATTATATCAATATTCTTTTTTATGAAATTTAAATTCTTAAATTTTGAGTTTTCCTTTTTAGGACCACTATTGTTGATTTTCATTTAAATTTACTAAAATCGGGTTTTCTCCTTTCAAAAAATGCTTTAAAAGCTTCTTGTGCTTCAAATATTATAGCGTGTAAATCTTTATACTGAGAAGGAAGGAACTATTCTTTCAATTATTTATAATCTGATTCTTTTACAATCAAATTTGGATCTGTCAAACCCAATTCTATTTTTTTTAATACATATTTTCTAAATTCCTGACTTGTAAAAGGTTGAGTTTTAAATTGAGTAGTCTCATCTACGTCCGTTCTTTCATCTTCAAGGAGTCTCATGTTATATTCTACAAATGTAGCTCCTAAAATTAAACTATATATAAAGAAGGAAAGAATTGCACTGTTTTCTTCTTTGATTTCACCATTATTAATTGCTTCTTGTAATTTTCTTGTTGTTCCATCTAAAAAATTGAAAGGCTTATATTCTTTTTCAAATTTCCCTATCTTATTAGAAGGAGGAGAGGGTGTAATATGCATCATGCGCGTTGCAGCGGGGTCATCCTCAGCAAACTCAAAAAAATGATTAAAAATTTTCATCAATAATTCTATATTAGAACCTTCATGAGATTTTATAATCGCGAGATTCTCATCCTTAAATTGCTTGAAAAATTTATTCCGAATAGCTATCCAGAGCTCTCGCTTACTACCGACATAATTATAAAGGTTGTTCTGGTTCATATCAAGCATTTTGGCCAATCCACGTAAACTAAACCCGTCCTTTCCCTTATCTTGAAATAGTTGCTTTCCAGTCTCTATAATTTTTTCAAATTGTTGAGCTTTTTTTATAGGAGAACGGCTTCGGGTTTTTTTCTCGTTATTCTCTGAACTCATGAAATCACTTTTAGTAGAATTATTTTTATAATTATTTTAGATTAAAAATTATGTTGTTTTATTTAATATATATTGTATATTTAATATTTTGTGAATTAATGGTAGTAAATCTAATTATATTTAAAATCATGAAAGAAAAAATTAAAAATTGTTAGATTATTTTAGAAAGCAGATGCATTCACACCGGAGTTTAGGAAATTTTTCAAAGACATGAAAAGGACTGTGGATCCAAACTTTCTATTGAGTCCAAACAAATTTCACATGTATAGTTACGATGATGATATAGCTAAATATATAGTAAAAGATGAGGAGTAGACAAGAAAAATGACAGATATCAAACCAGAGGAAAAATTTAAACACTTGGCTAAAGTTGGTCCAACTGTATTACAATGCATAGCATGCGGTGACTGCAGAGAGCAGACGGATTACACTGCGAATCCACAAAAGTGGGGTGTATGTGTGGCAAGAGAACATACTTCCGGCTTTGAACCCTTTTTCAGTAGGGGAAAAATGCAAATTATTCGTTCTCTATGGCAGGGTAAATTAGAATTAAGCAAAGATATGGCAGAAGTTATATATCAATGTCCAACGTGTAAAGCTTGTGCAGATGCATGTGCTTACGATATGGATAATGTTGCTCTTTATGAAGCGCTGCGAGCAGAATTAGTTGATGCAGGATGTGGATTAGAAGCTCATATTCCGATGAATCAAGCGATGGTAGAACTCTTAAATCCATACGGAAGAGACAATAAACTTAAGGGTAATTGGATGGAAAACCTTGATTTTAAAATTAAGGATGCTAGTACCGAAACAGCAGAAGTTCTTTATTTTGTGGGGTGTACAGCTGCCTTAACTCCTGATATAGAAAATGTAGCAATTAATACAGCCAAGGTTCTTAATAAACTAAATGTGGATTTTTCTGTTTTTGGAGAACATGAAGTTTGTTGTGGGAGTGTTGCTAAGAGGACTGGTAATCTTAAAGCTTTCAATTCTGTTGCTCACAAAAATTATGAACTTTTCAAGAAAAGTGAAGTTAAAACAATTGTAACTAGCTGTGCAGGATGTTATAGAACGCTAAAAGTTGATTATGCTGATCTTCTAAAAGATTTAGAGATTGATGTGCTCCACACAGTTGAATACTTAAATAAAATAATAAATGAAAAAGATGTTCAATTTAAAAATTTAGAACTTAATGTGACTTACCACGATCCATGTCATACTGGAAGACATGTTGGACTCTATGAAGAACCAAGAGAAATATTGAAAAAATTTGCAAATCTTACGGAAATGAAAACAATTAAACAGAGCGCAAACTGTTGTGGTGCTGGAGGAGGCGTTAAAAAGGGTTTTCCTGAATTAGCTTTAAAAATTGCTAAATCTAGAGTTCAAGAAGCAGAAGAAACTGGAGCCGAATACTTAGTTAGCATTTGCCCATTCTGTTATAGAAATTTATCAGACGCTATAACTGAAACAGGATCTAACCTTAAGATGGTTGATCTGATGGAGTTAGTAGAACAAGCATTAAATTAATTATTTTTTTTAATAAATTTATAAATATAGAATACAAAAAAATGGAGATATAAAAAAATGGTAAAATTAAGTGATCCAATCACAATTAGGAATATAGAATTTAAAAATAGATTAGGTTACATACCCATGCGATCATTTTCATCTAATCGAAATGGGGCTCCAACAAAAGCGTCCTTTCTTATATATGAAGAAAAAGCTCGTGGAGGTGCTGGATTAATTACTCATAAAAAACACGACTCCTTATTCTATCGTACTTCTCCGTTTTCAACTCACGTAAAAGCTTATCTGGAATTTTATCAGGGATTGTGTTCGCTATAGGCATAATTCATCAATTTTTTCTATGCAAATTTTCGGTTTTATAAAAATTATAATTTTGAGAGATTATTTATTGTTAAAATAATTATTTCAATGTTAATATTAGTTTTAACTGATATGTAAACGTTTTTTGTATTAATTTAATATGTATATTTATATGAATAAATAATTATAATATAATAATAATTCTAAACAATTTAATTAAACAAAATTATAAGTTAATGAAATCGGTGATTTTTTGAAAGAAGTATATTTAGTCGACTATGCTCGTACGGCATTTTCTCGGTCTAGACCAACTCAACCTGAAAGTGATGTTTTTGGCGAGATCAGGGGAGATGAGTTACTAGCTCAATTATTAATGAAGTTTTTTGATGGGAAATTGGCAGATAAAGGAATTGAAAAAAAGGATATAGATGAAGTATCAATAGGTGTTGCCGCGGGGGTATTGGAAAATTGGACTTATGGAGGTCGTAGTCCTCTTTTTTTAGCAGGATTTCCCTATGAAGTTCCATCGTTCTTCATCGATAGGCAATGTGGTTCAGCAGGGTCTGGAATGCATGTGGGAATCATGGAAATTATGACTGGGCATAGTAAGAGCGTGGTAGCTGCTGGTTTTGAACACATGACTCGTGTTCGAGGTAAAGGAACGGATCCAAACTTATCAACAGCAAATAAAAAGAGTCAATTTTATAGACCCGATTTAGATTTGGGAACTTTATTCAACATGCTCCAAACAGCTCAAAAATTATACGAACAAGAAGTACCTACGTTTACTAAAGAAGATTTAGATAAGTTTGGCGTAAGAAGTCATAATTTAGCGGTCAAGAATCACGAAGAAGGATGGTTTAAAGGGGAAATCATACCTATTGAAGGGCACGCTCCTGGCAATATTGAAGAGAAAATGATAATCGATAGAGATATGAACGCGAGAAAATCTACGTTAGAAGCAGTATCAAAATTACGTAGTTTATCCCAACCTTTTTACTTAGAGAAAAATGGGGGAAAAGAAGGATATATAAAAAGAGAAGGCACAGAAGAAGGAGTAATTACTGCTGGAAATTCTTCACCCTTAAATGCGGGAGCAACAGCATCAGTCCTTATGGAAGCTGAAGAGGCTAAGAAAAGAGGAATCGAACCAATGGCAAGGATTGTATCAATTGGATGGGCAGGCGTTGATCCTACAGTAATGGGTCGAGGTCCAGTTCCAGCAACTCAAAAAGCGTTAAAATATGCGGGATTGTCTGCTGATGATATCGATTACTGGGAGATAAATGAGGCGTTTTGTATCGTTGCGTTAAATTGCATGGATAAGTTCAACCTCCATGAGGAAAAAGTAAATGTCATGGGAGGGTCTACTGCTATTGGACATCCATTAGGATCAACAATGGTACGATTAACAGGAACATTAGCTAGAATCTTAAAAGATAAAAAGGCTAAGTACGGAGTTGCAAATGCGTGTTGTGGAGGTGGGCAAGGTGTCGCTACAATAGTCGAAAATCTCGACGCATAACTTAGTCTCAATAGTTTAATTTAGCGTTTACTAATATAAGGATAAAATCAAGGAAAATTAATAAATTCTAAGAATTCACTTTAACTAATTTTTGGTAGTGATACATTTCACATTTCCATCAATCATAATATTATCTTATTTAAAATTAAAATCAATGAATTTCGTCAATATCATATTAATCATATTGATTTAAAAATTATATAAGTAAATAGCTCACAATTAATATAACTAAAGAAAATTGTAAGTGAGATAAATAATGAATTTAGATGATATAAAATACGTATTAATTATAGGTGCAGGTAATATGGGACATTCAATTGCTCAAGTGTATGCTCAAGGAGGCTTTGAAGTTTCATTGGTTGATATTAATCAGAAGATTTTGAGTCGAGCAATGAATCTCATTGATAATAATTTGAATACATTAGCGGAATTTAACAGGGTAAAATCATCTGAAATCGTAAACATTCTTAACAGGATTCATCCCTCCACAAATCTCAAGGAGAATGCTGAGAATGCTGATATGGCGTTGGAAGCCATTAAAGAAGAACCAAACTTAAAGCTTGCATTATTTAAAAAATTATCTGATTACTGTCGCGATGACATAATATTAGCAAGTAATACCTCATCTTTGGATATTTTTAACATTTTAAAGGGAATTAGCCATCCCGAAAGAATAATAGCCCATCATTGGTTTTCTCCCCCCCATATCATTCCAACAGTTGAAATTGCTCCAAGTAGAAAGACGTCTCAAGAAATAATCGAACTTTCAGTAAAATTGCATGAAAAATTAGGAAAGATCCCCATCTTAATGAAGAAATTTGTGCCTAACTATATCGTAAATAAAATTCAAAACGCGATTTCGGGGGCGATGTATGAGTTAATGATAAGAAATTTTGCCACAGTAGAACAAATTGATCTCGTAATTAAAAGTACTTTAGGAATTCGGCTACCTATTATTGGAGTTGTTCAAGCTCATGATTTCACGGGACTTGATTTAGTAGAAGATATCATAACTGCTAAAGGTGGAAATGTCCCCTTGATTAGTGAAAAAGTTAAAAAAGGAGACCTAGGGGCTAAAACTGGGAAGGGTCATTACGATTATGGTGGTCGAAGTGAAATTGAAATATTGAGAAAGAGAGATATCTTATTTCTAAAACAATTAGAATTTCTGGAGAAAAATACTGAATTCAAGCCAATTTGATAAGAATAGAAATCACTCTTGTTTTTCTTTCTGTTTTTCTTCCAAATACTTCAAATAATCCAATTCTTTATTCTCGTGGATTTTAATCAACTCTGCTTTCTGAGCTAGCCATTTAGGACCGTCTAAAGGATAAAAAAACATAATGATGGAACTAAATATTAATAAAATGGCCGGAATTAATGAGAATCCAATCATGATACCCATTTGAGCAGAAAAATTTTGAGTAGATTGTTGCGAATTGAATCCAAAGTTGTTAATTATCACCAAAAACACCCAATTAGCAAGTGATATTGCTGGTTTAGTTATTAATGCATTTATTCCTGAATAAGTTGTTTCTCTACGTTTTTTTGTTCTAGTTTCATCATAATCAACAATATCAGCTATCACAATTTGATTTATAAGCATAAAACCTGAAAAACCAATACCAATAAAAATAAATCCAATTAGTGCGAAATTGAATGACCATCCGATGAAAAAAGTTAAAAAAAAGCTTAACCCTGACAGAAATAATGCTAAGATATAGGTTTTTTTAACTCCGTAGATTCCTACTAATTTATTATAGACTGCAAAAAAAGCGAAGATCATAGCAAAAACGAGTAATAATGGCAAGGTGGTTAAAAAACCAGTCAAAACTAGTACATATTCAACATAGTAAAATATAGCAGTGGTCAGAATTGTTTGAGCGAAAGTAAATGAGAAGTTTGAAACTTCATAAATTAAAAATGGATAGTTTTTAAAAGTCTCTTTAAAA
>Ga0307380_10007782_pt1 | contig 13854 bp, 11 predicted proteins | sample UN3MG_FD_202239 | JGI IMG/M metagenome (GOLD analysis project Ga0307380, IMG submission 202239) | Soil microbial communities from Risofladan, Vaasa, Finland - UN-3 | ecosystem: Environmental > Terrestrial > Soil > Coastal area > Acid sulfate soil | place: Finland: Risofladan, Vaasa | collected... | reverse complement strand
GACGCCGCGAAGCCGGGCGAGGGCAAGACCGCAGACTCGCCGACCGCCGATGCGGCCCGGCCAACGGGAACCGGCACGGCGACCACGGTGCCGGCGGGCGAGGGCAGGATCGAACTCCACATCAAGGGCGATGACCTGACCAACGTCCTCGAACTCCTGTCGCAGCAGTATCAACTGAACATCGTTGCCAGCAAGGGGGCCACCGGCAAGGTGTCGGCCGACCTGTACAACGTGACGGTCGAGGAAGCCCTCGATGCCATCTGCCGGGCCACCACCCTTCAGTGGGTCAGGGAAGGCAACTGCATCTACGTTCATACGGCCGAGGAACTGGCGGTGATCAACCAGGACGAGGCGCGACTGGTCAACGAGGTCTTCCCTCTGAACTACCTGACGAGCGACGAGGCCTTGAAAGTGATCACGCCTGTCCTCTCGAAGAAGGCGACGACGGCGGTCACGACGGCGGCGGAGGCCGGTATCCCGTCCGGCGCCGAAGAGGTCGGCGGCGACAACTATGCCATGTGCGACGCCCTGGTCGTCCGCGATTTCCCCGAGAACATCGAGGAGGTACGCAAGATCCTCGAGCGGATGGACAAGCGGCCCCGGCAGGTTCTCGTCGAAGCCACCATCCTCTCGGTGACCCTCGATGATTCAACCAACCTGGGCATCAACTTCAACGCCCTGGCCGGCGTGGATTTCCGCAACATCGCCGCTCCCCAACCGACGACCTTGCCCGCGACGATCCAGACCAACGCGGCAGGCACCGCCGATGCGGCGCAGAACCCCTGGGGCACGTTCTACACGTCCGGCTTCGCCACGCCCGGAAACGGCTTGAACATCGGCGTCATGACCAACAACGTCTCGTTCTTCATCAACGCCCTGGAGGACGTGACCGACACGACCGTCCTCTCGAACCCGAAGGTCCTGACGCTGAACAAGCAGCCCGCCGAGGTCATCGTGGGCCAGGAAATCGGCTACATCACCACCACCGTCAGCGAGACGACCGCCGTCCAGGCCGTGGAGTTCCTCGAGGTCGGAACCCAGTTGCGTTTCCGCCCGTTCATCACCGACAAGGGGTACGTCCGACTGGAGGTCCATCCGGAGATCTCCACGGGCGTCATCAACCCCATTACCCAGGTTCCCGACAAGACCACCACCGAGGTCACGTGCAACATCCTGGTCAAGGACGGCGAGACGGTTGTGATCGGCGGCCTGTTCGACGAGACCGCGAGCATTACCCGGAGCCAGGTTCCCGGACTCGGCAACATTCCCGGCCTCGGGTGGCTGTTCCGCAGCAAGGACGACGTCACGCTCCGCCACGAGATCATTGTCCTGCTGACGCCCCATATCATCGAGGACAACGAACTCGATGCCGGGGGCAAGGCCACCATCGCCGAGGCCAAACGGCGGTGCCTCGGTCTGCGCGAGGGGTTCTCTTTCTTTACACGTGAACGGATCACCGTCGGCCACATGCAGAAGGCCGACGAGGCCTGGAAACAGTACGAGAGGACGAAGAACCCCAAGGACCTCGACGACGCGCGGTGGAACGTCTTGCTGGCGTGCAACGTGGCCCCGAACAACCTCAAGGCCCTTCGCCTGAAGGACAAGGTCCTCACCGCCAAGGCCGGCCAGCCTTACACGCCCCCCAACCTCACCGTCTGGGACAGCATCCAGGACCGTCTAAGGGCCATAGACAAGGCCAAGGGAATCGTCTCCCCCGGTCCCATGAGGAGGCCGAAGGAGGCTCCGGCCCCAAGCCAGGAGCCTGAGACGAAGGACAAAGCCCCTGCCACGGGCAAGGTCAACAAGAAGGAGACCGACCGTGCGAACTAAGCGAATCCTGCTGTATGCAGCCGTCACCTGTGTGTTCCTGGCCGCCGGCTGCGGACAGTCGAAGATGAACAAGGACCGCGAGGAGGCCCGCCAACGCTGGGCCGAGTCTCGGGCCGAGATGATGCTCAAACTGGCCGAGGGGGCCTTCGAGAAGGGCGACTTCGGCCGCGCGCGGCAGTATGCCGAGGAGGTTATCCATGCGGGTGCTCCGTACGCCCCCATCTATGTCCTCGCCGCCCGCCTGGCCGCCGAAATGAAGGACACGGATCAGGCCCTCGACTACGCTCAGGCCGCCAAGGCGATTGATCCGGAGTCCCCCGAAGCCCGATACGTTCTTGGCACGATTCAGCAAGCCCTGGGACACGAGAGGGATGCCCTGGACGAGTTCGCCAAGGCAGTGGAACTGAGTCCCGGCGTTCCCCGGTACGCTCTGGCCGAGGCCGAAATGCTGGTCGCGGCCGGCCAGGCCGACGCGGCCGCCAGGTGCCTGGCCGAGGCGGCTGGGCGGATGCCCGGACGGGCCGACGTGCACGCCGCGCTCGGCGACGTCCTCTCATTCCTTGGCCGGCACAAGGAGGCGGCCGGCAGTTACCAGGTCGCGCTGCGCCTCGATCCCAAGGAGGAGGGACCCAAGGAGCGCCTCGCGATGGCGCTGTTCTACTCCGGCGCCTGTGACGAGGCCGAGCGGGTCCTGGCGGAACTGGCCGAGTCGGAGCCGGACTTTGCCGCCGGATGGGTCCATCAGATGCGGGCCGACTGTCTGTTGGCCCTGGGCCGGACCGGTGAGGCCCGGGCGTTCTACGAGCGGCAGACGGGCGGCGCCGCGGCGACATCGCGGTCGCTGGTGGCCCTCGCCCAATGCGACATCGTCGAGGACCGTCTCGCATCGGCCAGGACGTTCCTCGAGAAGGTTCTTGCCGCCCGTCCCCAAGATGCCGAGGCCAACGCCCTCATGGGATACGTCCTCCTGGCTGAGGGGCGACCGGGCGAGGCCGCCTCGCACCTGAAACTGGCGCTCAAGGACCCGGCGTGTGGCAACCGCGAGACGGTGGAGTGGCTCCTCGCACGGGCCGAAGGGCGGTCGGTCCCTCCGCTGTCCCCTCGAGCGGTGCCCCTTCCGGCGGCAACGCTGAAGGACACGGGGCCGCGAGACGGACCGTACACTCTGGCCAAGCCCGTGAACACGTCGTAGGAGATCTGTCGGCGGTCGCCGCGCCGGATGGGGAACGGTCTGGAGGTTGTGGGCTGTGATTGAGTTGAGGCGTGTGGCCGCCGTCATCCTCCTGTTCCTGGGGGTCGGGGTGGGTCTCCACCTGCTCATGGACCCGCTGCGCGATGGCGGCCAGCCTGCCACCGCCAAGGCGATGACGCTGGGGGCGGGGTTGGCGCTGTCGCTGCTCGGCATCATCGGCGGCGTCCTGATTGCACGCGTTCCCAAGGAGCGGATCAACGGCGTGGCGGATCACCTCGAGGACATGGTCCGCCGCGGGACCGTCGGCTTGGTCGTCGGCGAAGCCGACGCCGACGCCCTCGGCCGCTTCGGTCACGCCATCAATCGCTACCTCGCCTTTGTCAAAGACGAGGTGGACCAGTCGCACATGACCGCCAAGGAGCGGCAGATCCAGATGAAGGTCCTTGAGGCCGAGAAGCGGCACGTGGAGGCCGTCATCCATGCCATCAGCGACGGGGTCCTCGTCATGGACGCCTTCGGCGACCTGGTTCTGACGAACGCGGCGGCCGAGCGGATCTTCGGGTTCACCTTCGACGCTTCCACGCGCCGACCTGTCGAAGAGGCCATCAGCGATGAGCGGTTCCTCGAACTGCTGCACGACATGCACGAAAGCGGACGGGTCGTGCCGCACCGGACCGTCGAGTGGGTCCAGGGATCGGGCGAGAACGCCCAGGTCTGGTGCGTCATCCTCAACACCGTTGTCGAGGGTCGCAAGCACGACCGTGTCAGCGGCGTGGTGGCCGTTCTGCACGACGTGACGAAGGAGAAGGAAATCGCCCGCACGAAGAGCGATTTCGTCTCGAACGTGTCCCATGAGTTGAAGGCTCCCCTGGCCAGCATCAAGGCCTATGCCGAGATGCTCGTGGACGGTGAGGCCGCCGACGAGGCCGAGGCCAGGGAATTCCTGGGCGTGATCGCCAGCGAAACCAACCGGCTCGGGAGGCTTATCGAGAACATCCTGAACCTCAGTCGCCTTGAGTCCGGCCTCATCCCCGCCAACAAGACGGACCTGGCCGTGACGGGGATCCTGCGCGACGTCAGCGACGTCATGACGCCACAGGCCACCAAAAAGAACATCCGGCTCGAGGCCGACTTGGCGCCGGTCTTCTTTCACGTCCACGCCGACCGCGACCTGCTCTATCAGGCCGTGCTCAACGTCGTCTCGAACGCCGTCAAGTACACGCCCGAAGGGGGCAAGGTATTCATCTCCACGTACCTCCAGGACGGCTCGGTCGTGGTGGACGTGACGGACACCGGTTACGGCATTCCGCCGGAGGACATCGACCGGGTCTTCGAGAAGTTTTACCGCTCGCGGCACTCCGCCGGCGGAGCCGCCGGTACCGGCCTCGGCTTGCCGCTGGTCAGACACGTCATCGAGACGATTCATGGCGGGCGCGTCGCTCTGGAAAGCCAGGTGGGCAAGGGGTCCGTGTTCCGGATCTTTCTTCCCGCCGTCCGATAGTCTGGCGCCGATGGGAGGACAAGCATGAACTGGACCGTGCTGGTGGCCGACGACGATGCTTTCATCACGAACGTCGTGGCCAGAAAACTCCAGAACGCCGGGCTGGAAGTCATCGTGGCCATGGACGGCCGGGAGGCCTACGAGCAGGCCACGGCACAGCGCCCGGACTTTCTCATCACCGACCTCCAGATGCCGGTGATGAGCGGGCTGGAACTGTGTGCGAGGCTGACGGCCGAACTGCCGGAACCCATCCCCACCATCCTCCTGACGGCCAAGGGCTTTGAGATTGACCCAAACGCCATCGGCAGCCTGCCCATTCTGCACGTCATGACCAAACCGTTCAGTCCGCGCGAACTCCTCGCCAACGTTCAGGCAGCGCTCACCGTGGGCGCCGCGTCCTAGGGGGTGGCATGTCGGCAGTTCCGGCAACCTGTTCGCCTGCCGTGACCGGCCTTCCGGAGGGGCTCGCACGCGAGGTCCGCGAGCGCCACGGCGTGTCGATGGCGTTCTACCGTCTTGATGGCACGCCCATCGCCGAAGCCGCCGACCCAACCGGTGCCTCGGACCCCGGGGCCGTTCCGTCCGAGACACTGACGCACCTGGTGCGCGAGGCGGCCGAGGCGAACGAAGATCGCTTCGCGGCCGGATCGCACGTCCTGGCGGCGGCGTGGCCCGTCTGCCTTCGAGGACAGCCGAGATTCGTCGCGGCGGCCGAACTCCCCGTCTCGGGTGAGGGCGAGCAGCCGCTGGGCCGGCGGCTGCTGGCTGCCGTGGGGACCGCCGTCCGCGCCCGCGTGGCGGAGGCCGATGCCCGTTCGCAGTGCGATTCCCTTGCCGAGGCCCTCAGCCAGAGTTTCGAGGAGATCAGCCTGCTTCACAACGTCGGCGAGGTGCTCCGCGTGACGCGGCCCGTCACGGGTCTGCTGGAGTACGTTTGCGGCGAGTTGCGCGAGACGACCGGCGCCGAAGCGGCCGTGGCTTACCTTCCGGCCGCAGAAGGCGCCGAGCGCGAGGTGGCCGTCTCCGGGTGCCTGCCGCTCCTGGACTCCGACTTGCCCGCGCTCTTCGACGAGTTGCTGAACAGACTCGACGCTCACGGGAACGTGCTCATCAGCAACCACTGCCAGCACGACCCGTCGTTGGCCCGGTTCTCGATGGCCCTGGAGCGGCTGGTCATGGTCCCGGTGGCCCTGGGCGAGGGGGCGCCCGGTGTCTTGGCGGCACTCAACCGCTCGGGCGAGGAGTTCGGCAGCCCCGACGCCAAACTCATCCGGTCCAGCGCCAACGCCAGCGCCGTCTTCATCGAGAACCGTCGCCTCTACAATGAACTCCAGCAGATGATGCTGAGCCTGGTGCGGGCCCTGGTCTCCAGCGTCGATGCCAAGGACCCGTACACGTGCGGACACAGCGAGCGCGTGGCGATCACGTGCCGCGAGATTGCCCGCCAAATGGATCTCTCCGACGAGTTGGCCGAAGAGGCGTACATGGCGGGGCTGCTTCACGACATCGGCAAGATCGGCACGCCGGAAGCCATCCTGTGCAAGGAAGGGCTCCTTCAGGTCGAAGAACGGGCCATCATGAACCAGCATCCCGAGGTGGGGGGGCGGATCCTGAGCGGTGTCCGAAAACTCGAGTCCGTCCGCGAGGCCGTCATCCATCATCACGAACGCCTGGACGGCAGCGGGTACCCGGCCGGCATGGCGGGCGAGGCCATCCCGATGCTTGCCCGGATCGTCGGGCTCGCCGACTCCTTCGACGCCATGACCAGTAACCGGCCGTACCGGCCGATGTTGCCCCTCCAGGAGGCCATCCGTGAGGTCAGACGGAACAAGGGGACCCAGTTCGACGCGGCTGTCACCGAGGCGTTCTTCCGGATCAACCTGAGCCGGCTCGTGCAGCAGTTTGCCCAGGAACCGGCGGCGTCTTCTGCCGCCCGTATCGAACGGGGCTGAAAGCGAGGATGACGATGCCGACAACGGCCGATGCCTACGGTAGCATGATGGTGCTCTCGGTGGACCCGGCCCTGACGCGGGCCGAGGAGGAACAGTTCCGCCAGGCTGCCTCCGAGCAGATCCGCTCCGGCGGACGGTGGTTCGTCCTCGACCTCTCGCGGACCGGGTTCTTCGACAGCCAGGGACTGGAGACCCTCGTCTGGTTCCAGGAACAGGTCGAAGCGGTCCAGGGCGTCGCCAAGGTGGCCGGGCTGAAAGGGCTCGGCCGCAAGACCTTCGAGATGGTCCGGTTCGACAAGAAGTTCGAGGTCTTCGAGAACGTTCACGAGGCTGTCAAGAGTTTTCATTAGGACAAGCCATGAAGACAGCAACCAAACGCCGGGCCCGGCTGGGCGACCTGTTGACCGCCCGTGGAGTCATCACGCACGAGCAACTGGCCTGTGGGCTGGCCGCCCAACAGGACGGCCAGCAGGACCGGCTCCTCGGCGAGATCCTGGTCGATCTGGGCTATGCCACCCAGGAACAGGTCTTGTCGGCGGTGGCGGCGGCGTGCGGCGTGCCGTTTGCCCGTCTCACGTCTCAACTCGTTGACCCGGTCGTCCGCACCGCGTTGCCGGCGGCGTTTATCCAGAAGCATGGCGTCCTGCCGCTCTTTCGGGTCCGCGATGTCCTGACCGTGGCGGTCTCCGAGCCGTCGAACATCTTTCTGATCGACGAAATCGCCCACGCCGCCGGGCTGGGCGTCCAGGTGGTGGCGGCGGCGGCCGACAACATCTATCAGATGCTCGACGAGACGCCTACCGACGCCAACGGGCCCACCCAACTCCCTGACGACGCTTTCGACGAACTCCCGATGTCGGCCGACCTGCTCTTGCCCGACGACTACGAATCCGTCTACGGCGCGTGGCCCGCCGAGAAGGTGGCGGGCCTGCTCATCCGCGAGGCCGTCCGCGCTCGTGCCAGCGCCATCCACCTGGAGCCCGACGAGAAGGTGCTCCGGATCCGGTTCCGCATCGACGGCCTGTTGCATGTTGTGATGCGTCCGCCAGTGCGGTTGGCGGGCGGGTTGGTTGCCGCCTTTGAGGAGATGATGGGGTCCGCCGGCAAGCCGTCTCCGCTCCCGGGGCTTCGTCGAAGCGCCCGCCTCCTGGTTCAGGGCTGCGGGGTCCAACTGGAGGTGGTCAGCCTGACCGGTGCCTTCGGCCCGAGGACCGTTGTCCGCCTGGTCCGCGACGATGAGGCCCGCAAACCGCTTGAAAAGATCGGCTGCGACGCCGAACTGCTCTCAGCGTACCGCGGCCTGCTGGCTGAGGGGCGCGGCCTGGTGGTGGTTGCCGGCCCGCGCGAAAGCGGCGTCACCACCACCCTCTACGGCACCCTCGACGCCCTCGACCCCGTCCGCCTGAACGTTTGCACCATGGAGTCGTGCGTGCACTTCAGTTTGCCGGGGGTCAACCAGTTCTCTCCGGCGACGTGCGGCACGGCCGATCTGTCGGACATCTTCCACCGGCTGCTGCTCCAGCAGCCCGATGTCCTCGTGCTGGACGGCGTGATCGATGCCGAGGTGGTCCCTGCCGCCGTGGAGGCCGCCCTCGACGGGTGCCTGGTCCTTGCATGCATCCCGGCCAGGGACGCCGCCGATGCCATCGCCCGCCTGGCGGCCGACGTGCCCGCCGAACTGCTGGCGTCGGCCCTGCGCGGCGTGTTGGCGCAGCGGCTGGTCCGGACGGTCTGCCTCCACTGTCACACGCCGTATGACCCGCCGGCTTCGCTGCGCCGCCGCGTGGCCAAAGCGTTCGGCCCGGTGACCGACTACGTCAAAGGCCGAGGCTGTCCCGGTTGCAAGCAGACCGGTTTCCTCGGACAGATCGGCCTCTTTGACCTGACCCCCGTGGACGCCGGGCTCGCCGACCTGATCCGGACGGGCGCCGATGTCGAGACCTTGCGCGATGCGATCCGTTCGGCCGGCCGGCCCTCGATCTGGAACGATGCCCTCAGCAAGATCCGGGCCGGAGTCACCTCTGCCGAAGAGGTCATGGACGTCCTGGCGGGATACCCTGGCGGCGTGCCGTCGCACGCCGCGGCGCCGCAGAGCGGTACGGAACCGGCCTGACCTGCCGTCGCGCCGGGACCGTCGTGCCCGGCCGGCGCCAAAGAAAAAGGGCCGCCGATGCGGCCCTGTGGCATTCCCGCCCTGCGAGCGGTCGCCGACTAGTAGCGCTTCTTGTCCCGGTCCTTCGACCGCCCGGACTTCCCCTCAATCTCTTCGATCTTCTTCTGCAGTTCCTGGCCCTCTTTCTCCGTGCGCTTGGCCGTTGGCAGGGCGTTGAACAGGGCCTGGTACAGTTGCACGGCGCTGCGCTTGTCGCCGCATTTGGCGTACAGCTCGGCGACCTTCATCCCGAGTTTCTTGTCGTTGTACCGGCTCTTGGGGTCCTTCGCCTCGAACAGGCTCTTGTAGAACAGGAGCGCGTTCTTCGGGTCACCGGCCTTGTCATACGACTCGCCGATGGTCTCGATCAGAACGGCCTCCTTGGCCCGTTGGTTGGCGGGGATGCTCTTGTAGATCGAGAGGTAGATGCCGAGTGCGGCAGGGAACTCGGCGCACTGCTGGTACATCTGGGCGACCTTCTCGAGGTTCGCCCGATACTTGCTCTCGACGCGGGCCGTCACCGTGTCGATACGTGCCTTCAGCGGCTCCGGCGCCTTCTCGCGGTCGGGCTGCAGCGCCTTGACCTGTTTCAGCAGCGGCTGCAGTTTGGCCCCGAACGCCTGCAGTTGTCTGGCGCACGAGACCATAATGATCTTGTACTGGCGGAGCCCCTTTCCGCTCTCGCCCTTGGCGAGTTGCTCGGCGACCTTGCCCGGATTCTCGACGCCCTCGCTTGCCTTCTGCCGGGCCTGCATGATCTTCATTGAGAGGTTGAGTTCTTCCTCCTGGAGCGACGTCATCCGGTCCTCGATCGACGCGATCTGCTTCTCGAGGCGCGCCTCCAGGCCCGCCTTCGCGTCGGCCGCCGCTTCCCCGGCCGCCAAACGGGCGGATATCGTGACCGGAACCGCCAGGCCCACGGCCAGGCCGAGAACCAGTTTCGCACACCGCATTCGCATGGCCAGCCTCCTGGTCCGGCTCACCCTTGTCCGGCCGCCTACCGGAGATTATACCGCACTCAGCCCGGTCCGCAACCTGCCCGGTGGTGTGCGTCTAGCCTTTGATCGACGTGACGCGCACCGTCAGGTACCCCTGGCGATGCCCGGTGTGGGTCCGCGAGCTCTTGCGTCGGCGGACCTTCACGACCTCCAGTTTCGGGCCCTTTGTCTGGCCGAGGACCTCGGCCGTCACGGTCGCCCCCTCCACGAGGGGCTTGCCGACCCGGACGCCCTTCTCGTCGGCCAACAGGAGGACACGGTCGAACGTCAGGGCTGCGCCCGGTTCGGCAGGGCGCAAATCGACCTCGAGCGTCTGACCCTCTTCGACCCGCAGTTGCGAGCCGCTGTCTTCGATGATCGCGTACATACCACTCTCCTAGGTTATACGATAAGCGCAGGCAGTCTAGCGACCCGAAGACCGGGAATCAAGCCTTTATCTCCTTTTCGCCCACAGATCAGACGGTCACGGCGGGGCCGTATTCAGACGGGGTGCCTCGTGGCGCGTCTGTCAGCGGGGTGGCATAACGACGCTTGCGCCGCCATGAGTAGCCCCGCGGCCGCGCTCGTGGCCACCCAACGTCGGGTGGCCATACCACCCGGCTTGTCGCGCCTGCCGCCCTATCTGCTTGAACCTCACACCCGTTCCCGGTACAGTCCTGTCCCTACCGTGAAGCATGAGGAGCCGTCATGGCAACCGTACCTGATGCGAGCGGCCGCTTCGGACCGTATGGCGGGCGATACGTCCCGGAGACGTTGATGGGGCCGCTGGAGCAACTCACCGAGGCGTACCTCGCGGCCCGCGAGGATCCCGCGTTCCGGGACGAACTGGACTATCTCCTGAAGCAGTACGCCGGCCGCCCGACGCCGCTCTACTTCGCCCGCCGCCTCACGGAGAGTTGGGGTGGCGCCCGAATCTACCTGAAGCGCGAAGACCTCGCCCACACCGGCGCCCACAAGATCAACAACACGGTCGGCCAGGCCCTGCTGACGGTCCGCATGGGCAAGACCCGCATGATCGCCGAGACCGGTGCCGGCCAGCACGGCGTCGCCACCGCCACCGGGGCGGCGCTGATGGGCCTGGAGTGCGACATCTACATGGGCACCGAGGACATGCGCCGGCAGCGGCTGAACGTCTTTCGCATGCGGGCCCTCGGCGCCCGCGTCATCGCCGTGGACTCGGGCCAGCGGACCCTCAAAGACGCCATCAACGAGGCGATGCGCGACTGGATGGCCACCGTCGAGACCACCCACTACTGTTTCGGCACCACGGCCGGGCCGCACCCCTTTCCGATCATGGTGCGGGACTTTCAGTCGGTCATCGGCAACGAGATCCGCACCCAGTGCCAGAAGCAGGAAGGCTGTCTGCCCGACGCCATCGTGGCATGCGTGGGCGGCGGGTCGAATGCGGCGGGGGCCTTCTTCGCCTTCATCGACGAGACAGAGGTCGCACTCGTCGGCGTCGAGGCCGGCGGCAGGGGACTGACCACCGGCCAGCATGCGGCGCCCCTGTGCGTCGGCCGGCCGGGCGTCCTTCACGGATCGCTCTCTTACGTCCTCCAGGATGAGGCCGGACAGACGCGGCCGGTGCACTCCGTGAGCGCGGGCCTCGACTACCCCGGCGTGGGGCCCGAGCATTCCTACTGGCGCGACAGCGGGCGGGTGCGGTACAGTGCCGCGACCGACGACGAGGCGCTGGCGGCGTTCGTGGAACTGGCGCGGACCGAAGGCATCGTCCCCGCGCTCGAATCGTCGCACGCCCTCGTGGAAGCGAAGAAGATGGCCCCGCAGTTGGACAAGTTGCAGGTCCTCGTCGTCAACCTCTCAGGCCGAGGCGACAAGGACGTCGAGGAAGCCGCACGGCTGCTCGGCGCCGATTTCGGCGGAGACGGGTAGATCGTGCGCGGCGGGTCTCCGCACCCGCCGCGCCAAGCCGTAGCATGTGGCCGGGCCATACAGGCTAAACGGCGTGTGGCCGGGCTGGCTTGTCCAGCCCGGAAGATGTGCCGCGCCGGCCCCGGCTGGGCAAGCCAGCCGGGCCACACAGGCGAGAAGGCAGGCCAGACGCGGTGGGTCGGGAGACCCACCCCGCGGGTGTCAGCAGTTCGGGGAAGGGGAATCGGAGTGAACCGCGTCCGCGCCGCCTTCGAGCGTCTCTCGGCCGACGGCCGCAAGGCCTTCATGCCCTTTATCTCGGCGGGCGACCCGAGCCTGGACGTCACGGCCGCCGTCCTGCGGACGCTCCAGGACAGGGGCGTGGCGGACCTTGTGGAACTGGGCGTGCCGTTCTCCGATCCCATTGCCGACGGGCCCACCATCCAGGCGAGTTACCAGCGGGCGCTGGCGGCCGGCGTCACGCCCCGAGCCATTCTCGACCGGGTGGCGGCGTTGCGGAGCGACGGCCTGGAACTGCCGATCTGCCTGATGGTCTCCTACTCGCTCGTCTACCGGCCGGGGATGGAGACGTTCGTCGAGGCCGCCGCCCGCGCCGGCGCCGACGGGATGATCGTGCCGGACCTGCCGGCCGACGAGGCCGGCCCGCTCGGCCGCGAACTGGCCGCCCGCGACCTCGTGTACATCCCCCTCGTAGCGCCGACGACGCCGCCGAACCGCCGCGAGACGATCCTCGCACACGCCACCGGGTTCATCTATTGCGTCAGCGTGACGGGCATCACGGGCGAACGCGATGCGCTGCCGGAGCATCTCGACGATTACGTGCGCGGCGTGAAGGCCGAAGCAACGGTGCCCGTGTGCGTGGGGTTCGGCATCTCGCAACCGGAACACGTGGCGGCGGTGGCGGCGGTGGCCGACGGGGTGATCGTCGGCAGCGCCATCATCCATCGCATCGCCGACCACGCCGGCCAGCCGCCCGACGAGATCGCGACCGTCGTCGCGGACCTGTGCGAGAGCCTCTCGGCCCCGCTTCGCGCGTGAGAGGGTTGGTCAGGCGGTCCCACACGAATGGTGCGCGGTGGGTCTCCGCACCCACCGCGCGCGACAGCGCATCTCCACGGCGGGTACGGAGAACCGCCGCGCACACGTGACGGACGTGTCCACGTGCCCGCGCGTCAGTTGCCCGTCGGCGCGAGTTGGTTGAGGCTTGTCCGCAGTCTCTCCATCATGCCGCGCGCGTATTCCAGGTCCCACCACGTGCGCAGGGCCACCGGCGCCAGCCGCGTCGGCATGTTGTCCGGAACGGTCATCGCAAGGAGCAGATCGTCCGGCGTGCCGGCGGCGCGGTCCACCCCGGCGAGGGCCAGTTCGTAGGTCCGTTCGCCGGTGGGGCGGTAGGCGATGGTTTGGCCGTCGGCCGTGGCCGCCGGCGTCGGCGGCCATCCGGTGGGGCGGTCCGACTTGCCGAGTTCCTCAAGATTGGCCGGCAGGCGCCCGCGGCAGGCGTGGAACCAGGCGGCGTGCAGCGCAAGTTCGACCACGTTCGCGTCGGCCATCGCCTCGATGACGTCGAGGCCCGGATCGGAGGGGGCGCCGGCGGGGCGAGGCGAATCAGTCGGGCCGGGCAGGGTGGGCTCGCACCCGCCCATCAGATACCACATGACCGCGTAAAGCCCCGCCAGGACCACCAGCGACGCCAGAACGGTCCACCGCTTCGATTCCCAGTACCAAGGCTGTGTCGCCATGTGGTGTCTCCGCGCCCGCCGCCGTGTCCTGTGGTGGGTGCGGGGTGGGGACACCCCGCACCCTTCCTCAGGCTTGCTGTCCCTGTCCGTCGGCCGCGTCGCTATCGCCGACGCCGTTGCGGCGGAGGCGTTTGAGTTCGTCGAGGCGCTCTCGGATCTTTGCCTCGCGGCCATGGTCGGTCGGTTCGTAGTAGGTCTTATCGACGCCGAGGTAGTCCTGCGGCGCGACGCCGCCTTCGTAATCGTGGGCGTACTTGTATCCCTCGCCGTGTCCGAACCGCTTGGCCCCCGGGTAGTTGGCGTCCCTGAGGTGCTTCGGCACGGGCACCGTCCGGTTCTCCCGCACGTCTTCCATCGCCTTGTCGATGGCCAGGTACGCCGCGTTCGACTTGGGGGCGCACGCGATGTACGTCACGGCCTCGGCCAGCGGGATGCGGGCCTCGGGCATGCCGACGAACTGGACGGCTTCCATGGCGGCCACCGCCAGCATGAGGGCGGCCGGGTCGGCGTTGCCCACGTCCTCGGCGGCGCAGATGACCACCCGCCGGGCGACGAACCGCGGGTCCTCCCCGGCTTCGAGCATCCGGGCCATCC
>Ga0307380_10007781_pt1 | contig 13854 bp, 8 predicted proteins | sample UN3MG_FD_202239 | JGI IMG/M metagenome (GOLD analysis project Ga0307380, IMG submission 202239) | Soil microbial communities from Risofladan, Vaasa, Finland - UN-3 | ecosystem: Environmental > Terrestrial > Soil > Coastal area > Acid sulfate soil | place: Finland: Risofladan, Vaasa | collected... | reverse complement strand
CTTCTATTTACTGGTTATCAGTGAGTAATACTGGAGTTTTATCGGCACTAAGAACTTGGTGATAATAAATTAATAAAATTAAATTAAAGATATGGCAAATAATATTAATTCTTTTACTGAAACAGTAGCAACTCTTACTCGAAATGTTAATGTTGCTCTTGCAGCTATGCAAGGAGTAAATAATACTCTTACGTCTCAAGATGCTACGGTAACTATTGAGGTAGAGGGAATAAATCCAATAACTGGAGACCCTTCCTTATATAATTATAGTATGCCTTCATATCAATATACTTTAGAGCAACTTAATAGAATTTCAAATACGGTTAATGCATTTGTTTCTGGTAATGGTGTAGTATTATTAAAGGATGGAACTTATAGACAAGTTTCTACAGTTCCTTTAGCACAATCGCCCGCTCCTATTACTGATATTGCTGCTCCAACAAAATTTAGATCCAGAAATAATTGGTTTTTTGAAGATTTCTTATTTCCTCAAATATATGTTGAATTTGATCTAAAAGGCAAAATTGATGATCGATCAGATAGAGTAAAAGTTAGAAGAGTTATTTTTGATAATTTTGATGATGATGAAACTCTCTGGTTTCAAAATAATTTTATTGGTCAATATATTTCTTATGAAGATGCTATAGATCTCTTATCACAAAATGGAAAAAGATACTGGATAGATGAAGAAATTCAAGATCTTCCTCTTAATCCAACTAAATATACAGGATCCTTTATAATTTTAGATAAAAGGATTATAAATAATAAGCAGTGGTATTTTCTTGATACCCTTAATTATGGATTAACAACAGATGTTTTAGTAATTAACAATATCGAATTAAAAATAGGAGATCAATTAAGATATAATGAAAATTTATATGAGGTTAATTCTATTGAGGTTACAGAAAAAAGAGTTAGACTTACTTCTCTTATTGGAGTAGGTAATCCAAATATTAACTCTACTTTTTATATTTATTCTACCCCATTTAATGAAAAACTTACAAGAATTCCCATAGGATATAATGAATGCAATATTCTTTTTATAAAGGGGGTTAATGATGATTTTAATATTGTTGCAGATTCTTGGGGAAATTCCATTTCATTTTATACGAATGATCTTATATTATCTAATAGTACAACGAGTTTAGCAACTTATTATTTTAATTCTGTTGTAGATTTTGGAAAACAGATGGAAGGATATGCTAAGGATCAAACTATTCCCGCTTTTTATGGAGTAGTACCAGATCCCCCAACTATTTCTGCAGATCAATTTACTGTAAATCAAATTAATACTCAATTAAATGCAGCTATTGATAGCGAGGCTGTTAAGAATACTCAAGCTCAAATTGAAAGTACAAAAACTATTATTAATTCATTAAGATCTACAATGAATCAGCAAAAAGCAGAACTTGTAGAGTTAAGATCTGTATCTCGAAGATCTGATTTGCAGGCTAAAATTAGTAATAATATTTCACAATTAAGTAAAAAATCTGTAGAATATCAATCGTTAGTTAAATCTCTTGCAACTCTTGCTTTTGAAAAAAATGCAGTTTTAGGAGAACCTAAATATAGAGTAAGAGGTTTTTTTGAAATCCCTATTGGAAAAACTACTACAGATAATAATGCAGAAAGGGTACAAGAAATAATTCAATTTGATATAGGTTATAGATATCTTAGACTAGATAATACAGGGAATCCATTAAATACCTATTCATATGAAGATCCTTCAAGTGGGCAAAAAGTAACAGGGACTTTTACAGATTGGAAAATAGTTCAATCCCCAATTAAATCTAAAGTATATAATACTTCTTTAGAAAAATATGTATGGTCCTCAGAAAATATTGGAGAGGGAGAACAAGTTAATATAAATCAAGTAGATATTCCAATAAAAAAGGGGGAAAAAGTAGAATTAAAAATTAGATCTATCTCTGAAGCTGGATGGCCTCAAAATCCTAATAAATCAGTTTGGTCAAATTCAGTTATTATTGATTTTCCAGCAAACTTAGAAGGATCAGATCAAGTAGCTAATATATTTTCTGATGCAACAGCAGAGGAAGCTCAAATACAATTAGATGAAACTCTTAATGCTGCAGGAATTATAACTCACTTAAATGATGGATATCCAAATCCTAATGCAGGAGAAGGAACATATTTTAAACATCAATCAAAATTTTTATCATTTGATTGGAGTATAAAAAATGCAGATGGAGGTGTTTTAGAAGAAAGATCTTTAGATGTTCAAAGTGTTTTAGATGATTTATCAAATAAATCTAATGTAACGCTTACAAAACCATCAGAATCTGAAAGTGGATATCAACAATTAACGGGATCTTTACAACAACTATTTCAAGCAATAATAAATACAGATCCTTCGATTTATGATGAATTTCTAGATTTAGTAACATAAGAATAATATGATATATGATATATGATTTCGATAGTAGCGGTGCTATAGTATTAACAACTCCAGAGCCGGGAGCATTTTTAAATTTTAGATGGGAATCGGGGGATTCATCGTATTATTTTATTCCTCAACAAACTAGTGATGTATCTGCTGGAAAATTGTGGATAAATGGATTAGATATTAGTCTAGAAGCAAGCATTTATGATGACACATCTGCTGGATATTATATCTATATTAGTGAAAATGGGGATCCAAGTATAGCTTCTTTTTTCCTTTATACAAGAGAATTTGAAAATTTTGATGTTAATCTACAAATTGAAAGACATGAAGTATCAATGGGAGGGAGTCTTAGTGTTTATGATATTTCAGTTTTAAATAGACCCTATATAGTTTCTTCTGAGGATGTTAATATATTTAAAACTTCTAATATTCAAGTAGAAGGAGAAGCTTCTTATCTTATATTAAGAACTAATCCAAAATTTTCGGGAAATGTAAAATTAGTTATAGACCCTAGTGATAATTTATTTATGGATACTTTTAAAGTTTCTGATATTCTCTCTAATAAATTATATAGAAAACAAAGGATTTCAGGAAATAGTGTATTTTCAGGAGATATCAGAAAAGTATTTTCTTCATTACCTCAAGGGGAAATTTATAAATTGAGTGATGGAAATATTTTAGATATTGCTATACCTAAAACAAATTATTATGATCAATATGATACTAATTATTCATATGGAGCAAGACTTTTAATAGATGAATTATATGAAGAAGATTATGCTATGCTTGCTCCATTATGGATAAGTAGAAATTTGCCTGATTATTTTGTTATTTTCAGAGTTTCCGGGACTTACAATGAAGAAACATATTCAATAGTAGAGGAAACATGGGATCTTAGTAGATTAGCTAATAAATTTTTAGAAGAGGGGAAAATTGTAAAATCTTGGGAAATGAAAGAAAATTCCCCGGTTGGAATATATCTAAGAAATCATCTTGAAGAATTAGAAGATATTATTTCTCCAATGTTTTTATCTTTATCTGATCCGGATCTTAAAGATCCTGATCCAAATACTTGGTATGGAGTAGCTGTAGATAAAGGAATCATTACTGGCCGATCTGAAACTACTTATTTCTTTGATCAGAATAGCAAAAATTTTACGGATCTTAATGCTTTTTCTTCTGGTGGATTTGAACGACTTAATTTACTCTGCCCTAATTTAATTAATATGGAGTATGTATTTAATGATATTGATGTTTCTCTATATGAAATGAATAAGTATTATGGACTTTATTTAACTGAAAATCCTCTATATAAAATAGCTTATTATGCAGATGCAGATACTGGTATTGCAGATAATTCTATAAGTATTATTTCCCTTGATGAAAAAGATAGTTCTACATTTTTTCAATCAGTAGTTTTTAATTCTGACGGAAGTATTATAGATAGTTATAAAAATAGATTATTTACTATAAATGATTCTCTTTCTGTTAATAGGATTACGAATATTAATCAAATAGATGGAACTATAAAGAGTAATGTTGAAAAATGGTTAAATAAACCTGGCGATAATTTATTTTCTGCCAAAGTTGAAAACATTAATACATTATTACCCTTTATATCCTTTGAAATTAAAAATAAACTTTCTTCTGGGGAGCATCTTCGAATTATAGATAATAGTACTTTTATTATTTGGGAAATATACGGAAGTGATGTGGATATTTTAAGTGCCGGAGAATCTTGGAATTATGCAACAGAATATTCTTCTGTCGAACATCCAATTATTTATAGAACTATATTCTCTATAAAGGGGGAGATAGAGGATCAAAATGAAGCTATTTGGAATGCTTGGAATGTATTTCAGAATTATTCGAACACCCCATTTGAAACATATCGAAAGAAAACTTATGGACAATCTCTTATACTTAAAGATCGATCTCATCAAGATACTATTAAATTCCAAAGATTAACAGCTCAAACAACAGATACAATCTTTGATTCATCTACTGGAATTTATGATGCTTCTAGTAATTTTAATTCTGCTGCAACTTATGGAGATATAGAATTTTATGGAAATCTTATTCCAACGGAAGATGATTTTGAAAGATTGAAATATGATTCTTCTTATGGCCCTATTAATTTTGAACTTTATGGTGATAGAATGTCTATTACAATAGACATTTATGATCCCTCTAATTATAGTATTTATTCTATGGATGCTTCAATTGTAAATCTATTTGATGATAATATGCTATATTTAGGTACAAATAATTGGTATCGTTTAGTTCAAAATATAGATATAAGCACAAATATAAATAACTCTTTAAGCTACACAGAGGATCCGACAACAGTTTTTGATAAAATCATTATATTTACAGAAGATCCGATAATTACTATTGATGGATTTTGGAATGCTTATGCTGTTTATCCTCTTATAATTTCTTTAATGGGTATAAATTCTGTAAAGGATTTTGATTATACTGTTTATGATTCATCTACTGTAAATTTTAACGATTATAATACATCAGCACTGGATTTTAAAAGTGAATATTGGTATAAAAGAGAAGGTGATGTTTCTACTTTTAATTTTTATATAAATAAGGATTCTTCTGGAACTATAAGTAATATTAATTCTTTTCAAATTGTTGCTGGGGATGGAAGCATAACTATCGATGGGGATACTTCGACCTATGCTTCTACGAGTTTAACAAATCCCTTTATATTTAATACATTTGATAGTAGTGCATCTATAGACGCAAGTTCTTTAACTATTATTACTTATGCTGTTTTAGATGGCTCTACATCTTTTAAATCTTATAAAGAAGGATATTCTGAAGAGCTTATTAAAGATTATTATGTAGATTATGATTCTTCAGATTTTGACACGAGAAAATTTTATGGAACTAAATCTCTAAAATATGGTTTGACTGTTCCGACAATAACAAAATGGGCAACGACTGGAAATGACTGTAGAAATAATCCATTAAGGCTTATTCTTGATGTATCTATCTTTGATGTTTCTAGTAATTTTATTCCAGATACTTCATTAAATTTTGCAGGAGAAATTTTTTATCCTTCATTTAAATATTTAACTGCTGGGGCTAGAAATTGGGAAGACTATATTTTCTATGATATTAATGATTCCATCAAATATGTTGAAGATGGGAGTACTTATTATTCATCTTTTAAAAATCTTATGTTTTCTCATCCAGAAATTGATATTTTTTCTAAATTAGTTTATTCTAATTATGGCGTAGACAGAAAAAAATCCCGTTCATCCATTGTTTATTATAATAATTATAAAAATACAGTTGATACGATTATTAGTGGCCTAAATCTTTCATTTAATATAGTTGAAGGTGCTAAAAATACTATAGATATTAAAGATTGGGATAGATTTAGGATATCTGCTGTTGCTGTTCCTTCAAGAAATAGGGATAATAATAAGCCACTGGAAGTTTTTATTAATGAGAACACTGAAACTATTTTACTTGTATGGTATCAAGGAAATGATATTCTTAATTATAATTATAGGTATTCTTCTACAATACCAGGTAAAGGGGGTTTAGATCCAAGTATTGCATATGAAGATGTTTCCTCAACTACCTCAATCCAGTGGAGAGGATTTGATAATACAGATAAACGTTTTTCTCATGTAAAAACTCCATTTGGGGTTAATAATGCTTCTTTTTCTACTAATATTTTTAATATTTACGGTATATATAATACTTATAGTGGAAGTGTAGCATCCCCGTTTTTACAAACTAATCTTAGTTTTAGTGATGATTTATTTTCAATATATAATGCTTATGCGGGAAATACCGTTTTAGGTAGCAGTTTTGACTTTCATGATAGTGCTTATGAAACATTTAGACAATATATTACATATGATTATTCAAAACTTCGCTCTACTTATGGAAATTTAATAGCTAATTTACCTTATTCATATATAAGAAATGAGAATCTTTATCAGGATAGAACTTGTGATTTGGATACATTAGAAAATATTTTAAATAATAATAATATTAGATATTATATTTTTAGAAAGGATATTCTTTATACAAGTTCTGATTTTTCAATAAATCCTGTATCTATTACTATTAATAGTCCAAACATATACAATGATGTTGTAACTTATAATGGCTGGTATAAACCAAAATTTAACAATATCTTAGAATTTTCTTATAATGAAAACAAGGATATTATGGATACAGTAGAAAAAGATTTTATTATGGGAAATACAGATGTAAAATCCTATAATAATATTCCTCAATTATGGTTTAATAAAGTTGTTAATGAAGTAACTTCTTATGATGTATCTTCTGGAAACGCAATAGATTATGAAGAAAATTTCAATCCATTTAAATCTCAATGGGACCAGGGTTATTATCATTTATATTCTAATACATCGAAATTTAGCATAGATGGATATAATTCTACATTAGAACTTCCTTCATTTTTTGGATCTAAACTTATTAAACTCCCTCGGGAATTAATATTAGATTCTTGGTCTAATGTAACCACAGATGAAGAATATACGGAAAGTAAAAAATCATCTAGGAAGAGTAGAAGTTTTTTTGGTAATGAAGCCAGAAGTATGGGAGGGAAAGAGGGATTATATCTTTCTTATAATTTAACTCGTAGGATTGTTGATATTTTTAAGGGCCAAGAAACATTTTTAAGCAATTGGTCCGGATTAACTAGTTCTGATAGTGATATAATTGATGGATATATTAAAAATACAATTTTAAAATACTATAATATAAGTAAACCCAAAATAAAAGTAGAAATCTGGACAAAACCATATAAGAGAGGAGATAGATTAGCTTATGTTCTTAATGATACATTTACAAAATGGGAGGGAACAAATATTGATGGGAATTTAATATATATTAATGATGAATATATTTACAAGATTAGAATGGATATCTATCCTTATTTGATATATTTTGTAAAATTTACTTTATTTGAAATTTAACGAATAAATAAAATAAACAACAAAAGGATATGGCACGTAAATTTATATATGCACCTGGAATGCCAGGATATGGAACACAAGGAGCTGATGGATCTACTGGTGTTGCTGGAATAGCAACCTATTTTTCTTCTTATTCCGGGGATACTGATTCTATTACATTAAAAAGTAAAATTGCAGCAAATAAAGAATTATTTGCTAATAATAATTTATTGCCAGGATATCCGTTCAGAATTTATAATACCGGAGATATTTTTATTGATCAGGATGGAGGAATTTATCAAATTGATCTCGGTAAATCAAATCTCTATTCGGATACTGGAATAACTTTACAATCAACGGAATTTTTTGAGCTTGGTGCTACACAAGGTTCAGCTCCTGTATTTACTAGATATTCAAATAAGTTTCTGACAGATAAAAATCTTGTAGATACTGTTTATGCTAATTCTAATACTCCTGATTATACAACATATCCTACTAGTATTTATGATAACGCTCCTTTATATTATAGTAATGTAAAATATATAGGATCTGATATTGTGACAGATCTTAATAGCTATTATCCATTTCAAGTATGGAGTATTGGATCTGCTACAAATGATGATGCTATCGCTTTAGTAAGAGAAGAAGACCGTAATACTTGGCATTTTGGAAATGCTAATGCAGGAGTTATAAAGGATATAAGTCTTTATTTAGATTTTACGGATACTTATGTAGAAACATTACACGGAACTTTTAATGGAGATGTAACTGGGGATTTAGATATAGATGGAGATGTAAGTATTTCTGGAAGTATATTTTGTCCAACAATTTCTGGAGTACTTGGAGAAGATTTACTTGTTGAGCCAAGAATATCTACTACTACTTGGGGATACGATCTTCAGTTAAAATCTGGATATGGCGTATCTAGAGCTGGTAATGTTATTATTCGTACAGGTGGATCAGGATCAAGTCCTGGACACATTTATGTTTGTAATACTAGTACTAATGAATCTACTGGCAGTCAAGCTGTTTTTTCTAATGCAACAACAGCAATTCCAGCTATTGCATTTCGAAGTAATCAAGCTTCGGGATTTTCTTATGCATCTGCAACAAATAGAATAAATGTAAATATTGATGGAGTTAATAAAGCTTATTTTGATAGTATCGGAGTTAACGTTGTTGGAGATGTAAGTGTTAGCGGAAACGTAGATTGTTCATCACTTACTGGAATACTTGGACATGATTTAACTGTTGAGCCAAGAATATCTACTACTACTTGGGGATACGATCTTCAGTTAAAATCTGGATATGGCGTATCTAGAGCTGGTAATGTTATTATTCGTACAGGTGGATCAGGATCAAGTCCTGGACACATTTATGTTTGTAATACTAGTACTAATGAATCTACTGGCAGTCAAGCTGTTTTTTCTAATGCAACAACAGCAATTCCAGCTATTGCATTTCGAAGTAATCAAGCTTCGGGATTTTCTTATGCATCTGCAACAAATAGAATAAATGTAAATATTGATGGAGTTAATAAAGCTTATTTTGATAGTACTGGAGTTAATGTTGATGGTAGTATACTTTTTGCTGTTAGAGATCCTCAATCAGGTACAGATTCTTCTGTTTTTTGGTTAGATGTAGATATAACAGGATCTATTAGTGCAAAGATAGTAAGTTAAAATACATAAAATAATGAAAAATTTAAAAACTATATGGAATTTTATCAATAGTAAATTTTTTGGATATATCTTAATTGCTGTATTTATAACTCTTTTTATTGGTACTTGTTCAAAAAATTCTTCTCTAAAAGAAGAATCTGCTATGAAAGATCAAAATATTTCCGCTTTAACTGATACTATTAGAACGGAAAAACTTAAAAATGAAATTATTCAAGTATCTATAAATGGATATATTGCAGATGCAAAAGAATTAGAAAAATATGATAAGGATCTTGCTAAACAAGTTAATGATCAAAAAGGAAAAATTGTTACACTGAATAATATAGTTTTTCATTTAAAACAAGATACTACAGAATTAAGAAAATATATAGATAGTTTGCTTACAAAATTTAAGGAGCCGGAACAAATTAATGATTCTACTTGGAATGTAGATTGGGTAATTTCTTATGTTTATGATATAGATAATTATGATATTTTTGATGGGAGAACTCAAATCGGATTAAGAGGAGATACAGAAGCATTTAAAGGAATCACATTTTATCATAATAAAACTCTAATGCTTAATAGAGATTCTAAAATGAGTCTTACATGGGGTCAAAAATATGAAGGTAATCGTTTAAAAGTATTTGCTCAAACAACTCATCCTGCATTTAAAGCTCAACTTTTAGAGGGGACTTATGTGAAACCATATAAAACTAAAAAATGGTTTACAGGATTTGGAATAGGGCCTTCTTTAAATGTTGGCTGGGATTTTTTACATAATCAGCCTTCTACAACTATTGGATTAAGTATACATTATAATATCTTTTCCTGGTGATAGTAAAGGTCGTATTTCACCCTTGAAAGGTAAAAAAAGGGATGCGGATATTAAAATAAGAATAAGTGAATCTCTTAAAAGAAGGAATTATCAGAAGAATATAAATTGAAATTAGCAGAAGCTACGAAAAAATATTGGAAATTAAAAAAACTGACTAAATGAGTACGAATATATCCAAATACGTTCAATTGAATGATTTTCTGCTCCTAGAATATGAATTTAATAAGAGCGAAACAGCAACAAGTCTTTCTGGGATTACTTCTATGGTTGCAGAAACTGCCTTAGGAAGTAAACAATATTTTAATATAGGGAGCCAAGGAACTTTGAATAATGATTTATTCATGAATTCGCAGCCTAATGATGCTAATAGATCTTCTTGGTATATTACTGATACTACTAGCGATACATTTACATATTGGACTTACTTTGATTCTTCTATTTTAGCTAAAGCAGGATCTCCAAATAGTTATCCATTTGATACAGTAAAAGTTCATATTGTTTCAGGATATAATTTTGATGATATTTCTGGGTTTTTATTACAAATACAAGCTGAAACTTCAACTGGTGATTTAGTAGATCTTTCTAATTTTACTTGGATTAACCAAATTCTCGGAAATGATGTAATAAAATTTACCACAGATACTTTATATCTTGCAAATCGTTTTTATGATAAGTATGTAGAGTTAAAAGTTCCATCTGTTCAATATATTGGAGGAACTTCTGGTACTTGGGATGGCTCTATTGCAGAATTATTAGAGATAAAGCCTCTTTCTGATGTTTACTTTACATATAGTACTATTCCTGAAATAGATGGGGAGACTTATATAATTCAAGAAAAAATAGATCTTCAACTTCCTGTAACTTCTCAAGCAGATAATTTTAATGCATTTATTGCTGAAAGTACTGGAGGAGATTTTATAGAATACTATGCTACCTGGAATGATCTAATTATAGGTGAATATATGGGGGATATTGAAAGCGGCAGAATTCCTCTTTATACTTCAAATAATCCAAATGATAATTATGAGGAATTTTCAAATCAATATGGATCAGGAGCTTCGAAGTGGGTCATAATGCATGAACTATATGTTTATGAACAAATTCCAGGAGCAGATCTTCTTACTCAACAATATGTATTTACTCAGGATAATAATTTCAATAGCCCTAATTATTTTCGTCCTATTATTAAAAATTCTGATATAGCTTCATCTTATACTATTCAATATATTTGTCGTTTAAGTAATAGGATGGATGGAACACAAATTATTAGAAAAGCTTCTTTTGCTTCTACCAATCCTAAAAAATATGGAATGTCTTTTAATCGTATTAATGTTGATAATTATATTCCTTATAAAGTATTTAATAGAATAGAGGGAGAGGCTTCTACAACAGTTCAAGTAGTTGATAATAAAAAATCCAAATTTGTAAAAGTATATTTTGATTCTACCCAAATTCTTTTAAATATGAATAATGAAGTTCTTCCCCAGGGAACAGGGCCTCTGTTTTTAAAAACGGGAGATGGGACTTACAAATTTTCATTTGTTAAAATTGATGAAAATGCAAATGATGAAAGAAAGAATGTAGATCTTTCTGGGGCTTTTAATTATGCTCTTCTTTTTATACTTGATGATGATTCTAAGATTGAAATATTCCCAACTTTTTCAACTAATATGAACACAACATTAGGGGAGTTAGAATTTAAAATTATGACAGCACAAATTCTTCAGTTATTGAAACAAAATAATAACACTTATTCTATAATTATTAAAAATCCAGATGGATCTCAATATACTTTTTATGAAGGTATTTATTTTCCATATTCAAATTATGAACAAGTTATAGCTCAATATTCTGTTTCATTTAATACAACTGAATTACAAGCTCGAATATCTACTCTAGAAGCTATGAACAAAGCTTTAAGAACTGAAAATTTAGCTTTAAAATCCGGACGAAGATCAGGTCCATTTAGTCGATAATTTTTTCAAAATAAAAGTTGGTTTAATTAAATAAATTAGATAAAATAGGCCATTTAATTAAAGCCCAAGTAAGAAATCCTATAAAAAGGCTTCTTGTTAAAAACCATTTTAGAGAGAGTCTCTTAAAAGCAAAACGATAGATAATTCCATAACTAAGAGTAGGATTTCCCTCTTGATCATAAAATTGATTAAATTCCGGGATAATATAATCAGCAAATCCCAAATCCATATCTAAATATTGATGAACAGGAGTAAGAGTCTCATAAAGTCTTAATCTTTTTATTTTTTCCGGAAGAGCTGCATCTTCATCAGGAAGAGTTACTGTAAAATAAAGAATAAAAAAATAATTATGACTAAGTTCAAATTTATTATATTTTGAATTAGGATTAGATCTTTCTTCTTTAATAACTTTAATCCAAGATCTATAATTTTTGATATCTTTGATAACTTGGAAAAGAGGGGGTTCTTTATTGTTTTTAATCTTCATCATAATAAGCTTCTAATAATTCCGGATGTTTTTCTTTAAGAGATTTAGCAATATCTTTTCTTGCTTTTCGAAGTCTTGTTTTAACTGTTGAAAGATTCCAATTTAAATCAATTGCAATATTTTGAAGTCTTTTTTGATTTATTTCTCTTTCAATCATAACTGTTCTATATGGTTCTTTTAATAATTTTATTTCATTAATAGTTTTTTCATAAAGACAATAAGTCAATTCTTCCCCACTTGGCCCAATTACCTCTAAATCCATAATTACTACTGGACTATAAAATTTTAAAAGTCTGGAATGGTTTTCAGATAATTTTTCATGAGACAAATTTCTTTTTTTAATTCTTAATTGACCAAGAGCTTCATTTTTAGCAATTGCATAAACCCAAGTAGAAAAATTATATTTTTTATCATATTGATCTAATTTTTCCCAAACAGCAATAAATGTTTTCGAAATAATTTCTTTACAAAGATCCATATCTTTTACGTATTTGTAAGTATAAGAAATTAATCCTGGTTTAAGCCTGTTTATTAATATTCTAAATGTTTTATCACTTTTATATTCTATAAAATTCAGGGCTATAGCCTGAATTGAATTTTCTTTTTTGTGCATATAATATTTATTTCTTTATTTCTTTATTTCTTTATTTCTTTTTGTTTCTATTTTTAGCAGATTCACTCATTTTTTGTCTTGTTTCAGATGAAATAATTTTACCTTTATTACTTTCACTAATTTTTTTCCTATGCTCTTTAGATAGAGATTTATTAAAAAATGGATGATTTACCCCACTAATTTTTTTACTGTGATTTTCAATAACATCCAAGGATCGTTTTTTACCTTTATTAGCTTTCCCTATTTTTTCCCTAGTTTCTTCAGAATGTTTTTTACCTTTATTAGATTCTGAAATTTTCTTTTTATGGTCTTCTGATAATATTTTGCCCATAAGAAATTTCGAATGTTCTATATTTTGTTTTTGTGAATGTTTTTTCCCAAGATTTTTTCCTATTGAATTTTTTCGAATTTTTTCTTTAGATTCTTCGGAATGAAGTCCTCCAGTTCCTTTCATCCCGCCGGAGGGACTGATATTATAACCGTTTGGAATTAAAGTATTATATTCATTAATATATTTTTTCTGAGCATTAAATGCTTCCTGCTTTGTATCAAAAAACTCCAAAATTTCTTTCTTGAAATTATTTTCCCCATATTTTTTTAAAGCATTCAAAAAAATTGGCTTGCCACTCCCAAGATAATTATCTTTTAAATTATCTGTTGAGTGGTCTCCAATATATTTTTTGCCATTTATTAAATTAGTAGTAATATAAGTATAATGAAACACTAATCTTCTTCAATAACTTGTTCTACAAAATCATTAATATTTGATAATAATCCTGCTACATCCTGATATGGGAAATTACCTATAACATTAATAATTTGAGTTAAGGTATTATGATCCATTACTTCAACATTAATAGCATTCATAATTGAAGCTATCTGATTAAAAGGATATTTACCAATAGCCTTCATAACTCCTT
>Ga0307380_10007780_pt1 | contig 13855 bp, 8 predicted proteins | sample UN3MG_FD_202239 | JGI IMG/M metagenome (GOLD analysis project Ga0307380, IMG submission 202239) | Soil microbial communities from Risofladan, Vaasa, Finland - UN-3 | ecosystem: Environmental > Terrestrial > Soil > Coastal area > Acid sulfate soil | place: Finland: Risofladan, Vaasa | collected... | reverse complement strand
CGACGCCATGTCGGCCAGCATGCCTTGCCGCGCCAGGGCCAGCAGCGATCCGCCGTGGCCGTCGGGGCTCATGGCCACCTCGTCGGGCGCGGCCAGGATGAGTTTGCCCTCGAAGTCGACGGCCGGCACCATGCCCTGGCGGAAGAACCGGACATCTGCCGGGGGCAGACCGAAGAACCCGTGCCGGCGGAAGAATCGCCGGGTCTGGCCGTCGTTCGCCTGGCTCGTCATGACGTACCACGGGATGGCGGCGCCGTAGGCCCGGCGGGCGGCCAGGATGGCGTCGGCGAAGATCTGGAACAGCGGCCTCCCCGAGAGCGGCCCGATGGGGAACTCGCCCTTGGGCCCGTCGTAGCCGAGTCGCGTGCCCTGGCCCCCGGCCACGACGAAGGCGGCTACCTGGCCGGCGGCCAGGAGTTGCTCGCCCAGGTCGTGCATGCGGCGGCGCTGGCGTCGGTCGGCGGCGGTGGTCGGCAGGGGGATGAACGGGGCCGGCTTCAGGTTCGGCGGCAGCCGCACGGGCCGCGGATGCGTCACGTGCCGCGTGATGAGTTCGGCGAGTTGCTCGAAGTCGATACCGGCCACCTGGGCCAGCAGTTTCCGCCGGCCCTTCGGCGACAGGCGGCGCCAGAAGTGGAGTACGTGGCCCTGGTCGGCCTGGGCGAGGCGGCGGCGGATGGTTGGTTCGTCCACGTTCTTGTGCGGCACGGCGTCCCTTTCGCTGTCGGTGCGGGTGCGACACGGGGCGAATCGCGGCAGGCCGAAGCGTACCAGAGCGTCCCGCAGCCGACAAGTCTTTTGGGTGGCCGGGGGGGGTTGGCAAAAAAACGAAGGGCCGGTGGACGTTTTGTTTGACTGTTGATGAACTGCGGTCCATAATGGTAGTAGAAGGTGTCTGTCGCACGGCCGAGAATCAGGCTTTTTCGCGTCCTGGAACGGGGGGATGGAGAGGAGGTGCCCGGGCGTCCCAAACCGAAGCACGCATACCAGCAGTAGGTGAACGGCGTTATTCTTCATACCTTATCCTGAAGGCGGCGTCCACGTGGCGCCATAGATTCGGAGGATGAACTATGAAACGCAAGGGCTTTACGCTGGTCGAACTCCTGGTGGTCATCACGATCATCGGGATGCTGGTGGGCATTCTGTTGCCCGCCGTGTACCGGGCCCTGGAGTTGGCGAACCGGGCCTCGTGCTCCAGTAACTTGAAACAGATTGGGACGGCGTGCCAGACGTGGGCCACGTCGCATCGCCAGAAGTGGCCCGATGTGTACCGGCCGGACTCGGCCGCGTGGGACAAGGTGGGCGAGACCCGGTCGGACTACTATTCGTTCGACCAGGACATCACCGAAGGGACGGAGCCCACCGACAGCCAGGGTACCCCCATCGAGTCGAACCTGGGCAACTTCTGGCGGCTCATCGCGGCTGCAGGCCTGCCGGTCGACGTGTTCCTGTGTCCGTCGGCGGGCCACATCCCTGACGACACCGTTGTCCGGTTTGACGCGGTTCGCGACTTCCGCAACCAACTGTACTGTAGTTACTCGTACCAGAACGTCCTGGGGGCCTACACGCTGACCTCGACCTCGTCGTCCCAGACAACCGAACTGGCCGTGGCCTCCGACGTCAACCCCATGCGCCGCGACTACTGGAGTAGCTCGCCCAGCGGCGTCTCGGAAGGCGCGACCGACCGCAGGCTGGCCGAGAAGCTGAAGTTCCCGGAGTCCGATGAAACCGCGTCCTGGAACGAGGAGCTCACGGACGGCATCCCCGAGGGGAACGCCTGGCAACTCAACAGCCCCAACCATCGGTTCGATGGCCAGAACGTCCTCTACCTCGACGGCCACGTGTCGTGGTGCGACCATCCGTACAGCGGTCCCAACTACGACAACATCTGGCTCAAGAGGGAGACGAGCACCAGCACCACGCTTGACCCCAAGACACTGAGCACCGTCGAGGCCTTCGACAACACGACCTCGTACGATGGCCAGGAAGAGTTGCCGGCCGGTGCGGGCAACGACTCGTTCCTGGTTCCGTGACAGGCCTCATCTCGTTCGACAGACGCCACGGGCGGTCCCGGTTACCCGGGGCCGCCCGGTCTTTTTGGCTGCCGGCCGCCGTTATACGCTTTAAGAAAACACCCTTCTACCAGGATGCCCAAAATGGCCCTTGCAGACGGTCGGAATGGCGTTTTCGACAGCGCCAGGGCCGATGTGACCCCGTCTTGGTAAGATAGGCAAGTGGAAACGCGCGGTTTTTGATCGTTTTTTTCGATTTTTGATCGGGATGCGCCGGAATCGGTCGTTTCGCGCGCCGTTTTGAACGTGAATGGACGGGCCTCAATATGCACTAAAGCATATCGAGGCGGGGCGAGGCGGGTTAGCCGCCCGCCTTGGCGGGCGCGGTTACGGGCACTGACGGGTTAGCCGCCCGCCTTGGCGGGCGCGGTTGTGGGAACTGACGGGTTAGCCGCCCGCCTTGGCGGGCGCGGTTGTGGGCACTGGCGGACAAGCCGCCAGTGGCACCCGCGCGCCGCGTGGGTGCGGAGCACCCACCCTACATACTTGGCGGGCGCGGTCACGGGCACTGACGGTTCAGGGAAATCCCTGGCTTCGTGCCGATCCGGTTTGAGAGAATGCCGAGAGCGAAAGGGAGCCAATGAAACACATCCTCATCACCCTCGCCGCCCTGCTGCTGCCGCCGGTGGCTACGCTTCAGGCTGCCGACGTGGAGGTCGCCGTGCCCGTCGCTTATTCCGCCCCAGCCGACGGGTTCCTCAGCCTCGCCCTCTTCAACGACCGCGGCCAACTCGTCCGCAGTCTCCTGTACGCCAAGCCCGTGAAGGCGGGCAGCGGTTCGGTCATGTGGGACGGTACGAGCGACCTCGGCATGCCCCAGGCGGCCGGCAGCTACTCGACCAAGGCGATCTTCTTCACGGAGGGGCCCAGGGCCGAGTATGTCATGACGGTCGGCAAGAACGGCAATCCGCCCTATCGCACGCCCGATGGCAAGGGCGACTGGGGCGGCAACCTCGGCGGGCCCGCCGCCATCTGCTCGAACTCCGAGAGCGTCATGATGGTCTGGGGTTGCGTGGAGGATAACCAGATCACCGGCATCCAGCAGATGGATGCCGAGGGCCGCATCCTCATGCGGTATTTCTCGTTCTACCCGTGGGACACGCGCCTCGCAGGGGCCATGGACGACCGCAACTTCTACCTCGGCATCCTGAACGCCGGAAAGAAACGGGTCGAGATCGCCGTCTATGAACTCGGCAAACCGCACGGCAAGATCCTCTGCATCCTCCCCACCAAGCCGCACGAGGAGGAGACCGAAACGCGCTGGCGCGGCCGCTTCACGGCGTCGATTGACGGCATGGCGCTGACCGCCGACACGCTCTTCGCCACCATCCGGGCCGACGATGCGCTCTTCATCATCGACCGCGCCACCGGCCGGATTCGCAAGCAAGTCACCCTCGCCTCTCCGCGCGACGTGAAGGTTGTCCGTGGCGGGCTCATCGTCCAGACGGGCAACCAAATCGTGCGGCTCACGCTGGAGGGCGGCGTCGAACGCACGCTCGTTGATGAAGGCACCCTGACGGACCCGCGAGCGATGGCGGTGGAAGCGCAGGGCGGCTTCTTCTCGAGCGGCGCCAGTGGGCAGGTGGCCCGCTTCAACGCGGATGGAAAGCTCGTTGCCAGGCTCGGCAAAGAAGGGGGCGCCGCCAAGACGGGCCGCTTCAACCCGTTAGCCATCGGCCGGGTCTTCGCCATGTGCCTCGGACCCCAGGGCGACTCGCTCTGGGTGCAGGACGTCGCCACAGGCTTCCCGCGCACCTCGCGCTGGTCGCTCGACGGGACGCTGCAGCGCGAGTGGTTCACCCCCAAGCTCGACCTCCACGCCCCAACCGTCAACCCCGCCCGCCCCAACGAACTGCTCACGACCAGAGACGCCTTTTCCGATGAGCCCGGCATTTATGCCTACGAGGTCGATTGGGCCGGCAAGACGTGGCGGCCCGGCTGGTTCTATGACAACACCTGGGCCGAGATGTTCGCCGGCCTCGACCTTTACCACGGTTACGAGCACGGCGGCAACCCACTGACCAAGCCGCGCGGCGGCAAGTCGCCCTGGCCCATCTTCCACTACAACGGCCGCACGTTCGTCACTCACGGCGACAAGAACTTCTTCATGAACCGTGACGGCAACGACGACGGCGTCATCTTCCAGTACTCGGCCGATCACAGGCCCAAGCCCGTTGCCCTCGTCGGCTACCACCACGTTGAGAAGCTGCCCGACGGCACGTATCAGGGCAGCTATGACCAGGGCCGGAACGAATGGATGACTTGGGCCGACCGCAACGGCGACGGACGCCTGTCTGCCGACGAAATCACCCACGTGAAGGATGTGCCCGTCCTCGAGGGCGTCATCCGTGTCGCGGCCGGCCAGCTGGATGCCGACCTTAACGTTCACCTGCAGATGCTCCTCCGCGACCGCAAGGCACCGCGTCATGCCTTCGTCCTCTCGCCGAAGGAAATCCTGCCAAACGGCGTGCCCGTGTATGACTGGTCCATGGTGCGGAAGACCATCGCCCTCCAGCCGCCCAGCTTCCTCGGCGGCGACGGCTCGAAGGGGGTCGGCCACGTGTCCATGCCGATCCCGCTGCAAGCCGATGACGGTCTCTACGCCGCCATATCGCCGGAGCCCGCCGAGAAACTCGACCTCCCTGGCATCGACGGCTCGGGCTGGTGGGCGGGTCGCAACTGGCGCAGCAAACTGGCCAAGTTCGACAAGAAGACCGGCGAACTTCTCTGGGCCGTCGGCCGCCGCGCGCCGGGCGTTGCGGAGCCCGGCCAGATGTACCACCCCAAGTCCGTGTCCGGCAAAGGCGGCGACGCGCTCTTTCTGCCCGACACGCTCGGGCCGGTCTGGGTCTGGCACGCCGATGGCCTCTATGTCGGCCACCTCTTCAAGGACCATCATGCCGGCGACCGCGACGTGCCGGTCGATCAGGAACTCTACGGCGAAATCCAATCGACCTTCGTCTTCGCCCACCCGCAGACCGGCAAGGTCTATCACATCGGCGCCGGCACCGAGACGCGTGTCCACGAGATCATTGTGCCGACCGTGCGGCGACTGGCCCGCACGACCGTTATCCTCAGTGCCCCGCTCGCCCAGGCCGTTCAGCCGTGGGATCCCGACGGCGTTGCCCCGACGGAGAAGCCGACCCATGCCGTCACGCCGGCCCCTGCCAACGTCGCCGGCGGGTTCCAGGTGAAGGTGGACGGCGAACTGGACGGCCGGGAAGGTTGGTTCGGGGCCAAGGGTGTCCGTTGCCCATCCATGCTCGTCATGCTGGACGGCCAACGCCTGGCCGAAGTCCGCGCGATGTATGACGCCGACAATCTTTACCTCGGCTACCTCGTCAGTCACCCCGCCGGCCTGGCGAACAGCGGGAGCGAGCTGCCCTACGCGCCGTTCGTCAGCGGGGCCTATGTAGACTTCTCCGTCGCGCCCGACTGGTCTCAGCCACAACGCCGCGACGTGCGCGAAGGAGACGTCCGCGTCATTCTTGCCCGTGTCCGAAACGGCGGGGCCGCTGAGGCCGACTTCGACCAAGGCTTCTGGCAGAAGAAGGCCGGCGGCTCGAACCCCCAGACCATCGCGTCACCGGCGGCCAGGGTTCACTTCGACCAGATCACGAGCGTCCCCGGTATTCAGGTCGCCTTCAAGGTGAAGGGGAAGGACGAACGCACCGGCCACATCCGATACACCGTCGAGGTCGCCGTCCCCCTGGCCGGCCTCGGCCTGCACGACGTCGCGGGGAAGACCGTGGGTTTCGACGTGTCCGTCGGCATCGCCAACGCCGCGGGCGACCAGCGCGACCGCGCCGCCCACTGGGCCGGTCTCAGCGAAGGCCGTGTCGTCGACCGTCCCGGCAGTGCCGAACTCCTGCCCCACACCTGGGGCACGCTCATCTTCGCCCCCGCCGCGAAGTGAGAGCCGTCCTTGCCGAACGCCGCCGCAAGAGGAACCGGAATCCAGGTCGGGCGCAGCCGGGTCAGCCGCGGGGTTGTTGGAAGAACCGCATGCGGCGCGACAGGTCCATCGCCTCGTACCGGCACATCTCGTGGCAGCAGAAACACGAGATGCACGCCGCATAGTCGATGACGGGCCCCGAGTCGGTCATCGTGACCGCCCCCACCGGGCACGCCTTGACGCACGAGCCGCAACGGACGCACTTGCGGCGGCGGACGGTCGGCCGCGTCACGACGACGTACGCGGCGATGCGGCTTATCCAGGCGCCAAAGCCCATGCTGACGCCGCACGTCTTGAACTTCGGGATAACGGCGAACGGTCCCTCGATCTCGATGTCCGCCAGCGCGGCCGGTCCAAGGCCCCTCTCCTCGGCGATGCGCAGCATGGGGACGCGGCGCGGTTCCAGGCCCATCATGGCGGCCATGACGGTGTCGAGCGCCACGGCGTTGGTCGAGGCCAGCAGGCGGCCGACCTCTCTCGGCCGTCCGCCCGACGGGCCCTGGCCCTCCATGGCGACCACGGCGTCCAGGATAATGAGGTCGGGCGGCCGCACCTGGAACACGTCGACGATGGCCCGGGCGAAGTTCTCGGCCCCGACGGCGTCGCGGTGCAGCCGCGTCTTCTCGCCGCCCACCAGGTGCCCGTACGTGTTCTTGATGCCGCCGGTAATGCCCGTGGCCACGTGGGTCTTCATCTTGGGCAGGCTCACGAGGACGTCGCAGTCGAGCACTTCGCGCGAGAAGGCCAGGTGGGTGGCGAAGTCCGACTCCAGGGCCGTCCGGACGGGCGAGGCGCCCAGGTTGACGTACCGGTCGCCGGCGGCCTCCAGGATTCCCGCGACGCGGGCGGCCGCCTCGTTCGACCCGTAGGCCCGCATGCCGGAGTTGTCGCCGACGAGGATGCGTCCGGCCCCGCGTCGCTCGAGCGCGGCAATGGTCGCGGCCACGACGCTGGGATGCGTGTTGACGTGCCGGTCGGGCGGCATGGCACCCAGGATGTTGGGCTTGACGAGGACGGTCTTGCCCTCCACGGCCGGCGCGTGCTGGGCCATGGCCCGCTCGACGGCGTCGGCCACGTGGTCGTAGTCGGTCGGGATGATGCTGACGCGCGGTCGGCTCACGCTCACCTCAGGACGAAGTAGCCGTGCCCGACGATGTCGAAGACCTTCTCTTCGAGCATCTGGAGGCCGGCCGCGTCGAACATGGCCCGCCACCGGGCCGCCTCGACGATGGTCTGGTTCGTCAGGTCGTGATAGAGGTGGTGTTCGAGGAAGGCGGTGGGGTTTCGGCGCAGTTTCTCGTGCGGCTGCTTGCAGAACTCGCCGACGTAGAGGAGCGCCTTCGGGAACCAGGCCCGCAGTTGACCGAGCAGCGCGACGACCGCCTCGTCGCCCCCCGAGAGGTACTCGTGGTACGTGTCGACGGCCGTGACGGCGTCGACGTCGGGTCGCTCGGCCGCCAGGGCGGCCATGTCGAACATGTCGGCCTCGCGCACCTCGATGCGGTCGGCCAGGGCCAGGCCCGAGAGCACCTCGCGGGCGTACTCGACCGTGGGGCTGTCGACGTCGATGCCGATGGCCCGGACCTCGGGCATCGCCTCGGCGAGGTACAAGAGGAACGCCAGGTCGCCGCACCCGAGGTCCAGCACCACCCGGGCGCCGCGGCGCCGCAGCATGTCGGCCATGACGGGGTAGGGCAGGGTGCGGCACAGTTGGCCGCTGCCGCGACCCACGTACTTGCCCAGGCGCTGGACGTCGGCCGGGTACGTCGCCTTGCCGCGCAAGAGATCCTGGAGGCGGGCGAAGACCGGCTCATAGGCATACGTCAGTTCGAAGAACCCGCGCGGCTCGGCCATGAGGCGGCGGAGGCGCGGCAGGGCGCGGACCTGGTCGCCCTCCCATCGCACCAGGCTCAGGCCGTCGAGGTAACTGAGGATGCTCTCCAGCACGTGGCGCTCCAAATGCGCTTCCGCGATGACGGCCTCCACCGACAGGGCCTCGGCCCCGAGTAGCCTGTCCAGGACGCCCGTCTCGAGCAGGGCCCACAGGCACGAGCACACGGCGTAACCGCGGACGTGCGGCAGGGCCTCGTCCAGCCGGCGCTTGGTGCGGGCGGCTTTCGGAAGACCCAGCAGGCGGATGACCTGAAGCGCCTGAATCAGCGACATGGTTCGGCCTCCGGTGCGTGCGGAGCACGCACTCTACGGCTTGCGGGGCGGGTGGCATGGTCATCCCGAAGGGTGACCATGAGCAGTCCTGGTGCGTGCGGAGCACGCACCCTACGGGTCAGCGACATGGCGTGACCTCCGGCCCACGCGGGCACTGGCCGGACGGGCACGCGGCCGGCTCGGTTCCCAGGATGGTGTCGTCGAAACTGGCCCGGACGGCGCAGCCGGCGTCGAGACGCAGGAACCGGGCGTCGTCCCACTCGCCGTCGAGGCCGGCCTGGATGAGGGCGAGGTCGCCGGGCACCGTGGCGAACTCCCAGCCCTTCTCGCGACACGTTTCGCGCACCTGCTCCTGGAGCCCCAGGTGCCGCGCGAAGTCGAACTCAATCAGCACGCCGCGCGTGTAGTGCGTCTCCCAGGCGCTCATGAATTCCGCCAGGTACTTGGCGTTGTCCTCGCCGTACTTGGCCACCAGTTCCTGGTACTCGGCCCGTTTGTACATGGGCCCCAGGCCGCTGTTGGTGCGCGGCTCAATGGGCTCGCCCGATTTCTGGTAGCACTCCAGCCACCCGCTCGAGAACCAGTACGTGCCCGGCTGCTCGGCAAAGGCCCGGGAGTAGCGCTCCTTGGAACCCAGCAGCAGGGTGATGCAGTCGTGGGCGCGCGGCACGATCACGGGGACGGGCCCGGCCCGCAGACCCACCAGGCTGTTGTTGCACAGGCCGTATCCAAGCACGATGGCGTCGTACCGGTCGGCCGTGGCGGCGTCGACCTGCTGCTGGAGGAGGTCGCGGCAGATGTCGCTGTTGTCGTGGAGACCCTGCGGCAGCAGGGTGACGTTGATCGCGTGCCGCGCGCGGGCCGCGCACCAGTAGAGTTCCCTCGCCAGCACGTCGCAAGCCACGACCTTCAGATGCATGTTCGCTCCCGTTTGTGACACTCGGCCGGCCCGACCGCTCGCTGGCGCTCGCGGCTAGCGGTGCGCCGGCTGGCCCCGCTTTTGCGCGGCGGGTCCCCGTACCCGCCGCGTCCGGTGCCAGACCCTGCACGGCCGGTGAATACGGCTTTGCGCGGTGGGTACGGGGACCCACCGCGCCCGGCGCCAGCCACCGCGCCCGGCGCCAGCCACCGCGCAAAGTTCTCCACACGTCGGCCCCGGCGCGCTGGCGGCGCTAGCCGTACGAGGCCAGGATGGTGAAGCGTCGCTCGAAGTCGACCTCGTTCGTGAGGAACTTGTGCTTGTACTGTTCCACGCGGCCGTGGCTCTGGGCAACGGCCTGGGCGTCGAAGGCCTGCCACGCCCCGTCCGGGATCGCCTTGACGCGGACGGGCCCCAGCCGCCCGCTCTGCCGCTTGGTCTCGTACTCCATGTTAAGGCCCCGCAGGGCCAAGTCAACCGCCGATGCCAACTCGGCCGCACGATGGGCCGGGACGTCGCACGCCTCGACCAGGAGGCTGTAGTGCGGCACGTCGGCCCACGTCGGGCACAGGCAGTAGTTGCCGACGTCCAGACCCAGCTGCGCGACCGACGCGTTGGCGGCGCTCGTGACCTGGAACTCGGTTAGTTTCTCGCCGGTCAGGTTGGCGGTGTGCTCGCCCTTGTTCAGGAACTCGATGACGGGTGCCGCGCCCAGCCGGTCGGTTACGCGGACGAGGTCGCCGATGTGGTAACGGAACAGGCCGCCGGTGGTCGTCAGGATGAGGAAGTATCGCCGGCCCACCTCCACCTCGTGGGCGAGCAGGGTCGGCGGGTCGGGCTGGTCGATGGCGTCTTGCGGCACGAACTCGTAGAACGTGGCGGTGGTCTCGAGGACGCCGGCGCTGCCCTCGGTCCGAATCGGCATCGAGAACCGGCCCTCGGAGGCCAGCAGACCGATGTCGCGGACGGGTGCGTCGCCCCAATACCGCGGCATCTCGCCCAGGTACAGGCCGAGCGTGCCGCCTTTCCAGGTGCCGATGAGGGGCAGTTCCCACGCGTCTTTCGGATAGAGGTGGCCGCCGGCCCGGACCTTCGCTTCGAGTTCGCGTGCGCGGTCGGGCGCGGGCCGGAGGCGCGCCTCGATGGGCAGCCGCACCGAGGCGTCGATCGCCAGGTCGGCGGCCAGCGTGCCGTCGGCCAGGTCGCGCAGCAGGTCGTCGCGGCGGGCGTCCATCGTTCGGGCCAGGCCCAGAAGCGTGCTGGGGTTGGCCGTGATGGGCAGGACGCGCCGTACGGCGAGTCCCAGCCGGCACGCCAGGTAGTACTTGGCCTGGGCATCGGCGACGCAGGCGGCCTCGGGCGGCATGACGTACAGGCGCCGCACGACCGATTTCTGGGCGCGGGCCGTCAGCCCCGACATGGCCCCCTCCGGAATGCCCGACGCCGTGACCTCCTCGTCCATGCGGCTGGTGAGTTGGAGGATCTTGGCCCCGAAGGCGTCCCGGTGGTCTTCGAGCGCATGGACGCCCCACACGTGCCACCCCTGGCGGTAATCGCGAAGACAGGTGTCGGTGACGGGGATGCGCTTGGGCGTGCCGGTCGTGCCGCTCGTCAGGGCGAACATGTGGATGCGGGTGCCGGCGGGGAAGAGGGCCTGAATCTGGCCGCGCGCGACGCGTTCGACGTACGGCGCGGCACGCTCGTAGCCGGCGATGGGCAGGGCGTGGCGGAGGTCGTCGATGGTGCGTGCCCGGCCCAGGCCGTGGTCGCGGCCGAAGTCGGTGTCGGCGGCTTGGCGGAGCAGCCTGGCCAGCAGGCGTGTCTGCGTCTCGGGGGTGCGTTCGACGGCCTTTCTCCAGCCGCGCACCTGCCCCTTGGCCTGGAGGCGTATGGGCGTCCAGAGGAGCCGGCGCAATCGGATGCCGAGAGGCGTTTTCATGGGCCGGGTCTCATTCGGTAGCCGGTTGCGGCGACGCCTGGGCCGCCTCGGCCGTCAGATACCGGCCGAAGAACCCCCGGACCTGGCGGGCGTAGGTCTGGGGGTCGGTGGCCACGGCCTGGTTGTGTTTGGCGCCGGGGCAGATCCAGATGTCTTTCGGCCCGGGCTTGAGGCCGTAGAGGACTTGCGTCTGCTCGGTGGGCACGTAGGTGTCGCGCTGGCCGTGGATGAACAGGATGGGCACGGACTGGAGTTTCATCAGTGCCCGGCGGGTGCTGGGGAACCGGCACCGGCATTTCAGTTCGACGTAAAAGAGCATCAGGGCCCGGAAGACGCGGTACATGGTCATTGACCGGGTGGCCCGGGCCAGGTCGACCCGGGCGAAGATCTGGACCCACCGCTTCAGCAGTTGGTCGATGCTGTGGTCGGTCGAGAAGACGCCGTCGACGACGAGGCACCGGACGTCGGCGCTCAGCGCCGCCGCCACCACCGCGGCGCTCGCCCCCCGGCTGATGCCCAGGATGCCTATGCCTGGGCCGTCGGCGCCACGGCGGCTCTCGACGAACGCGATGGCCGCCAGAATGTCGTGCACCTCGTGGTTCGACGCCCAGTGCCGCGGCTCGAAGTGCGGCGGGGTGAAACTCTTGCCGTGCCCGCGAAAATCGAACGTGAACACCGTGTACCCCGCCTCGATCAGCGACGAGCCGTATCGCCCGACGCTCATCATGTTGCTGTCGAACTCGTGGCAGAAGATGATCGTGCCCAGGTCGGGCTTCCCCGGTGGCCGCTCGATAAACATGCCGCGAAGGCTGCGCCCCTCCAGGCTCGGGAACGTCACGACCTCTCCCTGGGGCGGCGTGAAGTCGTGCAGGTCGGCCGTGACGGGCAGCGGCGTGTCCAGGAAGAGGTTGATCGCCAGCCGCAGGTACTTCACCAGGTACGCCAGCAACAGGATCGTCAGCACCGCGACGACCGCCAAGATGGCGACGACATGCCAGTGCCCCGTCAGGACGCCGGCCTGCGGAGCCGACGGCCCCGGGGCCCCTTCCATCGCCAGCATGGCAGCCGACAGCGTGGCCGGTGTCAACGGATGGTCCTTCCAGGCAAGAGTTGGCTTGTGCGCCGAATCATTCTACGGCACGAAGCGGCGGACTACCAGAGAATCGTTCTGGCCGCCGAACCCGAACGAGTTCGACAGGCAGACGTCGACCTTGGCCTTTCGAGCGGCGTTGGGCACGTAATCGAGGTCGCACAGGGGGTCGGGGTGGTCGAGGTTCATGGTGGGCGGCACGATCTGGTCGCGGATGGCGAGGACACAGGTCATGAGTTCGGTGGCGCCGGCGGCCGCGATGAGGTGGCCCAGCGTGCTCTTGACGCTCGAGATGGGCACCTTATAGGCGTGCTCGCCGAAGACGAGTTTGACGGCCAGCGTCTCCACCTTGTCGTTCTCGGTGGTGCCGGTTCCGTGGGCGCTGATGTAATCGATCTGGTCGGGTCCCAGGCCGGCCTTCCCGAGGGCCATCCGCATGGAGGCGGCCGGTCCGCGGCCCTCCGGATGGATGTCGGTCATGCGGTAGGCGTCGGCGCTGGTGCCGAAACCGGTCATCTCGGCCCAGATGTGGGCGCCGCGCTGCTGGGCGACCGCGAGTTCTTCGAGGACGAGGAGGGTGGATCCCTCGCCCAGGACGAACCCGCCGCGGTCGCGGTCGAAGGGCCGGCTGGCGCGCCACGGCTCGTCCTTGGGGCCGGTCGAGATGGCCGTCAGCAGGTTGAACCCCGCGACGCCCAGCGGGTGGATCATCGAGTGCGTGCCGCCGGCCAGCATCCGGTCGACCCGGCCGGAGCGGATGAGGTGGCAGGCCTCGCCGATGGCCTGGGTGCTGGCGGCGCAGGCCGTCAGGCACGAGTAAGCGGGCCCCTCCAGGCCGTACTCGCAGGCCAGGTGGTTGGCCGGCATGTTGGGTTCCTGCTCCAGTTCGCTCATGGCGTCGTAGTGCTGGAACCCCATCTCGGCAAAGCCGACCGCGGAGACGGTGCCGTCTTCGCGGGTGCCGTGGGCGATGGAGTTGACGAGGGTCATGAAGTCGAGGATACCCTCGCCGCTGCCCAGGTAGATGCCGAACTTCCGCGGGTCGAAGGCACCGGGCTCCAGGCCCGCGTCGTCGAACGCCATGTGGCCGGCCGCCATCGCGAACCGGACGTTCCGCCCGGCCTTCTCGAAGATCGCCGGGTCGCGCACGTACGGCGCCAGGTCGAAGTCGGGAACCTGGGCGGCGAACGGCGTCGGGAACGTCGACGCCTCAAAGATGGCGTTCGCCCGAATGCCGCTCTTGCCGGCCAGGATGTTCTTCCACGACTCCTCGACCGAGAGGCCGAGGGGGTTCACGGAACCCATTCCGGTTATTACGATGCGTCGTGTCATAATGGCCTTGAGCGTCTGTCGGCGGGGGCGATCGGCCGCCCGCGCGTCTGTCGGCTATCGATTGACCCGAATCACGGCCGCGGCCGTCTGGCCGCCGATGGCGTTCGTCGTCACGAGGAACCGGTCGCCCACCCATGGCGCGGCCTTGCCGGTGACGAGGTTGAGGCTGACGTCGGGGTCGGGCCGGTCGCAGTTGACGATGGGCGGCACGTGGCCGTCCTTCGCCAGAAGCAGGGCGGCCACCAGGTCGGCCAGACCGCTGGCCGCGCCCATGTGCCCCGTCACGCCCTTCGTCGCCGTCACGGGGACCTTGGCGGCGGCCGGGCCGAGGGCGGCGGCCAGGCCGGCCGCTTCCGCGCGGTCCTGCATCGGCAGGGCGGGC
>Ga0307380_10007777_pt1 | contig 13855 bp, 14 predicted proteins | sample UN3MG_FD_202239 | JGI IMG/M metagenome (GOLD analysis project Ga0307380, IMG submission 202239) | Soil microbial communities from Risofladan, Vaasa, Finland - UN-3 | ecosystem: Environmental > Terrestrial > Soil > Coastal area > Acid sulfate soil | place: Finland: Risofladan, Vaasa | collected... | reverse complement strand
CAGTGGGTGGCGGCCGAGGCCGCGTCGCTCCAGCGAAACTCGCTGCCGTCGAGCCACATGCGGTGCATGACCACGGCCAGCTTGCGGGCCAAGGCCACCTTGGCGCGCTTCAGCCCCCGCGTCTTGGAGATCCGCATGGCCCAAGCCTTCAGGGCCGAGTAGCGGGCGCAGCGTGTCAACAAGGCATTGGCGGCCTCGTGGAGGAGTGTGCGCACCATGGTATCGCCGCATTTGCTGATACGGCCGCCGCTGTGGTACAAGAGCCGGGAATACCGCTCGCGTGCCGTGCGCGAGCCGCGCGCCGTGCTTGCGGAATTCGGCACCACGATCCCGGCCGAGGTCGAGATCCGCGTCCACGATTCGACGGCCGATATGCGCTATCTGGTCCTGCCGATGCGCCCCGAAGGCAGCGACGGCCTGAGCGAGGTCGAGCTTGCCGAGCTCGTCACCCGGGATGCCATGGTCGGCGTCACGGTGCCGCGCGGGCCCGCGAGGGCGGCCGCAGAATAGACGCACGCACGGAGATCGGTTGCCTTTTTGCCGTATGTCAGCTTGCCTTAACTGCGGCCAAACCGACCGATTGCCGCAATTCTCTCGACACGCTTGGCGATCACCTGACGACGCGCAGGAGCGATCTTGGACTGCTCCATAAAACGGCCTCCGACCAAACCGGCGTCGACGAACCAACATTCGCTGGATGAGAGCGTGATCTGAGCAAGCCGGCCTCGGACCAATGGAAACGGATTGTTCAGTTGATCAGCAATGTCCGCTCTTAGGGTATGAGCGCAAACAATTCGAGCACCCGCAGGATGTACCCTTCTGACCGATGATGTACCCTTCTGACCGATGATGTACCCTTCTGACCGATTGTGTTGAAAAACTCCACTGGCCACATTGGCTGGTAACTTTCGAATCAGACGGAAGACTTCCGCGTAACGATCGTCCGCGAACGCCCCTCTCAGCGAATCATCGTTGCGCCAGATACGCTTCGAAGTATTCGCAACCGAGTTTTTCAACAGAACCGACCCAAAGGAGACATCAGGCCGAGATGAACATGCTCGTGTGCCGACCATAAGCTTCGGGCACAAACGCGATCCGAGCGTCTCCGCTTCGTCCGCCTCCATCAGACGCGACTAACCGACGATGTCCGCCGAGGGGAAACTCTTCCTTTGACCAAGAGGTAGCGGTCGCACATGTTTCCGGGAAGCAGGAAAGATCGACAACGTCATGACTAAACCCGACGACGAGGGGACGATGGGTGACGGCTTCAAGCCGGCGCCGGTTCCCGACAACGAGGCAGAGCGCCTGCGCGAAGTCAGCGTGCTCGGACTGACCGGGTTCAACCGCAAGGACCCGCACCTCAACGACATCATCCAGATCGCCTGCGCCGTCGCCGACACCCCGATCGCGATGGTCAACATCCTAGACCGGCCGGATCAGCACACCCTGCAATCGTGCGGCGTGCCGGAGGCGGCTGCAACGGAGAGACCGATCGAAGGCGCCCTCTGCCAGTTCGTCCTCGCGCAAGGCGATGTCCTGATCATTGAGGACTTGCGCACAGACGAAAGGACCAGGGAACATCCGTTCATCAACCCGCCGATGTCCCTGCGCTTCTACGCCGGCGCGCCGCTGGTCAGCGCCGGCGGCTACATTGTGGGCACGCTTTGCGTCATGGCGCCGGAGCCGAAGACCCTGGATGCGCGCGCTATCGACGCGCTGCGCCGGCTGGCCGACCAGGTTGTTCGCCTGCTGCAGGGCGGACCCGCGCGCGACGGCGGCGATGTGGTGGCGCGGGCAAAGGAGAAGACACCCGTGCGCGGTCAGTTCTATTCGCAAGCCAGTATCCTGTTCACTGACTTTGTCGGCTTCACGCGCCACACCGAAGCGCTGGAACCCGCCGTGCTGTTAGAAACCCTCGCCCGCTACTTCGGCGCCTTCGACAAGATATGTGAGCGCTTAGACCTCACACGGATCAAAACCATCGGCGATTCCTATATGGCGGCCGCGGGCATCCCGGCGGCCAGCGCCGACCATGCACGCGACGCCGTCGCCGCCGGCCTGGCGATCCGCGATTACATTACAGCGGAGAACAGCGCCCGCGTCGCCTTGGGGGAGCCGGCCTGGGAAGTCCGCATCGGCGTACATTCCGGCCCTGCCATCGCCGGCAGCCTGGGCGAACATGGCATCGACATCTGGGGCGACACCGTCAATGTCGCTTCCCGCCTGGAAGCCGCGAGCGACGCAGGCCGCGTCAATATTTCCGAGGCAACCTTGACCCTGCTCGGGAACGCCACGACCGAAGAGCGCGGCACCCTGCCGGTGAAGAACAAGGTGCCCCTGCGGATGTTCTTCGTCGATCAGCTAAATTGACCCTACGAGCACCTTGCTCCGGCGAGCGCTTCTTTCAAGGAAATCCGGGAGTCCGCTTCTGGCTGAGGGTGTTGAAGAAGTCGGGACCATCAAATTTTGTGCAACTATTGTTTGTGTGAGCCGCGCTTGCAGCATTGTTGATTCGAAAAAGTCCCGAATCTTGAATCATTGTTTCAAAAATCCTGACCTCCGCGACTTCTTCAACAGCCTCGGCTATAAGCCGACATTCCGTTTGCGATTTTCCGGGTCCGCTTTTGGGCCAGAACCAGACATCCGAACCGACCGGTAACATTCCAATTCTTCGCAGTGGGGGACGTGCAGAGATGCGCCTCTTGCATCCAGGTCGATGAACCCCGATCCTCCCAAGCGATGACGACAGGCAGCTTCCAGCCGCGCGTGCTCGCGGTGCTCGGGCCCACCAACACCGGCAAGACCCATTACGCGATCGAGCGGATGCTTGGCCATGCCAGCGGCATGATCGGGTTTCCCTTGCGTCTGCTCGCGCGCGAGAACTACGACCGGGTCGTCAAGCTCAAGGGCAAGGCCGCGGTGGCGCTGGTCACCGGCGAGGAGAAGATCGTGCCGCCGCGCGCGCGTTATTTCCTCTGTACGGTCGAATCGATGCCGCTCGACCGGCCGGTCGAGTTCCTCGGCGTCGACGAGATCCAGATGGCGGCCGATCCCGAACGCGGGCACGTCTTCACCGACCGGCTGTTGCGCGCGCGGGGATTGAGCGAGACCATCCTGATCGGCGCGGAGACCATCGGCCCGCTGATCCGCCGCCTGGTGCCGGGGGCCGAGTTCATGACCCGGCCGCGCCTGTCCAAGCTCACCTACGCCGGCCACAAGAAGCTGACCCGCCTGCCCCGCCGCAGCGCCGTCGTCGGCTTTTCGGCGGCCAGCGTCTACGAGCTCGCCGAGCTGCTGCGCCGGCGCCGGGGCGGTACCGCGGTGGTGCTCGGCGCGCTCTCGCCCCGCACCCGAAACGCCCAGGTCGAAATGTACCAGGCCGGCGAGGTCGACTATCTGGTCGCGACCGACGCCATCGGCATGGGCCTCAACATGGATGTCGACCACGTCGCCTTTTCCGCCGTCGTCAAGTTCGACGGCCGCCACCACCGCCGCCTGGCCACCACCGAGCTTGCCCAGATCGCCGGGCGCGCCGGCCGCCACATGAACGATGGCAGCTTCGGGTCGACCGCCATGCTCGAGACGCTCGACCCGGAGGTCGTCGATGCCATCGAGAATCACCGCTTTCCGGCCGCCGAGGCGATCTTCTGGCGCAATCCCGATCTTGACTTCAAGTCGCCCGCCCTTCTGCTCCGCAGCCTGGAGCGACCGCCGCGGGATCGCGCGCTGATCCGCGCGCGCACCGCCGAGGACCAGCGCGTGCTGGCCGAGCTCGCTCGCGACGAGGAGGTGAGCGAACGCGCGAAAAGCCCCGCGAACGTGCGCCTGCTGTGGGACGTCTGCCAGATCCCCGATTTCCGCAAGATCATGCCGGAGAACCATGCCCGGCTGATCAAGCGGCTTTTTCTGTTTTTGACCAGTGCCGAGGAAACCCTGCCGCCCGACTGGATCGCCAAGCAGATCGCCCGGGCCGACCAGACGCAGGGCGATATCGAAACGCTGACCGGGCGGATCGCCGACATTCGGACATGGACCTATGTGTCGCACCGGGCCGACTGGCTGACCGATGCCGCCCATTGGCAGGAGCGCGCCCGGGCGATCGAGGACAAGCTCTCCGATGCGCTTCACGACCGCCTCACCCAGCGCTTCGTCGACCGCCGCGCGGCCGTCCTGGTACGCGGCCTTGCCGACGGCGCCGAACTGGTCGGATCGGTGAACGCCAAGAGCGAGGTGTTGGTCGAGGGCCAGTTTGTCGGCCGCCTGCGCGGCTTTCGTTTCGAGCCCGACGTGACGGCCGGACGCGAGGATGCCAAGGCGCTTGTCGCCGCCGCCAACCGGGCGCTGCGCGCGGCGATCGAAGGACGCGTGGCGGCGCTGGAGTCCGCGGCCGACACGGATTTCAACTTCAACGACGATGGCCAGATCGTCTGGGACGGCGATGTCATCGGCCGCCTGCGAGCCGCCTCGCGCGCCATCGCGCCGGCGGTCGAGCCGCTGGCAAGCGACCTTCTGGAAGGCGGTTTGCGCGGCCGCGTCAGTGCGCGGATCGGACGCTGGGTGGCCGGGCTGATCGCCCAACGCCTCTCGGCGCTTACAACGGCAGAGGCCGATCCGCCGGACGGGCCGGCGCGCGGGCTGGTATTCCAGCTCGTGGAAGCGCTGGGCGCCCTGCCGCGGCGCAAGGTGAGCGACCTAATCGCCAGCCTGCAACCCGCGCAGCGCAAGGCGCTCGCGGCACTCGGCATTCGCATCGGCCAGGAAACCGTCTACTTCCCGGCGCTTCAACGGCCGGCCGCCATCCGCCTGCGCCGTCTCTTGTGGGCTGCGCATGCGGGACGACCGGCGCCGCGCTTCGATCCCAGAGCGTCCTCGCTGCGAGCCCAACCTGACGTGCCGGAGGCGTTCTATCTCGCTTGCGGTTACCGCACGATCAATGGAATTGCGGTCAAAGCCGATCGTCTGGAAAAGCTTGCCGATACGGCCCGCAGAGGCACGGGTGGCGCGGGTCAGGGCGCCTTCGCGGCGACCCCCGAATTTCGCGCAATCGTCGGCTGCGAGGAGGCGGAAATGGAAGCGGTGCTGGGCTTCCTTGGCTACAGCGCCAGCAAGGCCGATGGCGGCGTGACGTATGATCGTGCGCGCCCTAACGTAAAGCGACCCCCCAATCAAGCCCGGCCTCGCAGGAAAAAACCGCGGCAAGGCGACAATCCGGACTCGCCCTTCGCGGGCTTGCGCGATCTGGTGCGCCCGAAGTGACCATGCCGAAGGACCAGTCTGATGAGCCGGGCACCGAGACGCTGCGTATAGACAAATGGCTTTGGTACGCCCGCTTCTTCAAGAGCCGCACCACGGCCTCCAAGCTTTGCGCCGCCGGGCGCGTGCGGGTCAACCGCGAGGTCATCGCTAAGGCCCACCATCCGGTCCGGGTCGGCGATATTCTGACCTTTCCGCAAAGCCGTTTAATCCGCGTCGTGGAAGTGAAGGCTATGGGCGGGCACCGCGGCCCCGCCGCCGAAGCGCGCGGGCTTTATGAGGATCTCACGCCGCCCGCACCGCCACGCGAGACAACACCCCGCCAGGCGGCACGCGAGCGCGGTGCGGGACGGCCGACCAAGGCCGACCGCCGCGCGCTCGATCGGCTGATGGAGAACGAGTGAACCAAACGAGCTGGGCGCGGCGGCTCAACGCGGTCCGACCCGAGCACACCGATCTGTCGAATGGCCACAACAAATGGGCGGAGCGTTAGCGATGGACTGGATCACCAACCCCGACATCTGGTTGAGCCTCGTCACTCTGACGGCGCTCGAGATCGTGCTTGGCATCGACAATCTCGTTTTCATCGCCATTCTCGCCGACCGGCTGCCGGAGGCGCGCCGCCCGGCCGCGCGCAAGGCCGGGCTGATGCTGGCGCTGGTGACGCGGATCGCACTTTTGCTGGTGATTACCTGGATCATCGGGCTGACCAAACCGCTCTTCAGTTTGTTCAGCCAAGTGTTTTCATGGCGCGATCTGATCTTGATCGCCGGCGGCCTCTTTCTGATCGCCAAGGGCACCAGCGAGATGCACGCGAATATCGAGGGCGAGGACCACAACGGGGCAAGCCGCAAGCCGCCGAAGGCGGCGGTATTCGGACTGGTCGTGACGCAAATCGCGGTGATGGACATCGTCTTCTCGATCGACTCTGTGGTCACCGCCGTCGGCATGGCCCGCCATGTCGAGGTGATGGCGGCGGCGATCGTGCTCGCCGTGCTGGTGATGCTGGTCGCGGCAAATCCGGTCAGCGATTTCGTCAACCGCCACCCGACGGTCAAGATGCTGGCGCTCAGTTTCCTGCTGCTCGTCGGCGTCACCCTGGTTGCCGACGGGCTCGGGTTTCACATCCCCAAGGGCTACATCTATTTTGCGATCGGCTATGCGATCTTAGTTGAGGTGCTGAATATGCTGATGCGCCGCCGCAAGCAGCCCGCCGGCGCAAGCACCGCAGAATGAGATCGGCCGCCCGGCGCGTTTAAGCCCGCTTGCGCAAGACCACGATCAGGTTGTTGGCCGGCATCTCAACGATCTCGTCCAGCGCAAGACCTTGCGCGCTACCCAGCGCCTCGACAGCTTCCAGATCGCGGATGCCCCAATCGGGATTCTGCCAGCGCAGACTGGCATCGAACGCCTCGTTCGTGGGCGCCGTGTGCGCCCCGTTCCGCTTGAAGGGGCCGTAGAGCGCCAGCGGCCCCTGCGCGGGCAACAGGCGGGCGGCGCCTTCGACCAGCCCTTCCGCGCAATCCCAAGGCGCGATGTGGATCATATTGCAGCAAATAGCCGCGTCGGCATGGTCCGCCGCCCAGCCGGGCGCGCGCGCATCGATGTCGAGGGGCGGCAGCACATTGGCCAAACCGGCCTCGGCGATCCAGGCGGCGATACTGGCGCGGCAACCGGGGTCGGAATCGCTCGGCTGGAACGTCAGATGCGGCAATGCTTCCGCAAAATGGGCAACGTGCTGACCGCTGCCGCTGGCGATCTCGAGCACCGTGCCGGCCGCCGGCAGGACACGGCGAAGCACCGCCAGGATCGGCGCCTTGTTGCGATCCGCCGAGGGGTGCCGGCGCAGCATTTTCATCCGGTCGAGTTCGGGCATGACGCATCCTAACAGCCCCCGTCTGCATACCGAAACACGCGCACCCACCTAGGCTTGCCTGACCTTGGGGCGCGTGATAGGGGATGGCGATGTTGGAGCGCATACGCGCGTTTCTCCGCGATGGCGGCGAGGCCGGTTCCGGGGGCACCGGGCCGGACGACCTTTCGCTTGCCGTTGCAGGACTGCTGGTCGAGGCGGCCCACCAGGACGGTGTCTTCGACGAGGCGGAACGGGCCACCATCGGCCGGCTCCTGGAGGACCGGCTGGCGCTTAAATCGGAGGAGGCAGCGGCCCTGATCGCCGACGCCGACGCCAAGGTTCAAGGGGCGAGCGATCTGTGGTCGTTCGCCCAGGTGATCAAGAACCGGTTCGACCATGACGAACGGGTTCGCATGATCGAGATGCTGTGGGAGGTGGTCTACGCCGACGGCGAATTGCACGACTACGAGGCCAATCTTATGCGGCGCGTTGCCGGCCTCGTCTATGTCAGTGACGCCGAGAGCGGGAGTGCCCGAAAACGTGTTTTGGGCCGGTTGGGTATCAACGGTTGAGGCCTCAGGCTTAGCCTTGAAGCGGGCTGCTTGAGGGCTAGGTCAACGGAGCAAGCCGGGCCGACGGTCTATGGTAAGGGGATTTGGAGAAAGCGGATGACCTACGTCGTTATCGAAAACTGCATCAAATGCAAATATCAGGACTGCGTCGAAGTTTGCCCGGTCGATTGCTTTTACGAAGGCGACAATATGCTGGTGATCCAGCCGGACGAATGCATCGACTGCGGCGTCTGCGAACCTGAATGCCCGGCCGAAGCGATCGTCCCCGACACCGAGCCGGATGTTGAAAAATGGGTCGAGATCAACCGCGATTACGCCGCCAAATGGCCCAACATCACCCGCAAGGGCGACACGCCGGCCGATGCCGACGAATGGAAAGACGTTCCCAACAAATTCAAAGAGCAGTTTAGCGACAAGCCGGGCGGCGGCTGAGCCAATTTCAGCTTGTTAATTGTCCGTTGTCACCCATCCTGGACAATAGGGCGGATTTTTCGCGTCCAGCCTCTGGGAATCGGCACATTTTTGTGATATATATGTGACAAGAGCGAGGCGGGCTGCGCGCCGGCCCCTTCATGGCGGGCCGGCGGGGAAGTGCCCAATCCGTCAGGCTGGACTGGCATCCGCAGGAGGTCCACTGGGCTTTCCGCGTGCGGTATTCCGTTACCGGCAGGTTTTGGCCGGATGCGGCGGGACCGCAGGCCTCACGGTTCGCGTAACAAGTTGGGAATGAGCATGAGCAAGTCGACTGCGAGCAAGAAGACAACCGCGAAAAAAGCCACAACCAAGAAGCCGCCGACCAGGAAACCCGCAAAAAGAGCCGCTCCGGCCAGGAAGGCCCCGGCAGCAAAGACACCAGCCGCCAAAGCCAAGGCAAGGAAAGCTCCGGCCAAAAAGACCCAGCCCCCGAAAGCCAGGGCAAGGAAAGCTCCGGCCAAAAAGACCCAGCCCCCGAAAGCCAGGGCAAGGAAAGCTCCGGCCAAAAAGACCCAGCCCCCGAAAGCCAGAGCAAGGAAAGCTCCGGCCAAAAAGACCCAGCCCCCGAAAGCCAGGGCAAGGAAAGCTCCGGCCAAAAAGACCCAGCCCGCAAAGAGGCGGGCCGCAAAGGCCCCCACGGCAAAGACGCCCGCCGCAAAAGCAACGACGACGAAAAAGCCGGCGGCAAAGACGCAGGTCAAGAAGTCGCCGGTCAAGAAGCCGCAGGCCAAGAAGCCGCAGGCCAAGAAGCCGCCGGCCAGGACATCACCAGTAAAGACCATGCCGGCGGTGCAGACACTGGCCGCAAATCGGCAGCCTGCGAAGGCGCAAGTCACCAACACCCAAGCCCCGAAACCCCCAGTACAAAGACAAAAGGGAAATAGCGGAATGGCATCTGATTTGCCGTACAGCACCGGTGATTTCGTCGTTTACCCCACGCATGGCGTAGGCAAGGTGACCGGCATCGAATCCCGCGAGATCGCCGGCGAGAGCCTGAAGTTGTTCGTCATCGAATTCGACAAGGAGAAGATGACGCTGCGAGTGCCGGTCCAAAAGGCGGCCGATTCGGGACTTCGCAAACTGTCCAGCCACAAGATCATGGACAACGCCATGAGGACCCTGCGTGGCCGCTCGCGCGTCAAACGCACCATGTGGAGCCGGCGTGCCCAGGAATACGAGGCCAAAATCAATTCCGGCGATCCGGTGTCGATCGCAGAAGTCGTGCGCGACCTGCATCGCAACGCCGGCCAGCCGGACCAATCGTATTCCGAACGCCAGATCTACCAGGCTGCGCTCGACCGCCTGGTCCGTGAACTGGCCGCGGTTGAAAAGATCAACGAGGACGACGCGACGACCAAGTTGGAAAGCGAATTGAGCGAGGCCTGAGCCAACCGCAATCTGGATCGGGTCACCGGGCCGTGCTTCCGAAACGGGGGCGCGGCCCTGACGCTTTTGCATTACCGATGACGCCTGGCCGCTATACTCGGCGCAATGCTGAAAATAATCGTCTCCGGCGGACAGACCGGCGTCGACCGCGGCGGCCTTGATGCGGCCCTCGCTGCCGGCCTTGACGTCGGGGGCTGGTGCCCATGTGGGCGGCGCGCCGAGGACGGCACCATCCCCGGGGTCTATCCCCTCACCGAAACGCCGCATCAGGCCTATCGCCAGCGCACCGAGTGGAACGTGCGCGACAGCGATGGCACGCTGATACTCGTGCACGGCGCGATTTCGGGCGGCACCGCGCTCACCGTGCAGTTCGCCCACGCCCAAGGTCGTCCGCACCGCGTTGTCCGGCTTGACCGGCCCGGTACGCTGGCGGACGAACCGGCCGAAACGGCGCACTGGATTGCCGAGAACAAGATTGCCGCGCTCAATGTTGCAGGACCGCGCGAGAGCCAGCGCCCAGGCATCCAAGCCGCGGCCGGCGCTTTCATGGCGAGCCTCATCGCGGCCATGACGGCGCGACCGACCTGATCAGCGCTCAAGAACCTCGATTTGCTCGGGATGCGTGACCGCCATCATCGGCCCGTTGCGGCGTTTCAGCCAGCCGCGCACGCGCACCCGCTTGCCAGCCAGCTTGACCAGAACGCGGCCGCGATCCTTGAAATGCCTGAGGTTGCGGCGTGCGATGACGATGGTGAAATCAGTGCGCCAGTTTTGGCCGAAATTGAGGAAGGTGCGCGAACGCGTCGGCGCCACGACAAGGATACGCCCTTCCACGAGCTGGAACGAATTGAGCCGCCTGCCCGCCGCACCGTGATCGAGGATGCCATAATATGCGTGTCCCCAGATGCCGCGCTTTGCCGCGCGCGCCGCGCGTTCGCGCGCCAGCATTTCCGCAATGGCGGCCCGGTTGTCGGCGAAGCTGTAGACCCGGGCCAAGCCCCGGCTCAACAACTGCCCCTGCACCCAATGCCCGGCGCCGGCCGCGATCTCTTTGCCTTTGCTGCCGGCGCTTCCATCCAGGTGGAGATGGGCCAGCCAGCGACGGTAGCGGTCGCGCCGCCGCCCGCCAAAAGAGAGCGTCACCCGTTTGCCCTTGACCATCGCTTCCAGCGCCGCCTTGGCCTCGCGCGCCAGCGGCCATTCGCGGAAGTTCGGCCGGCCAAGCGGCAGTTTCGGCGCCTGTATCCCGACCAGGCGGATCTCGCGCCCGTCCTCCAGGATGACCGTGTCGCCATCGACCACCTCGCGGACAACGCCCGACCCGGCTCGGACAAGCTCGGCTGCGGCCGGCGCGGCCATGAGCACGGCGAAAAAGCCCAGCCACACACCGTGCCTAACCGCTGTATTCATCCCGCCCGCCCCCTTATAAGGGTCTCCGCCCAACGATAAATCCAACGCCATCGCCCACCCGTCGGGCGCCCATGTCAATCCAGAGAGCTCCCGGATTATGCGCACCGACCTCTACCCCGAGATCACGCCTTACGAAAGCGGCTTTCTCGATCTCGATGGCGGCCATCGGATGTATTGGGAGCAGAGCGGCAACCCAGAGGGCGCGGCGGTGCTGTTCTTTCATGGCGGGCCGGGGGCCGGCTCGACCGCGGCGCATCGCCGCTTTTTCGATCCCGCGCATTACCGCATCGTGGTGTTCGACCAACGCGGCGCCGGCCGCTCGACCCCCTTGGGCGAGATCGATGCCAACACCACGCTGCACCTGATCGGCGATACCGAGCGGCTGCGCGTGTATCTCGGCATCGACAAATGGCTGATCTTCGGCGGCTCGTGGGGCTCCACCCTGGCACTGGCCTATGGCATCGCCCATCCCGAACGCTGCTCCGGCTTCGTGCTGCGCGGGATATTTCTCTGCCGCACCCCGGAGATCGACTGGTTCCTCTACGGCATGCGCTCGGTGTTTCCCGAGGCCTGGTCGCGTTTCGCGGAATTTCTGCCGGACCCGGAACGCTCCGATCTGCTTGAGCACTACTACCGGCGCCTGACCGACCCCGAACCGGAGGTCCACCTGCCGGCGGCCCGCGCGTGGTCGAGCTATGAGGGCGCCTGCTCGACATTGCTGCCGAGCCCGGAAACCATCGCCGCCTTCGCCGACGACCGTGTCGCCTTAGGTCTGGCGCGGATCGAAGCGCATTACTTCCGCCATGCGATCTTCCTGCCCGAGAACCACCTGCTCTCCAATGTCGGCGCGGTGCGCAAGATCCCCTGCACGATCATCCAGGGCCGCTACGACATGGTCTGCCCGATCGTCACTGCCGACGAGCTGCACCATGCCTGGCCCGAGGCCGAATACCTGGTGATCCCCGATGCCGGCCATTCGGCGATGGAACCGGGCATCCGCGCCGCGCTGATCCGCTCGACCGAGGGGTTCAAGACGCGGGCGGTCTAGAGCCGGCGGCCGGCGTTGAAACCCCGCTTGCACCGCACGATATCAGCCGGACGATTTTAGCGGTCGCCGCACGGTCTATGCGGGGCCTGCGTCTGGCCGTATTATCGCGCTTGGCCCACGCAAAGGCACGCGCCCGTAGCTCAGTTGGATAGAGCGCAGGATTCCTAATCCTGAGGTCGCAGGTTCGAATCCTGCCGGGCGCGCCAATCTTTTCAATAACTTAGATCAACATACGTGGCGTTAATAGAGCGGCATGGTGCAATCCTGGTGCATTTTTCTTTAGTACTCCGCCTTTTTCAGGTTACGCTCCGCCCAAGGTCATCGGCAAAGGAGTGCCGGACGTGGCTACATCGAGAAGCGAGTGACCAAAAGCGGCTTGGTACGCTATCGCGCTTTAGTGCGCCTCCGAGGGTGCTGTCACATAAACGTCGTGACCATGGTATCGCTGGCACGATAATGTCGTGCAATGCAGAAAGTCTCCTACCGACGGCATCGTTTTCCGGCTGCCATCATCCAACAAGCGGTGTGGCTGTATTTCCGGTTTCCGCTCAGCTACCGCGATGTGGAGGATCTGCTTGCCGAACGGGGCATAGAGATTTCTTACGAGACAGCTCGGCGCTGGGCTCTGAAGTTCGGACAGACCTATGCCCGTAAGCTAAGGCGCCTTCGACCCCGGCCCGATGGTCGCTGGCACCTGGACGAGGTGTTCGTCTCCATCAACGGCAAACGGATGTACCTCTGGCGTGCCGTCGACAGCGAGGGCGAGGTGCTGGATATCCTGGTCCAATCCCGTCGAAACAAGAAAGCCGCGCTCAATCTGATGCGAAAGCTGCTCAAGAAACAGGGATATGCACCCAACTACGTGGTGACCGACAAACTCCCGTCATACGGGGCTGCATTGCGTGATCTCAGCATGACGGAGAAACACGTTACCGGCGGGCGGAGCAACAATCGGGCGGAGAATTCGCATCTGCCGGTTCGGCAACGAGAACGCAGGATGCAAGGTTTCAAATCGCCAGGATCGGCGCAAAGGTTTCTCTCTATTCACGCCGCTATCTACAACACCTTCAATATCCAGCGTCATCTGATCACGCGCACGACGTTGCGCCAGTTTCGCGGTGAAGCAATGAACACGTGGCAGACCGTGACCGCTGCTGCCTGAACCGCTCAGCTCAAACGTTCAACTGCGACCTGCCTTCGTTAAGTTGACAGCGCCTTCCTCGGCACTGTCAAACTAAAAATCTAGCTTAATGATCTTCTCAATCATCGCATCTTCAAATTGAAACGCTGTGCGTTGCTGATCCACATTCTGATCGAGGAAATCGCCACTAAGTAGAGTCTGTTCTGGTTTTGGCCTGTGTGGGCTGTGAGATCATCGAACCGGGGCGCGGAGTGAAATTAATTTCACTGGAGGCGGCAACGCGATCCGCCAGTGCGAAGACATTCTCCGAGCCTTCTTCCCCGATCATTTATGGCCACCACCGTGGCTGGTCGGACAAACCGTTTCAAGTCAGCGGCTGAGATCAGATGGGTGCCCATGGTGCACTCATGGTGCACTTGGCGGCGAATAATGACGACATTCGGTGATCGACCACGACACGTCGGTGAAGCTAACGCCCTGATTCCATTCACGTAGCTGATCGTCTGTTGTCGCCGATTGTCATTTCCCCGTTACTATAACTCCCGCGCCTACATCCTGCCGAATCTCGGGACGGTTCCGGTTGACGAGCTTATACCAAGTCCCGCTGATTATGACCGATGGGCCCATTGTCTGTGACCGATGGAGATGATTTTCCATGGCTGATCGATGAGCTTGTTCCAGGCGTCGCAGCAATGGTCGAGGATATCGTCGTGTGA
>Ga0307380_10007774_pt1 | contig 13859 bp, 23 predicted proteins | sample UN3MG_FD_202239 | JGI IMG/M metagenome (GOLD analysis project Ga0307380, IMG submission 202239) | Soil microbial communities from Risofladan, Vaasa, Finland - UN-3 | ecosystem: Environmental > Terrestrial > Soil > Coastal area > Acid sulfate soil | place: Finland: Risofladan, Vaasa | collected... | reverse complement strand
CCACACGTCGTACGCGTAGCTCCGCGAGGCCGCCTCGCGCGCGACGAATCCGGGCGCGGCGGGAGCGACGCGCAACACGCCGATGTCCGGCGGCAGGAGTGCGTTCAGAGAGAGCCGAAGCCGCTCAGGTGTGAGGTCGAGGCGGGCGCAAGAGAACGATGCCACCTGGGCCCACGCGTGCACTCCGGCATCCGTCCGCCCGGCGACGTTCAGGCGCACCGGCTCTCGAAGGACAGTCGCGAGCGCCTCTTCCAGCAGACCCTGGATCGTCCTGTGCCCGGGCTGTCTCGCCCAGCCGCAGTAGGCGGTCCCCTCGTAGGCGATATCCAGACGCCACCACTCGGCGACGTGCGGCCCGACCTGCCCGTCCGCGGCGCGGCCCTGCCGCTCCGCTGCCGGCTCGCCCTGCTCCGCTGCCCGACCGCCGTTCACGCCGGCATCCTACACGAGCAGGCCGACGGCGATGACCGCGGCCGTGAGCAGGAGGAGCACGGCGTCGCGAACCCCGGCCCGCAGCGGATGAAGGCGCGTGCGCACGATTCCCGGGCGGTAGCAGCGCGCCTCCATCGCGAGCGCGAGCTCGTCGGCGCGCCGGAAGCTGAGCACGAAGAGCGGCGTGAGCACCGGCACGAGCGCCCGGGCGCGCCGCACGGGACCGCCGCTCCCGAAGTCCGCGCCGCGCGCGCGCTGGGCGCGCATGATCTGGTCGAGCTCCACAAGCAACGTAGGAATAAAGCGCAGCGCGATCGTCACCATCAAAGCGAGCTCGTCGGTCGGCACGCGAAGCTTCCGAAGAGGACGACCCAGCCAGGCGAGACCGTCGGTGAGGGCCAGCGGCGGCGTCGTGAGCGTGAGCACGGAGCCGATGAGCACCAGCACGACCAGGCGCAAGCTGAGAAACGCGGCAAACTGCAGCGCTTCCCAGGAAAGGTCGAAGATCCAGAAGCTGAAGAACGGCTCTCCGGGGGCGAACAGCACCTGCGCCAGGAAGGTGAGCCCCACCAGCCACAGGAGGGGCCTGAAGGCACGCCAGAACCAGGCCGCAGGGACGCCACTGAGTGCATAGGCGGCCACGCCCGCCGCGGCGAACACGGCGAGCCCGGCGAAGGAGTCGCGCACGAAGAGCGTGATCGCCAGCGCGGTCACGGCGACGAACTTCGCGCGGGGGTCCAGGCGGTGGATCACCGAGTCGCCGGGATAGTACTGGGCGACGGCCGGTCTCACGACAGGGCCTCCGCGGCCTCGGCAACGGTGCGCGGCGCCTCCGCGGGGTCGCGCCCGAGGCGCCGCCAGAGTTCGACCAGAAACGGCTCGCGCAGGCGGCTGGCGGCGAGGACGCGACGGCCGGACTCGCTGAGCTCCCAGGCGCCGGCCGCCGCCACTCTGCCCTCGTCGAGCACGAGGAGCTGGTCGCAGAGCGCCCACGCGAGATCGACGTCGTGCGTGGCGAGCACCAGGGTCACGCCGCCGGCGCGAAGTCGAGAGAGGATACGGGCCAGCTCGTGCCGGGTTGCCGGGTCCAGGCTCACGAAAGGTTCATCGAGCAGCAGCAGGCGCGGCCGCATCGCGAGCACCCCGGCGAGCGCGAGCCTGCGCTGCTCACCCCCGGAGAGCGCGTAGGGGTGCCGGCCGCCGAACTCCTCGGGCGGCAGGTTCACGAGCTGAAGCGCTTCGTCGACCGCAGCCGTCACGGTGGCCTCGCTCCACCCAAGCCGGCGCGGCCCGAAGGCCACATCCTCGCGCGCGGACGCCGCGAAGAGCTGCAGCTCCGGTGTCTGAAACACGAGGCCGACCTGCCGCCGGAGTTCGCGACCAGAGACGTCATCCGGGCCGGCGCCGTCGAGCAGTACCTCGCCGGCCTCCGGCCTGTCGAGCCCCTTGATCACTTGCAGTAGCGTCGACTTCCCCGAGCCGGACGCCCCCAGCAGTGCCAGCGACCGTCCGGCGCCCAGGTCGAATCCTATGTCCCGCAGCGCGGGGATCGGGACGTCCCCCTCTTCGTAGCTGAAGTCGAGGCCGCGGCACACCAGGGTCATGCCCCGGGCTTCGTTCACGCCGCACCTCCGCACGAGGCGGTGTCCTCTCCCTCGGCCAGGCCGCTCACGCCTCGCCCCCCAGCGCCACGAGCAACTGATCGAGCGTGAGCGGCAGCGTGCCGAACACCCGCTCGCGCGCGCTGAGTTCGAGAGCGAGTTCGCCGGCCGCGGGCAGACCCAGGCCGAGTCGCCGCACGAGGCGGACGTCGCCGAACAGGCCCGCGACGTCTCCCGAGTACACGACTGCTCCCTTCTCGAGCGCGACCACACGATCCACTCCGACCACCTCGTCCATCTCCTGGGTCACGAAGACGACGGCGAGTCCGTCGGCGCGAAGCGCCTCGACCGCAGCCAGCACCTCGGCGCGGCCGATCGGGTCGAGCATCGCCGTCGGCTCGTCCAGCACCAGCACGCGTCGCGGCACCGCAAGCACGCCGGCGAGCGCGGTCCGCTGCTTCTGCCCGCCAGACAGGAGGTGCGGCTCGCGCTTCCGAAGTTCCACGAGCCCGAACCGCTCGAGAATCTCGTCGACCCGGTCGCGGATGTCCGGCGGCGGCCAGGCAAGGTTCTCGAGACCGAACGCCACGTCGTCCTCGACGCACTCGGCCACGAGCTGGTTCTCCGGGTTCTGGAACAGCACGCCCACGTCGCGTCGCGCGTCCTGCCGGCCCCGATCGGTAAGCAGGTCGTGGCCGCAGGCGACGGCGCGCTGGGCCGACGTCGCCGTATCGAGGCCGCCGAGCAGGCGCGCCAGCGTCGACTTCCCCGACCCGTTGGCGCCGACCACGGCCAGAAACTCACCCGCTCTGACTTCGAGATCCAGCCCGGCCAGCGCCTCCGCGTGCGCGCCGGGGTAGCGATAATGGAGGTCGCGCAGCACGAGAAGCGGCGCTGCGGAGGATGCTGCGTTGGGTGATCCGGCGGCTGACGTCATGACGAGCGAAGCCTACCGCATCGCCGCCGACGGCCGCCGAACGGCGCCGAGCGACCGGCCCAATGGCCCCGGAGACGACGAGGGGCGGGCTGCCCTTCGGCCGCCCGCCCCTCCCCGCGTCTTATGCGGCCGGCCGTCAGACCAGCTCGATGTACGCCTGCTCGCTGCCGTCGCCCGGACGCGGTCCGAGCTTGATGATCCGCGTGTAGCCACCGTTGCGGTCGGCGTAGCGGGGCGCGACGTCGTTGAACAGCTTGTACACGATCTTCTTGTTGCGCAGCATGGCGATCGCCTGCCGCCGGGCGTGCAGGTCGCCGCGCTTGCCCAGCGATATGGCCTCTTCGACCATAGGGCGGACTTCCTTGGCACGGGCGACGCCCGTCTTGATCTTCTCGTGCTCGAGCAACTGGCACGCGAGGCCCGAGAGCAGCGACCGGCGCTGGCTCGGGGCCATGTTGAACTTGCGGCCTGAGTTCTGATGGCGCATGTCAGTCGTCACCCCGGAGAGAGAGCCCGCGCTCGGTGAGTTTGTCCTTGACCTCGTCGATGCTCTTCTTGCCGAAGTTCGGGATGTTGAGCAGCTCGGCCTCGGTCTTCGCGACCAGGTCGCCGACGGTCTGGATGCCCTCGCGCTTAAGGCAATTGTACGAACGAACGCCGAGCTCAAGTTCTTCGATGAGCACGTCGTCCATGCCACCGCCGGTCGGCGTCGCGGTGAGCCCCTCGATCGGGAACTCCTCGTTCGAGCGCGTGCGGTCGGGATCGGTGAAGATCGACATCCGGTCGACGAGGTTCTCGGCGGCCTGGCGGAGCGCCTCCTCGGGCGTGAGAGAGCCGTTCGTCGTGATGTCGAGGATGAGCTTGTCGTAGTCGGTCCGCTGCCCGACCCGGGCGCTCTCGATGTGATACGAGACGCGCTTGATGGGGCTGAAGATCGAGTCGATCGGGATGACGCCGATCACCGTCTCGGGCGTCTTGTTGCCCTCGGCGGACACGTAGCCGGTGCCGCGACGGATCGTCAGCAACATCTCGATCGCGCCGCCGTCCGAGAGTGTGGCGATGTGATGGTCCGGGTTGAGGATCTCGAGCTCGGCCGGAATGTCGATGTCGGCCGCCACGACCTTCCCAGGCTTGTCCTTGTACAGACGCACCTGGACTTCGTCGAGCTCACCGTGCAGCCGGCAGACCAGCTCCTTGAGGTTGAGGATGATGTCGGTGACATCTTCCTTGACGCCCTTGATCGTCGTGAACTCGTGGGCGACACCCTCGATCTTGACGGAACTGACGGCTGCGCCTTCAAGCGACGACAGCAGGACCCGGCGCAGCGCGTTTCCGAACGTATGCCCGAAACCGCGGTCGAGCGGTTCGACCTCGAAGCGCGCCCGGTTGCCGGCGAGCTGCTCGCGGGTGATGTTGGGCATCTGAAACTGTAGCAACTGGCCTCCTGTAGAGTCTTCGCCGCGGATACGTTGCTGCAGCGGATTACTTGGAGTACAGCTCGATGATGAGCTGCTCCTGGACCGGCGCGTCGATCTCGTCGCGCTCGGGAGCGCGAAGGACCTTGCCGGTAAGGTTGTCGTGATCGGCCAGGAGCCACGGCGACACCGACGACGTGAGGTCGGTGGCGGCGCGCACGGTCTCCACGGCCTTGCTGTTGGAGCGCACCGCGACGACATCGTCGGGACGCACCTGGTACGACGGGATGTCGACCTTGCGACCGTTCACGGTGAAGTGTGCATGACGCACGAGCTGACGAGCCTGGCGCCGCGAGGCGCCGAAGCCGAGACGGTACACGACGTTGTCGAGGCGCATCTCGAGCAGCTTGAGCAGGGTCTCACCGGTGATGCCGTCCTTACGGCTGGCGGTCACGTAGTAGTGGTGGAACTGCTTCTCGAGCACCTGGTAGTAGCGACGCGCCTTCTGCTTCTCGCGAAGCTGAAGGAGGTACTCGCTCTGCTTGATGCGGCCGCGGCCGTGCTCGCCCGGCGGGTATGAGCGCCGTTCGACGGCGCACTTGTCCGTGAGGCAGCGCTCTCCCTTGAGGAAGAGCTTCTCTGCCTCACGGCGACACTGCTTGCACTGTGCTGACGTATCTTTCGCCACGTGGACCTTCCTAGACCCGGCGACGCTTGCGCGGGCGGCAGCCGTTATGCGGCACCGGCGTCACGTCTTTGACACTGATGATCTCCAGGCCGGCGGCCTGCAGCGAGCGCACCGCGGTCTCGCGACCCGAACCCGGCCCGCGGACGAAGACCTCGACCTTCTGAAGACCGTGCTCCATGCCCTTCTTGGCACAGGACTCGGCCGTGACCTGGGCGGCGAACGGGGTGCTCTTGCGGGAGCCCTTGAACCCCACCGACCCGGCGCTCTCCCACGCGATGACGTTGCCTTCCTTGTCGGTCAGCGTCACCTGGGTGTTGTTGAATGATGTCTTGACATGCGCCTGGCCCACCGCGATGTTCTTGCGGACCTTGCGGCGCTGACGACCTTTGGCTCTCTGGGGCTTGGCCACTCTGCTCTACTCCTCCGCTATCCTGCGGTCACTTCTTGCGCTTGCCGCTGATCGTCCTCTTCGGACCCTTGCGGGAGCGCGCGTTGGTGCGCGTGCGCTGCCCGTTCACCGGCATGCCACGACGGTGGCGGATGCCCCGGTAGCAGCCGATGTCCATCAGACGCTTGATGTTCTGCGAGCGCTCACGACGAAGGTCGCCCTCGACGGTGACTTCACGGTCGATGGCGTCGCGGAGCTGGATGATCTCTTCTTCGGTGAGATCGCGCACCTTGGTGTTCGGGTCGATCCCGACGATAGTGAGCACCTTGTTCGAGGTCGAGCGACCGACGCCGAAGATGTACGTGAGCCCGATCTCGACCCGCTTCTGCGGCGGGATGTTGACGCCTGCGATACGTGCCATGCGGACTTACCCCTGCCTCTGACGATGACGCGGGTTGGAGCAGATCACCTGCACCGTGCCGTGACGGCGGATGATCTTGCACTTCTCGCACATCTGCTTGACTGAAGCTCTTACCTTCATCGGTGATCCTCGCTGGAGCGCGGCGAGCCTGAAACGGCCGCGCGCCACCTCCGGGCGACCGCTGGCGGCCGCTACTTGAACCGGTACGTGATCCTGCCTCTGCTGAGGTCGTAGGGCGACAGTTCGACCTTGACCCTGTCACCGGGCAGGATGCGGATGTAGTTCATGCGCATCTTGCCCGAGATGTGGGCGAGCACTTCGTGGTTGTTGTCGAGGTGCACCCGGAACATGGTGTTCGGCAGAGCTTCGACAACCTCGCCTTCGATCTCGATGGCTTCTTCTTTGTTCGCCATACTCCCTACTCGTCGACAGACAGCGGCCCGACATACTACCACAAACGGTGTGGCTCACAAACCACATCGCTCGTGCGCGGCGCGGCGGCCGAGGCCCGCGCCTGGACGCGGTTCAGCTACCCTACCGCGCCGCCCCTCTCCGACCGGCGGCGCGTGAGCACCTGCGGGCCCTTCTTGCCGACGGCGACGGTGTGCTCGAAATGCGCCGAGAGCGACCCGTCGGCCGTGTGGATCGCCCATCCGTCTTCGGCGACCACGACATCGTAGCCCCCGGCGTCGACCATGGGCTCGATGGCGAACACCATGCCCTCCTCGAGCCGCGGCCCGCGCCCGGGGTCGCCGTAGTTGGGGATCTGCGGATCCTCGTGCATCTCCCTCCCCACGCCGTGACCGACCAGCGAGCGCACCACACTGAATCCCGCCGCTTCGACGACCTCCTGCACAGCGTGCGAGATGTCGCCCAGACGCCGGCCTTCGCGGCACTCGGCAAGTCCTGCTTCGAGCGACTCGGCGGTCACGTCGAGCAGCCGTTGCGCCTCTGCCTCGACAGCTCCCATCGGCAGCGTGACGGCGGAGTCGGCGACGTAGCCATCCATGGTCACACCGACGTCGATACTGAGCAGATCGCCCTCGAAGACGCGGTACTTGCCGGGGATGCCGTGGACCACCATGTCGTTCGGTGACGCGCAGATCGACGCCGGGAAGCCTCGGTACCCCAGAAAGGTCGGCGTCCCGCGATGCGTGCGAATGAACCGCTCGGCGAGCCGGTCGAGCTCGCCCGTCGTGACTCCGGGCGCGGCCGCCTCGACCAGAGCGTCGATGCAATCGGCGAGGACCGCGCCCGCGGCGGCGATCTTGGCGATCTCGGCTGCCGACTTGCGAACGATCACGCCGCGTCAGCCCGCCAGGATCTGCTGGACCTGTGCGTAGACCTCGTCCGGTCGCATGCCGCCGCCGAGCGCGCTCTTGAGCAGACCGCGCTCGGTGTAGTAGCCGATCAGCGGCGCCGTCTGGTCTTCGTAGATGCGGATGCGACTGCGCACCGTCTCCTCGACGTCGTCGCTGCGCTGCACGAGCTCACCGCCACAGACGGCGCAGACGCCGTCGTTCTCGGGCGGGTCGAACGTGAGGTTGTAGAGCTTGCCGCAGCCGGCGCAGCTGCGCCGGTCGGCGATGCGCCGCACCAGCTCGTCGGCCGGGACGTCGATGAGCACGACGTGCGTGACCGCGCGCCCCACCTCGGCCAGCATCGCGTCCAGCTGTTCCGCCTGCGGGATCGTACGTGGGAAGCCGTCGAGGAGGAAGCCCTCAGCGGCGTCGGGCTCGGCGAGCCGCTCGTGTACGGCTCCGATCACGACCTCGTCCGGAACGAGCGCGCCCCTCTCCATGAACTCCCGTACCTGGAGACCCATCGGGGTGCCCTTGGCGACGGCCGCGCGCAGCATCTCCCCGGTGGAGATGTGCGGGAGCTTGAAGTCGGCGATGATGCGCTCGGCCTGAGTGCTCTTGCCGGCTCCGGGACCTCCCAGGAGGATCACGCTGTGCTGGGTGCTCACGATCCGCCGCCTATTTCAGGAAGCCTTCGTAGTGCCGCATGAGGAGCTGCGCTTCCATCTGCCGCATCGTGTCCAGAGCGACGCCGACCACGATGAGCAGCGACGTGCCGCCGAAGTAGAACGGCAGGTTGATCGGCGGGCGCGACAGCAGCCAAGGCAGCACGGCCAGGCTGGCCAGGAACAGGGCGCCCGGGAACGTCAGCCGCGTCAGGATGCGGTCGAGGTACTCTGCGGTGGGCCGCCCGGGACGCACGCCGGGGATGAACCCGCCGTACTTCTTGAGGTTGTCGGCCTGGTCGATCGGGTTGAACGTCACCGCCGTATAGAAGTACGTGAAGATGATGATGAGGATGGCCTCGAAGACGATGAAGACGAAGGTGCTCGGCCCGAACGTCCGCGTGAACCAGCCGCCCACGCCGCTCGTACCCAGGAACTGGGCGAACGTCGGGATGATCATCATCACCGACGACGCGAAGATGACCGGGATCACACCCGCCATGTTGACCTTGAGCGGGATGAAGGTGCTCTGACCACCCATCATGCGGCGTCCGACCACGCGCTTGGCGTACTGGACGGGGATGCGCCGCTCTCCGGTGGTGATCCAGATGACGCCGACCACGACCGCCAGGGCAATGACCGCGAACAGGAGTATCGCCACCAGGCTCGACGTGAACAGCTGCGCGGCGCCTGACGGAATGCTCGACACGATACTGATGAAGATCATGATCGACATGCCGTTGCCGATGCCGCGCGCCGTGATGAGCTCGCCGAGCCACATGACGATGACCGCGCCGGCGACCAAGCTGGAGACGATCAGTGCCGCCCGCCACCAGTTGAGGTCGGGCAACGCATTGTACTGGCGGAACAAGACGATGTAACCGAACGACTGCACCAGCGAGAGGGCGACGGTGAGCCAGCGTGTGTACTTCGTGATCTGCTTCTGGCCCTGCTCGCCCTCTTTGGCAAGCTCCTCGAGCTTGGGGATGACCACGGTGAGGAGCTGCATGATGATCGACGCCGTGATGTACGGCATGATGCCGAGGGCGAAGACGGCGACGCGACTGAGCGCGCCGCCGGAGAACAGGTCGAGGAAGCCCACGACGCCGGCGCCGCCCTCGTCGAAGAACTGCTTCAGGGCGGTGATGTCGATCCCCGGTACCGGCACGTACGCGCCGAAACGATAGATGGCGACCATGCCCGCCGTGAAGAGGAGCTTCGTACGAAGGTCCGGGATCCTCCAGGCGTTGGCGAGCGACTGCCAGAGCTTGTTGTTCACGGCTTTCCTCCGGCGCCGGTCAGAGGAGCTCGGCCTTGCCGCCGGCCGCCTCGATCTTCTCGACGGCGCTGCGGGAGTACATGTGGACGCGCACGTTGAGCGCGACCGTGAGCTCGCCGCCGCCGAGCACCTTGATCGGCGTGCGCGTGTTCTTGACGATACCCTTGGCGACGAGCGCCTCGGGCGTCACCTCGTCACCAGCCGCGAACGCGTTCGCGAGGCGGCCGACGTTGACCGGGACCGCATACGTGCGGAACGGCCCGATGGGCATGCTCTTCTTCATGTGCGGGCCGCGAAGCTTACCGAGGCGCATGTAGAGCGGCATCTGCCCGCCCTCGTAGCCCGGGCGCACACCGCCGCCGGAGCGGGCGTTGTAGCCCTTGTGGCCCTTGCCGGCCGTCTTGCCCTGGCCGGAGCCCTTGCCGCGGCCGAGGCGCTTGGTGGCCTTGGTGGAGCCCGGGTTCGGGCGCAGGTTGTGGAGTCCTAGTTCTTCAGCCATGTCACGACTTCTTCGCTGCCGGGCGCACCTCAAGGAGGTACGCGACCTTGTTGACCATGCCGCGGATCGCAGGAGTGTCCTCGTGGATCACGGTGTGGCGGATACGCTTGAGGCCGAGCGCGCGAACCGTGCCACGATGATCCGGCTTGCGGCCGATGGTGCTCTTGACCTGAGTGATCTCGATGTAGCTCGCCATGCGCCTCAGGCCTCCTTGGCGGGAGCGTCCGCCTCGGCAGTCTTCGGCTCGCGCTGGTCGAGACCGAGCACCTGAGCGACGGAGATGCCGCGCAGGCGCGCCTGGCCCTCGGGCGTCTTGAGGGACTGCAGGCCCGCGACGGTCGCGCGCACCAGATTGATCGGGTTCGTCGTGCCCAGCGACTTGGTGAGGATGTCGCGGACTCCGGCGAGCTCGAGCACGGCACGCACGCCTCCGGCGGCGATGACGCCGGTACCGGGCGCGGCCGGCTTGAGCAGCACACGGGCGGCGCCGTAGCGGCCGGTCACCTGGTGCGTGGTGGTCGTGCCGTTGTAGCGGGGCACGGTGAACAGGTTCTTCTTCGCGTCCTCGATCGCCTTCTGGATCGCCAGCGGCACTTCGCGCGCCTTGCCGTAGCCGGCGCCCACGTGACCGTTCTCGTCACCGACGACGACCAGGGCCGTGAAGGAAAACCGCCGGCCGCCCTTGACGACCTTGGCGACGCGGTTGATATCGACAACGCGCTCTTTGAGCTCGTTGCCTTCGCTGAATGATCCTCTAGCCACGGGGTCCTATTCTCCTTGTCAGAAAACCAAGCCGCCCTCGCGGGCGCCCTCGGCGAGAGCCTTGACTCGGCCGTGATACAGATAGCCCGAGCGGTCGAACACGACGCGCTCGATACCCTTGTCTTTGGCCCGCTGCGCAAGCAGCTCGCCGACCTTCTTCGCGACTTCGGCCTTCTTGAGGCCGGAGCCGTCGATCTCTGCCGAGCGGGCGGCGACAAGCGTCGCCGCAGCGGCGTCGTCGACGAGCTGGGCGTAGATCGCCTTGTTCGAGCGGAACACCGAGACGCGCGGGCGCTCGGTCGTGCCGTTGATACGCCCGCGGATACGGCGCTTGCGCCGGGCGCGGGCTTCTCTGATGGTGGTTGCGCTCATCTTCTGGTCGTTCCTCTTCTCTCAGGCAGCGCCTACGCGCGCTTGCCGACCTTGCGCTGGACGTACTCGCCGGCATAGCGGATGCCCTTGCCCTTGTAGGGCTCGGGCGGCCGGATGGACCGCACCTTGGCGGCGACTTCGCCGACGACCTGCTTGTCGATGCCCCTCACGACGACCACGGTGGCCTGTGGCGTCTCGAAGGTGATGTGCTCCGGCGGATCGATGACCACCGGGTGGCTGTAGCCGACCAGCAGTTCCAGGGCATCGCCCTTGACGCTGGCGCGGTAGCCGACGCCGACGATCTCGAGACGCTTCTCGAAGCCGTCGGTGACGCCGGTCACCATGTTGGCGATGAGCGTCCGCGTGAGCCCGTGCAGCGAGCGATGCTGGCCGCTGTCGGTGGGCCGCTTGACCTCGATGACGCCGTCGCCGACCTCGACCATCATCTCACGCGGGACCCGCTGGGTGAGCTTCCCCTTGGGGCCTTTCACCGTGACGACGGCGTTGTCGTAACTGAAGTCCACGCTGCTGGGCAGCGGGATTGGGGCTTTTCCGATCCTCGACATGTGCCGTCCTTACCAGATGAAGCAGATCACTTCGCCGCCCAGGCCGAGCTTGCGCGCTTCAGCACTGGTGACGAGGCCTCGGGAAGTGGAGATGATCGCTGTGCCGAGCCCGCCGAGCACCTTGGGCAACGACTCCTTCTTGGCGTACACACGACGCCCAGGTTTGGAGACACGCTTGATGCCCGAGATGACGCGTTCCCGGTTCTTGCCGTACTTGAGTTCGACGATGATGATCTCGCCGTGTTCGCCCTGCTTCTGGTCGTAGCCGGCGATGTAGCCCTGCTCCGTCATGAGACGAGCGATCTCGGACTTCATCTTGGAAGCCGGGATCTCGACGGTGCTGTGCCGCGCGGTGCTGCCGTTGCGGATGCGCGTGAGCATATCGGCGATGGGGTCCGTCATTGACATGGTCCTCGCCTCCTCACCAGCTCGACTTGGTCAGACCCGGGATGACGCCCTGGTGCGCGACTTCGCGCAGACAGATGCGGCAGAGCCCGAACTTGCGGTAGTAGGCGCGAGGGCGGCCGCAGCGCTGGCAACGGTTGTACTCACGCGTCTTGTAGCGCTGCTTGCGCCCGGCTTTCACCACGAGGGATGTCTTGGCCATGCTTCAGCTGCTCCTAGTTGGAACGGAATGGCATGCCGAGCTTGGTCAGCAAGGCACGTCCTTCCTCGTCCGTCTTGGCGGTCGTCGTGATGACGACGTTGAGACCGCGGAACGTCTCCACCGAGTCGTAGTCGATCTCGGGGAAGATGGTCTGCTCGCGTACGCCCATGGCGAAGTTGCCGCGCCCGTCGAATTGACGGGGATCGATGCCGCGAAAGTCGCGGATGCGCGGCAGGGCGATCGACACGAGCCTGTCGATCATCTCGTACATGCGCTCGCCGCGCAGCGTCACGCGGCAGCCGATGGACATGCCCTCGCGGAGCTTGAAGCTGGCGATCGACTTGCGCGCCTTGGTGATCGCCGGCCGCTGGCCGGTGATCAGGGCGAGCTCTTCGACCGCGTCGTCGAGCAGCTTGGCATTCGTCTTCGCCTCACCCACACCCATGTTCAGGGTGACCTTGGTGACCCGCGGGACTTCCATCACATTGCGGTAGCCGAGCTCCTCTTTGAGCTCGGGTACGATCTCTTTGAAGTATCTGTCTTTGAGCCTGGCCATCGCCCTACGCCTTGTCGATGTCTTTGCCGCACGTGGAGCGGCGGCATGTGCGGACCTTGCCGCCACCCTCGGTCAGCCGATACCCCACTCGGGTCGGCTGGCCACACGCGGGGCAGACGAGCATCACGTTGGACGCGTCGATCGGCGCCTCGCGCTCGATCACGCCGCCCTGCGGGTTGGTCTTCGGGTTCGGCTTGGTGTGCTTCTTCATGATGTTGAGCCGATCGAGGACGACCCGGCCCTTCTCGATGTCGACGCTCATCACCTTGGCGGACTTCCCCGCCTCCTTGCCGCTCATGACCTTGACCTGGTCACCCTTCTTGATCTTCATGTTGGCCATCACAGCACCTCAGGAGCGAGCGACACGATCTTCATGAAGTTCCTGTCGCGCAACTCGCGGGCGACGGGCCCGAAGATGCGGGTCCCTCGCGGATTGTTCTGGTTGTCGATGAGCACGGCGGCGTTCTCGTCGAACGCGATGTAGGTGCCGTCCTTGCGACCGAACTCCTTCTTGGTGCGTACGACGACCGCACGCACGACTTCGCCCTTCTTGACGCTGCCGCCGGGCGTGGCGACCTTGACGGTGCCGACGATGATGTCGCCGACCGTGGCATAGCGCCGCCTGGAGCCGCCGCGGATCCGGATACAGAGGATCTCGCGCGCGCCTGTGTTGTCGGCGACTCGTAGTCTGGACTCAACCTGGATCATTTGCTTCCTCTGCCGGCGTTCTTACTTGGCTTTCTCGAGGATCTCGAGGAGGCGCCACCGCTTGCTCGCGCTCAGCGGGCGCGTCTCGACGACCCGCACGAGGTCGCCGACACCGGCCGCGTTCTGCTCGTCGTGAGCGTGCAGCTTGCTCGAGCGGCGAACGACTTTTCCGTACCGCTGGTGTTTCTGGGCCACGTCGATGCGCACCACGATCGTCTTGTCCATGGCGTCGCTCACGACGATGCCGCGACGCTCCTTGCGGCCCGGCACCTTCTCGGGCGCCTTGCGTTCGGCCTTCGCCTTGCTGCGCGCGGCGGAGACCTTCTTCTCCGGCTTTGCGGCGGGAGCAACAATCTTCTTCGCCGCCGCCTTCTTGGGAGCGGCCTTTTTCGCCGCCGCCTTCTTGGCCGCGGGCTTGCGGGCCGCGGACTGCTTGGGAGCGGGCTTGCCGCTGTCTGTCTTCTTCGTCGTCGCCATCAGGCTTCACCACCAGCTGCCGTGCGCTCGAGCTCCCGCTCGGCCTGCATGGTGAGCAGGCGGGCGATCTCGCGGCGCGTCGCGTTCAACTTCATCGGGTTGTCGAGCTGACCGGTGGCATGCTGGAAGCGCAGGTTGAAGAGCTCCTTGCGCGTATCCTTCAGGCGCACGATGAGCTCGGCGTC
>Ga0307380_10007771_pt1 | contig 13863 bp, 11 predicted proteins | sample UN3MG_FD_202239 | JGI IMG/M metagenome (GOLD analysis project Ga0307380, IMG submission 202239) | Soil microbial communities from Risofladan, Vaasa, Finland - UN-3 | ecosystem: Environmental > Terrestrial > Soil > Coastal area > Acid sulfate soil | place: Finland: Risofladan, Vaasa | collected... | reverse complement strand
AGGAGCTTCCTGCCGGAGATGTCCCCAAGAGCCTCAAGCTCCAGGCTGTGGAGGGAGGTCTCGCCCTCCATGAATCCCCGGATATTGTACTCCTCGGACCTGAGATGTACGTCGACAAGCTCGTCCCAGCGCCTGAGGTTAGCCCGATAGTACCTCTCCATCGAAAGAGGATTCATGGTTTGTATAGAAAAGGTTGCACATTTATGCCCTACTGTGACAGGGCCTCGTTTTCTCTCTCCAGTCTACGCCTGAGGAGGAATAACCCTAGAAAGAAGGCGGCTCCCACCAGAGCCATTCCAGAGGTGTTGTCGGGCCTCGCTGCGTCGAACTCCTGGAAGAAAGCGAATATTATGAATAGAGACAATGAGCCGGCTACTATGCCATACCTGTGCAGGGGTGTGGACAACCTCCAGTTGTAGCCTTTGAGGTGGTAAATGATTCCGAGAAGTATGGCAGATCCCAGCAATACGACGAATACTGGTGCGAGGGGTAAGCTCAAAGTGTTGGGCAAGCCCCCGAATATGAAGCCGCTGGCCAACGCCCCCATTAACGTGATTAAAAGGTAGTACCTGGGCCTCCTCATCGGCTTTATCCCAGCCCTGGCCCAGTCCGGGGGCAGATTGTAGGCGAGAAGTGTGAATCCAGTGGTTGCGATTATCATGAAGACGTACTGCGGAATTTCGGGGAGGAACCCGGTGAAGGCAGAGAAGATGAAGAGGCCGAACACGACGTCTGCCAGAAGGAGGCCAGGGACGACCCATCGCCAGCGACCTATTAGCCACTGTTCGTCCTTGGCCTCCGGGTAGGCGAGTTCAACTAGCATTATGGGTACAGCGATGCTCACGATGGCGTGGTAGGCGGTGAGCTCGAAGGCCCAGACCCAATTGACTCCCAGCCACCTCCCGAAGGCACCCAGGACGCCGACGTCCTGCCAGTTAGGGTTCATGAAGCTAGCCACCATGAGTCCCTCCTCCAGAACGCCGTAGGCGGCTCCCAGGAGGAGCAGGCTGCCCATCCCCTTCCCCCAGCGGACCTTCAGCTGCCTGACGGTCAGGGCGCCGCCGCCGTAGAGGAGCGCCATGATCGTGAACCCGAAGGGGGTGAAGAACTCGGCGGGGGGTGATGAGCCCGACAGGAGCTCTCCGATGACTGGTGACAGGATGAAAAGCGCGAAGGCGGGTGGGATCAGGCGTTTGGTCTCGGACAACTCGTTATAGATCGGGGATATGAGGGGATAAGGTGACCGCTCAGGTTCATGATGAAGATGCTTCAGATAAAATATGGAAAAAGAGGGCGTGGTCACACGATATATCTAGGCCTTCTTGCCTTCCCAGAAGGCATCCGCTTCATCCTCTAGCTTGAGGAGCCTTGTGTAGTAGTCGGGGAACTCATTGAGATGGGCTAGGGCTATCTTCCCTGTTATCATAGGATCATCGTCGCTCACGTTGGTGTGGGGGTAAACCTTCCCGTGCTCCAGTTCGATGTCCAATCCCACCCTAAACTGCTCGACATCGAACTTTGTCCAGTCGATGCCGAGGGCCTCCCCGATCTCCTTTGCCTTCTCAGCCGTGAAAACTCTCTTTGGAGACATGTATCTAACTCTCGCACTGGCAAATATAGGGATTACCTTAGAACTGAAGAAATTAGAAGGGGGCGAAAATGCCAACGAAGACGATCCAGGATAGGATCGTCTTGGCCACGAAGCTCAGGATTATGTAGAAGAGCTCGCCGTAGAGGTAGTCCCTCCATCGGCTGACGCCCCTGTACTGGAGGACCATGTTGAGGGCGAAGATGTTGAAGAGGAAGAAGTAGACGCCGCGCGCGCGAAGAGGGCGACCCAGTGCATTCCACCGGCCACGCAGCCCATGATGAACGATGACCAGCTCGTCCTCTCCGTCTCCTGGTTGATGACCTCCATGAGGTAGCCGAATCAGATCATGCACGCGTTGAGCACGAAGATCATCACGAGGGACCAGAAGTCCCAGATCCCCGACAGCAGACAGATGAGGAAGATCATGATGGAGCTCGAGATCGAGTACTCGTACCATCTGAAGGGGTTGATCCCCTTCCTCAGGTTCTCGTTGTAGCGCTCGTTGAGCGGGAAGGCGATCAAGAAGTGGGCGAGTGAGGAGAGCAATGGGAACGAGGCAAGGATCACGCCAAGGCTGCCTATGATGAACGCAACCTGGGGGTTGGGCCCTACCTCGAACACGGGGGGGCTGATGCTGATGATGTTGAAGTTCAGGTAGAAGGTGTAGATGATCCTCTCCCACTCCAGCTATAGACCCAGATAGAGCATTAACGCACCCTGGATAAGATGGAGAGCACCGGCAGCCAAGTTAAACCGTTTAAGATAGGGGAAGGATATGGGGGAGTTGGCTATGATTTCCCTTCTTTCCTTAGAATTCATAGAATCAAATATTTACATTTGCATGAGTGTTTATCAACGTTTTTTTTATTTCTAGTCAGAGGCACTACATGTGAGTTATCTTTATTAACCTCAATATCGCTAGTGATATACGGGTCGAGGCGTGATAGCCATCTGGATGCTCTTCACGGTCATGTTCTTCCTGGGTCTATTCGGGACCATCTTCTTGGGTTTGGGGATGTTCATCAGCCTCATAGTGAACCTCGCACTCCTACCATTGAGAATACTCATCTGGCTCCTGAGAAGCCTACTCTGGATTTTCTGATCCCCCTCTAATGCTCCATCGATCAGATGGGGCTTAGACAATTCTATATAAGATGAAGAAAAGTATCAAAGATGAACCTCAAGGAGTTCTTCCGGAATGAGGTGAAACCGGCTTTCGGATGTACTGAGACCGGGGCAATTGCTCTAGCAGCGTCGACGGCATCCTGTAAATTGGACAGAGGGTGGGATAAAGTACATCTCCGGTTGAGCGGAAGCATTTTCAAGAATGGGAACGGCGTGGGCGTCCCCGGCACCGACGGGGGGACCGGGAACCTGCTCGCAGCCGCCCTCGGTGCCGTCGCAGGCGATCCGGGAAAGGGGCTCCAGTCCCTCGAGGGAGTGACCGCCGAGGACGTGAAAAGGGCTGAGGAGAAGGTACAGGAAGGCGCCATAACCCAAGAGGTGCTGAAGGACGTATCCACCGTCTATGTAGAGGTCCAGGTCGTGGGAGAAGGGAGGAGGGCCTCGACGACGATATCCGGTCGGCATGACAGCATCGTCGAGGTGACATACAATGATGAGGTCATTTACAGGGCAGAGCCATCCAGGGAGACCAATGAGAGGAATGCCCCCGATTATATTCACGATCTGAAGCAGCTGGACATGGAATCCCTTTGGGAGCTAGCGTCTGAGATCGACGACGAGACGGTGGAATACCTTCTTGAGGGCGCCGAGATGAACAAGGCTATCGCGGCCGAGGGAATGAAAAGGGTCTGGGCTTCAGGGGTAGGATACCACGTCAATAAGATCGCTCCCCCAGGGGATCTGCTTTACTCCATCAAGGCACACACGGGGGGTGCGGCCGACGCCAGGATGGGCGGTGCGCCCTTCGCCGCGATGAGCAGCGCAGGCAGCGGAAACCATGGCATCACCGCGATCCTTCCACCAACCTTAGTCGCCGAGAATGAGGGGAGCACAGGGAGGGAGCTAGCGGAAGCCCTCGCCCTCAGCCATCTGATCACCAGATACATCAAGGCATACACCGGGCTCCTGAGCCCTGTCTGCGGATGTGCGATTGCGGCAGGTGTCGGGGCCACGGCTGCCATCGTTAAAATCAAGGGTGGTTCCCCCAAGCAAGGCGAGGTGGCCGTCGCTAACACGGTGGCATCGCTGATGGGTATGATCTGCGACGGGGGAAAGGGGTCCTGCGCTTTCAAGGTCTCGACAGCTGGGGCGGAGGCTTACATTGGCGCAGTGCTAGCCTTGAGGGGAGGGGGAGTAACCGAGATACAGGGCCTCCTAGAACCTGACCTCAAGAAGATCGCTGAGGTGCTCGGGGAGGTAAGTGAGAGAGGTCTGGACAACATGGATGAACTCATCATAGAGCTTATCCAAAAACATTCTTCACTTAAAACAGGGTGAATATCGAGATCGAAATCTTCTATCTAAGAGCCCGTCTTGATCTCGACGTGCCGGGATTTCTTCTCAGGTAGTTTCAGGAACAGAAATAAGATCAGCGTGCCCATTATGTCCAAGGCGAAGCTCGCTCGGAAGGGGAGTCCCGGTGAGATGTTCTCATAGATGTATCCCCCCGCCCAGGAGGCTGGACTGCTGACGATGCTGCCGATAGTCCCCATCAACCCCATTATCGTGCCCCGCTCCTCAGGGGGTGAGAGATCGGCCACGAGCGCCTGCCAGACAGGCCCTCCCATCGGCCCCCACATGGCGCCCCCCAAACCGTTGCCTATCCCGCCTAGGCTCCGGACTGCGAACATCTCGACGAAGTTGTGGCTGAAGGTGTAGCCGAGGATTGAGAACGCGTTGATCGTACGTGAGGCCAGGATGACCGGCTTCTTGCCTACCCGGTCCGCCAGCATTCCGGCTGGGGTGGTCAGCAGCGTGGTCATGACGCTGACTAGAGTGCCTATCAGGCCCCATTGGGTCTTGGAGAGACCCACGACCTCAACCCCATAGATCACCATGTAGCTCATCATGATCCTCATGGCAAACATGCTGATCGCCCCCACAACAGTGACGATCCACAGGTCCCTGGACAGGGACAGCAACTCCTGAAGCATGCTCTTACCCTTGACCCTGGGCCTAGGAGTCCGGTCGGGGACGAAGGTCTCGGTGATGTACCTCCAACGCACGACTAGGGAGAACATGCCAGTTAGGAAAGAGGCAATCAAGATGAGCCTGCAGCCCGGAACTACCCCGAAGTAGTCCATCACCATCCCGCCCATCAGGCTCGTGATGATGGTCGGAATGGAGGTTACCGTCCTGATGGCTGCGAACCCTGACCCCCTGCTCTCGGGTGAAAGGCTCTCTGCGATCAGGGCGTTCTGGGCAGGCATCCCCAGCATCCCCGCTGAGGCTAAGACGATGCCGGGGGCCAGATGGACCCAGTAGGAGGAGAAGAAAAACACGAGGGGGGAGCCCACTCGGATGGCCGAGCTTATGATCAGCATCTTCCTACGGCCCCATCTGTCGGTCAGGATCCCGCCCGGGAGCTGGAAAATGATGCTGGCGATCGTCTCCAGGGTGAGCAGCAGCCCCAAGTCCACCTTCGTGGCGCCCAGCTCCAGGATGTATAGACTTCTATAGGGCCACCAGAGGGAGGCCGTGAACATGAACAGTGTCTGGGTGACCATGAGTACCAGAATGTTCCTGTTCTTGATCGTGTCCCTGATCATACCCAAAAAAGAGAATACGACACTCACACCCACAGAATTTAGATATAAACCCACGGGGGAGATATTTTAACAGTATCTATTATTTGGTTCAATTAAAAGATTTCAAGATTGCATAACAAACATGGTAATAAACACTCCCTTGAGTCTTAACAACAGCTGCAAGGGGATCGAAGTGAGAGCTACGATCACGTGATAAAGTGAACCAAGATAACACAAAATTCTGGTACTTACAAAACAGGGCTACAAAGGTAATGAACATGAGAATGAAGGACGGGCGCCCCTGTCCCTCACGGCAAACCCACGACATCACAGATGGGACAACGCCCCCCTCAGCCGAGTTCTCATCACTTTTGATAAGAGGATTTGTCAAAACTGATGGTTCAAAAACGGTTATTTATCACGTGAAGACTTGGAAACCGGGTGAAATGAGCGAGAACGGCGGTCTCGGGGATGAGATCGAGGACGTAATCATGCAAGCCCTGACTCATCGCGAGAGGCGTAACATACTGAAGATCATCGACCATTCCAATGGTGGTGTGATCTACAGTGGGATCCTCGGAGAGACAGGGCTCTCCACAGGGAGGCTAAACTACCACCTCAAGGAGCTTGAAGGCTTCATCGAGAAGGATGAGGAGAGGAAGTACCTCCTCACAGCCCTGGGGAAGAAGGCCGTCAGGCTCATGCGGGGCATCCAAGAAGACATAGATGAGAGCTACGAGAGCTACGTCTCAGTCGCAAGGGCCAGTAGAAGGACCTTCATCAATCGAAATCTAGACCGAGCGTTCTACGTGATAGCTACTCTCTTGTTGATCGGCCCCCTCTTCACAATCTGGCTCTACACGAATAACCCTCAAACTTGGTGGATTGGCGGTCTCACGTGGACGTTCTACCTCATCCTTGTCTACCTTATGGACAGGGTACGTAAAGGGTCCCCAAAGTATCTCCTTGGGTTCATCAACTGGCTGGAGTGGAGGCTTTACGGGAATGGAACAAATGGAAAGGGAAAGGTCAGTTTCCCAGGCTCCAGGCTCGTTATCGGCCTACTCGTAGGATTGGCCATCGGGACTATATTTGACAAGACGGGAGCCGGTCTGCTCCTCGGCCTTTTCATCGGAGCAGCGATGGAGATCTGAGCTCAAAGATGAAGGCCACAATATTCACACAGGACATCATGATTATACAATGTTGGAGGGAGTACCTTGGCTGAGACGGGGGGAGCAAAGTCCAATAGAAGGCTAATCATCGTCGAGGTCGTAATCATTGCTTTCTCGATTGGACTTTACCTATGGTACAACTGGAGTAGTCCCGTCGAGTATGAGAGGTACAACAGGTTTGGGTTATCCTTCAACTATCCAGAGGGGATGGAGTTTTCAGAGACTGGCCTTGGTAACGAGGGCCTCGCTTCAGTGAATTCGGGTGTTGTTCAAGGGATGTTGATGGGGGGAAGCCCAGAGTTGATTGGTGCTATCTGGCTCCACAACGAGTTTAAGCCGGTGCTCGAAGTCTTTCTTGATACGGCATTCACGCAGCTGGGTGAGGGAACCGAGGTCGAGGAGAGGAATGAGCTAGTAGCTTCAACAAAGGATGGCTACGATCTGCTGACACAGTCGTTCACACTTTACATCGGAGACGACAAGACGATAGGCATGGTGGGGACCTGGTACGACTCTAACGCTCAAAGGACCTACATGGTTTTCCACATCAGGGCCTCGACGTTACCGGAAAAGAGGATGGAGAACGATTTCAACAAGCTTCTGGGATCCTTCGAAAGCTCCTACGAGGCTCAAGTTAAGATAACATTAGAACACTACTGGCCGACAGATGAATGGCGGACAGCAGATCCAGAGGAGGTAGGCATCTACTCAGGGCCTCTAGACGACATGCTCGAGGCGATCAGTAACAGAGGCATCGGCGTAGATAGCGTCACCGTGGTAAGGGACGGATACGTCGTGCTCGACGAGTATTTCTCGCCCTACGAAGGAGAGCCGCACATAATCTACTCATGCACAAAGAGCGTGGTCTCGACCATAATCGGCATCGCCATCGAGGAGGGATACATTGAAAGCCTCGACGTGAGGATGCTTAACCTCTTCCCGGACAGGACAGCGGGCAATATGAACGCTTGGAAGGAGGAGATGACCCTCAGGGACCTCCTCACCATGACGGCGGGCTTCGATGCCCGCGACTCATACCTCTACGATTGGGAGGGGCTGTACCCCATGCATGACAGTCCGGACGCCCTCCAGTACGTCCTGAACCTCCCTGTTATCGAGGAGCCGGGAACCCGGTTCGAGTACACCAACGGCGTCTCCCACCTCCTGTCGTGCATCATCACCGAGAAGACGGGTATGAGCGCATTGGAGTATGGTATGGAACACCTGTTCGAGCCCCTGGGCATCCACGATGTGGAATGGCACAACGACTCCATGGGGAGGAACTGGGGCTACAGCCGGATCTACATCACCCCCCACGACATGGCCAAGCTCGGCTACCTCTTCCTCAACAAGGGTCAGTGGGATGGAACCCAGATCGTGCCGGAGGAGTGGGTGGAGGAGGCCACCACCAAGCACGTGGACGCAACGATAATGGACGGGTACGGCTACCAGTGGTGGGTCAGCGGAAATGGTTACTACACAGCAGTGGGCCACAAGGGGCAGTTCATCCACGTCGTCCCAGAGCTCGACATCGTAGCGGTCTTCACCAGCCGAAACGAAGTGGATTTCGATAGAATACTATCTCTACTGGAGACCTATGTCATACCCGCGGTCGTCCAATAACCTCAGTTCCGAAAATCAAGGTCGGATACTGTTACGCACGTGTACGTGAAGGGGGGGAGGGGGGGGTCATGCATCCAAGCGAGAATAGCCATCTAACCGATAGAAGGACGCTGAAAACAGCTCCAGACGAGTCAGATTCAACGCAAAAGTCTCTTGATAAGACCTGAATTCAAGGTAAAACCAGGTGGGCGGGCGCCCCTGTCCCTCACGGCAAACCCACGACATCACAGATGGGACAACGCCCCCCTCAGCCGAGCTCTCTCATCCGTAAGGATTCCGACGCCCGCCCTGCCCACCTGTACCATGTCTGGGTAACCCCGAATCACCGGCAGCCCTCCGCGAGGTCCGTCTGCATGGAGCGTCGCCCGGCGGGCAGATAAAAGAGACAGGAGGCGACACTTAACCCTTTCAGAGGGAAAGGCGGGGAGTGCCCTGGACTTAGGTTTATCGATGTGAGAAATTCACCGGGAAGGGCCGATCTCTCCCCGAAGATAACCGCGCTTGTTCAACAAGTTCCCCCCGATTATGAGGAGTACGATCATGACGAGTATTATGACGAGCTCGGTCTGGACACGAGGGTCCCGCACATCTCTCCCTCCGATGGTGGAGAAGATGACTACGATGAAACCGACGACGTAGAAGGCGATGTCCCTGAGCTCCAATGGTAACCTCGGTATTGACTGCGCGGACATGAGAATATAGATTTACTGTAAAAATGAGGGGGGGCGGAGGACGTCAAGAGTCCTGAAGGAACCTCTTGAACCATCTGATCTGATGCTCCAGCCTCTCCTCCCTGTGCTTGGGCTTCCCCGACCTGCTCAGCTCGTGGGTCTCGTCCGGGAACCGCACGAGCTCCGTGGGGACCCCCCTCAGCTTCAGGGTGGTGAACCACTGCTCCGCCTGCTCCATGGGGCACCTGTAGTCCAGCTCGCTGTGGATGATCATGCAGGGGGTGCTCACGTTCCCTGCGTACATTATGGGACTGTGCCTCAGCTGCTCGATGATGTCATCCCCCCAGAAGGTCTCCCGACCCGAAATGCTTAGGGGCTGCATATAACCGATGTCGCTGACCCCAAACTTACTCACCCAGTTGCAGATGCTCCTGAAGGTAACCGCCGCCGCGAACCTGTCCGTCTGGCTGATCATCCAGTTGGACATGTAGCCGCCGTAGCTGCCTCCGGTGACGCCCAGCCTCTCGCCGTCGAGGAAGGGGTACCTGCTCAGCGCCTCGTCGACGAACATCATCAGGTCGTCTAAGTCGCACTCGCCGTAGTGCCCCATCACAGCCTGGCCAAACTCCTCGCCGTATCCGCTGCTCCCACTAGGATTGGTGTAGATGACAGCGAACCCCTCCGCCGCCAGCACCTGGAACTCGAGGAGGATACAGTCGCCGTAGAGGCCGGACGGCCCCCCGTGGATCTCGAGGACCGTGGGGTACTTCTCCCCCTCCTGGAAGCCGTGGGGTCTGATGACCCAGCCCTCGATGGACTCCCCGAGGGCGTTGGTGAACATGAAGCTCTCCGGGGTGGACAGCTCGATATTCTTCAGCAACCTGTCGTTGAAGGAGGTGAGTCTTCTCTCCCCTCCCTCATCCTTAATCCATACCTCGGCGGGGTGGGTGGCGTCGAGGGCGTTGAACGTAATCTTCGTGCCGTCGCCGCTCATGCTGAAGCCATCGATCGCCTTGCCGGTGACGACGTCCTCCACCTCTCCACTCTCCAGTGAGACCCTGTAGATGTTTGAATGGGGAATATTCGCTGCCTTGAAGTAGATGTGCCCCCCGTCGGGTGCCCAAACCGCGCCCGGGCTAGGAGTGGAGACCCTGAGGTCCCCGCCGACGCTGCTGTCGATAGCCAGGTCGAGGCCCGGCGTCAGGTTCCTCTTGTTCCCGCCCATCGAAGGCATCACCCAGAGCTTCCTGTAGACGGCGAGGTCATCAGGCCTGTCGTGCCCCAGGAAGGCAAGCGTCTCCCCATCGGGGGAGTAGGAAAAGTCGGAGATGCTGAAGCTTCCCTCCGTCAGGTTGGTCGCCTCGCCCCCCTTCGACGGTATCACGTTGATGTCCTTCACCCTGCTGGTGTCGGCGTTCTCTGCCATGTTGGCGATGAACGCGATGGTCTTGCCGTCCGGGGACCACTTGGCGACATCGACGTCGAACTCCCCCTCCGTGAGATGCTTCGCCTTCCCGCCCACCCTGGCGGTGAACAGGTGGGTTCTCTGCCCGTTGAAGAAGCCGGCGCCGTTGAGCTTGTACTTGATCCTTTTGACGACCTTTACGTCGGTCTTGGGCTCGTCCTCCGTCCACACCTTGGAGAGGAACAGTACACTCCTCGAGTCAGGGGCCCAGATGGGCTTGGAGAGCCCCCTCTCAGACTCGGCGGCGACGCTCGCCTCACCCCCTGAAAGGGGTATAACCCAGATCTTCGTCTTCTTCTCCTCGGGCTCCCTGCCGCTGGAGAGGAAGAGAAGCTTTCCGCCGTCGGGGGACCACCGTGGGTACGTGTCGTTCCCCTGTCCGTGGGTGAACTGCTTCACCTTCCCGGTGGTCGTGTCTGCCATCCAGAGGTGGCGCTCGTATCCGTTCTTCTTGTAGTTGATGGTGGAGAGGACAAATGCGATCTTCTCACCGTCGGGGGAGATCTGGGGATCGGAGACGAACTTGAACCTGCGGAGGTCCTCGATCTTGACCTTACGCTTGGACATGCTGAAGGATGATAGAAAGGATAGGGGAATTAAAACTTGGGCTCACTGCGGTTTGAGGTAGGCGTCGAACCACCGTAGGATGTGGCTGAGCCTCTCCTCCCTGTGCTTCGGCTTACCGCTGCGGCTGAGCTCGTGGTTCTCATCGGGGAAGCGGACCAGCTCCGTGTCGACACCCAGCTCCTTCAGGGCCACGAAGAACTCCTCGGCCTGCCCTATGGGGCACCTGAGGTCGTTCTCCGAGTGGATGAGCAGAGTCGGCGTCTTCACGTTGGTCGCGAACCTGATGGGCGACTGTGTTAGGAGTTTGTCCTCGTCCCTCCACGGGTAGCCCATGTTGCCCGACGGGCCGTGCCTGAACCCCATGTCGCTGTATCCGTGGTGGCTGTACCTGTTGCACGTCGACCTGCAGGAGACGGCTGCCTTGAACCTGTCGGTCTGGGTGACGATCCAGTTGGTCATGTAGCCGCCGTAACTGCCGCCGGTGACGCCCAGCCTCTCGCCGTCGATGAACTCGAACCGCTCCAGGGCGTCGTCCATGAAGGTCATGAGGTCCCTGTAGTCGACGGTGCCGTGCTGCCCCTGGAGAACCGCCCCGTACTCCTCCCCGTATCCGCCGCTCCCCCGGGGATTGGTGTAGAGGACAACGTATCCCGCCGCCATCAGCAACTGGAACTCGAGGAATATGCCGTCTCCGTAGATCCCGAGGGGTCCGCCGTGAATCTGGAGGACTGTGGGATATCGCCTGCCAGCCTCGAAGTCTGGGGGCTTCATCACCCAGGCGTCTATCTCGTTTCCAAGCTCGTTCCGGAAGGTGAACGCCTCTGGTGCGCTGAGGTCGAGGCTATTCAGCAGCCTGTCGTTGAACTTGGTAATCCTCCTGTTCCCCTCGTCGTCCCTCACGTAGAGCTCGTCGAGGTGGGTGGCGTTCATCACGATGTAACCCATCACCGATTCATCACCTGAGAGGCTGAAACCGTCGACCGTGATGCCTTCCGTCAGTTGCTCGATTTCACAGGAGTCCCTGTCGACCCTGTAGATGCTGGAGTGAGGAACTGAGCCCGTCAGGAAGTAGAGGGCACTGGAATCACTGGCCCAGACCGCACCCGGGTTGGGAGATGAGACCTTCAGGTCGCTGCCGATTCCGCGGCCGATGCTCCTGTCGAATGCTGCTGTCAGGTTCTTCGCCTTTCCCCCCTCCGAGGGGATTACCCATATGTCTGTGTTCGTGGCGCTCATCTCGTGGAGGTCGTGACCGAGGAAGGCGATCTCATCACCGTTCGGCGCCCAGAAGAGGTTGCTTATGAGGTGTTTCCCGTCGGTTACCATGGTCCACTCTCCGCCTTTGGAGGGTATTCTGTAGACGTCCCTGATGTAGGAGAGGTCGGCGCCCTCATCGGGATTGGTCACGAAGGCGACCTCCTTACCGTCGGGTGACCAGGCCGCGGCGTCGACGTCATACTCCCCCTTGGTGAGCTGTCTCGGCTTCCTGCCCAGGCTAGCTGTGAAGAGGTGGATCCTCTTGCCAGGGAAGAGGCCCACCCCGTTCAGCCTGAAGTTAATCCGCTTCACAACCTTGACGTCCGTTTCTGGCTTTCCCCTCTCCCAGACCCTGGCGAGGAAGAGGGCGCTCTTGGAGTCAGGAGACCAAGTGGGCTTCGTGACGCCCGCGTCCTCGAGCTCCGCCATGAGCTGAGCCTCCCCGCCGTCCGAAGGTATGACCCAGAGCTGGGCGCCCTTCTTATCGGGCTCCCTCTTGCTCGAGAGAAAGAGGATCTGGGTGCTGTCGGGGGACCACCGGGGGTAGCTGTCGCTCCCCGTTCCGTGGGTAAACTGCTCAGCCTTGCCCGTCTCCCTGTCCCAGAGCCAGACATGCTTCACGTAGGAGTCCTCATCGTAGTTGACCCTCGTGCGGACGAACGCTATCCGCCTCCCGTCGGGGGAGACCTGAGGATCCGAGACGAAGATGAACTTCCGCAGGTCCTCGATCTTAACCTTACGCTTTGACATCGATATCCTCTAGTAGGGAATCGGTTAGAAGAAAAAACTTGGCACAGAGGAGTTGATCCGTCAAGTTAGATGCCTTCATCCCTACCTGACAGTTATCTATGTTTGGTTTACTCGTGTATTGTCCCGTGTCGTGAGAGGGGCATGTTGCGTGAAATGTTACAGAAGAAAATTTCTTCGAGAATAGTGATATATTATATAGATTATTGGGTTTCAAGACCGTACTAAAAACGGCTTGTAATGAATGATTTTTAATATTTCCTCTGCGACCTAGTATCATGTCACCCGATATTAAATCGCCCGAGGACTTCTTCGGGCATAAGATGGGCGCGGACCGCAAGCTGGTCCGCTGGGACAAGCTGGTCGAATACTACTGGCACCTTGACAAGCATCAATGCGTGAAGGTCACCGATCTCGGGCCCTCGACGGAGGGGAACCCGTTCCTTCTCGTCGTCATCTCCTCACCCGAGAACCTGAAGAAGGCTGACAGGCTGAGGGAGATGAGCTACAATATTGCCCATCCCGAGGGGCTGAGCAAGAAGCAGGTCGATCTGATCATCAGCGAGGGAAAGACAGTCGTATCGATGACGATGAGCATCCACGCCTCCGAGGTTGGAGGGGCCCAGATGGCGCCCGAGCTCTGCTACGAGGTCGCCACGAGCCCCGAGCACGAGGAGACCCGTGAGAACACGGTGCTTCTGGTGTTTCCTAGCTTCAACCCGGACGGCCAGATCATGGTCACGGACTGGTACAACGAGCAGCTGGGCACCGAGTACGAGGGCACGGGCACCCCATTCCTCTACCACAAGTACATCGGCCACGACAACAACAGGGACGCCATCCACCTGAGCCAGGTGGAGTCCCAGATGGTCTCCAAGGTCATGTACGGGGAGTGGTATCCCCAGGCGTACATCGACTACCACCACATGGGGGGAACGGGCGCGAGGTTCTACATTCCGCCCTTCGCCAACCCCGTCGACGAGAACGTTGACCCCCTCATCTGGACCGAGCAGCAGCTCTACGGAGCGATGATGGCATCGATGCTCGAGGCTGA
>Ga0307380_10007770_pt1 | contig 13863 bp, 17 predicted proteins | sample UN3MG_FD_202239 | JGI IMG/M metagenome (GOLD analysis project Ga0307380, IMG submission 202239) | Soil microbial communities from Risofladan, Vaasa, Finland - UN-3 | ecosystem: Environmental > Terrestrial > Soil > Coastal area > Acid sulfate soil | place: Finland: Risofladan, Vaasa | collected... | reverse complement strand
CCCCACTAGTTGCTTCTGCTCTGCCACAGATTCCAGTTGCTTCTGCTCCGCCACAGATTCCAGTTGCTTCTGCTCCACCGGCTATCCCAGTTGCTTCTGCTCCGGCGGCTATCCCAAGTGCTCCACCTCCACCACCTTCTGCGAGTGTTGTGGGTGTGACTGGAACAGAAAATCAACAAATTCTTCAAACTCAAGCACCTCCTTTCGAGGTTCCTTCCTAATAGTTTGTTTCAAATTGGTACAATCTATGTTCACTTTTCTATTCTAAAGGAGTAAGAAGATGGCTAATCAGTTGCTTACAGTCGAAGAGGGGAGAGAAAAGATTCTTGCCTCAGTGCCAGTGAAAAGCCGAGTTCAAAGTAAAGCTTTGAGCTTCATTTCATCCGACAAGAATACGATGAAGCTCAAAACAAGCGATGGGCTTCTTCTCACATTTCCATGGCAGCATGGTCAATGGTTGCGTCGTCGATATGGTATTGATCCTGTGATGTTTGGCAAGCTTCCAGAGTCTCTTCAGAGACAATGCTGGGAGCATCTTATGAATGAGGATATTGAGCTTGCTCTCAAGCTTGAAGGCACTAAGGTCATTGACATTCAAGCGGCAACTTCCGTTGAAGATGTCGATTATGAACAATGGGTTGACACAGCAATTGAGAAACTCAAACCAAAAGGTTTCAGCAACTTCTATCATCACAAGAATAAGTTCGGTTTCGGTCTTGTTCTCGAAGAAGCAACAGAACCAAAGACACGTATTGGCGATGTGACTCAAGTTGGCGTCTACTTTAACTTGAATGGGCATGTTGAAGTTGCTCCTTACTCATTGCGTCTTGAGTGCACCAACGGCATGTTACGTGAAAGACTTTCACGTTTCAAGTATGAGGTCACTCTTGAGGGTTTTGAAACTGTTTCGAATAGCGTCATTTCTGAGTCTCGTATGATGGTTGGCGAAATGATGCATCTCACAGAGAAGAAGCTTGAAGATGCCGGCTCTCTTGTAGGCCGTCTTTCCAAGATGCGTATTCTCACTGGCCCTCAGGTTGCTCGCGTCACAGAAGATCTTGCTCAACTTCAGAGTGAAGCTACAGAGTATGATCTCATTCAAGCAATTACTGCACATCAACATCAAGCTGATAGTGATAGCAATAGAAGTCTTGATTGGTTGGTGGCTGGTGGAAATGCTTTGACCCATCTCCACAATGATCACTGCAGTAAGTGCGGCGTGATTGTAGCTTAATCTTTCCTTGGAGAGCCCTCTGACCAGTTTGGATAAAGAAGTCAGAGGGCTCTTTCTCTTTAGGCGGTTCTTTATGGCCTCTGTTGAACAAGTTTCAAAGTTGATTGCTAGCCTCCAGAAGGAATATGGACTTGGGAGTGCTTTCAAGCTGACAGACAGTCCTATCTCTGATGTGACAGGTTGGACTGATACGGGTTGTGCCGCTATCAATGACATCATTGGTAGACCAGGAATTCCAGATGGTCGAGTTACAACAATCATCGGTCCTCCTTCAGTTGGCAAGACAACTTTAGTTGCTGCCCTCATTACTAGCTTCCAGGAGAGAGGTGGCCTTCCGTTTTTAATCCCCGCTGAGCCATTTGATAGAGATAGGGCTATCGTACTTGGGGTAGACCCGGAGAACCTGGTTATCCTTGATGCTGGAACAGTTGAACATAACTTCTCAATGATCAACCACATCTGTGAAAACGCTCCAGGGGGGGACACTCCAACTCTCATTCTATGGGATTCATTTTCCGCTAGCCCTACAAAGGCGGAACTTGACGCAGAACCGGGGTTTGAAGGTAAAGCGATGGGGGAACATTCAAGGTTGGTTAGTCAACAGATGAGAAAGTTGCAATCTAAGATGGAGGCGGGCAATATCTCATTCGTTGTCGTATTGCAGTCAAAGTCAAAGATTGGAATCAGTTACGGATCACAAACCACTTATCTCGCGGAGAAGCCTTGGCATTTCTATTCTTATGTTCAGCTTGAACTCAAAAGAGTGGGCAATGTCAAGCGTGGTGAGAATGAAATTGGAATCAAAACGAAATTCATCTGTAGGAAGAACAAATGTGGCTCTCCCTTTAGAACCGCAGAGGTGGAACTTCTCTTTGAAGATGGCTTTGATTCAACTGGAGGCATACTCGAGAAAGCAATTCAGAAGGGAGTCGTTGATCTTGGAAAAGGCAAGGGCCGATTTGTGCTCAAGTATGATAATGGCACAGAACAAAAGTTCACTCGCCGTGCTTGGCCCAAGATACTTAGAGAAAATCCTGCCCTTGAAGAGCATATCAGAGGTCTTTAGGCCTTTAGAAAGGAAGCTATGTTAGTCTTAAGTCGAAAAGTGAATGAGGTCATTCGAATTGGTGACAATATCGAGATAATGGTTGTTGCGATTCAGGGAGATCGAGTTCGTTTAGGTATCAATGCCCCCCGAGAAATTTCTATCCATAGAGAAGAAGTCTATCAAAGGATCCAGGAGGATAAACGTGCAAGTTCAGGGGACTGAGGATGTCAAAACGGGGCGCATGTTGACTCTCACTTTAGAAGCCGATAGAGCTTCTGATGAGATTCTTCTTTCCGAACTTTACCAATGTTTTAACCCCGATTCCGAACGTATCATTATGATCATTGGCGTTCGCGATCAACCAGATAAAGTATTCCAATGGATCCCTGATTTTGAGGAGGATGGTGAGCAATGAAGCTCCTCATTTTTGCAGATTGCCACGCACACGCTTTCACCCAATTTGCCACCGGGGGTGAAGGCAAAACAAATTCAAGACTTCTTTCCACTCTTGACGTGATAGATGAGATTCGTGAGTTTGCTTTAGCTCAAGGCATCGAGGAGGTTATTTGTCTGGGCGATCTGATGCATAGTGCTTCTTCTTTCAGGTATGAGCACTTCAACGCTATCTTTGATTGCATCAGTAGATTCAAAGCAGGCGGACTTGCTTTGACTCTTATTCTTGGAAACCATGATCTCATTGGACGGACTGCAGACTATGGTTCAAAGATTGATGCATTCAGAGACGTTTGTCACCTAATCACTCAACAGCAGCAGTATGACATATTACCAATCACAATGGTGCCATACGAGAAAGACTTTGCCAAAGCTGTTGATCAGCTTAACTCTATTCCCGACAATCACATCGTTTTACATCACCTCGATATTGTTGGTGCTGATACCGGACATGGTTGGATTAGTGAGATAGGCATTGGCAGAGATAACTTTTCTCGTTTCAAACTTAGTCTTGGGGGCCACTACCACAAGAGGCAGTCAGTGCTTGAGAACTGTTATTACATTGGCTGCTGTTGCCCACAGAGTTTCGTTGAGAAGGATCAATTCGGTTGCTTTATTACATTAGACACTGAAACACTTGAATTGATTTGGTATAATACATCAGCCCCTGTTTTCAGAGAATGGAATCCAGAGTTGACAACCAATTTCTCAAACTTTCACAATAGCTACGTTCGGGTGAAAGCAGAACCTTCATCTGATCTTGAAGCTGTGTTAAGACAATCAGGTGCACTTAGGTGGACTTTTGTTCCAGAGAAATACAAACAGAAGATAGTTCAACGTCAGAGTGGAATTGATGTTGATGGAGATTTAATGGGTGCCACTAAGACTTACGTTGAAGCTCATGGCTCCCACCTCAACAAGGCCGATCTCATAAGAGTTGGCCAGGAATTAGTTAAGGAGTCGCTATGAAAGGCTATAGCACAGTAATAACTCCTTATGGGGTTTACGATTCAATACTGCTTGAAGGGGTTGAATTTGGAGTGGCATCTAATGCTTTATCTAATGTGGGGTCTCTTGACTCTTTTGCTATGGTTTTAGAAGACGGTTCTTCTGTTTATATGAACAAAGAGATGATCGGTAAGTCTCTTTTCTTCTTGAAGGAGATTGAAGATGACCGGCAAGTTTAAGATGCTCCAAGATGGTGATTACACTTATCACTATTGTGGTGATAGGCTTATGATGACTCAACCAATTTGGAAGAAAGAAGACCACTTCAAGAGAATTGATCCATCTTGGATCCCAGACACTGACTTAGGTTGTTATCCTGAAGATAAGCCAGAGAGCGGAAACTGGCATCTTACTTGTAATTCCTCTCACCCAAAGAAATGGGGTTCAAGTTATTGGATACAGAAGGAGAAGAGAGAGCAAGAGAAGTTGCTTCTGATTCTCCCTTGTAACGCTGGAGTAATTCATGCCAATTACTTCATGGGGGGTAATCCCAAATACAACAACATGTGGAAGGCTTTCGATCTCAATCACAGAGACTACCGAAACAAGTTCTGCATCGCTGCTGTTGATTGTCTTATTTACTGCAGCGATGTTGAGCGCTCAAAGATGCCGGGCTACAGAGATGGATTGGGTTCTCTCGTATTTGAATGGGAGATGGATAGAATCAGAAGCGAAGTTGATGAAGGCATTCCAACAGTTGACTCCTTTGTAATGAATGCTATGCAGGAGTTTAGTTCAAAGAAGAAGAGGGGGCATGCACTCACTTTCATTGACTATCTCGAAGTCGGATTGAAAAGAGCTTTGGACTATGGTTTTGAAACCATCTACGCTCATCTTACCCCTTTCGTTTACCGTTCAGCATTCATTGCAGCGGTAGAGCGGATGCAGATTTGGGATAAGGTCTTCATTCCTGAATTCCGTAATATGACAACCGGAGTTTCTGCCCAGAAACTCTTTCATTGGTGGCTTAGGAATGGAATGAAGGAAAGAGGCATTTACGATCCTCTTCATCTTCATGTTACAAGGAAAGCCAAAGCAACAATCGACGTCTTTCCTGAATTGCAGTTCTGGAATCTTCCCCAGTTTCATCACAATTGGGAACCAGAGTTTTGGGAAATTGAATTCAAAGGCAAGGCGGATCTCTCAAAGAAGATCTTGATGACAACAGAAGAATTATTGTCCTTCACTGGAAATGAAGAAGACTTCAGATACTTCAACATTCCGCCGAACATGACACGTAGCAGTCTTCCGCCTAAAGGTTTATTCGGTGATCATCTCACTGGCAAGAGGTATCCGTGATATGAAAAAGGAGAAAAAGGATGATAGGAACAATAGCTTACTATGGGGGAATTTTGATTGGCATTGCTTTGATAGATCAGGCGGAACACTTTGTTCCTAAAGGATGGAAGGCATTGCCAGAAGATATCAGAGCAGTGATCATTGGGTGGATTTTCACAGGAACATTAAACACAGGACTGTGGTTTCTGATTCACAAAGTGATTTTGGAACATTGGGAAGGGATGAGAACCGGGGATAAACAAGCCCATGTGTTTCTGTTGCTGGCGACAATAGTTGCAGGGCCATTAGGAACTGTTGGTTATATGATTTGGTTTCTGATGGCAGCACTTGCTTGGTTTGTCAACTATATTGTGAAAGTGGTGTGAATAATGGGCGATGAATCAGTGTGGAATCAAGTAAGAAATTGGGGCGCCAGACAAAAGGGGTTAAGGTCTACCACGACCGGAGTTGAGCATTTGTTGACACCACAAGAGAGGAAAGAGAGAATGGCTGAAGATACAAAGAACGCAGATAGACAACTTTCTTCTTTGGCAGAAGAAGAGCTGTTGCGACGAAAGAATCTTCTAATACCCTCCAAAGAAGAAGAGTATTACGAAGGACTAAGAGCGCAGAATCAAACTATTGAAGAAACAAAACTAAAGAAGGAAAGCCGCTTCATTGTGATGTACAACAACACAGATAGCGCAGAATCAGATGTGCTTGCGCGAAGTCTTTCTCATAAAGAGAAAGCTCTCATTGAACAGTTTTGCCGTTGGGCTCAACTCGACGACTTCGAAATTGAGTTCACCTTCAAAGAGATTGAGGAAGAATGAAACAGTTCAAGCAGCTTATTTCAATGAGGAACATTCAACAATACAGGAAAGGGAATGCTTTTATCGGCGAAGTACTCACCAAAGCAATACTCAAGAATGTAGCGGCTGTTGAACAGCAACGGAACAGAGGCTGTTGTAAATGTGTGACTCCTCTGTTCACTGCTTTCGAAGATCAAGACCCAGAACCCAGATATGCGAAGATCTTCTCGCATGATAAGCTTGAGGATGAAAATAATGTTTTTGTGATTCAATCGTACATCCTTTGCCAAAAGTGTAGTGAAGATCATGAAGTACATTTTACTCGATAACAATAATATCTTTTGGCGTTCTGCTTGCGCTGTTGATAAGAACATCAGCTTTGGCGCAGAATATGGATCTCTGAGGACGTTCATCTCAATTCAGAGAGCTTATCCTGAGCATAGACTTCTTTGTATCTGGGATTCGATGTGTACTTGGAGAAAGGAAATCTTTCCTGGCTACAAACACAAAGACTCTAGAGATGTAGGACTTGATCGTAGTGATCTGTACCGGAGAATGGATTACTTTCGAACCATTCTCTCTCATATCATGCCTCAATACGAGGGCCCAGGATGCGAAGGCGATGATATAATGGCAGCAATGGCTTATCTTCTTCAGTCTCAAGGCCACGAAGTAATCATCTTCTCAAACGACGTTGATGTTGAACAACTTGCTAACGACAACGTTTCAATTCTTCGTCCAAGATTAAAAGCTCCCCCAGAGCTTCTAACCAAAGCAGACATTTGCAAAAAGTGGGGAATCATTCATCCACTTCAACTCATGTGGCTCAGAGCTTACACTGGCTGCAAGAGTGATATAGTGCCAGGTTCTAGGGTACCCAAGAAGAAGCTTGCCGCCATCGCCCCTTTGCCTATGTGGGAGATTCAAGATCCCATAGCAAGAATCAAAGCTGAGTTTCATTTGATGGCAAGAGGGGCTGAGGATACCTTGACTCCAGGCTGGAAGAAGAAGTATCAGAACTTCACGAAGAGAGTTATTCGCAATTATCGTATTATGTCCTTGACTCCAGCAAGATCTTGTTCTGAGATCATTTGCAACTACGATCCTGACTTCAACAGTTTTCTTGATTGGCTTCGCAAGACAGACATTGTCACTTTGCAAGGGGATATCATTTCATACTTCGGTACAATCATTGAGAATGACCCGTTTGTGAAATCTAGCATTCCCTGGCAGTATGCAACTTATCAACAACTCATGAACTACGAGAACGAAAAGTTCGGGGATCTTCTAGATTGGAAGGAAGAGGAGAGAGATAATCAGTGACTTTCCATGAACTCACACTCAAGAACTTCTTTAGCTTCGAGGAAGCAACAGTTCCCCTACATAAGCAAGGTTTGGTGACTATTGTAGGCAAGAATCTCGATTCTTCTGTTTGCGGAAGCAACGGGGCAGGGAAGTCAGCTTTGATCGTTGATGCTTGGTGTTGGGTCCTCTTTGGGCGCACACCTAGAGGGCAATCTGGGAAATCTGTTGTCAGGAGAGGTGCTGTTGGGTGTGCTGTCACACTTTCTTTCTATGATGGCCAACAGTATTGGCATGTGACACGTTATCAGAATGATCCAGATCAGAAGAATAACATCGTTCTTCTTCGCTCCGATGGGGAGGAGTGGATTGATGAAACTCTTCATGACAAACGAGACACACAGAAGAAGTTAGACTCCATCATTGGCATTCCCATGGATGTCGCTCTCAGCGCTGTCATTCTTGGGCAAAATAGTATCGCTTTTGCTACAATGACAGATGGGGATAAGAAAGGAGTCTTGGAGACTGTGCTTCAGTTTGACACATTGAACAACGCTTCAATGAAGGCTAAAGCGCGTTGCGGAAAACTTCGCTCCGAACTGAATTTGGTCACAGGGAAACACGGTGGTCTCTTCGAGTTGAGAGAATCTTCACAGGTCAAGAAGTTTGATACTGAGAAAGAACAACATTCTTGGAAGGTAAGACTTGAAGAACAAAAAGCCCACGCATCTGAGCAACTCGAAAGCCTTAGCCAACAGCTGTTGCAGTTCAGAGTTGAGTGCTTCAAGTTAAAACATGATCTCAAGACAGCTTTAGACTCTGAGAAGCAGATCAAAGATGACTACGACACCGCGGTCAAGATTCAAGGTGAAGCAAGGGTTAAGGTGGTAGATCTCGAAGCCACTCTTAGGACCCTCCTAAATCAATTCATTGCTCCAGTTCGAACCGATCTTGAAGGAGAGCAGAACGAAGTTCGAAGAAAGCACTATCTTCGGAGAGATCAACTCCAAGGACAAATAAAGGAGTATGAGGAAAGAATCCTAAAACTCTCAAATGGTCTTGAAGCAACTTCTTGCCCCACCTGTAACCAACCTCTCCCTCAAAGCAGTCTGGTTATTTCCCACTTGGAAGAGGAACTTAACCAAGATAAGGTGAGACTCGCTTCAGTTAAGGAGAGCCTGGGAGAGGCGGGGAAGGAGATAAACACCGATCTCGAAGCCATTCAGACAAAGTACAACTTTGAAAAGGATGCACACTCTAAGGAAATCGCGAAATATGATAGAAGTGTTAGCGCTACAAAAGAAGCCCTGGCAACTGCGCGAAATGAAGCAACAAAACTTCTTGATGAATTGATGCCACTTCAATCCCAAATACAAAAGATCAGACAAGATCAAACTGATCTTCAACAACAACTTGATGCATACAACCGCCAGATCTCTTCTGCTGAATCAACTCAGAAGGGGTTGGAAGATCTTATTCAATCTGATCCTGAAGATCCTTATCAGAGGAGTATTGATTTACTATCAGCCGAAATCAACGCTTTGACAGATAGTCTTGAAGATCTTGTTCTCAAAAGAGAGTCTCTGAGCTATCAACTAGAACTTTACGACTTTTGGGTTTCAGGTTTTGGGAAAAAAGGGATTCAAAGTTTCATGCTTGACTCTGTGATTCCATTCCTCAATGAAAAGGTTGCAGAGTATAGCAAGACTATCTGGGAGGGAGAAACTCACATTGAGTTTGCAACTCAGAAACTTGCGGCAGATGGTAAGACTCTTCGTGAAGACTTTCACGTCATTATTGACAACAACTCAGGGGCTAACGAGTATCTTGGCAATTCAGCTGGAGAAAGAGAGCGTATTGACCTTGTCATCGCCTTAGCTGTGCAGGATCTTGTGATTAGCCGGCAGGGGGTAGATTTCAATATGTGCGTCTTTGATGAGGCATGTAGGTTTCTTGATCCGGAAGGAGCTGAGGGATATCATAGAGTTCTCAGGCAACTTGCTCAGAAACGAGATTCCATCTTCGTTATTAGTCACTCTCAGGAATTACAGTCTCTCTTTGGCAATTCTTGGGTTGTGTCCAAAGAGAACAAAATTTCAACTCTTAGCCTGAATTCCTAATCTTTGTTCCTATTGTTAACAGTTCTTTCAGTATAATCTTCCATGAGAACAGCAATTCCAAATTAGTTTGGATATTTTATCACAGAAAGCGGAGAAGTCTGGTCGAATAAACAATGGACACATCTAGAAAGAGAGACAGGAAATGACAATTGATGCAATAACAAAAAGATCAAGAGGCAATCCAGGAAAAGCAGGCACTCTTGAGAAGCTTCTCCTGAAAGCTTTTGATGGACTTGAACCAGGTATCCTTGAAGCTCTTAGCTGCAACATCGAGAAGAACATCTTCTCAGGTTCTAACTCAGCAGACGTGTACAGAAATTACAAGGTTGGTGACATTAGGATAGTCGAGGAGATCTATGGCTTCCTTCAAGAAGATAAAGACCAAGCCAATGATCAGAAGGACGTTTCTAAGGATCCGCCGGCCGCCCAACCAGCTTTCGCAGCAGTGGATAGTGTTTCAGCAAGACTTGCCACTTCTGTCTTTGATAGTGAATCCCCAGCTACGCCTCCACCTCCACCAACACACTGAGAGTTTGATTCTTCTTATCCCTGACTCTCTTCTTCCAGTTGTACAAGATCTTCTTGAGCAGAAGGAGATCTTCATTTCAGTCGAGGAAGGAGTCTTAGACCTCAGACTTAGGCAGGTTATTCTGAGTGTGGAAGACCTCCTTTTGTGAAAGTTATGGCCAAGAAGAAGAAAAACGGAAGAGCTATTGGCGCCTCTTACGAAAGGCATTGTGCAAAGCTTTTTACAGAGTACTGGGGTAAGGGGCAGTTTATCAGAACAAAGAATTTCCAAGTCGTTGGGACTGAGAAACGACTTGCTCATGGAGACATCGCTTGCGTTATTGGGGAGCCTTTGATTCTCGATCAAGATTTTCCTTTTAGCATTGAGTGCAAGAAATCAGAATCTTGGGACTTTCAGGAGTTTCTCAAAGGCAATCCTTCCCTTTTGATCAGGGGTTTCTGGGAACAATGCAAACGCGATGCCGATCTTTGGGAGAAAGAACCCCTTTTAGTCTTCACAAGGAATTTTCATCCTGATTATGTGATGATGAAGTCCGCAGTTCTTAACTGTTTCCGAGAGGATCTCTTTGAAAGTTTTGTACATCCTCACTACTTCGATTTCAGGATGAATGGGGATTTTGTTACAATTCTAACTCTTCAAAACTTCTTCAACGCTCTTCAGCCAATTGCCAAGGAAGTATAATAGTGACAGTATACAGTGAGCTAGTGCTCCATTTTGGGGAGGATATGGCACTTCAGATTTGTGCTAAGTTTCAGGGTAAACATTACTACTTTCCCAAGTTGAATGGTGATCTTCGTTGGATCAACTCAGGGACGCAAGTAGTAGCAGCGATAAGAGATCTCTTTGCACGTGGTTATTCCATCGGAGAGATTGCGCGTTTGAAAAGTCTCAATCAGAGCACAATCATTGCAGTACTTGAAGCAAGTTCAACAAAGCATGTTAGTTCCACTCGAGAGAAGCATGAAGGATAATTTGAACTCAGTGAAGAGTGGAGTTCATAGCAAGACTCTCTTTTTTCCTTGCTCAAAGTGCGCAGCTAAAGATGTTTGCCCTAAGTTCAATGTGGATGAAGAAGGCCTTTGTTGGTATGAGAAGAATGATGTTCGGCCTGATCTTAAGACTGCTCAAGGGATTCTTGAGGTTCTTGAAGAGAAAGCAAACTTTGACTATATCAGGTATCAGCGTGGCCTTAGATTCAGGGCCTCTATTGGCGATGGTACTGTTGACACTGATCTCACTTCTTTATCAAACTCACTCACTCGCAGCCTACAAGTCTTGGCCGATCTTGGCGTAAGGTTCGGCGTCATTGAGACTGAGAAGATTGAAGAGGAGAGCAAAGGCCACATTACTGTGGATCAGGTCAATATTCTTAATATCTCCCGCCAGGAAATTGAGGAATGTCAAACATTAACCAGAGACTTGGAGTTATTGAGGAAGCAGCAAGTAGAGCTTTCGAAGCAGGAGCAAATCTTGACACTGCCCAAATTAGCGAGCTCCACAATAAAGCCAAAGACCAAAAGCTAGCATTAAAAGAAGCCGTTGCGCAAGGGCAGATTGAGCTGGCTCGGACTCATTTCAAGTACTTTGCCCCGTATGTGTTGAGGGATTCTCACACAGGGGATCCTATTTCTTTGTCTGAGCAGCATGAGGAATGGATTGACCACCTTTATGAGTACATGAACTCAGAGTACAACATTGGCGTACTTGCCTTGTTTGGATCTGGTAAGTCATCATTGATGGTTATTGGCCTTGCTCTTTACTTGATTGGGTTGAATCGCAATTATCGAATTGGCATTGTTTGCAATTCAGATGAGAATGCCACTAAGCGCGTCCAAGCAATTGGAGGTTACATTACCAGAGATAAAAGATATCAGGAAGTCTTTCCTGAAGTGGTTAGAGCAAAAGGAGAGCAGTGGAGCCAACATAAGATTGTTGTGGAGCGTGATATCATCGCTCCTGAAGGATCAATTGAGGCATGCGCAATTGATAGTACAGGTATTGGTAGCCGTTACGACATTTTGATCTTCGATGACCCAGTAGATCAAAAGGATAGTATGAGTGAGGCTGTTCGCAAGAGTCGTATTGAAAAGGTTAGCAATACCTGGTTTTCGCGTCTTGAACCTGGTGGCAAATGTGTTTGGATTGCCACTAGATGGCATAAACATGATGCAACTCACGAGCAACTTATGAGGTCTAATTGGAGATTTCTTGTTCAAGGAGTTTCAGAAGACTTCTCGTATCTCTCTGAACCTCCTATTGAATACATTCACTATCCATCTGTGGCTCATAGAGAAAACCCAAAGAAGATTCCTCTTTGGCATGAGAAATGGCCAGAAGAGGAATTGAGAGCTCGCGCTGAGGCAATGGGTCTTAGAGCTTTCAATAGAGGTTATCGTCAACGCCCTTACTCAGATGAAGACACACTCTTCAACACAGCAAAGGTAATGGCAGCCATTGATTGGAATGCAGTTCCAGAAAGAGCTGTCCTAGACACTTGGCCTAGATACTTAGGTGCAGACCTTTCTGGCGAAAAGAGACCAGGCACAGTTATCACTGTAATCGCTAGGGATCCGCTTACAGGGAAGAAGTATCTTGTTGAAATTAAGAGAGGTAATTGGGGATTCACAAGGAAGACTGCTGATGTTATCGTTGAAATGTTTCAAAAGCATAAATGCACATTAGGTTTTGTAGAAAACAATGCTGCTCAAGAAACCATGCTTGCTTTGATCAAAGCTCTTCATGGTTGTGATATCGCGTTGAGGGGGTACACAACCGGCAAGAATAAGATGGATCCTCTCGAAGGACTTCCAGGACTTGCTGTCGAATTTGAGAATGCTACTTGGACTTTTCCTTTCGGAAAACCAAGTGTGGTGAGTCAAAGAAATCAAATTGCTTCTTCTCAAGTTGCTGAGATCGTCCTCATTCGGGAGCTAATCGGTTGGCCACATGAAGCGGATTCTGACTGCTGTATGTCACTATTGTTTGCTTCAAGAGCGGCCTCATTTGGGAGAGGCATTGGAATTCCAGGGATTTTCAAAGGTACAGGACAGAGTAGAGTCTTTGGCGAAGGCGGAATGAGAGAAAACTATTTTCAACCTACATCTAATACTCGCCAGTTCCAAGGCAAGCAAGTTTGAGGCAGCGGACTTCTAGTATAGTCTTTTACACAATATTGGCCGTAGGATATACTTATGTTGTCTCAAGCTCCACTTGATTTAGTTCAAAAGGTGAATGGTGTTGATAAGCACCTTGAAAGTGCTTTTCGTGCTGGCTTGAAAGATATGCACTCTTTCGCCAACAGAAGCTCTGGTTCTCAGGGCTATCAATTCTCTCACAATCTAAGGGATAGTCTCACTTCCCCTCCATTGGCTGGTAAGCGGGTTAATCAACAAAGCCCCTATCAAATCGCTCAGGGTGGTGAAGTAATTCTTGTTCCAAGATCTAGTGCTTTGAATATGAGACTTCGGAAGAAGATGAGGTGTGATCCTCAGATCGCTCTCGGCCTTGCAGCGATGAAAGCGCCTATTATGGCAGCTTTTGAAGCAATTAGAGTTGATTGCAAAGACGATAAGATTGCAGCCTTCGTTCAGCACTGTCTGATGAATGAGAGTGGAGGCATTCTTCGTCGCATCGTTTATACTTCTCTCAAGAGCCTTGAATTTGGCTTTATTGCCCATGAGAAAGTGTGGGCCAATAATCAGACAGTGAAGTTTGATTGGATGGATCCAATTGAAGGAAAACTGAAATCAGTCTCAATGCGCAACGCAACGGTTCTCGAAGATGTGTGTGATCTTGATCCTGAGTTCACTGAGGTAATTGTTGATGGCAAAAAGGGGGACTACCTTGGTGTTAGGTATGTAAGTGATGACAATCAACGATTAGATGCCGAGAGAACTCTTCTTGTCACACACGACAAAGAATTTGGAGATCTTCTTGGACGCCCTGTTCTTGACAATGTTCACAGAGCTTGGCAATGGTGTGACATTATCTATCTGTTCACTAACAGATATTTCGAACGCAAAGCTAGCCCCCCTATCAAAGGCAGAGCCCCCTCTACAATCGTTGATCCCGCCACCGGA
>Ga0307380_10007768_pt1 | contig 13866 bp, 7 predicted proteins | sample UN3MG_FD_202239 | JGI IMG/M metagenome (GOLD analysis project Ga0307380, IMG submission 202239) | Soil microbial communities from Risofladan, Vaasa, Finland - UN-3 | ecosystem: Environmental > Terrestrial > Soil > Coastal area > Acid sulfate soil | place: Finland: Risofladan, Vaasa | collected... | reverse complement strand
ATAAGAGCTGTTCCGGACCCTGGATACGAGTTTATAAGTTGGTCGGGTGCTCTCTCTGAAAAAACAAATCCTGCGGTAATAATCATGCATTCTAATCGATCTATCACTGCAAATTTTGTTGTCAGCCCTTCTGCATCCGACTCGATAAGCGGCAAGTCGGCTCATGGAAAATAATTGAGCGGCTTCTATGGTCAATACAACTGATGAAAGTGTTGAAGGAAGTATAATGAAGTACCAAACAGAATCCGGGAAGAACGAGGACATGTCGTTTATCTGTTTCGGTGGCGAGGACTGGTGGTATCACAATCGCGCGCATACTGATATGCAATTGATGCGTCGCTTTTCACGGACAGGTACTACGGTTTACGTTAACTCCATTATGATGCGAAAACATAAGATAGCGGGTGGAAAGAGATTTGCCGAGAAACTCGTTCGTAAGGTCAGGAGCATTTTGAAGGGTCTTAGAAAATCGAGTGCCGGGTTTTGGGTATATAGTCCGTTTACTCTGCCTGTACATCACATTTCCTGGGCAAGACCTTTAAATGAAGCTATGTTGAGATATCAAATGCAGCGTTTGATGCGAAAGCTTCGTATGAGTGCTCCTGTGGTATGGGTTGCCTGTCCGGCGGCTTGTGATACAGCAATCAAAATGAAAAAAGTAAAACTTGTGTACCAGAGAACAGATCGGTACGAAGATGATCCTAATGTCGATAGAGATACGATACTGGGCTATGACAGGAAGTTGAAAGCCAACGCAGACATTACTGTTTACGTCAATAGGCTGCTGTACGATGAAGAAGCCGGTCAATGTAAGAATGCACTGTTTATGGACCATGGTGTTGACTATGAGATGTTTGCGACCGCGGAACTCGATTCAGACAGGCCAGATGATATTGCCGGGATAAAAAAGCCCATAGTTGGTTATTTCGGCGCGCTGGATGGGCATAAGCTTGATACCGGTTTTCTTGGGGCGGTGGCAGAGCGATTGCCGGAAATGTCATTCGTATTCGTCGGCAAACCATCCCTGGATTGCTCTGGCTTGTCTGTCAGAAAGAACGTTTGGATGCTGGGCCAGAAGGCTTACGAACAGATTCCCCATTACGGCAAGTGTTTTGATGTGGCGATTTTACCCTGGAAAATCAACAAATGGACCGAAGCGGCCAATCCTATCAAATTCAAAGAATATCTGGCTCTGGGTAAACCTGTCGTCAGCACGCCTGCATTCTCTGAGCTGCAACGATATCTTGATGTTGTGTACGAAGCCAGGAGCCCGGAGGAATTTGCCGAATGCATTCAAAAAGCTTACGCTGAGGACAACGCCGAGCTTGTTAAAAAGAGAAGGCAAAAAGTGGCTCATACCTCGTGGGACAGCAAAGCGGAAATGGTGCTTGGCGAGTTGTTCAAAGAAAATTAGTGATAAGGCAATATGTCAAGTACGGATAAACATATACAGTTGAGAATTTGTCTGGCTGCTTCAGCGGGCGGGCATATATCTCAATTGCTCAAGCTGGCTGCGAGCTGGAATGGATACGAAACGTTCTGCGTCACGACAACGGAAGTCGTGCGCGATAAGCTGAGCAAATTCGGCGGAGTCTATGTTGTGGGAGAGTGCAACCGGCAGCACCCGGTACGGGTGATCAAAGTATTGCTGGGATGCATCAGGATTGCGTTCAGGGAGAGGCCTGACGTTGTGATCAGTACGGGAGCGGCGGCTGGATGTATGTTATGCCTGCTGGGCAAAATGCTGGGTGCGAAAATTATATGGATCGACAGTATTACCAACGTGGAGCGAATCTCTCTATCGGGAAGAATGGTACGCTACGTCGCTGATTTATTCCTCGTGCAATGGCCTGAGCTGGCCGGCCGATATAAGAAAGTCGAATATGTCGGGGCGGTGGTATGATTTTCCTGACCGTTGGAACGCAATTTCCGTTTGACCGCTTAGTGAAAGCTGTTGATGAGACAGTCAGCAAAAATGGACTTGATGAACAGATTTTTGCCCAGGTCGGCACTACCACGTATCGTCCGAGGAACTTCGAAGCAGTTTCTTCACTGGAGAAAACCCTGTTCGATAAACATTTCAGCGAGGCGGACAGTATCATCAGTCACGCGGGAATGGGCACTATAACGATGGCACTGGAGAGCGGAAAGCCGTTACTTGTGATGCCAAGATTGAGAAAATATGGCGAAGTTGTAAACGATCATCAACTTGCTATTGCAAGAAAGTTCGAGCAGCTCGGCTATTTATTGGTAGCCTATGAGGCGGAAGACCTGCCGGTAAAAATTGAGAAACTTAAGTCATTTGTTCCGCAAGACCGGCAGTCGCAGGCAAAAATTGTGGCCGAACGAATTTCCGCATTTCTTAATGAATTGTCTGAATCGAAATAAGGAACATCGGCATGCCGGGCGTTCCGGATGATAATATGATGCGACAGCGTTATAACAAGTTGTTAAGAGCTACTCTAAAACGGAGCCTTTCCTCGACCTGGCTCTGATAGAATCAGTCAATCCGGATGGTTTTAGATGTTATGCCGCCAAGGGGACGGAAAAAGTCAATATTATGGCGCCTGAATACACTGAAGATGGCGGACACCTTAATATCCGGGGCAGGAGAAAGGTAGCCGAACAATTGCTGATAATCCTCGCTGAAATGGCGAGCCGTTCTTAAATATTATCAAATATATCTTCTATGTCTTTGTTTTTGTATGGAAGCTGCGAATTGAACTCACTTGTTGACAACCAAACTGTAAGAACGCTGTCTAACCCGATAATTGGAGTCAAGCCGGCGGTCGTTTCCCGGAAGCCCCGGATAGCCAGTATCGAACGGCTGCGTATTTTATCAGCGTTTGCCGTTGCCTCCTTTCATGTCCATGATTGGTTCCCTCGCAGTATTGGTGTGGCTGGTTTCATTATCTTGTTATTGAGTTTTTGTGCTTTTGTCGTAAACAAGCCGGAACCATATAATATCAAAAATCTAGCGAAAAAAAAGGTACAACGTCTTCTGATGCCGTGGCTGTTTTGGTCGATGATATATGGTGGAATCAGTTTGGTGAAAATGATTTCTCAGAACATGACGTTTTCAGATGTGTTTTCTCCGACGATGCTTTTAACCGGGACTCGAACACATCTTTGGTTTCTGCCTTTTGCTTTTGTTGCTTCTTTACTTCTGGCTTTGATACATCGAAAAATAGTAAATATTCCTGACTCATACACTATTACAACTGCGATTTCAATTGGGGCGTTGTTTATATTGGGCTGTTCAATGATCAGGTCCTGGATTCCACTACCAACTCCCCTGGCTCAATGGCTGTTGGGATTGCCGGCAATACCTCTTGGTTTTGCTATTGGTAGGATCAAAATTTTAGAGAGAACCGAAGACCAGCGAAAGTATTTTGTGCTCGTAATTCTTTCTGCGATGGCAGCAAGTGCGGTATGTATGGCACTTTCCTGGCTAAGTCAAGGGATATGGCTGGATTACGGCAGCAAGTTTGCGATTCGATATTTTGTATCTATAACAATATTCTGTTCCGCGTTGAATTGGCGGGGCCACATGGATCCGATTTCGAGAAATATGGCGTCGTTATCTTATGGAATTTATCTTATTCATCCTTTGGCGACAGTTCCATTTTATCTGTTCGGAATAGCTACACAGCATCCGTTGGTGTTGCTGTTTTTAGTTTTGTCTGTTTCGTCACTGATAATTCTTATTTTAAGGAAAACGCCTTTAAAGCAGTTTGTTTGATGCCGATAGGACCGAAAGTATCTAAATGGAGAATGTCAAAGCTATTATACTTGTAGGCAGTCGTGACTTTGGACGATATCCGCTGGCGTCACGTTTACCCACGGCTATGTGGTCGGTAGCAGGGAAAACTGTGCTGGAACGTCTGCTAATCCATTTAGCAGATCAGGGTATAAAACAGGCAGCTATTTGTGGCAGTGGTGTAAGTACATTGCCGGCCGAAAAGATTCTTGCTGATGATCGTTTGGAGTTGAGTTTTGTAGATGAATCATTACCGGTGGGTACCGCAGGATGTATTCGAGAAGCTGTAAGCGATGGAACCGAAGCATTACTCATGGTATTTCCCGCCAGTATAGCATGTCCTCCGGAAATCGACGTGCTGATAAAGACTCACCGTGACGGTCAATCTGATTTAACAGTGATGTTGAATCCGTGTGATGCAGACAATACAAATATGGGCCAGGCTTCTGGCATATATGTCTGTGATCCATGTATCCTGGAACATATCCCAAAGGCCGGTTATTTCGATATCAAGGAAGGCTTGATTCCTAAGATGCTCCTTGCCGGCAGAAGCGTTCATGCAGCAAAGTTGCCAAGTCACGCCGGGAATTTTCGGAATCGGCAGGAATACTTATCTGCCGTTTCCAATTACCTTGAAAAAGTTCCAAAACTGAATGTGGATTTGAAGCCCCTAAAAAATTCCGGTTCCCATGATGTTTGGCAGGCGGATAATGCCATGATTGATCCTGAAGCAAGAATTAATGGGCCGGTTATTATTATGGATGGCGCGAGAGTATCAAGCGGGGCGATTGTTCTCGGGCCGGCTATCCTCGGGAAAAATACTGCTGTCGGTAAAGATAGCATTGTAATGAATAGTGTGCTGTGGGATGGCGTAAAAGTGGGCTCAAATTGCCTGATCAGGAAATGCGTTATCGACTATCACGCATCTGTTCGAGATAATGCTGTTGTGGAGGAGAAGACCATATCATTCAAACCAGAGGGAATGTTGGAACGTGCGGCTAATCTTGCCTCGACGATTGCAAAAAATAACTCAATTAGATTGCAGCGTGTGTTAAAACCACTTGGCAAAATTTACGAAAAACTGCCGAATTGGACATATTCGAGCAGAAAGAACACTCTTGCATTCCTTGCATCAGGCCTTGTCTTAATTGCCTTTTTTTGGTCTTACATGCCGAGCCTTGTGGAGCTTTGGAGTTTGTTGCTAAAAAGCGATGAATATTCAGCCGGCCTCTTTGTTCCCTTTCTCAGTGTTTATATCATGTGGTCAAGACGGCATGATATTGCTCAGTGCCCTGTTAAACCTTCTCTCTGGGGTCTGTTTGCCTACATAATAGCCCAGGTAGTCAGATTTATGGGGCTGTTCCTTATGTACAGTTCAGCAGAAAGACTATCCATTATCCTTAGTATTGCCGCGTTGGTATTGCTGTTGTTCGGCTGGCAGCTTTTCCGGAAGGTATCTACGATATTATTGTTCCTGTGTTTAATGCTGCCCTGGCCTAATATCATGCAGTACCTCATTGGGCTGCGACTACAAAGCTGGGCTACTTCATCGGCAGTTTTCTGCCTCGAGATAATAGGATACGAGGTTATACAGGAAGGCAATGTTATACATATTGGCAATGCGAGCGTTGCTGTAGTTGAAGCGTGTAACGGCTTGAGAATGATTACCGCTTTTTTTGTTATTACCGGCCTGGTTGTCCTGCTGGTCAAACGGACATGGTGGGAAAAACTGATCATTCTCGCATCAAGCCTGCCCATCGCCTTACTTTGCAACACCATACGATTGGCAATTACAGCCATGTTTTTCACTGTACTTGAAGGTGAGTATTGGGAAAAAATATTCCATGACTTTGGCGGGTATGCAATGATGCCATTGGCCCTTGCAGCCATAGTCGGCGAGCTTTGGCTTTTGGCAAAACTGACGGTACTCCCAGTCGAAGAAAAAGCAATAATAATTACAAGGCAAGAGGTTTGAGTAGCCATTTGTAACGTGCCGTTTTACGAAAGAATAAAAAATTAGGTTCGAAATCTGATTAGAATGACAAATTATTATCGAAGGAGTAATAAAAATGAACGAATTAGATAAATATCATGACCAGTTGGCTGGACAGGAAATTGTTAATTTACAAATTCCACCTGAACAAGACAGTGAAGCTACATCGGATATGGTCGCCGGCATATTTCGCCGATGGTACATTGTATTACTGATATTTTTATTAGTGTGCGGAATCGGACTGCCTGCCGTGTGGCTTATGATCAAACCTGTATACAGTGTAACCGGCGCGATAAGGGTCGCTCCTATTTTAGCAGACATCCTGAGCGGCGAAGAAGACAGAGGAGAAATATCAAACTATGAGAGCTTTATGAATACCCAGGCAGAAAAAATCACCAGCAACTCCGTGATTCAAAGAGTGGCGGATGATCTGGTAGACAAGAATCTGTCTTTCTTTGACGATGAACCAACGACTCTGGTCTCAAAGTGGAAGCAGAAACTGTTGGGTACAAAAACGAAAACAGAGCCGGCGATGAAATTAAGACAGGCTATAGTCGATCAGGGGATCATTTTAGTTGCTGCAGACCGTAGCAGTGAGCTGATAAAAATAAATATGCAAAGCACAAATATAGAAGAAGCAAAGCAGATTGTGGATTCCTTTATCAGGGCGTATATGGAAATCGAAGTTATCAGTTCGGATGAGGATGAGAACCGTCAGCTTGCTATCCTGGAAAACAGGCGTGACTTTCTTTACGAAAAGATAGAAAACGACCGCCAGACTATCTACCAGTTGGGGCAGGAATATGGAACTGTTGCCCTGGAAGGCCGGCAGGACATGATGTTACAGCGTGTTGCAAGTCTACTGAATACGTTAACAAATGTCGAGGCCCAAAGAATTAAACTTGAAGCACAGGTCCAATTGCTCGAACGAACGAGGGAGCAGGCGATCTCGCCCGAGGACTTGCTGAAGATGAGGCAGGATTATATAAATCAGGATCCTGCGGTCGTGGCGTTTACGGGAAATATCACGCTATTAGAACAAGAGCTTATTGTTGCCCAGCAGACATTATCCCCGATGAATCCTGAACTTTCACGTAAATCTGAACTGTTAAGAATATTGAAGAAACATCTGGAGGATCGAAAGCAAGAGGCCAGCAGCGCTTTTGATGAACTGGTGGCTAAGGAAACTGCGGAAGCCGGTAATAAAAAGCTTGTTTCTGTACGTAGTGAGTTGGAACAAACACAAGAGTATGAAAAACGTCTTCAGGAGACACTGTCTCAACAAGATATTCAAACCATTGGAATCGGTCGTAAGCAACTGACAATTCAGGAATTGCAGGATCGATTGGAATCAACGAAAGAAGCGTATGGTCTTGTGCTCAATCGAATACAGGCTTTGGAACTGCAGCGAAAGCGTCCGACAAGAATTTCCGTGCATTATAATGCCGATATTTCCGCTATTAACGATAAGCGGGTAAAATATTCAATAGCACTGGTTTTCGGTTCGCTTGTTTGTGGCATGGGATTGGCGTATCTTCGAGATAAGGCCGATCAGAGTCTGCGGACACCTGATGATGTGGCAAAGCGTATCGGTATTCGAATAATCGGAACTACTACAAGTTTGAACACCGTAAAGCCTGCTCTTCTTCCGGAACAGATAATCGGAGATTACCAAACTATTCGAGCAAACCTGGGGCTTCTTGGCGGCAAGGGAATCCCGAAGAAACTGGTTGTTACCAGTCCCGGCATGAAAGAGGGCAAAACGACATTTGCCGTTAACCTTGCGACAAGCCTGTCCGAGTCAGGGAAAAAAGTATTACTCATAGATGGTGACTTGAGGAAACCTGATGTTGCACGGCTGTTGAATCTTCCCAGGGATTCGAGGGGACTGCATGACGTTCTCTGCGGAGTAAAATTTGAGCAGGCTGTTTTTTCCGTAGCTTCGACGGGCCTTGATGTGCTTGCGGCAGATTTTCACGATGCAGCAGATGCTTACGAGCTCTTAGCTTTGCCTTCGACGGCTAAACGCATAAATATGATCAGCAGAAAGTACGATCACGTGATTATCGATACTCCTCCTGCACTGGTTTTCCCCGATGCTCTTATGTGGGCTAAGATTGGAAATGCGGTTATTTTGGTCAGCTATGCCGGCCATACCACCTTGCCGGACCTCAAAGAAGCGAAGGAACGACTGGCACAAACCAATGTCAAGGTGCTGGGCACCGTGCTGAGTAGTGTTCAGGCTGAGCATAGTTATTACCGGCACGGCCATAGTTATTATGCGCAAAATGCTGAATCAAGGGAGAGCCCCAGAACCTCCAGGAGGAAACTGATGTTCTCAATGGAAGAGAGTCCGGATTATGCCGATGACTCGGAAACAACCAAGTCTGAAGAGCCTGCCGAAGGTTTTACGTCTTCGAAAAGCGCCGAGTCGAGAGAAAGCGTCAAGCGGAAAAGAACCAGGAAAACTTCAACGCTCTCGGAAGAGAATGTCGAAGATGATAACAATGTCTCTGAGGCCGACGATGACAATAAACCGGCCGAGGCTTAATGCCAGGATATTAATTCTCTTTCTTCCCGGATGGTCCGGCACCAATTGAGCCTGTCGTCATATCTGATTAGTGCGGGCTCATAAATATTGTTCCTTAACCTATCCATGAATATGATTCTTATACACAAGGATTCTGCAGACGGCAGCGGTGAGAGTCTGCTTCGGTCTGCTCTGGCCAGCGAACCAGTCTCCGGCGTTATTCTCGATGGATTGTGCAGACGTTCAAACAGGGGCATTGAAAGGGATTCCATTTATCGATTCCCCGCAAAATATGGCACCGACAAAACTATTTGTGCCGTCCCGGATAAATGGGCAATTGGACCGGGCGAATCCCGGCATGGAAATCAATCCTCGCAACAACCTTCATTTGATGCCGGTCCGAATGTAATACGTTACAAAGAAAATGTGCCTGTCCCCTGCGAGCTTGTTCGCAGAGCCACACGAAATGGAAGCTCGGACTCATGGTTCGTTGTATCAAACGGGCGGTATGACACACAAATCAACATCGAATTACTCGACAAGGTACTCACCGGCGTCCAGGCGGACGTGGTGGCGATTAATGCAGAACCCGGATTGCTGAGACAGCGTGAAAAAGTGCGATTGACAACCGAGGGCAAGGTAGCGGGTTTCCGCCGGGCGTACTCGGATTCGGCCGAGTTCGCATTTGTTTCCACTGAATGGCCTCATCATCTTTTTATTAAAACCAGCGTTCTCGATCGGGTATTGGTGAATGAAGCGTTGCCTTTATCTTTTTCCGCTCTTTTAGAAATATGCCGGTCAAAAGAATTAATATTGCGGGTGATTAACGTAGGTGGAAATGTGCTGGATTTGGAAACTGAAGATGGATTGCTGAGCTTCTGTAAAACGAGGCTTTCGAATATTCAGGATTCTAAATTCGAACTTCGAGATTCGAATACAATATCCGAAGATGCGAGATTAACAGGGAAGGTGTTGTTAGGAAAGAATATTCACATCGGTCCGAAGGCCGTTGTTATTGGTCCGACCATTATCTGCAATAATGTCAGGATTGAGCGGGGGGCTGTTGTAAATTCATCAATTGTAGGGTCGGAAGTTTGTGTGCCCAAGAATCAATTTGTGCAGGAACGAGTTATCAAAGGGCCGCAATGCGATTGGAAGCGTCTGTCTCGACGCAAAAGCGATAGAAGCCTGTTGCAAGATACCTATGGGCCTTTTCGCGTTTGGCCGGGATTTTCTTATGCACGATGTTTCAAACGGATTGCCGATTGTTTTGCTGCGGCGATAGTACTAATTCTTTTTGCCCCTGTTATGCTGTTCGTGGCCCTGGCAATTAAATTAACTTCGCCGGGCCCGGTGTTTTATAAGGATCGACGTCAGGGACTGCATGGAAAGCAGTTTAACTGTCTGAAATTCAGGACGATGATAATCGGGGCTGATAAGATACAGGATATATTGCGAATCGTCAGCCAGGTGGATGGTCCGCAATTCAAGATAGCCAATGATCCGCGAATCAATACAGTCGGCTGGTTTCTGCGGGAAACATATATCGACGAAATACCCCAGTTCTTTAATGTCCTGTTTGGCAAAATGAGTATTGTCGGGCCAAGGCCTTCGCCCGAAGCGGAGAATACGTTGTGTCCGTTTTGGCGTGACGCCAGGCTGTCGGTTAAGCCGGGGATTACGGGGCTCTGGCAGGTTTACAGGACACGCCAGCCAATGAAAGACTTTCAGGAATGGATACATTATGACACCGAATATGTCAGGAATCTGTCACTGAAGATGGATTTGTGTATATGTTGGAAAACAGCCAGGAAACTTTTAGGAAATTTCATTAACCAATTCTAATTTTCGAAAGGGCGAATAAATGCCAGGAAGATATTTTAACTGGAAATTGGCAATTGTTTTGGTCATCAGCCTTATTGTTTTAGGCGTAAGCGCTTTTGGGCTGCGCCAATGGCGCAGGACCAATAGAGCCGAGCAGGGTCTTATTCTTGGCAATAAAGCGTATGACGAGTATAGGTGGGAAGATGCGGCGGAACATCTGGGCAGTTATATTGCTTTAGAACGAGGCGATGTATCGGCGCTTCTCAAATATGCTGATGCGCAGCTTAAAATCAGGCCTGCCAAACATAACAGAATTCAACAAGCTATCGGGGCATATCGAACTGTATTAAGAACAGATAGAAATAATTCCGAAGCTGCTATGCAGCTTACTGAAATTTACCTGGGTATCGGCAGCCCCGGCGAGGCGGAACTCATTGCCAAAAGACAGCTTGAGACCAATCAGGATCCCGGGCTTCGGAGAATGTTGGCCCTGGCTCTGGCCGGACAACGAAAGTTCAAAGAAGCGGCAGTAGAATTGAATACCATTTTACAGGAACATCCTGAGCAAATATTGGCTTACGAGACATTAGGTCAGCTTACAGAGCAGCGTCCGGAAGATTTCTCAGAGCTGCCGTCCCATTGGTACAATCAAGCCGTGGAGAAAAATCCATCTTCAGCTTTGGCGTATATAATCCGTGCGGGTTTCTACCAAAGAAGTGAAGATGTGACCAGGGCTTTAGCTGACTTAGAGCAAGCCGAAAAGCAGGATATGTCTGATTCCACGGTCCGGCTGCGCCTTGCAAAAGAACTTGTAAACTTAAATGCTTTGGACAGGGCGGAAGTGCATCTCCTTGCCGTACAAGAAACATCGCCTACAGATATGGATCTATGGACGACGTGGGCCGGACTTGCGTTGAAATCAAAGTCACAAGAAAAAATGCTGACAATTGCCGAAAACGGATTGAAAGAGCTTTCTTCTCAGCCGTGGGATTTTATGCCCTTGGCAACGGAGCTGTTTATCCGTTCCGGCAAACTTGAAGACGCCAATGACTGTATCTCCAAAATGAAAGAAAAGGATATTTCCCCGGCGTCAGTTGAATTCTTACAAGGCCTTATAGCTGCTAACCAGGGACATCTGTTTGATGCTGTCAAGTATTGGCAGCAGTCAATGGTATCCGGCAACAAGTCAGTATATGTACGCCTGGCGTTGGCATCAGCTCTGTCTCGCTTAGGTAATACGCAATCGGCGGTACAGCACCTTCGCACGCTCATCTCTGAAAGCCCAGGTTTCTTTGAAGTTTACCTGGCTCTGGCCCAAATTTTAGCTCAGACTGGAAACTGGGCTGAGGTCGCAGAGCTTGCTGAAAGAGCGATAGAACTGTCACCGGAAAATCAGGAAGCTGTTTTACTGTATCAGCAAGCTCGGATGCAACAGTTATTGACAAGATCGAGTGATCCAAAGACAGTGGATGTAGCGATGTTGAACGACTTGCAGCAGCAATTGTCTGTTTTGGAGAAAAATGCCGAATCCGCTGGGGAAGTTAAATTATTGCAGTTCCGTCTCGCATTGCAACAGGGCAAATTAACCGAGGCCGAAACGCTGGCAGGCCAACTTAAGGAAACTAACCTGCCAAAAGTAAAGATTGCCATGGCTGAAGCAGAGCTGCTTGCCGCTCAAGACAAGATAGATGAAGCAATACTGAAAATAAATGAAGCGATGGCCGAATCGCCCGAGTCCGTTGAGCTGGTCAGATACCTTGCGATTTTATTATACCAAAAGGGCGACCAAAAGGAATGCGAAGCAAGCATTCAAAATGCATTAGAGAGAATCGGGGCGCCCATTGCCCAGCGAGAATTAGGTTTGCTGCTTGCCCAGTTCTACACTCGATGGGAACAAAAAGATAAAGCCTATGCTCTACTTAATACACTTGCCCGGAAACTGCCCGAAGATATCCCTTTAAAGCGACGGCTTTTATTGTACGAACAAGTCATAAATGATTCGGAACAAGCCCAGCAAATTGTCAATGACATCAAATCAATCGAAGGCCAGGACGGTTGGCAATGGCGATATGAGCAGGCAAAAGTCTGGTTCGCAAGGGATGATTTCAAGAATCGTTATCCCCAAATTTTGTCGCTTCTTCAGGAAAATATGAAGATAAATCCCAATGACCAGACAAGCCATTTGCTTCTGGCGAGATCCTATGAGCGAGCCGGCGAGATGCAATTGGCGATTTTGACATATCGTGAGATATTAAGTCAATCGCCCGATGACCTCCGCGTGATAATTCCCGCTGTTGCCGCACTATACAGTGCAAGGCAATATGACGAAGCCGAGCAGGTTTTGAATCGTGCTTCCAGGCAGAAGCTTTATCATCCGGAACTCCAGAGACTGCAATTTCAAAACCACTTGAGGCGCGGCCAATTGGATTCGGCATCAGGCGTTCTGCAGGATGTTCTCGACAATGATCCTAACAACCAGGCTGCCTGCTTGTCTCTTGCACTGCTCAAGATACGTCAGGATGAGTTTGACGAGGCTTCGGAACTGCTGACCAGGCTGAAAAATTCGGATCCTAAATCGCTGCCGGTAACCGCTGCGCAAATTCAGCTTAATATTCGTCAGGACAAGAAAACGGAGGCATTGAGAGTTTCTGATGAAATAGTGAAGAGCCTTAACAATGCATCCGCTTATATTCTTCGTGCTCGAACATATGCTACGCTTGGCCGGCCCGGCGAGGCCGTTAAAGACCTCGATCACGCTGTTTCAATTGAACCTGACAGCATCGAAGTATGGATAGCAAGAAGTGACTTTTACCGTTCCATAGGCCAGCCCCAAAACGCATCCGCTGACATTAAGCAGGCACTGTCTCTGGACTTTGATAACGTCCAGTTGCAAAAACGTGCCATTCCGTTGTTTGTAGCATCCGGAAACCGCGATATGGTTCAGGAGGGAAAGGCCCTTCTTGAAAAAGCTCTGGAATCAAATCCGGAAGATATTCAATTTCGGTTGCTCAAAGCGCGTTTGGTGCTTACCGAAGGGACGGCTCCGGCAATTGAAAGTGCCAGGCAGATGCTTCAGAAGATTACTGAGCAGCAGCCTGAAATTAGCGAGGCATGGGTGCTGTTGGGGGAGATTGCCATCAATCAGGGACGGCCTGATAAAGCTATGGAAGCTGCTTTAGGAGGTCTTGCTAACGGACCCAACGATAAGAATTTGTTACTATTGAAAGCGCGCGCGGAGGCGGAACGGTCACCGGTTCTGGCAATTCCAACTCTCAGGCGGCTGCATGAGATGGATCCAGGTGATCTTAATGTCGCAGTGTTAATGGCCAACACGTATATTAAGGCAGACGAACCGGAAAAAGCCGTAAGTCTGTTGAGAGAGCAGTTGTCTGTTTGTGACGTTTCAGTACGCGGAAAATGCACAACTGCTTTGGCCGTTGCCTTATATAAAAGTGGTAACAAAGCGGAGGCCCAGAAGGAATTTGATTCTCTGCTTGAGTCTGAGCCAAACGATCCGGGTCCATTATTAGCGCAAGTGCAGTTACTCAAAGACGACAAAGCCTGGGACGAACTGAACCGGAGGATCGTTGACTGGTACGCAAAGCACCCGGAGGACAGTCGTACTACTGTATCCGTTGCCAGGGATTTGATGTTAGTTGAGGACAGCCAGGCCAGGAAAACAGCCGAGGAAATACTTCGGACGATACTGAAAGATAATTCAGATTCTATCGAAGCTATGAGTGTTCTCGCTATCCTGTT
>Ga0307380_10007760_pt1 | contig 13874 bp, 9 predicted proteins | sample UN3MG_FD_202239 | JGI IMG/M metagenome (GOLD analysis project Ga0307380, IMG submission 202239) | Soil microbial communities from Risofladan, Vaasa, Finland - UN-3 | ecosystem: Environmental > Terrestrial > Soil > Coastal area > Acid sulfate soil | place: Finland: Risofladan, Vaasa | collected... | reverse complement strand
GGGTGCGTTTAAAAGAATAGCCTGACCTGACAGTCGGCCCTTGAACTTGCGGTTCGACTACTCGTATCTCAAAGAGTCGACCGGATTGGCCAGAGCCGTTCGGACTGCTTGGTAGCTCAGCGCCACCGAGGCTGCCACGGCCGCGAGGAAAGCTGCCAAGATAAAGCTCAGTGGGCTGACCCCCACCCGGAAGGCGAAATTTCCCATCCAGTGCCGGGCCGCGAAATAGGCTGCAGGCCAGGCCAGCAGGCTGGCCGCGCCAACCAGGACGAGATATTTCCAGGACAACAGCACAACGATGTCCCCGACCGACGCGCCCATCGCCTTGCGGATGCCGATTTCCTTGATCCGGCGGGCCGCGGCCAGGGAGGACAGGCCGAACAAACCGATCCCGGCAATGAAGATCGCGAATGCTGTGGCCAAACCCAACACTCGCCGCCAGGTCATTTCGCTTTCATACTGGCCGGCAAGAATGTCGCTCAGAAAAACGTAGGAAAAGGGAATCCGGGGATTCGTCCGTGACCAGGTCTGCCGCAACAGGGCCAGGGTTTCCGCAGCCCGGCCGGGTGCGTAACGGACGAGAACATGATTGATGGGGTCTCCGCTCAAAGCCAAGACCAGCGGATCAATCTCGTCCCGAAGGGAATAAAAATGATAATTTTTAACGACACCGATAATCCGCGGATCATAGCGAAATTCCCTGGGTCTCGGATCCGCGGAGAACTCGGAGAATTTCTTTCCAATCGGATCCTTAAGGTTGAAGCGCCGGACGAAGGCTTCGTTGACAATGACGGCCTCCGAAACATCAGATGGGAAGGTGCGAGAAAAATCCCGTCCCTGGACCAGTTGGAGGCCTATGGTTTGGAGGAAATCATGGGCCACCCTCCGGGACGCTACATCGACCCGGCTGCCTTCGAACTTGAGTGGAAAACCGCCGCCAAAGCCCAGTCCTTCCACAGTCCCCGAGGCGCCAGTAATGGATAGAACCATCGGCTTGGCCCGAAGTGCGTTCTCGAAAGCAGCCAAGGTCGCTTCACCGGAATTATCACCCATCCAGAAGGCATAGGTCGGAACGGCGACGACATTCTCCTTTTTGATTCCTATGTCGGCTCGCGTCATGAACCGCAGCTGCCGGTTCATGGCCAAGGTCATGACTATAAGAAAAACAGAAACGGCGAATTGGAGAATAACAAGCAATCGCATGAGGACCGGATGTCCGCTTAGTCTGGACTTCCCTTTGATAATATCCACTGCCTCGAGCCGGAACAGGGCGGCGGCTGGCCAGATTCCGGTTACAAGCGCAATCGTCACGACAAGGGCAGGGAAAAGGAGAAATGTCGGCCAGCGAAGAAGAAAGCCGAAGTCCAACGACCTGGACATCAGGGCGCCAAAGGCGGGCAGGAGTAAAAAGGCCAACGCCAGAGCCAGCGCCGAGGCGAGAACGCTCAACAGAAGGGAATCGGCCAGGAACTGGACGACTAGCTGGCCGCGCTTCGCCCCAACCACTTTCCGGATCCCGATTTCCTTGGTTCGGGTAGAAGCTTGTCCGAGCGAGAGGTTGATGTAATTGAAACAGGCAAGAAAAAGCACGATTAAAGCAATACCGAAAAGAATGAGTGAATAAGACGGGCGGCTCTGCGCTTCGAGGTCATTCCCGCCACCCACTACCCCCGCCCCCAGGTGATAATCCAGAAGTTTGCTTAGTCCAAGCCGGATAAGGTTCGGGTCGAGGCCGTGCTTGTCGTATTCCTGGCCGTAGTATTTCCGGAGAAAAGCGGGAAACTTGGCCTGGAGCACTGCGGCCTGCGCCTGCTCGTGAAGTTCAAGAAACGTCGTATGAAAAAAGGGAGCGGCTATAATGCTGTTCGAAAACTCCTCTCCGAAGATGAGCGGGTAGTTGGCGAAAGAGATCAACATATCGAAGCGGAAGTTCGAAGAACTAGGAAATTCACGAAGCACTCCACTGACAGTGAAATCCTTGTTGACCGAACCTAAACGTAGGGTCAAGGTTTTTCCAAGCGGGTCCGTAGGGCCGAAGAATTTCACGGCTGTTGCCGCACTGAGGACGAGGCTGTTAGGCCCGTCGAGAGCCAGGGACGAAAGTCCGACCTGGAGAGGAAGGGTGAAAATGTCGAAGAGGGCGGGATCGGTGAGGGCAATACGCTCCTCGAGAATCTCGCCGCCGGGCGCTCGGATGTAGGATCTGACCCGCCAGTATCGGGCAGCGCGGACCACTTCAGGAAATTCCTGTTTTAAAAGACCGCCAAGAAAAGGCGTAGACGAGACGGCCAGGTCGCGGCCGCCGATGGCTGACGTGAGCATATGGATACGGTCCGCTCGTTCGTGGAAGCGATCATAACTTCGTTCTTCGATCACGAAGGCCATCAAGAGAATAAAAACGGCAATACCCAAAGCTAGGCTGACGATTTTAATCAAGGAAAAGAGCCTGTCCTTGAAGATGCGCCGGAAAGCGATTTTCAAATTATTGCGTAACATCTAAGTTTACCTCAGTTGCTCTTCAGATATAAAAATTACTATGCCAAGACAGCCAAGATAAAATTTTAGGGAGAAATCGTTTAATTGTCAATTTTTAGAAAGAAATGATTGTTTCAATTTTCTTCCCAATTGAATGAAGCTGTCCAGGGAATAGTACGACAGTTCTAAATTCCTTTGGTCGATTATTTCCAGGCCGGGAATGGAAAAAGTCCTGTCAGGCAACAGCATGATTTCCCGCCCCAACGTCACCTGTACCCGGTCTCCGTATACTTCAGCCTTTTCCCAGCCGTAGCGGCGGGCGAACAGCTTCACGGCGCCGACGTAGAAGATCTTCTCCATGCCGGCGGGCATGTGGCCGTAGCGGTCGCGCAGCTCGGCGCGCAGGGCCTCCAGCTCGGCCGGCTCGCGGCTTTCCAGGATGCGGCGGTAGGCGCGGATCCGTTCCGAGGTGTTGGCGATGTATTCCTCGCTGATGGCGTAGGGGAAGTGGACGCGCAGGGCCAGAGCTCTTTCCTCTTCGGCCTCGCCCTTGAACTCGCGAATGGCCTGCTGCAGCAGCTCCAGAAAATAATCGTAGCCCAGGGCCTCGACGTGGCCGTGCTGGCGGTTGCCCAGCAGCGCCCCGGCACCGCGCAGGCTGAGGTCGAACTCGGCCAGCTTGAAGCCCGAGCCCAACTCGGAGAACTCGCGGATGGCGTCGAGCCTTTTTTTTGCCTTATCGGTCACGGCGCCTTTTTGCGGGTCGATGAGGAAATAGGCGGTGGCCTGGCGGCTGCTGCGGCCGATGCGGCCGCGCAGCTGGTACATCTGGGTCAGGCCCAGGCGGTCGGCGTTCATCACGATCAGCGTGTTCACCTTGGGGATGTCGATGCCGTTCTCGATGATGGTGGTCGAAAGCAGGACGCGGAAACGGCCGGCGATGAAATCCATGATGTTCTTCTCGATCGTCGCCGTGGCCATCTGGGCGTGGACCACGCCGATGGCCACATCGGGAAGCCAGGCGGCCAGCTGGTCGCGGAAATGGAAGATGCGCTCGATGTCGTTGAAGACCACGAACACGGCGCCGTCGCGCTCGATCTCGTTTAGCACGGCCGAGACCACCACCTGGCGGGAAAAGTGGCCCACGAAGTTCTTGACGGCCAGGCGGCCCAGGGGCGGCGTCTGGATCAGAGAAATGTCCTGCAGCCCGGACAGGGCCATGGACAGGGTGCGCGGGATGGGCGTGGCCGAAAGCGTCAGGACATCGACGTCCTCGCGCCCTTTTTTCAGCTTTTCCTTTTGAAAGACGCCGAAGCGCTGCTCCTCGTCGACGATGAACAGCCCCAGGTTCTTGAACTCCACCCCCTTGGCCAGCAGCGCGTGGGTGCCCACCACCAGGTCCACGGTTCCCGCCTTCAGGCCGGCGGCGACGCGTTTCTTTTCCGCCGCCGGCACCAGGCGCGACAGCATGCCCAGGCGCAGGGGGAAGGCGGTCAGGCGCAGCTCAAAATTTTTGAAATGCTGCAGAGCCAAAATGGTGGTCGGGCACAGGAAGGCGACCTGCTTGCCGTTGGCCATGGCGCGCAGGGCGGCGCGCAGGGCCACCTCGGTCTTGCCGAAGCTGACGTCGCCGCAGATCAGGCGGTCCATGGGGAAATCGGCTTCCAGGTCGGCCAGCACCCTGCGGATGGCCTGCTTCTGGTCCTCGGTCTCGACAAAGCGGAAATCCTGCTGCAGCTTGTCCTCCAGGTCGGGAACGGCGGCCAGGGCCATTTTGCGGATCGATTTGCGCATGGCGTAAAGGTTGAGCAGGTCGCGCGTGTAGTGGACGATGGCTTTTTTGGCGCGCTCGGTCTTGAGCCGCCAGGTCCTGCCGCCCAGGCGGTCGGGGCTGGGCACGCCGCCCTCGCTGCCGCTGTAGCGCTTGAGCACGTCGAGATCGTGCAGCGGCACGTAGAGGAATTCGCGGTTCACGTACTCGATTTTTAGGAACTCGGCCGACAAGCCATCGAAGTGCAGGCGCTTGAAGCCGGAAAATTTGCCGATGCCGTGCTGGCGGTGCACGACCCAATCACCCACTTCCATATCCTGCAGCCACTCTTCGGGCGGGATCTCGCGCGCCTTGGCCAGCTTTTCACTGTATTGAAAACTGCGCCCGCTTAAGGCAACCAGGCGCAGGAGGGGATTTTCAAAAGAGCAGGGAATATTGAAAAAATGACATTCCAGCCCCGGCAATTGGGCGCGCAGGTTGTCCAGCAGGCGCTTGTCGGCGCCGTAGGCCAGCAGGCGGAATCCCGAGGCCGCTTTTTGGCGCAAATTCTCCAGGTCGACGCCGTCCAGAGTCACAATGGTTTTGGGCCAGACGCGGATTTCCGCAGCAGCGTCCGGGTCGGCGGAAAAATCGACCAGGTCGGTTAGCTTCTCACCTCGGTAGGGGAAAGCGAATATGGCGTCGACTTCGGGCGCCGCGGCCTGATCCACGGCCAAGGCTTCGCGGATGCGGCGGAAATTTTCCAGTAATTTCCGGTACTCGCTCTCGATTTTGCTGAAATTCGAGGCCAGCAGCCGGCAGGACGGCAGTAGCGCCGTCAGGTAAGCGGTTTGCTTTGGGTCGCGGCCCGGGGCGGCGGCATTGGGAAAATAGCGATTTTCGCTGATCTGCACGGCGGCGACCGTGCCGGTGGAGCGCTGGGAATCGAGATCGAAACTGCGCAGCGAAACCAGGCGCCGGCCCTCGAATTCCAGGCGCACCGGGGCGGCGCCGGCCACGGGGAAAACATCGACCACGTTGCCGCGCCAGGAGAGATCGCCGCCGATCTCCACGGCGCTGCGCGCCTGGTAGCCCAGGCCGGTCAGTTTTTCGATGAGCTCATTGCGCTCCCAAAGATCGCCGCTTTTGATCTCCAGGCCGCTCCCGGCCGCTCCCGGCTTTTCCAGGCCGATGGACAGCGCCGCCAGCGTCGACAGCACGATCATTTTTTTGCCGGCGGCCAGGTCGGCCTGCAGCCTCTGCTTGGCCGCGATCTGGTTCGCGTCGGCGCCCTTGTTGATATAGGGATCTTCGAAGGGCAGGGTGTGGATGTGCAGCGCTGTGTCTTCGCGGCCGCAAAGCTTCAGCCATTGGCCGATCTTTTTCTTTTTTTCCGCCAGCGGCTCGTTTTCACCGTTCAGCCAGATGACACTTTCGCCGCAGCGGGAAAAAATCGCGGCCACGGCCAGTTCATGGGCGCCGCGGTCTACGGAGGCGATCTCGATGCGGCGCCGGCGGCCGGCGAGCCGGTCCCAGAAGGCGGGGCTGAAAACCGTTTGCGTCATTGGTTTAATTATAGCACTATAGTGATGAGTAATGAGTAATGAGTGATGAGAAACGGTAATAGATCGAGATAATGCGGCTGCTCATCACGCATCACTTATTACTCATCACTTCTGTCTAGATTGACTTCCCCGGCCGGAACCGCTAAGATTGAGTCATGTTGAAGCGGCTGCAGATCGCTTTTCCCCAGAAGAAATTTTTTGTCTCCCTGTTCGCCGCCGACGTCTACGTCGTGGGCGGCACGGTGCGCGACAGCATCCTTTACAAAAAGATCGACGCCCGCCAGGACATCGACCTGCTGGTCACCGGCCTCGGCTATGACGAGATCGCCGCCCGGCTGGAGCCCTTCGGAAAAACCGACACCGTGGGCAAGAGCTTCGCGGTGATCAAGTTCAACCGCCAGGGAAAGGTTTTCGACATCGCCGTTCCGCGCCGCGACAAAAAAAGAGACGCGGCCGGCCACTCCCACAAGAACTTCACCATCCAGTCGGGCCCGCAGATCAGCCTCGAGGAAGACCTGGGCCGGCGCGACTTCACCTGCAATTCCGTCGCCGTGCGCCTGCAGGACGGAGCCGTTGTCGACCCGCACCAGGGGCTGCAGGCCATCACCGACCAACGCATCATCATGACCAGCCCGGCCAGTTTCAGCGACGACCCGCTGCGCGTTTTGCGCGCCGCCCGTTTCGCCTCAACGCATGGTTTTGCCGTCGACAAAGCCATTTATGCCAAGGCCAGGAAAGTAACGCTTGCCGAGCTCAGCACCGAACGCATCGCCGACGAACTTTTTCGGCTGCTGCTCGAATCGCCGCGGCCGGCGGCCGGACTGCAGGAATACTTTCGCCTGACCGTGCTGGAGAAACTGTTCCCGGAACTCAGCGCCCTGGCCCTGACCATCCAGGACGCCCATTTCCATCCGGAAAAAGACGAACAGGGGCACCATTCGGTCTGGGCCCACACCCTGATCACCGTGGACATAGTCAAAAAGTTGGCCGGGCAATTCCGCCTGGATGAGGAACGCTCACTGGCCCTGCTTCTGGCCGCCCTGCTGCACGACTGCGGCAAGGCCGCCACCACCACCTGGGAATTCAAACGCGGACGCATGACCGTGACTTCCGCCTTCCACGATTCCCGGGGCGTCAAACTGGCCGAAGGATTCCTGGACCGCCTGCGCATTGACAGCCGGCAGAATTTTCCCCTAAAAAAAACGGTGCTCAAGCTGGTGCAGCAGCACCACCGCATCTTTGACCTGTACCGCAACCGCGAGCAGATCACCTTCAAGGCCGTGGCCCGCGCCGTCAAGGACATGGACGGCGAGGACCTGCTGCTGCTGTTGCTCGATTTCGCCGATCGGCGCTCACGCGAAGCCGAGGCGCTGCATTTCAGCGAACTGGACGAGATCGCCCTCTGGTTCAGCGCCAAAAAAGAAGAATACCGAATCAGCCGCGATACCATCCGGCCGCTCATCGGGGGCCGCGACCTGATCGCCCTGGGCGTCCCTGCCGGCCCGCAGATGGGCGCGCATTTGAAAAAACTCTACGACCTGCAGCTGGACGGTGCTTTCCATAACCGGGAACAGGGGCTGGAAATATTCAAGCAAACGCAGAAAAAAAAACCGGCGCGGCAAAAAAAATGAAATTCTATCTGCGCAACGGTTTTCTCGAAAAAAGCGAACCCCTGGTCATGGGCATCCTGAACGTCACCCCTGATTCCTTTTCAGACGCCGGCCGTTTTTTCAGTGAGAACGACGCCTTGGCGCACGCCCGGGAAATGGTTGCCGCCGGCGCCGCGATCATCGATGTCGGCGGTGAAAGCACCCGGCCCGGGGCGGCCCGCGTCGGCCTGGACGAAGAGATCGACCGCGTGCTGCCGGTCATTGCCAGGATCAAGGAGGAGACCGGCGTCCTGGTCTCCATCGACACCAGCAAGGAGGACGTGGCCCGGCTGGCCGTGGAAGAGGGCGGCGCCGACCTGGTCAACGACATCTCGGCCTTCAGCTTCAGCGAGCGCATGGCCACGGTCGTGGCCGAGCTGAATGTGCCGGTCATCCTGATGCACATCCGGGGCACCCCGGAAAACATGCAGCGCGACCCCTTCTACGCCGATGTCGTCGCCGAGATCAAGAACTACTTCCAGGAGAAGATCGACTACGCCCTGAGCCACGGCATCAAGAAGGAAAAGATCATCCTCGATCCCGGCATCGGTTTCGGCAAGCGGCTGGAAGACAATATCGCCATCATCAGGAACCTTGAGCAATTCGCCGATTTCGACCTGCCGATACTGATCGGGCTTTCGCGCAAATCCTTTCTCGGACTGCTGAGCGGCGAAAAGGTTCCGGAAAAGAGGGAAGCCGAGACCCTGGCCGCCAACCTGCTGGCGCTGCGTAACGGCGCGGCCATCCTCCGCGTCCACGACGTGGCCAATACGGTCAAGGCCCTGAAGGTCTGGCGGAGCCTGGCCTGAAAAAAGTTCCCGCGGGCCGCGGTATTGTTGTATAATTATTTTTTTAAAGCGCGCCGCCAATGACGCGCCTTGAGGAGGCGGCATGAATCGAGTTACCTTTTTCATCATTTTCATCTTTGCCGGTCTGGCACTGCAGTCCGGGCTGGCGGCTCCCCCCCACCCGCTGCCTTCGCTCTTCCCCGAGCTGCCAGGGTGGCAAAAGCAGGGAAAAGCCGAGACGTTCCTGCCCGAGACCCTTTACGAGCACATCAACGGCGCCGCCGAGAATTTTCTGGGCTACGATTTCGAACAATTGGCCGTGCAGAATTACGTGAATGGCCAAAAACAAACCATGATCGCCGAGATTTATTTTCACGGCACGCTGGAAAACGCCTTCGGGATCTACAGTTCCGAAAAACCGCTGGCCGGAGATTATTTCGCCGTCGGCGGCCAGGGTTATGCCGAGGAGGGCGTGTTGAATTTTTTTTGCGACGCTTATTATGTCAAGCTGAACAGTTTCGATCTGGGCCGGCAAAGCAATGCCGTTTTGACGGCCCTGGCCGAAAAGATCGCCGGCGCCATCGGCGGCAAGAACGTTCTGCCGGAAATGCTTGCCGCTTTCCCGGCCCCGGGAAAAATCCCCCATGGCGAACGCTACATCCTCAGTAATTTCCTCGGACACGATTTTCTCCATTCGGCTTTCGTGGCCGACTACGAACAGCAGGGAGTGAAATTCCAGCTGTTCATCATCCGGGCCGGCAGCGAAGGGGACGCCGCCGCCATGCTGCGAAAATACGCCGCCCTGGACAGGGAAAACCCGGCGCCGGTCGTCAAGCCCGGGGCGCTGGCCATCCATGACCCCTACAATGGGCTCATCCGCCTCTTCTGGCGCGGGGCGTTCATCTGGGGAGTGGTCGGACCGCCAGCGTCGGCAGATGCCCTGCTCGAAACCATGGCTGAAAAATTGCCAAAGCAATAAAAGCCAGCTGAAAAAATCGCGCCCACGGAAAGATCTTTAAAAAATTGCGGCCGTCAGGCCCAGGGACAGGTTCAGGCCACCGAGATTCACGCTGTGATCCAGGCCGTCGCCGGCGGCCGGAAGCGAGGAATAGGCAAGCTGGGCCAGGACATGCCAGCGGCGGCCCAGGCGGTAGCGGCCGCCCGCCTGGACGAAAAAGCCTGTGGCCATGCCTGCTGTCGCCAGCGCCGCGTCCAGCCATTTTTCCTTGTAAAAACCGGCATTGAACCCGGCACCCAAAAACGGGGTGAAACGGGAAGGCCATAGCCAATAATTCATTCCCAGGCGCACGGTCGCCAGGCGCCAGTGCAGGGCATGGGTTTCTTCGGGGCGCTGCGCAACGAGCAGGACCGTGTTCCCGGAAGTTTCCAGGTAGCGGGCGGCGCCGAAGATGGATATTTTCCGGTTCAGAGTCCAGCCCAGCTGCAGTTCGACCGGCAAAACCGGCCCGGCATAGATTTTCCGGAAGCTGCTTTGTCCGGGGTAAAAATAGCCGGCCGCCGCGCCGATGAAAAATCGCTGTTGCGGAACCGGTCCCGCCCCGGCAAAGGCCGGCCAGGAAAAAAGCGCCAGCGCCAGAAGCGCGGCCGACATAAATGCGCTTATCCCGGGTGATTTTTTATCTGTTGTTTTCATCGTCCCTGACCTCCTCGGAGTAGTTGCTTTCCCGGCCTTGTTCGTCCACGGCGGTCAGCACGTAATAATAATCCTGCTCGGGCGGAAGCAGGGAATCCAGGAATGATGTTTGCACGATGGGTTGTTCGGTCAGGCGCAGGTAGGGGCCGTGTGACTGGCCGGCACGGAACACATGATAACCGGCCACCTGTTCCCGGTTCGCCTGCCACTCCAGGTAAACTGTTTTCAGGCTGGAAAAGAGCGAGGCGGAGACCTGGCTGCGCGCCTGCAGGCCTGTCGGTGCCGCTGGCGTACTGATGGGCTGGGCCAATGCCGCGACCGCCGCCAGGGAGGCCTGCACCGCTTCGGCGGCAAATCCCAGGTCCAGCGTATCCAGCGTATCGCTGGTCCGGTGGTAATAGGGATTGTCGCTGTCCTCGATGCCGCACAAGGCGGCGTAGCCCCTGTCCCAAAAGGAAGAATGGTCGCTCCAGGTCAGCGAGGGATTGATGACCTTGGCCAGGCGCAGCCCCACGTGCGGCTGGGCAACCGCGATGAACAAATCGGCCAGCCATTCCGACTGGCGGTTGCCGATCACGTCCAGGACCCGCTGTTGGTCACCCGGATAGGCGATCATGTCCAGGTTGACCACGGCGATGATCTTGTCGCCGTTGCGGCGGGCCCGGTCGGCATAATAGGCGCTGCCGTACAAGCCCCATTCTTCAGCCGAAACACAGAGCAGGGCGATTGAAAAATTGAATTGCTCTTTGGCCAATATGCGGGCCAGCTCCAGGATCGCCGCTGTGCCGCTGGCGTTGTCATCGGCCCCCGGCGCCGAGAGCAGCGGATTGGTGCTGGTGGAATCATAGTGGGCGCAGGCCAGGACCATCCGCTCCGGCGCGATTTTCCCCGGGATCACGGCCACGATATTTTTGCTTTGATAACGGGATTCAAAAGTGAAAGGGTCACTGGCGGCCGCCAGGCCGATTTCCCGGAAGCGCTTGAGGATGAAATCACCAGCCGCTTCGCACTGGCTGGTGGAGGCATAGCGGGTCTTGAAATTCTGCAGGGTCAGGATGTCGGAGCGCAAATGCTCTGCCGACACCTGCGCCGCCAGGTCGGCAAGCAACGGGCCCGTTTGGAACAGAGCCGGGTACTCCTCCTTTTCCGGCATGGCCGCAAGCGCCTCTGCGCCGCCGGCAGGGGCGAGTGCCGCAGAAAGGTTGAGCGCTTTCAGGCGGAAGGGCTGCGCCAGGTATTTGCGGAAATCGGCCGCGGCGGTCCAACACAGCCAGATGCGGTCTTCCATGAGCCGGCAATGGATGGCATCTTTTCGGGAAAGCAGCGGCGATTCGTGCTCAGAGTACAGCAGAAAAAAGGAAACATTCTCGCCTGTGGTAGCGATGACGGCAAAAGCAACGCCTTGGGCCCGCAGTCGGGGCAGGGCCGGCAGCGGCGCGCATACCAGCAGGCAGGAATTCAATTCCTGTACCAGCACCGCGCCGGCGGCGGCAATGGACAGCGAAAGCGCCGGGCTGGGATTGGTTATTTTCAGCAGTGCCGCCGGTTCCGCCGCTGCGGCCGCAACGGGCAGAAAGACGGTCGAGATAAGAAAGGCCAGCAAATAAAAAACAATTCTTTTTCGGAAAGGCATGCGTCTCTCCTGGCAATGAATAAACAGATCCGACTATGCGTTGATTTCCTTGAAGATCTCTTCCCAGTTGCTCGATTTCTTCAACTCGGCAAAGATGGTCTGCCATTGCTCCTGCACGTCAAGGATGAAATCGATCACCTCACGAACGGCGCCGCGGCCGCCGTAGCGCTTGGCGATGTAGTGGGAAATGCGCTTGATCAGCGGATGGGCATCGCCGACCGCGGCGGCAAAGCCGACCATGCCCATGACCTCGGCATCGCCGATGTCGTCGCCGATATAGGCCACTTCCTCTTTTTCAAAGCCGTATTTTTTCAGCAGCTCGAAAAACGGGATCGTCTTGTTGTACACGCCTTCGAAGTAGTCGTCAACCTGCAGTTCCTCTGCCCTTTTTTTGACCTGCTTGGAGGTCTTGCCGGTGATGATGGCCGTCTTCAGACCCGCCAGGCGGGCAAATATGACGCCGGTGCCGTCCTTGACATCAAACGATTTGATCGACTGGCCGTTGGGCATCATGAAAAATCTGCCATCCGACAAGGTGCCGTCCACATCCATGATGATCAGTTTTACTTTCTTAGCCAATTCTTTCTGGTCCATCATATCATCTCCGTTCTCCATAGATCGTGCAGGTGCAAAAGTCCGCTCAAACGGTTCTTGTCGTTCATGACGACCAGCGAGGTCACCGCCCGTTCTTCCATGATTTTCAAGGCCTCGACCGCAAGTTTGTCTTCGTGGATGCAAAGCGGGTTGGCGGTCATGCAGTCCGCTGCCCGGGCTTTGGCAAAATTGATCCCTTTCAGGAAAAAGCGGCGCAAATCGCCGTCGGTAATGATGCCGGCGACTTGATCGTGATCCCGGACCACGATGGCCACTCCGAATTTTTTTTCGTTGATGGTGCGAATCACATTTTCCATCAGCGTCGAGAGATTGGCAACCGGCAGCTGTTGGCCCTTGTGCATCAGGTGCCTGACCTTGAGCAGTTTTTTGCCGATCTGCCCGCCCGGGTGGAAAAAGCGGAAATCATCCTCACTGAAACCCCGCTTTTCCATCAGGGCGATGGACAGCGCGTCACCCATGGCCAGGGTCAGGGTCGAGGATGCCGACGGCACCAGCCCGATCGGGCAGGCTTCCTTTTCGACGCCGCAGTCGATGAACACATCGCTTTGCCTGGCCAGGGTCGAGTCGGTGTCGCCAACCAGGGAGATCAGCTTGATGCCCAGACGTTTGATATAATTGAGCATGCGGATGACTTCATCGGTTTCCCCGGAAGTGGAAAGGGCGATCACCAGGTCTTCGGGATGGATGATGCCGATATCACCGTGAATGGCTTCGGCCGGGTGCAGGAAAATGGCCGGACTGCCGATCGAGGTCATGGTGGCCGCTATTTTGCGGCCGATCAGGCCCGATTTTCCCATGCCGGTGACCACGATCTGGCCGCGGCATTGGAAAATGAGTTCAACAGCGGCTTCGAATTGATGATTGATTTTGTCGAGGGCTTTTAAAATGGCGTTGGCTTCGGTCTGCAGAACTTTCTTTCCTGTTTCAATACTGCCCATTAAGCTACATTATACAACTTCTGCAGGCGGATTAAAAGGGGGCGGAGGTCTTTTAAAGGCAAAGAATTTTTCCCGTCCGAAAGGGCCTTGGGCGGATACGGATGGATCTCCAAAAAAATGCCGTTGGCGCCGGCCGCGATACCGGCAGCAGCCATGAGCGGAATGAACTGCGGATCGCCGCCCGAAACGTCGCCGGCGCCGCTGGGTCGCTGCACCGAATGGGTGGCGTCCATGACCACCGGGCAACCGCTCTCTTTCATCAGCGGGATGGAGCGGAAATCGACCACCAGGTTGTTGTAGCCGAAAAAAGTGCCCCGTTCGGTCAGCATGACGCGCCGGCTGCCGGCCTCGGCGACTTTTTTCACGGCCAGGACGATATCGGCCGGACCCATCATCTGGCTTTTCTTGATGTTCAGGGGCAGGCCGGTACGGGCCGCGGCCAAAAGCAGGTCGGTCTGGCGGCTCAGGAAAGCCGGGATCTGGATGACGGAGAGGACCTTGGCGGCGGCCTCGGCCTGCCAGGGTTCATGGATATCGGAAAGGACCGGGATGCCCAGATCTTCCTTGATCCCGGCCAGGATGGGCAGGCCCTTTTCCAGGCCCGGGCCGCGGGCCGAGCCGATGGCCGAACGGTTGGCCTTGTCGAACGAGGCCTTGAAAATAAAGGGAATGCCGAGTTCGCTGGTGATTTTTTTGGCCTCAGTGGCAATTTCGCGGGTCAGGCCCAGGTCCTCGATGACGCAGGGACCGGCGATCAGGAAGAACCGTTCGTCGCTGATCTCCAGATCGTCAATCTTGAAGAAAGTC